>ERZ1370068.6557-contig-5531_pt1 | contig 64424 bp, 97 predicted proteins | sample MGYA00561227_ERZ1370068 | MGnify/ENA primary metagenome ERZ1370068 (study PRJEB38410, sample SAMEA6850437) | metagenome | study: Metagenomic assessment of the ecological functions of the soil: analysis of the soil microbiota associated with the... | reverse complement strand
GCGTACTTCGTTCAGTTACGTATTGCTAAGAGCCCGAAGTGGGCGCCGGGTGGCGGCTGAATTTCGGTCAGCACCGCGATGAGCAGGCTGCGATGGCCGCGGGAGGGCTCAGACAGAGGCCGGTCCGCAGATGGTCAGTGCTCCTGGAGCCAGCGACAGCAGCCTGATCGTGGCGCCCGGGAGATGCCGAGCCCGCTGGTGAGCAGCCGCATGCTCGATCCCGGCGCGGTGTGAAAGTCGGTCGTCGCCAGCACGCGATCCGAGCGCATCAAGCACCTCAGGCTGCGGGCCATGAGACTGCGTCGGGAAGAGGCTGTCAAGAGCGGGCACGCTGGCCATCCGCGCCGCCCTGAATTACAGTCAGGGCGTGCGGCCTCATTCTTCCTCATCCGTCACGGCGAGACGCTCGCTGGCAATGCCTCTCGTGGTCCAGCATCCCAGGATCCGCTCTCCCCGCAGAAGGGGCGCAGGCCGAGCCCGGCTCGCTCGCCGGCTCGCCCGCGAAGGGTGTGGTGCAGATCGTGTCGAAACGACTTTGCCCGCGCCATGACCACCGCCGAGTGCCTGCAGCGGGAGACCGGCGCTCCGCTGTCGCTGACGCGCCGGGAGCGGAGCTTCGAGCGAGGCACGCCGTACACCGAGATCGCGTTCACGACATGTTCGGGCGGACTACGCGCCTCCCAACGGGGTCGTGGCCGGTGTTCCACGCGCGCGTCGATCAGGCGTGGGTGCGCCTCCAGCAGCTGATACCCACTGACGGCCACCTGGCCGTGGTATGGCCTGAATTGTGCGCTCGCTCGCCTGCCCCGGCATCTCACCATCCCGACAGCGCCAGGTGCCCGAGCGCTGGAGACACCTCGCTGACCATCGTCGATCCGCCGTCGCCGTGGCGCGTGCGCCTGCTCCAGTGCGTCGCCATCTCGACGCGGACGGCGGCGCCCGCTCGCCACGCTTCCGGCCCCGCGTGGGGGTGTGGGCGCATCACAGACCAGCCCGACCTCGCCCGGTCAGACGCGCTGGCGCTGCTGGCCCGCCACGCCCGGACCAAGCCCACCGCGGTGGTCGCCTTCCGCCCAAGCATCTCGGGCCTCTATCGCGAGCGCACCTGGCGCGACTACGCGCGTGCTGCGTCGCGGCGGCCGCCACGGCCTGCTGCGGGCTCGGCGTCAGCGACGGGCGAGCGCGTCGCCATCATGGGCGACGCCTGCGAGGAATGGCTGCTCGCCGATCTCGGCGGCGCAGGCCGCGGGCGCCATCGTCTACGGCATCTATCCGACCGCGTCGGCGGCCGAGGTCGAGTACCAGATGCGCGACGGCGGCGCGTCGATCTTCGTCGCCGAGGACCAGGAGTACGTGGACCGGATCCTGCCGCTCGCTCGATCGCCTGCCCGCAGCTGCGCTGCGATCGTGGTCGATCGACGCCTCGGCGATGTTCAGCTACGACATCCGCAAGCTCCGCGGCTGGCGACGCGTCGCTCGAGCGAGCCCGAGCGCCGGCGGCGAGCGCTCGACCGCGCTGGAGGCGCTCGCGCACGAGATCGATCCCGGCGATCCGGCGTTCATCGTCTACACCTCGGGCACGACCGGGCCATCCGAAAGGCGCGCTGGTCGCGCACGGCACGGCATCTCGCCGCCGCCTGCAACCTGGTGCGAGCACTACCCGCTGCTCGCCGAGCGCAGCAGCGCACGGTCGTCTATCTGCCGCTCTGCCACATCCTCGGCCGCGACATCGCGCGTCACGCTGCCGCTGCTCGTCGGAGCTCGTGCCGCACTTCGGCGAGGACGTCGAGGACCTGCCGCGCACGCTCTTCGAGGTCGCGCCGACCGTGCTCTTCACCGTGCCGCGCTACCTGCAGAAGTTCGCCTCGCAGGTGCTGGTCGCGTGCAGCAGCACCACGCCGCTCCAAGCGCGCTCGCCTACGACCTCGGCGATGCGCGCGCGGCCGCGCGCCACGCGCGCGCTGGGACGGGAAGCAGCGCGGCGCGAGGCGCTCGCCTATCGCGCTCGCGCGTGCGCTGGTGTTCCGGCCGCTGCTCGAACAAGCTCGGGCTCGACGCGGCTCGAGCTCGTCGATCTGCGGCGGCGCGCCGCTGCCGCCGGAGACGATGGCGCTGTGGCAGATCTGGGGCGTGAACGTCGTGCGAGATCTACGGCCAGACCGAGGAAGCCGGCGCGATCATCGCCGGCCAGCGCGGACCGTTTCCGCGTCCGGGCAACGTCGGCACGGTCGCGCCCGGGCTGGGAGCTGAAGCTCGCGCGACGACGGCGAGATCCTGGTGCGCGGCGACGCACCTGTTCGACGGCTACTGGAGCAACGCGGCAAGCCACGCGCGAGGTGCAGCGGCGCAGACGGCTGGCTGCGCACCGGCGACGTCGGCGAGCTGGAAGGACGGACGGCCTGCGGCTGATCGATCGCGCGCGCGACTTCATCGTCACCGCCGGCGGCAAGACGCTGTCGCCGCCGTCGATCGAGAACCGCGCTGCGCGCCAGCCCGTACGTCGCCGAGGTCGATGGTGATCGGCCACGCGCCGGAAGTACCTGACGCGCGCTGGTCGAGATCGACTACGACACCGTCGCCGACTGGGCGCGCGCGCCACGACATCCGCGTACACCGGCTTCACCAGCCTCGCGCGAGCATCCGCGCGTCGAGACGCTGATCGGCGCCGAGGTCGCGCGCGCCAACGCGCGCTCGCGCGCGTGGAGCAGGTCAAGGCCTTCCGCATCCTGCCCAAGGCGCTCGACCCGGAGGAAGAGGGCGAGCCGGTGACGCCGACGCGCAAGGTGAAGCGCGCGCAGATGCTACGAGCGCTTCCGCGCGCTCGTCGAGTCGATGTACGGCGACGCCGAGGAGCGGCTGCGTCGCCCAGGAAGCCGGCGACGTGCTCGACGCTGACGATCGATGAGCACTCATCCAGGGAGAGAGGACGACGATGAAGCGGACACTGCTGTTCGCGATCGTGGCGCTGCGGCTGGCGTCGCCGGCCCGGCCGCCGCGCAGGACGCCTACGTGATCGGCGTATCGGCGGCGATGACCGGCCCGGCCGCCGCCAACTTACGCGCCGGTCGGTCGAGGCGATGAAGGCCTATCTCGACCACGTCAACGCCGAGCGGCGGCGTCAACGGCAAGCCGGTGCACGCTGATCGTCATGGACGACTCGGCGCGAGCCGTCGAAGGCGGCGGCCAACGCCAAGAAGCTGCTCGACGCAGGACAAGCGTGCTGATGCTGATCACCACGCAGCCTGTCGCTCCACCTACGCGCCGATGGTCGTCGGAGTCGAAGCGCGCCGGCGTGCCGCTCTACTTCGCCGGCTGCGGTGTGCCCGAAGGAGACCTACCCGCCCGGCCGATCCGCTGCAGTTCTGCTCGACCGCGTTCGGCGCGAACCTCGACTCGCAGGCGGCGCTCGCCTTCGTCAAGGCGCAGGCGAAGGAGCCGGTGCGCATCGGCTTCGCGGCGATGGCGATCCCGATCGCGCGCGCCGAGATCGACTACGCCGAGGGCCTGGTCAAGACGCTGGGCATGACCGCCGGTCGACAAGCAGATCATCGCCGCCGCCCGCGCCCGACTACACGCCGTTCGCCACCAAGCTCAAGGACGCCAACCCGAACTGGGTGTACTCGTGGTCGCCGTGGGTGTCGCAGGTGCGCACGTTCGAGGCGCTGCGGCGCCTGGGCTGGAACGGCCGCTACATCACCTGGGCGCACCTGAACGCCGAGGAGGAGCTGGCGCGCATCAAGGACGGCGAGCTCTACGTCATCGGCACCAACGCGCTGTTCCAGGACAACCTGCCGGTGCACGCCGAGATCCGCGCGGTGACGCACGCGCGCCAAGCTCAAGTATCCGGCGACCTACCTGACCGAGGGCTTCATCGCCGGGCTGGTGGTCGAGTCCGCGCTGAAGGACACGCCGTGGCCGCCGACGCCGCCGAAGGTGCTGGCCGCGATGAACAACCTCGAAGGTCGACCTGAAGGGCCTGCGCGGCGGTGCCGCTCGAGTGGACCAACGGACAACCACTTCCGCACCAGCAGTACTACCGCGTCTGGCGCTGGGACCCGGCCAAGCACGGCCGTCGTGCGGATCGCAGGACTGGCAGGCGATCGACGTGAAGCGCTGACGGCATGCAGCTCGCCGTCAACATCGTCGTCCTGGCGTCGATCTATGCGCTGATCTGCTGCGGCTACGTCCTGATCTACCGCGTCAGCCGCGTGTCTCTCGCTCGCGCACGGCGAGCTGATGATGCTCGGCGCCTACGGCCTGCTACGCCACCGCCTCGCTGTTCTCGGGCCATCCGCTGATGCGCGATCGCGGCCGCCGCCGCTGCTGGCCATCGTGCTCGGCGTCGCTGGTCTACGTCGCTGCTGATGCGGCGCATGACCGGCGAGATCGGTGCTCGCCGCGGTGCTCGCCACCATCGCGCTCGGCATCCTGCTGCGCGGCGCGATGGTGCTGGTGTTCGGCACGCAGACGCAGTACCCGCTGCACGTGCTCGGCTGGCGCAACGTCGTCGATGCCCGGTCGGCGACCAGCGCGCAAGATCTCGGCGGCGGGCCTGACGCTCGTCGCTGGCCACCGCCGGCGGTCTATCGCGGCCTGTTCGTGTTCCTGCGCCGCACGCGCTGGGGCATCCGCATGCGCGCCGCCGGCCAGAATCCGCTGCTCGCCGCGCAGCGCGGGCATCGGCCTGCACGGCATCTACGCGCTCGCCTGGGGTCTCGCCACCTTCACCGGCGGCATGGCCGGCATGCTGATCGCGCTGCGACTCGGCGCTCGACCAGGACGCATGGTGACGATCGGGCTGAAGGCGTTTCCGGCCGCGCTGGTCGGCGGCCTCGACAGCCTGCTCGGCGCGCTCGTCGGCTCGCTCATCGTCGCCGCCGCCGAGGTGCTGCTCATCCACTACGTCGAACCCGCTGCTCTCCGGACGTGGTGCCGTTCCTCGTGCTGCTCGCGACGCTGGTCGTGCGCCCGTGGGGGCTCTGCGGCACCCGCGAAGAGCTCGACCGGGTATGAGCGCGCCGCACGCCAGCGGGTACTTCCGCACCAGCTACGCGCGCGACCTGACGCTGCTCGACACGCGCGTGCAGCGAGGTGGCGCGCGCGGTCTTCCTGCTCCTGGCGCTGGCCCTGCCCATCCTCGACGCGCCCTTCCTGCTCGATCTCGCGCAACCAGGTGCTGCTGGCCGTCGATCGGCGCGGTGGCCCTGATGCTGCTCACCGGCTGTCGCCGGCCAGATCTCGCTCGGCCATGCCGGGCTCTGCTCGCCGCCGGCGCCTTCACCACCGGCATCCTGTTCAAGCGAGGTCGACGCGCCGTTCTGGGTGACGCTGCCCGCCGCCGCGCTCGGTCGGCGCGCGTGATCGGGCTCGATCTTCGGCCTGCCCAGCCTGCGGCTGCGCGGCCTCTACCTGCGCCGTGTCGACGCTGGCGCTGCACTTCATGGTCATCTACCTCGGCAACGAGTACGAGACCCGGCGCGGCTACTCCACCGGCGTGGTGATCGAGCCGCCGAGTCTCGGCGGCGTCGCGCTCACCGCGCGCGGGGCCTGGTACTACGTGCTGCTCGCCGTCGCGCTGGCCTCGTTGCTGCTCGGCCTCAACCTGCTCCGCGCCGACGACCGGCGCGCGCGTGGCGCGCGATCCAGGGCCGCGAGGCGGTCGCCGAAGCGCTCGGCATCAACGTCCCGGCCTACAAGCTGCTCGGCCTTCGCCGTCAGCTCGACGATGACCGCGGTGGCCGGCGCGCTGTTCGCCGTACTACCGCGGCTTCGTCTCGGCCGAGGCGTTCTCGCTCTTCCTCACCATCCAGTACGTCGCGATGGTGATCATCGGCGGCATGGGCTCGATGCTCGGGCGCCGTGCTCGGCGCGGTGTTCGTGACGCTGTTTCCGTACGCTGATCGAGTGGCTGATGGCGATCCTGCCCACGCCCGCCGCAGCGGTGTCGTCCGTCGGTCTTCGCCGTGAACTACGCGGCGTTCGGCCTGGTGATGATCCTGTTCCTGCTCTTCGAGCCGCAGGGGCTGGTGGGCATCTGGCGCCGCGTCCAGAACTACTTCCTGCTGTGGCCGTTCCAGCAGCGCCCGCGCGCCGGTGAGCGCGTGACACGCCGGCCGAGCCGCTGCTCGCCGTCGAGCGGCTGGAGGTGGCCTACCACCGCGTGATCACCGCGGTGCAGGGCGTGTCGCTCGAGCGTCCCGCGCGGCAGCGTCGTGGCGCTGCTCGGCACCAACGGCGCCGGCAAGACCACGACCTTGCGCGCCATCTCGGGCTTCCTCGGCCTCGACGACGCGCGCGTCACCGAGGGCCGCATCGTCTACAACGGGCGAGCGCATCGAGAACCGGCCGCCGCACCACGTCACCGCGCTCGGCATCGTGCTGGTCCCCGAGCGCAGCAAGGTGTTCGAGAACCTGTCGGTCGACGAGAACCTCGAGGCGACGGTGCCGCGGCCGCGTGCCCGGCTTCGACCGGCGCGACTGGCCGCGTCGGTCTTCGAGTACTTCCGGCGCTCGCCCGCATCCGCGGCCGCGAGGCCGGGCTACCTCTCGGGCGGCGAGCGGCAGATGCTGGCGATCGGCTCCGCGCTGCATGTGCGGCCGGAGCTGCTGCTGGTGGACGAGCTGTCGCTCGGGCTCGCGCCGGTGGTCGTCGAAGAGCTGATGGCGTGCTCTGGCCGCCATCCGACGCACGGCTCGGCATGACGATCGCTGCTCGGTCGAGCAGAACGCGCAGGTGGCGCTCGACGTCGCCGACTACGCCTACGTGATGGAGAACGGCCGCATCGTGCTCGACGGCCCGCCGGCGCGCCTGCTCGCGCCACCAGGACATCCGCGAGTTCTACCTGGGATCCGGCCGGCACCGCGCGCCGGCAGCTACCGCGACGTCAAGCAGTACCGCCGCAGCCGGCGCTGGTATGGCTGAGCGCCGCGCTCAGCGTTGAGCGGCTGTCGCTGGCCTTCGGCGGGCTGCAGCGTGCTCGAGGGCGTGTCGTTCTCGGTCGCGCGCCGGCGAGCTGCTGGCCCTGATCGGGCCCAACGGCGCCGGCAAGACCAGCGTCCTCAACTGCATCGGCGGGATCTACCGGCCCAGCAGCGGCCGCATCGTGTTCGAGGGCCGCGACATCGACCGCGCAGCCGGCCGCACGCGATCGCGCGGCTCGGCCTGGCGCGCACCTTCCAGCACGGCGAGCTGTTCGCCGCACATGACGCGTGCTGGAGAACCTCCTGGTCGGCGCGCCACGCCCGGGTCGCCACCAGTCTCCTCGGCGAGGCGCTGTTCGCTCGCGCCGCGCGCGCGGCCGAGGTCGAGCACCGCCGGCGTCGTGGAGGAGATCCTCGAGTTCGTCGAGCTCGAGCGCTACCGCCACCAGCCGGTCGGCGCGCTGCCGTTCGGCATGCAGAAGATGGTCGGCTTCGCGCGGGCGCTGGCGCTGGAGCCGCGCGTGCTGCTGCTCGACGAGCCCTCGGCCGGCCTCAACCGCGACGAGCGCGAGGACCTCGCGCGCTACATCCTGCGGATCAAGCACGAGCTCGGGCTGGCGATGATCTGGGTCGAGCACGACATGCAGATGGTGGCCGACCTCGCCGACCGGCTCTACGTGCTCAACTTCGGCGAGCACCTGGCCGAGCGGCGCGCCGGGCGACGTGCTCGCGCGATCCCCGCGTGGTCGAGGCGTATCTCGGGCGGCGGGCCGGCGACGGCGCGCGTGGGGCGTATAATCCGGGCACTCGAGGACAACAACCGTGGACATCTTGATCGGAACGAGCGACGGATTGCTGGTCGTCGACGAGTCGGGAGCGCGTACCGCCGCGCGGGGCTTGAGCGGTCGCACGATCCGGGCCCTGCCTGGCCGCCAACGGTCACGTCTTCGCCGGCGCCGACGACGGCGTCTATCGCTCGACCGACGGCGGTCGCTCCTGGCGGCCCAGCGGCGCGCAGGGTCAGATCGTCTGGGGAGCTGGCGGTCGATCCGCAGAACACCCACACGATCCACGCCGGCACGCAGCCGGCCGCACCTCTACCGCAGCCGCGACGGCGGCGATTCCTGGGCGAAGATCGAGTCGCTGACGCAGGTGCCAGGCTCCGAGCGCTGGTGCGTGCCCAACAGCCCGGCCGGGGCGCGCGCCCGCGCGCTGGCCATCGATCCGGTCGACCCGAACCGCTGGTGGGTCGGCATCGAGGTGGGCGGCGTCCTCACCAGCACCGACGCCGGCGCCAGCTGGAGCTGCGTGGCGCCGGGCAACGATCCGGACGTGCACGTGCTTGGTCGGCCATCCCGGTCGGCCCGGCGTGCTCTACGCCACCACCGGCCTCGGCCGGTTCCAGGACGATCCCCAGCCGATGCGCGAGCGGATCGCCGGACTCTTCGGCTCCCAGGACGGCGGCCGGACCTGGCGCTATCTGTGGACCGGCAGCGAGCCGCGCTACACGCGGCCCGATGTGCATCGACCCGCGGGCGCCGCACGCGTTGACCGTCGGGTGCGCGCCGAGCGCGTTCTCGAGTCATCGCGACCCGGGCGGCGCTCGGTCGTGGCTCTACCAGAGCGTGGACGGCGGCGCCTCCTGGCGCGCGCTGGGCGACGCCGAGCACTCGCCGTCGTCCGCGAACATTCTCTCGGTCTCGGTCGGCGCCGGACGGCGCCGGGCTGCGTGCTGGTCGGCACGGACACCGGGCGAGCTGTGGCAGGTCACTCCCGAGGCGAAGTGGACGCTGCTGCAGCGCGACCTGCCGATGGTGTGGTCCGTGCTCGCGCGCGGATGAGCAAGCCGCCCGCCTTCACCGCCGAGCAGGTGGCCCTGCTCCAGGCGGCGCTCGAGCACGTGTGGTCGCGCATGGCGCGGCTGCAGGGCGACCTGAACGACAACGCCGGCAACGTGGCGACGCTGCTCTCGCTCCTGGTCGAGCGCGGCATCCTCACGCCTGAGCAGTTCGAGTCCGCCGTCGAGGAGCTGACCGCCACGCGCCGGCCTCGAGTCCGGCATGCGCAATCTCAGCAAAGCCGCGGATCACCGACGCCGGCATCAGCGCCGATATCCTGAACGGCGACGTCGACGCCTTCCGCCGTCGCGCGCCCGGGCCGAAGAGGACGACGAGTGAGCTGGCGGCGCCGGGCCGCCCCGCGGTCGCTACTCGGTAGGCCCCTCGATCGCGTAGGTCGCCAGCACCAGCGCGGTCGTGGTCCCGAGCGACCCGAACCAGCGCTGGTAGATGTCGAGCACGTCTCCGGTCCGGTAGAGACGCGCCAGGGAGCGATTCACCGCCAGCCGGAATTCCACGTCTCCGCGGCGCAGCATCAACGCGTACGGCTCGTACGAGAAGTAGCGGTCGCCGAGGGCGAAGCGGGCGGGGTCCGAGGCGGTCAGCGCCAGCCCGATCAGGATGTCGCGATCCGAGGCGTAGGCGTCCGCCGTCTTGTTCTCGATGGCCGCCCGCCCTTCGGCGTGGTCCTTGACGGGGATCAGCTGCACCTGACCGGGCGCCCCCTTGATCGCGTCCCTGCAGCACCCGCTCGGTGGTCGTGCCCGGGATGACGGCGATGCGAAGCCCTCTCAGGTCGGTGAGCGTTTTCGTGCGTCTCCGCGCATCGCCAGCAGGCTGCCGCCGGTCACGAACGTCGTCAGGCTGAAATCGACTTCCGTCTGGCGCGAGAGCGTGTTGGTCGTCGACCCGCACTCGAGATCGATGGTGCCGTCACGCACGGCGGCGATCCGGTTCTCGACGGTCACCGGCACCCACTTGACGGCCAGGTCGGGCATCGCCAGATCCTTGCGCAGATCGTCGGCCACGCGGTTACAGAGGTCGATCGAGTAGCCGACCGGCTTGCCGTCCGAGGCCACCGTCGAAAACGGCACGGAGGACTGGCGATAGCCCATGGTGATGGTCATTGCTCGCCTTGATCCGATCGATCGCGTGCTCTTGCCGCGCCGTCGCGCCTGCCATCGACGCGCAGCCACTGGACGCCACACAGAATTGCCACCACGGTCGACAGGACGTGGGATTTCAGCATGATGGTAACGTGACCCTCTCTCTGGCGAGCGCCCCACGGGGGCGCCTCCTCGGTCTGGGACCTTCCGCTGCTCGGACTCTGCCGCGACCATCGCTGGCGACAGCATATCGCTGTCCAACGCGCTGACCGGCGCGCGCGCCTATCCCAGGCCGCGCGCGGATTACCTGCCGGGTGAATTGCGAGCGCGCGCACGGATCGGCGCGAGCCTGGGCTCACGGCAGGCGCCGGCCCGATCACGGCGCCGCGGCCCGAGGAGGTGATCCATGAGCCAGCTGACCACGAACGGCGGGACGGTCCGCGAGGCGCTTGCTGGTCATCGCCGACATCCGCGGCTACACGCCCTTCATGAAGGCCCACTGGACCAGCCTCGCTCACGCCCAGGACGTCGTGGCGCGACTCCTCGAAGCGGTCATCGACGCCGCCCCGGGACTCACGCCCGCTCGAGATCGAGGGCGACGCGGCGCTCTTCTACGCCTGGTCGGCGGGCGTGGCCGGCGCGGCGGCCGATGGCCTGATCGAGCAGGTCGTGGCCATGCACCGGGCCGTTCCACGCCTGCCAGCAGGAGATCGTCGCGCTCAACGCACGTGCCGCTGCGAGGGGTGCCGCCAGACCGGCCGCCTCCGTCAAGTTCGTGGCTCACGTCGGCGAGGTCGCCGTCCAGCGCGTCAAGCAGTCAGCGAAGCTCGCCGGCCTCGGCGTGATCCTCGTGCACGCGGATGCTCAAGACCGCCGTGCCCGTCCCCGAGTATCTGCTCCTGTCCGAGCCGCTCTTTCACGCGCGTCAGCGGACCGGTGCGCGAGCGGGGCGTCGCATCGAGGATGAGCTAGCGGGCCTCGGGCCGACGGCCGCATGCACGTGGTCGACCTCAGCGAGATCGCCGCGGCGCTTCCGCCGAGGTCTCGCGTGACCCGCCTGGCGCAGGCGCGCGAGAACTTCGGGGTGATCCGCCGGAGCCTGCCCTATCTGCTCGGCCTGCGGCGGCCCCGCGTGGCGCTATGACCGCGGCGTGATCACGACCTGGAAGCGGGCCTCGGGCCGGTCGTGCCGCGCGAAGCGCCGCCTGGATCTCCGCCGCCGGTGAACGCCTGGTACTGGGCCGGGGCGTCGAGCAGATCGTCGAGGCCGAAGCCGCGGTAGTCGAGCGTCGAGAGCCGACCGAGCCAGAAGCTCCGGCGTCTTCATCTCCTCGTCGAGCAGGTTCGCCATCTGCTTCTTGGCCACCGCCGAGCTCGTCGGGGTGGGCCCGTCCTCGGCGAACGCGGCGTACGGTCTCTTCCACCGCCGTCGCGAGCGCCGGGGCCTTGGCGGGCTCGGTCGGGGCGATGCGCCGACGAAGAACCCGAACCCCGGATAGATCGACGGCCGGCTCCGACGACGCGCCGATGCTGTACGACGAGCTGCTTGTCCTGTCGGATGCGTCTTCAGTCATGCGCGTGCTGAGCACCCGTGCGGCCATGTTGAGCAGCCGCGTGTCGCGGACGTCGCGCAGGTCGGCGCCGAAGAAGCCGGCGAGGACCGCGGCCTGCGGCGTGAGGGCGTCGATCGACTCGCCCACGCGGATCGGCCCCTGCGGCCGGGCGATGGCTCCGGAGATCCGCGAGCGTCTTGTCGCCGATGCGCGGCCGCGCGGGCAGCGCGCCCACGTACCGCGCCACGAGACGCGTGGCCGTCTCGCGATCGACGTCGCCGACCACGGCCACCTCGATGGGCGCGTCGGTGATGAGGCGCTTGAGCCACGCCTGCGCGGCCGGGCGGGTGATCGCGCCGCACCTGCTCGGCGGTGAGGGCCTGGGCCGCGTCTCGCCCGGCGGGTAGATGGCCGCCATGCTCGTGTCCATCAGCACCTGCATCGGGCTGGCTCTTCCGCTCGGCTGATCCGCTGCGCCTCGGCGTCCTTCCACTGCTCGAGCGCGGCGGCCTCGATGCACGGGATCGGTCAGCAGGAGATAGGCGAGCTGGAGACCACGCTCGAGCTCGGCGGCGATCGCCGGAGACGGTGAGCGTCAGCGGTGTCGCCGCCGCGTCGCTGCGACACGCGCACCTTCGCCCCGGTCATCAGGTCGCGGATCTGCGTGCTCGGACAGCCGTGCTCGTGGCCGGGCGCTCCCAGGCGCTCGACGCGCCGCCTCGGTGATCCCGCGGTTGCGCCGCCGTCTCCTCGATCGTGCCGCCGGCCAGCGTGATCGCGATGCTCGCCTCGTTGCTGGCGCTGGTCCATCTGCCGGTGGTGCACGCGGACGCCGTTGTCGAGCCACATCGACGTCACGCCGCTGGCGGCGTGCGTCACGCTCTCCACCACCGTGCCGCCGCGTGGGCAGCGGCGGCCAGCAGCGTCGTGGCCCGCGCGCACCTCGGCCAGCTTGTCCGGCTTGACGTCGACGGCGGTCCGGCCGAGCGCGAGCAGCTCGGGCCTCGCTCGGCACGCCGTCGCTCGCGGGCAGCTCGGCGATGAACCAGGGACGCGGCTCGGATCGAAGTTCGCGGCGAAGGCGTCGGAGACCTCGCGGGCGGTGATGCCGGGCAGGAGCCGCTGGAGGAGCGCCAGGTTCTGCGCGGCCGACATCGACGGCGTCTGGCGCGTGACATCGTCGCGTTGAGCTCGCGCAGCACCTCCCGCGCCGGGCGCGTGGTCTCGCGCCGCACGCTCTCCTCGGCGTCGGCGATCAGCATCGTGCGGGCGTCCTGCACCTCGCGCGTCGGTGAAGCCGTGCAGGCGGGCGCGCTGCAGCTCGGTCCCGAGGTCGCTCAGCATGGCGCGCCACGTCCCCGGCCGGCCCGACGCGCTCACGGTCGTCATGCGCATGCGCGCCGCGGCCACTCCCGGACCGACGCGTCGCGCCTCGAGGAAGAGGCATCCGCCCGCCGCGATCTCGCGCGCTCATCCGGCGGTCGAACGCCCACGTGCCGATCGCGCTCGACGAGCTCGCGGCGCGACTGGCCGACCGTCGTGCGTCGGCCCGCGCGGCGGCTCCGAGCCGCACGATCGACACCTCGGCCCGGGTCAGCTCGGGATCGGTGACCACGATGGCCCGCGGCGCCGCCGGTCGGCTTGACCCCGACGTCGCGCGGCGTGGGCTCGGGACGGTGGGGCCGCCGCCGAACTGCTGCGTGATGACGTCGGCGACCATGGCGGGGTCGGTGTCGCCCACCACGATGACGCGTCATGTTGCTCGGCACGTACCAGCGCGCGTAGTAGTCCTGGAAGTCCGGCGCGCGTCACCGACTTGATCGTCGGCTCGGTGCCGATGGGCAGCCGCCGGCCCAGCGTCGACTCCGGCGCGAGCCGCGCGTAGATCTGATCCTGCACCCGCTGCTGGGCGCTCGAGCGCGCGCGCTTTTCCTCGAGGATGACCTGCGCGCTCGCTGTCGATCGCGGCCGGCGCCAGGCTCAGGCGCATGGCCACGTCCGACATGAACAGCATCCCCTTCTCGACGACGTCACGGCCGCCGCCCGGCAGCGCGAGCTGATACGTGCGTCTGGTCGAAGCTGGTGAAGGCGTTCTGGTCACGCCCGAAGGCCAGGCCGAGCGACTGGAAGAACGGCACCACCGAGCCCGGCGGGAAGTTGGTCGATCCGTTGAACGCCATGTGCTCCAGATAGTGGGCGAGGCCCCGCGTCGAGTCCGTCTCGTTCAGCGAGCCGGAGGCGACGTGCAGCCAGATGCTCACGCGGCCCTCGGGGTTCTTGTGCGGCCGGATGATGTAGCGGAGCCCGTTGGGCAGCCGGCCCGTCACCAGGGCGGGATCGGCCGGAAGCTTCTCGTCGTCCAGCGAGGCGGCGCGGGCGGAGGCCAGCGGCGCCAGGAGCATCAGGATCAGAAACAGCCGGAGCACTCTCCGCATCCAGCATCCTCCGAAGTGATCCGAGCGATCGGCAGCCGGGTCCGATCATACGCGGCGCAGAGTAAGAATCCCATGAGAAGCTCACGGCCGGGAGCGCACCCCATGACGCTTCCGAGACGCTCACCTTCAAGTCGGTCGACGTCCGGCCGGTGCTCGTCCCCTCCAGCGCCCGGTCGTCTCCCGGGTGGGCCTCTTCGACCAGTGGCCGATGATCCTGATCGACCTCCACACCGAGGAAGGGATCGTGGGCCGGAGCTATCTCGAGCCATACCTGAAGCAGTCCGTGCGCTACATCGTCCCCGCCATCCAGGACCTGGCCGCAGCGCGCACCGGGCAGCCGGTTCGACCGCTCGACGATTTTCAGAACGGGCGCAAGTCGCTCAATCTCGTCGGCTACGAGGGCATCAGCGATGATCGCCGTCGCGCGGCCTGGACATGGCGGAGTGGGACGCGCTGGCCAAGGCCGCCGGCATGCCGCTGGCCGTATTTCTGGGCGGCTCGCTCGGCGCGGTGCCGGCCTACAACAGCAATGGGCTGTGGCTCACCGACGTCGCGACCCTGGGGCGCGAGGCCGCCGCACTCGTCGCCGAGGGCGAGCTTCACGCGCTGAAGCTGCGGCTCGGCCGCGACCGGCTGCCGATGACCTCGACGCCATCGCGGCGGTGCGGGGCGCGGTCGGCCAGACGTGAAGCTCATGGTCGATTTCAACCAGGGCCTCACGCTCGGCGACGCGCTCGCACGCGCTGTCACGCGCTCGACGATCAGGGGCTCTACTGGTTCGAGGAGCCGATCGCCTACGACAACCTCGCCGGCTATGCGCAGCTCGCCCGCGAGCTCGAAGACGCCGGTCCAGCTCGGCGAGAATTTCTACGGGCCGCGCGATCTGTTGCAGGCGCTCGCGATGCAGGCGCGGCGACTACGTGATGCCCGATCTCATGCGGATCGGCGGCGTGACCGGCTGGCTGCGCGCGGTGTCGATCGCGGGGGCCGCCGGCATCGAGGTCTCCACCCATCTGTACTCCCGAGGTCGCCGCCCATCTCATGCGAGTGACCGAGACGGCGCACTGGCTGGAATGGCAGGACTGGGCCGATCCCATCGTCGCCGAGCCGTTTCTCGAGCGCCGGAACAGCCGTGTCATCGTTCCCAACCGCCCCGGCAACGGCCTGGCGTCGGAACGAGGACGCGGTCAGGCGATATCGGCTACGACATCTGAGGGAGCCGAACGGCACCGGTGGGTCGAGGGGAGGAGCGGCTGCTTCACCGCTGCCACGGGCCGCAGCCGCCGGCACACGCCGAACGAGCTGCGCACCGCGATCAGGAAGGCCGTGCCGATCAGGCACTTGCGCAGCATCTCCGACCAGTTCGTCCGCCATCGCCAGGAGCGTGGGGAGCATGGGGCCGAGGAGCATGGTCAGCGCCGTGGAAGATGGCGTGGACGAGCACCGGGAACACGAGGGAGCGCGATCACGATCTTGGCGACCATTGCCCCTTGCACTGGGTCCTCCTGTCGCAGTTCGTACGGCCCCGACGGCCGGAGCGGGCGCGCGATCTCACGCCCACTTCCACGCTCCACATTCGCAGCGATCGCCGCGGTTCGGCCGACCGGCCCACACGTGCACCTGATGCCGATCGAACTCGTAGGCAACGTCCCGCCCCTGCTGGATCGCGTTTCTCAACGCGTCCCGGTTGTGACAGAGTCCGTCTTTCCCGGAAACTGTTCGTGCCACCGATACAGTCGATACAGCAAGCGGGGGACCAGACCCTCAAGTACGCTGTAAATACTGATGTTCAGTCGCCAGAACGGGCCGGCAATCCGGCCATTTACTGACCGGAAACGGCGGTCAGAAAACCGTCGCGATCCGGAACGTCCGTTTTCGCGAGAGGAGCCGCAAGCATGCGAGGCAGGCACGTGTTCATGGAGAGCCTCATCGCGTCATGGCGTCGAATTCATCTTCGGCAATCCCGGCACCACCGAGAGCCCGATCCTCGACGCGCTGCTGGACTATCCGCAGCTCCGCTACGTCGTGGCCCTGCACGAGGGCGTGGCGCTCGGCGCCGCGAGCTACTACGCGCAGACGAGCGGCAAGCCGGCCGTCGTCAACATCCACGTGGCGCCCGGGCTGCGGCAACGCGCTCGGCATGCTCTACAACGCGCTGAAGGCCGCGCTCGCCGCTCGTCGTGACGGCCGGCCAGCAAGGACACGCGCCTGCGGCTGCGCGGGCCGGTGCTCGGCCACGATCTGGTGGCGATGGCCGCGCCCTCGACCAAGTGGAGCGTCGCAGGTCGAGCGCGCCGACGAGTTCGCGCTGATCCTGCACCGCGCGCTCAAGATCGCCACCGACCCGCCGGCCGGCCCCGTGTTCGTGGCGTTGCCGATCGACGTGCTGGAGCAGGACACCGACGTCGAGCCGTGTTCGCGCCCGGGCGTCTCTACCGCGCGCCCGAGCCCGACCCGGCCGGCGTCCAGGCGGCCGCCGCAGCTTCTGCTGGCCAGCCGGCGACCGGTCATCGTCGCCGGCGACGATGCGGCGAGCGCGCGCGGCCGAGGCGGCGGCGCTCGCCGAGCGTCTCGGCGCGGCGGTGTGGTGCGAAGGCATCCGCACCCATCAGGTGATGCCGAGCGCGCACCCGAACTTCCGCCTGAGCCTGCCGTTCGACACGGTCGGCCATCCGCAAGGCGCTCGACGGCGCCGACGTCGTGCTCCTGGTCGGCGGCCCGTTCTTCGAGGAAGTCTGGTACGCGCCGGGCTCGCCCTGCCCGCCGGGCGCCCGCGGCCATCCAGCGTGGAGTCGTCGCCCGAGCGCCTCGCCCACAACTGCCCGGTCAGCGTCGGGCTGGTGAGTCACCCGCGCGCGCGCGCTCCCGCGCTCGCGCGCCGCCGTCGAGCGCGGGGCCGACTCCGCTCTTCCACGAGGCGGCGGCGCGGCGCAACGACGGCGCTCCGCCGCGCTCAAGACGCAGGACGCCGAGGCCCAGCGCGCCCGGGCCGACCAAGCGCTGGGACGCGGCGCCGATCTCGGTGCCGCGCATGATGGCCGAGCTCGAGGCCGCCCTGCCCGCCGACGCGCATCGTCGTCGACGAGTCGATCACCGCGAGCCCGGACCTGGCCGCGCACGGTCCAGTTCGAGCGCGCCGGCGATTACGGGCGCGCGCGGCGGCGGCATCGGCCAGGCGCTGCCCGGCGCGCTCGGCGTGAAGCTCGCCCATCCCGCACCGCCCCGGTCGTCGCCGTCTCCGGGGACGGCTCGGCCATGTACAGCATCCAGGCGCTGTGGACCGCGGCCCATCACGACCTCGCCGTCGTCTTCGTGATCCTCAACAACCGCGAGTACCGGATCCTCAAGCACAACATGGACACCTACCGGCAGCGCTTCGGCGCAAGCGCCGAGCGCTGGCTATCCGAACATGGACCTCGTCTCGCCGGATCTCGGCTTCGTCGATCTCGCGCGCGGGATGGGCGTCGAGGGCTTGCGGGCTGACCAAGCGCGGGTCGAGCTCGGCCGGCGCTCGACGAGGCGCTTCGGCAGCCGGACGGCCGTTCCTGCTCGACGTGGCGATCGAGGGCCGCTCCGTGACGGCGGCCGCGGCGGGCTACCGTCCGAGCGCCAGCGCGCCCGGCCCGCCGTAGGCGATGTTCGTGTAGAGCACCGTGCCAGCTGGGCTCGACGATGCCGGCGCACGGCGCCCGGCCCGCTGCTCGCCACGCGGGCTCGCCGACGGCTCGCTCGAGATCTCCGCGCCCGACGCCTGATAGAAGCGCATCACCTGCGTCACGTACTCCGCGTCTCCGGGTACGGGGGCACACCGCGATACTGCGCGACCGGCTTCCTCCCCGGCGTTGTACGCGGCGACGGCCAGCCGCACGTCGTGGCGGAAGCGCTCCATCAGCGACCCGCAGATGCGCGCGTCCCAGCGTGGATGTTCTGCCGGGGTCGAACGGATCCCGCACTCCCTAGGATTGCGGCGGTCTCCGGCATCCAGCTGCATGAGCCCTCGCGCGCGCCCTTGGGCGAGACGGCGCGCTGGTCGAAGCCGGACTCCCACCGCGGATCACGGCCCGGATCAGGCGCTCGAGCACCGCGTAGCGCGCGGAGGCCTCGGCGATCTCGCGGCGGCATACGCCTCGTCCTCGCACTGGCGACGACGGCCGTGCGACGGACGCTGGCGCGGCTATCACGGCGGCGGCCTGGGCCGGTACGCCGACGCTCTTTCCGGACGCACTGTCGACAGCTGGCTGCCGTCCGATGCGCTGCGTGTCTCGGCGCCAGCCGACGTGGCCGAATCGCGAGCGCGCGACGGCGATGCCGAGAGGATCAGGCTGCCGTGATTGGGTCTCGCCATGGCGCAGATATCCACGGCAAGTCCGATACCGAGCCAGGAACCCACTTTGTTATCAATAGGGTTGGAGCCTCGTGCCAGAAATAGCCATGCGCGGCTCTGACCGGATGGATTCCTGCGACCCGCGCTGGATGGCTCACGGACGCGGCAGCGCCGGATCGGCCGTCATCGCCGTCTTCTTCGCGTCCGGCGCCTCGACACGCGCGGGCTGACGATGGGCAGCGCGCAGCCCCGCCCGGACGATACGCGGCCAGACGCTCGCGGCAGGTGTCCCGGCGTGCCCGCGAGGCGCCACCGCGCCGATCACAGGCTCGTCGGGGACCGACCTTCGCCGCGCCGCCCGCGGCCGCCGCGATCGTAGGCCTCCTTGATCGGCGCGCACCGCCTCGCCGAACCCCGCCTCTGGCGAGCAGCCGGTTGTAGCGCGGAAAGAACCCGGCGTAGAGGCCGACCGCCGGCCGCATCAGATCGCGCGCCGCCAGCGGCGCGTGTCCGCCACCGCGCGCAGGGATCAGCGAGGCCGTCCGTCCACCTCGGCTGCCCGCGGCCGGCCTGGCGCGCGTGCCGATCGCCACGTGCCGACGGCGCGCGATCGGCCGCGCGGCGTGGGCCAGCGTCAGAAGCACACCCTGCGACAACCTGCCGGCAATCTCGAGCATGCGCGAAGAGGGCCGCCACGTAGAGCGGGATAGCGCGTGGCAGCGGCGCCGAACCAGAGATCGAACCGCTCGATCGTGACCGTCTCGCCGCGGTGCGAGACGGCGCCGTCGCGCACCAGCGCGCGCACGATCCGCGATGGTGTCGCGCAGCCGCGCCGTGGGCTGGGACGAAGGCGACGCCGCGCTCGGCTCGACCTGCACCGCGATGGCTCGAGCCCAGCCCGAGGATGATAACCGGCCGCGCGAGGGGTGGATCGACCGTCAGCCGCCGCCATGCCGATGGTCGGCGCGCTCCGCACGAACACGCTCGAGATCGCGGTCCCGAGCCGGATCCGCCCGGTGACCGACGGCGCACGGCGCCCAGGATCGCGAACTGATCACCGCCGTGCCCTCGGCCACCCACGCGGATTCGTAGCCGCAGGTCCTCCGGCGAGCCTTCGACGCACTGGCACGATATCGCCGGGAGGCAACCCCCACTGAACGCGACGCCCGTGCGCATGACGTCGGGCCGGTCCTGAGGCCCGCGCCCTACGCGCCGCGATAGGGATGGCCCCAGCGATCCTCGTACACGATGTCGCCCGAGCGGCCCGCGGCCTGACCGGGCCGAACGTGCCCATGGGATAGCCGATGGGGCAGGATCGCGTAGGAGTGAACGCCGGCGGCGGCAGGCCGAGCGCGCGCCTCGGTTTCCTTCTCGTAGAGCAGGTGCCGGGTCGTCAGCGTCGGCGCCGCAGCCCAGCGGCGCGCGCGGCCAGCAGCATGTTCTGCACGGCCGGATAGATCGACGCGCCCGACCACCGCGTCGGCGGCGCCGTGCCCTCCTCGAGGCACGCGACGATCCACACCGGCGCCTCGTGGAAGTGGTCGGTGAGGTACTCCACGGCCGCGTGCTGCCGAGTGGTAGGCCTCCGCGGCTCACGCCGGGCGGCGGCGGCGCTCGTCGAGATAGCGCGGCCCGACCACCTCGTCGAACGCCCGCTTGTAGAAGACCTGCACCTGCTGTCTTGATCTCGGGCGTCCTTGATGACCAGAAGCCGCCACCGCTGGGTGTTGCCGCGCCGTTCGGCGCGCACACCCGGCGTCGAGGATCTTCGGATCAGCGCGTCGGGCACCGGGTCCGGCTTCAGTCGCCGCATGGCGCGCATGGTGTGCATGGTCTCGAAGAGGTCGCCCATGTTGCGCCGCGGTCGCGGCTCGGTCCTCCTGGCCCTGGAGATTACCCCGGGGCCGGCTTCGGCGCGTGAGTCAGCGCGTCTTCGCCCGGATGCGCTGCGAGAACGCCGGATTCGTGCCCGCGCACGTGCGCTACGCGGTCGTTGATCCAGGGCCCGGCGCTCCAGCTCGGCAAAGGGCAGCGACTGATCGAGCCGGCCCAGATCGTACGCGTACTGCGGCAGGTAGCCCGACACGAGGGGATCTTCCACGACCAGGACGGCGCCCCCGGTTCACCCGCGTGCAGGAGAACGCTGGTCGTGCAGTTGGTGCGTCAGGCGTGTTGTAGGAACTCGGGGTGGTCACGCATCTCGTTCATGGTCTTCAGGTAGTCCAGGAAGAACCGGCGCGAGGTTCTCGCGCGGCCCCTGCAACCGGTAGACGCACACGTCCTCCTGGGGCTGCCGGTAGCTCGTTCCGCACGCCGATCAGGTCGCGCTCGTCGCCGACGATGGTAGACCAGCTCGTACTGCTTGAAGATCCCGGCCAGGGTGGAGTAGCTCTGGTTGCGCGCCTTGCGCGTCTCGATGGACACCGCGACGTAGTCGCGAGCCGGCGAACCCGCCGAAGCTCACCATGATGTGGGCGATGGCCTTGCCCGGCCCAGTACACCGCGATAGGAGGTCAGCCGAAGTCGAGACTCGGCCAGGTTGTAGGTGCGATCCTCCCAGCGCGGGTGAGAAGTCCGTCTCGGAACGATACTCGAAGTTCCGGACGCCGTGGATGGTGATCAGGTCTCCGTTCTGGCTCACCCACGGGGTGATTCGGCGACCTCGGCTTGCCAGGTCGCGCTCCGTTCGATGGCCGGGATGAAGATCCACCAGGTGATCACCACGATGAAGGCGATCAGGAAGCCGATCAGCGTCCGGCCCCGGCCGCGGCAGGAGCAGGAAGGCCAGCGCGGTGGCCACCACGAAGTCAATCGCGAGGATGCTGCCCAGGCGCGAGCCGCCGGGACGCGCATAGCGTAGAGCGCTCCGGCGCACCAGGCCGTCATGAGGGCGACGATGAGCCCGATGAGGAGGCGTCCCGCCATCGCAACAGCGAAGCGCATCACTGCCCTTCACCCACGTCTCGCGTCCGATAGAAGGGGCCGAGATAGCCGCGCACCTTGAGCTTGCCATCCTCTGACCACACCTCGGCCTTGTAGAGCTTGCCGTCCTCGGGATCCAGGATGGTCCGCCCTTTGTAGCGGTCACCGCTGGCGCTGAGATCCTTCACGATGACGAGGCCGACGATCGCCTGGTCCTTTTTCGGCGCCCTGGCACTTGCTACAGACCTTCGGCTTGCCCTGCGCGTCGTTCGGCTCGGTGAGGCCGGTGATCTTGCCGAAGATCTTTGCCTCGCCTGGTCTGTACGGCTCGACCTCGGACACCACCTTGCCGGTCTTCTCGTCGAGCGTCTTCCACTTGCCCACCGGCGAGTCGGCCGCCAGGAGCGCGCCAACCCCGACGAGCGCATTCAGTAGTATTGCGATCACCAGCCGTTTCACGGGTCGCTCCTCGGTGAAGATGGGTGAGCTGCGGCGCGGCGTCGCCCGCAGGCTGCGCGCTCAGCTCGAGAGAATGAGGCGATTGTCGAACAGGTAGTCGCGCAGATGAGCGGAACTCGGGCGGCAGCGGCATGGTCCGGGCGCTCACCGGCCAGGCCAGTGCACGGATCGGCCTCCGGATAGAGCGCGATCCGGACCGAGCGCGTGAGCAGGCGGCCCAGCGCCTCGAGCGCCCCGCCCTCCAGCGTCGTCGAAAGGCCGGTCCGCTGAAGAAGAGGCCGAAGGTCGGCGCGCCGACCACGAAGACGACGCGCCGGGGCACCGCGTATCGCCGCAGGTGAGACAGCCACGCGGTAGAGCTCCTCGAGTCGGTGACCAGCGTCGCCAGCCCCGCCGCCGCCAGCGCGTCCAGGCGCGTCAGCAGATCGTCGGCGCTCGGCGGCGGCCGCCGCCAGCGGATTCGTGAGCGAGATCTCGGCGAGGGTGACATCGCGGCCGCCGTCCTCGGCCTGGGCCAGCTGCTTCGCGGGCGGCATTCAGCATGCGGGCGTGCGTGTCACGCACGGGCCGGAAGTCGTCCCGCAGGACGAAGCCGCCCGCTTGTCAGAGCAGCGCGCGGCTCGCCTCGACGGGGTGTCCGGCGGCCTCGAACGCCACGACGCGGGTCAGCTTGTTCAGCACGAGCTCCAGGTTCAGCCGGCGGACGTCCGCGCCGGCGAACACCGGCCCCGAGACGTCCACGAAGTCCACCTCGAGCCGGTCCCGCGAGACTGCTCACCCAGGCCCGGCACGAGGGCATCGCTGGCCCCCGCGCAGCTTGCCACGCCGCGTATACCAGGTTGACGCCCAGCAGTCCCACCGCCTCCTGCTGTCCCTTCGTCTCCGGGTCGAGCAGGCGCGTGTGCAGCAGAATGCGGCTCGGCTCGCCGCCCGGCTGGTGCTGGAACGTGATGCCCAGCCAGCCCTCGCCGTCCCCCGGACGCGCGTAGCTGCGGGTGGCCACCGTGTCGGCGAACACGAAGAACGAGGACGTCGCGCCGCGCGCCGGCCCCAGCGATTGCAGCAGCGACGCGTACTCGTGCTCGAGCATCTGCTCCAGTCGCTCGCGGCTCACGTAGCGCTGGCTCTTGCCGTAGAGACCGTCGCTCACGGTCATGTCGTAGGCGCTGATGGTCTTGGCCACCGTGCCGGCCGCGCCACCCACCGCGAAGAACCAGCGCGCCACCTCCTGCCCGGCGCCGATCTCCGCGATCGTCCCGTACCAGCTGTTGTCGAGGTTGAGGGCTGGCGCTTTCTGGCCGCGCGGTCGAGACCGTCTCGGACACGTCGAGTCTCTCCGCCCCGACGCGAGGGCCATCCCCGCGAGCGCGCGCGCGTGGGTTTTCATCGCCGCCAGTTATCCCACGTCGAGGGTTGGGCCGGCAACCACCAGCCGACTTCACACGAGCATAGGACTTTGGTCCTATATCGCCAGCCGCCGAGTGACCGTGATTATGGTCAGCGACTCGATCGCGCGGTTTCGACGCACACTCCCTGGCCGCGCTCTGCACGAGGAGCCCGACACGATGACTTCAGCCTGGAGAAGCGCGGCGCTGGCGGATGGCTCTCATCGTCCTGGCGTCCGGCTGCGCCACGCCAAGACGAGGCTCGTCGGCCTCGGGCGGGTCGGAGCCCGGACCGCCCGTCGTCGAAGTGCTGCCGAACGGGCTCACGCTGGTCGTCCAGATCACCGGGCGGCCGACATCGTCGCGGTCCATCTGTGGGTGGCGACGGGCGTGCGAAACGAGGAGCCCACGGGGCTGGGCTACGCCCACTTCCAGGAGCACATGCCTGTTCAAGGGCACCGACACGTTCGGCCCGGGCTACATCGACCGGGCCGTCGAGGGCACCGGCGGCCGCTCGCAACGCCGTTCACGCACCTACGACTACACGACCTTCCAGATCCTCGTGCCGAGCGACGCCATCAGACGGCCGTCGGGCTGCCTCGACGACATGGCCTTCACGCTCAGAAGTTCGATCCCAAGGAGATCAACGCCGAGCGCCGAGGTCATCTTCGAGGAGACGCGCATCCAGACGGACAACCCGCAGACCGCGATCGTCGCGGGAAGCCTACTAGCGCGGTCTTCGGCGACCGATCCGCTACGGCGCGGCCGCTGCTCGGCACCCCGGAGACGATGAAGGCCGCGACCGCAGAAGGATCTGCAAGTCTTCAATCGCAAGCTACTACACGCCGGAGAACATGACGCTGGTGGTCGTGGGCCCGGTGCAGGCCAAGGCCGTGCGCGCGGTGGTGGATCAGACGTTCGGCCAGCGCCCCGCACCGGCTAACACGCCGCCCGCGAACCCGCCGCTCAAGCCCATCAAGGAGATCGTCCGGGTCAAGGTGGACCGGCCCGAGCAGCAGGCGCTACCTCGTCCTGCGCCACGGCGAGGCGCCTCGCTCGCCGATGCCGAACAGCGCCGCGCTCGACCTGGTCGCCGACGATCCTGGCGGCAGCGAGAGCTCACGGCTGGCGCTGACCCTCGCGCGATACCGGGCGGCTGCGTGTCGCGGGTCGCCACTGAACAACGCCTCGCAGAAGCTCTCGGGATCGTTCACATCCAGGTGCGGCTCGAAGCGGCCGACGTGGACAAGGTCGAGAAGCGCATCCTCGAGGAGATCACGCGCCTGCAGAAGGACGGCCCGACCGAGGACGAGCGCAGAGCTGGCGGTCACACAGGCGGAGTCCGACCACGCCACCAGCCTACGAGACCTCGGACGGCGTGGCCGGGCCTACGGCATCACGATGATCCAGGCCTCGCTGGACAACGAGCTCGCGCTATCTCGACCGCCTCAGAGACCATCACCCGCGCGCAGATCCAGGCGAGCGGCGCAGAAGTATCTGTCGACGACCGCCTACGCGTGGATCGCGTTCGTGCCCAGGAGGGCGCAATGATCCGCCGGACGCTCGGCCTCGTCGCCGTCCTGAGTCTCTGCGCTCCCTGCCACCGTCTCTGGCTGACATGGCCGGCGTCACGCGGAGCAAGCTGCCCAACGGCCTCACCGTGATCGTGCGAGAGAACCCGCCGCCCCCATCGTGGCCTACTCGCTCCTGGTCAAGATGGGCACCCGCAACGAGACGCCGGAGAACGCCGGGATCTCGAACATGCTGCAGCTCATGCTGGTGCGCGGCACCGAGAAGATGACCGGCGAGCAGATCGCCGCCACCGCCGATCGCCTGGGCGGCAGCATCGACGCCTACGGCGACTACGACTACTCGGAGATCATCGCCACCGCGCTCTCGCGCAACTGGCAGCGCGATGCTCGAGATGGTCGCCGACGTCGCGCTCCGGCCGACCATCCGGATGGCACGGTCACCGCGGTGCGCGACTTCGTGGTCAACGGCAGATCAGGAACCGCGGCGAGAAGCCGCTTCGACGTCGCCTCCGACCAGACGCGCATCGCGCTCGTTCGGGCCGCGCCATCCCTACGCCTGGGACCCGACCGGGCGCAGCGAGTCCGTGCAGCGTGCTGAATCGCGACGCGCTGTCGCCTGCTACCGGCGCCAGTACGTGCCCGCGCAGATCGGTGCTGGCGGTGAGCGGCGACGTGAAGAGCGCCGACGCTCATGCCGCAGGCGCAGCGCCTCTTCGGCGTCATGCCGGCCGGCCAGGCGCGATTCGCTCGACCGTGCCGCGCGCCGCCGCCCATGGCCGCCACGCGCGAGGTGTTCAAGGTGCCGGGCGCGCAGGCGCAGATCTTCATGGGCGCGCTCGCCGCCAGCTTCACCCACTCCCGACTACCCCGCGCTCAAGGTCATGAGCGCGATCCTCGGGGGCGGCATGGCCTCGCGCGTTCTTCTCCGGATCTCCGCGACACGCGAGGCCCTCGCGCTACTGCCACGGCGGCCCTCTATCCGGCGCGTCTCGAGCACGAGCGGCTTCGCGGCCATCCTGGGCACCGGCCCGACAACGTCGGCGAAGGCCGAGGCGGCCTTGAAGGATCAGCTCCGGCGCATCCAGAGTCGAGCCTGCCGTCCGAGCAGGAGGTCGCCGTCGCCCGCTCCTACGTGGTGGGCACGCTGGCCATGGACCGCCGCACCAACGCGCGGCAGGCCTGGTATCTCGGCCGCCGCCGAGCTGGCCGGCGTGGGCCACGAGTACTTCTGACGTCTACGCCGCCAACGTCAAGAAGGTGACGCCAGCCGACGTCACGCGGCGTTGCCAAGCAATATCTGAGCGTGGTGCGAACCGTCATCGTTCAGCCGAACTAGGACGCGAGCAGCGCATCTTGATCGCAGCGGGAGGAAGGATCATGGTTCGAGCAGGCGCTCGGCGCTTCGATCGTGTTGCGAGCCTGACGCTCATGGCGATGATGGCGGCCAGCCTGCTGTTCGCGGCCGCCGCGGACCGGCGAGGCCGAGCGGTTCGCGACCTCTTCAGAAGGTGACGCCGTCGGTCGTCGTCATCCGCGCCAAGGGCCGTGACGTGACGGCCGGAGGCCAGATCGGCTTCACCGAGACGGGCTCCGGCGTCCTCATCTCCAGCGACGGCAAGGTCATGACCGCCGCCCACGTGGTCCACTGCGATGGACGACCATCATCGGTGGAGTTCCTGGGGGCGAGACCGTGTCGGCGCGCGTGATCGCGTCCGAGCCGGCCGCCGACCTGTCGCTGCTGCAGCTCGATCGGGTTCCGCCGGGCGCCGTGTCGGCGAACGATGGCCGACTCGAACACCGTGCAGGTCGGCGACCGATCGTGATCGTCGGCGCGCCCTACGGCCTGAGCTACTCGCTGAGCGTGGGCTGCATCAGCGCCCGGTGGGCTCCGAACACGATCTACAAGACGATGCCGCTTGCCGAGTTCTTCCAGACCGACGCCACGATCAACACCGGCAACTCCGGCGGGCCCATGTTCGCCATGAACGGCGACGTCGTCGGCATCGTCAGCCACAACATCTCCAAGGGCGGGGCAGCGAGGGGCTGGGCTTCGTGGTCACGCTGAACACGGCCAAGCAGCTCCTGCTGCGAGAAGAAGTCGTTCTGGTCCGGGCTCGAAGGCGTCGTGCTCAGTGACCGCGTGGCCGATATCTTGAACCTGCCCAATCGCGCCAGCGGCTTCATCGTGAAGACCGTGGCCAAGGACTCACCGGGCGACCAGATCGGTCTGCGCGGCAGCACCATGATCGCTTCGATCGCCGGGCAGGAGGTCCCGCTCGGTGGCGACATCATCATGTCCGTCAACGGAATCTCCGCGGCCTCCGCGAACATGGCGAAAATCCGCGACAGCATGAATACCCTGCCGCCTGGGGGCACGTTCAAGGTCTCCATCCTGCGCGCCGGGCAGATTCTGGAGCTGACCGGCAAGGCTCCGTGACGGCGGAGCGCGGCGCCCGACGTCCCGCGACTCAGCCTCAGCTGGCTGCGGAAACCGCCAGGCGCTGAAGGCCACGAAGACGGTCGCCAGCGCGAGCAGGGCGAGCAGGTTCGGGTAGACGACGTCGAGGCCGGCCCCTTGAGCAGCACGTTGCGGGCGATCTTGGCGAAGTGCGCGATGGGGTTGAAGAGCGTGAGCGGCTGGACCCACTTCGGCATGGCCTCGATGGGCGTCAGACCGCCCGACAGCATGGCCAGCGGCGGATTGATGAAGAAGCTGATGAGCTGCGTCTGATTGGCCGAGCGGGCCAGCGTCGAGACGAACGTCCCCAGGCCGATCCCGGTCAGCACACAGCACGCGCACGGCGGCGAGCACCAGCAGGCCGTTGCCCCGGAACGGCACCCCGGAACACCAGCCGCAGCCATCACCAGCACCATCCCGACCATCGCCATCAAGAGGATGAACAGCGGCACGAGCTTGGCCGTCACCACCTCGAGCGCGCTGGCCGGCGTCATGAGGAGCTGCTCGACCGTGCCGCGCTCCTTCTCGCGGATCATCGTGGCCGCCGCCACCAGCGAGCCGTTGAGGATGATCAGCGTGCCGAACACGCCGGTGACGATGTACCACGCGTTCACCAGGCCCGGGTTGTACATGAACGCCGTGTGCAGCTCGACCGGCGGCGGCCGCGTCCCCAGCAGGCCGCGGGTTGAGCGAGGCGACGGCGCCTTCCACGTAGCCCTGCGCGATCTGCGCGGTGTTCGCGTTCGCGGCGTTGAGCAGCACCTGCACGGTGGCCGGGCGGCCGCGCATCCGTCGCCGGGCGTAGTCGTAGGGCACCACCACGCCGATGTCCAGGCGGCCGGCGCCGAGTTCCTCGCCCAGGATGGCCGGGGTGGCGTAGGAGCCGGCGAGCTGGAACGTCCGGTTCTGGGTGAGGACGGCGACCAGCTCGCGGCTTTCCGGCGTGCGGCTCTCGTCCACGATGCCCAGGCTGCAGGTTGCGCACGTCGGAGTCCAGCGCGGAAGCCGAACAGCAGCACCTGCAAGACCGGCGGCACGATGAGCGAGATCGTGAGCCGCCGATCTGCGCCGGATCTGCCGGAGCTCCTTGAGCGCCAGCGCCCAGAAGCGTCCGCCGAACAGGAAGCGCGACCGCGCGTTTCACGCCTTCACCTGCATGCGGCGCATCGAACGCCAGGCCAGCGTGTAGAACACCGCGACCGATGCCGCCGATGGCCAGCACCGCCCACCACACCGCGGGCCAGCCGCCGCCCTGCAGAAACGCGTCGCGCACGACGAGCACGTAGTAGCGCGCCTGCACCAGGTTCGAGATCCAGCGCAGCGCGTCGGGAATGTTCTCCACCGGGAAGATCAGCCCCGACAGCAGGAACGACAGGAGAAATCCTCCGAGCCCCACCGCCTGCACGGCGGCGGCCTGGTTCGGAATCGCGCTGCCCACGAGCGAGGCGAAGGCCGCCATGCAGAACACGTAGAGCACGCTGGCGGCCACGAAGCGGCGTGGGATCGCCGACGAAGTCGAGACTGAACACCGTGCAGCATCGAGCACGACCCCAGCAGGCACTGCACCAGCCCGACCGCCATGCCGGCCAGGATCTTGCCGAGCAGGAACTCGTGCGCCGAGATGCTGGAGACATAGACCTGAAGGATGGTCTGCTGCTCGCCCTCGCGCGACATCGCGAGCGCGGCCAGCACGGTGGGAAAGATGGACAGCGCCAGGACCATGAACCCGGGGCCGTAGAACTTGCGGGGCGTGCGGCCGGGATTGAACCAGAGGCGGGTCGCGGTCTCGATCATGGCGCCGGGCGGCGGCGGCCCGACCTGCTGCGCGAAGGCGCGCGTGAGCTGCGCTGGCGTTGCCCCGGATGAGGCGCGCGGTGTTGCTGTCCGTGGCGTCCACCAGCACCTGCGTCTGGGCCGCCCACCCGCGCCGGATGCTCGCGCCCGAAGTGCAGTGGGGATGACGACGGCCGCCCGCACCCGGCCGCTGTTCAGCATCCGCTCGGGCGACATCGCCGACGGCGCAGCGTGACGACGCGGAACGTCAGCGAGTTGCGGAACACGTCGGCGTACTGGCGGGACAGCGGCGTCTGATCGAGATCCTGGATGACGATCGGGATGTCGGTCACCGTGAGCGAGATCGCCGTGCCGAGCAGCCCGATGAGGACCACCGGCAGGACGAGGGCCAGCCCCAGCGCCAGCCGATCCCGCACCAGCTGGGTCAGCTCCTTGCGCGCCTGGGCGAGGATGCGTCGCATCAGACCTCGGCGCGCGCGCCCCGCTCGGCGATGATGAGAAAGACGTCTTCCAGCGAGTAGTCCTGCTCCGTCATCTCGAGCACGCGGAATGCCGGCGCGGGCCAGCCGGATCCTACGATCTGTCGCGTGGCCGACGGCACGTCGCCCTCGACGATGACGTGGAAGCGATCACCGAAGAGCGACACCCGCCACGACTCCATCTCGGTCTTCAGCGCGGCGACCGCAGCGCCAGCGGGTTGTCGGCACGCACCTCGAGCACGCGGCCGCCCTGGGCCGCCTTCACGCCGCTCGGCGTGCCCTCGGCCACCAGCTCGCCGGCCACCATGAAGCCCGAGGCGATTGCACTGCTCGGCCTCTTCCAGATAGTGCGTGGTGACCAGGATCGCGGTGCCTCGGTCGGCGAGCTGGTTGATCATGGCCCAGAAGGCGCGGCGCGCGATGGGATCGACGCCGGACGTCGGCTCGTCGAGGAAGAGCACGCGCGGCTCGTGCATGATCGCCGCCCCGAACGCCACCCGCTGCTTCCAGCCGCCCGGCAGGCTCCCGGTGAGCTGCTCGCCCCTGCCCCTCGAGACCGGCGAACTCCAGGACCCAGCGCTTCCGCTCGGCGCGCCGCTCCGGCGGCACGCGATAGACGCCGGCGAAGAAGTCGAGGTTCTCGTCGATCGTGAGGTCGTCGTAGAGCGAGAACTTCTGCGACATGTAGCCCACCTGCTGCCGCACGGCCGGAGAGCGCAGTGCTCCGGTCTCGCCGGCGAGCTGGACGTCGCCCTCGCTGCGGCTCGACCAGCCCGCACAGCATCTTGATCGTGGTCGTCTTCCCCGCGCCGTTGGCGCCGAGCAGACCGTAGACCTCGCCGTAGGCGCATCTCGAGGTCGATGCCCTTGACCGCGGTCGAAGGCCCCGAACGTCTTGCGCAGGCCGCGGGCGCCGATGGCCACCGCGCGGGCCGCCGGCGTGTGCTGTGTCGCTGGTCCGGGAAACGGCGGGACGGGCCGCGGCGGCTCGAGCTCGCGCAGGATGGCGCACGAAGCGTGTTCTCCAGCGTCGGGGTCGGCGGCCCGCACACTGTCGATCCGGAGACCGGCACCGCCCAGCGCCTCCCGCACCGCGCGCTCGCCCACCGCGACGTCGGCGCACCATCACGTCGAGGCGATCACCGAAGCGCTGGACGTCGACGATGCCCTCGCGGTGCGCCAGCGCCGTCGCCGCCCGGCGCAGATCCGCCGCGTGCACTTCGAGGCGCTGCAGGCCCGAGGCTCTGGCGTAGCTCGGCCGGCGTCCCGGTGCGGTGCAGGCGCTCCGTCGTGCATGAGCGCGACGCGGTGACAGCGCTCGGCCTCGTCGAGATAGGGCGTGGCCAGCAGGACGGTGATGCCCCCGCTCGACAGCTGGGCGCAGCGCGTCCCAGAACTCGCGGCGCGACACCGGATCGACGCCGGTCGTCGGCTCGTCCAGCAGCAGGACGCGCGGCTCGGCCACCGAGCGCGCAGGCCAGCGCGAGCTTCTGCTTCATGCCCCCGCTGAGTCGGCCGGCGAGCCGGTCGGTGAAGCGCTCCATGCCGAACATCGCCGAGGTATCGCCCACCGCGCTGCGCGATGTCGCGGTCGGACACGCGGCGGAGCTGGCCGACGTACTGGAGGTTCTCGGCGACGCTCAGGTCCTGGTAGAGGCTGAACGCCTGCGTGAGATAGCCGACCTGCGCGCGAGCCTCGCGCGCGGGCTTGCCGAGCAGCGTGGCGCTCCCGGAGGTCGCTTCCATGACGCCGCCGAGGATCTGGAACGTCGACGTCTTCCCGCGCCGTCGGGTCCGATGAGGCCGAAGATCTCGCCGGCCTGCACGTCGAAGTCCACGCCTGCAATCGCCTCGATCGCGCCATACCGCTTGGTCAGCCCCCGGATCTGGATGGCAACGTCAGGCTCGCTCACCGTCGCGCCTGCTCACCGTCGCGCCTGCCGCGTGGGCCACTCGCTGCCGCTCGACGAGGATCTCGCCATCCGCCGGCATGCCCGGCTTGGCGAAGCCGACGGCGCCGCGGAGCCTCAGCTTGACCCCGACCACCTGCTTCACGCGATCCTCGCGGAAGTAGGTGTTCTCCGGCGTGAACGAGGCCTGCAGGTCCACCCGCAGCACGTACGCGTCGACGGGCTTCGTCGGGTCGGAGTCGAGGAAGACGCGCGCCGGCTGGCTGATGCGTATGCGCCCGATCTGGCCCTCGGGAACGAAGGCGCGCAGGTAGACCTCGCTCAGGTTCAGGAGTGTGATGACCGGCGTGCCGGCCATCACGACCTCGCCCGGCTCGGCCGTGCGCGTGGCGACGGTGCCCGCGAACGGCGCGACGATGCGGAGGTCCTGGCGGTTGGCGCGCGCCTCGGTCAGCATGGCGCGAGCGCGCTCGGCGTCCGGCCTGCGCGGCGGCGATGTCCGCCTGCGCCTGGAGAATCTGTCCCTGCACCGCGGCCACCTGCGAGGCGCGAATCGCCGGGTTGGAGAGATTCGCCTTCGCGGCCATCGAGCGAGCCGCGGGCGGCCTCGACCTGGCGACGCGCCGCCGACACCACGGCGGCCTGCGCCTCTTCGGTGCTCTGCGCGCGCCGCGCCTCCTGCTCGGCGATCAGCCCGCGCTGAAACAGGCGCGCGAACGCCTCGCGGTCCCACTTGGCCTGCGCGTACGCGGCCTCGGCCTGCGCCAGCTGGGCTTCGGCTGCGGCCAGCCGCCCTTCGGCCTCGCTGACCTTGCCCTGCGACATCGCCGCGCGCCTGGTCCGACTCCCGATCTCGTTCTGTCGCATCTGACTCGTTGAGCACGGTGATCTGGTGCTGGGCCAGACGCACCCGCGCCTCGGCCTGACGGACGGCGGCCTCGGCTTGCGTCTCCCGCGCACGGATCTGCTCGTCGTCGAGCACGGCGATGACTTGCCCGGCCTCGACCTGATCGCCCTCGCGCACGGTCGATCTCGCGGATCCGTCCCGAGGTCTTGGCCGCCACCGGCGCGAATCATCGCCCTCGATGCGTCCGCTCACCGCGATCACGCCCGGCGTGCAGCCGCGGACCGCGCGAGGACGAGGCGCCAGGTGGCGAATCCCGCGAGTGCCGAGGATCAGCGAGAATCACGAGTGGCCGCGCCGGCGTCCGGCTCGCGCTCATGCGCGCGCGCTCCGTCCGACCCGCGGCGCCGCGCAGCCCGTGCGTCGAGCAGCTCCTGGGTGTGCTTCACGTAGGCGTCCGGGTCCGGTGGCGCGAGCGCGGGGCGTCGCTCGGCGAAGCACCGCGCTCGCGGAAGCGCCGGGTGGCGAAGAAGAACACGAGGCTGCCGACGAGGCTGAGATGGGTCAGCACCGGATCGACCGGGCGGAAGTCGCCCTCGCGGACACCGCGCGGCCACGATGCGCTGCACGGCCTCCAGCATGCGCACCGGCTTGTCCATCACCTCCGGACTCCAGGTGCCTGCCGCCCGCAACCACCTCGCGCAGCATCATCGTGCAGAAGTGCGGATGGCGTCGCGTGGCGACCTCGCCCACCATCGCGACCAGATCGCGAAGCACCTCCGGCGCCGGCCGCGTCGACTCGGCCAGGCGCTCCACGCCGGCGACGATCTCCGCGAACGTGGCGCTCAGGATGGCCAGGTAGAGCTTCCGCTTGCCGCCGAAGTGGTAGTTGATCATCGCCTTGTTGACGCCGCGCCTGGTCGGCGATCGCCGCCACCGGCACGCCGTCGTAGCCGCGCTCGGCGAAGAGCCCGGTGCCGGCGGTGACGAGGGCCTCGCGCGTCGCGAGGGAGTCGCGGCGACGGACCCGGCGAGTGGCGGGGGTGGTGGCCGGCGTGACCGGGAGGCGCTGAGTCGCATATTCAACTAAACGTATGGTTGATTAGCGCTCATCGTCAAGCAGCGCAGCGACGTATGGGACGAAAGTCCCATAGATGGTCGGCGCAAAGCAGCCTATTGATAGCCGGCGAAGGGGGCTCAACCATGCGGATCGCGGCCGCGCCTGTCCAGTTCCATGACCGAGTCGCTATCTCTCGGCTCCCGTGGCCTTTCGTTGCCTCTGCTGGCCGCCGCCCTCTGCCGCAGCGTTGCTCATGTCGTCTGTGCCCGTCGCGGCCCAGGCGCCGGCCGCCCAGGCGCCGGAAGCAACGAGCTGCCGCCGGCGGCTCAGTTCGAGCCGACGCTGACTGAAGAGTCGGTCCTCAGACGGATCTTCCCCGAGCCGCAGTCGAACTCTCACCCCGAGCCCGCAGCTCCAAGGATTCCGCATCATCTCAACTACGAGCTGCCGCTGCTCTGAGCGGACAGCGTTGATGTGAGGCAAGGAGACAATCACCATGACCCTGTTCCACACGGGTGCCGAGCGCGTCGATCGCCTGTTCTCCACCGGAGAGGCGCGCCTGGATCGCGCTGGTACAAGCTGGGCGCTCGCCGCCCAGACCTGGAGCCAGCCAAGCCCGACAAGAGCGGCCGGGCGGCCGTGGAGTCGCGCTGACCGAGCTGCGTCCGGCCGAGAGCTTCTTCGGCTACCCGGGGCCGTGCTCCTGCGCGCGATCGAGGGACCAGATCGCGCAGGGCGACGGCGGCGACGTCGCGCGGCTCGTGCAGCGCATCAACGGCGCGCTGCTGTCGAACAGCTATCGCCCCGACGCCTCGGACTGGGAGACGAGCGACGACGCGGCGGAGGCGCCGGAGCGCTCCGCCTGCCGCCGCGCCTGGATTCTGGTGAGACACGCCGGCCGTACTTCGATGCTGCTCATCGTGTCGCCCGCCCCGCCCGCTCGCTGTGGCCCGGGGTCGCCCAGGATCTGCGGCGCCTCCGCCGGCCGGAAGATCAGTTCGTCTACGAGGCGGTCGTGGTGGGCAGCTCGAGGACGCATTCCTGGCGGTGCTCTTCAACGGCGCCATCCAGGCCGTGGTGATCGGCGACGGGTTCCCCTTCCAGTCCCGCTACGACACGCCGATCCCTGCACGACCTGCTCGCGACCCAGCCCGGCCTCGATCGCCGACGCGGGTGTGCCGCAGGAGTACGGCACGCGGCTGGCCGGCGCGATCAAGCGCGTGCGCCCGGAGCTCGACATCTACCTGCTGAGCCGGCGCAACGTGGACCAGGTCGCCGGCGACCCCGCGGTGGCCAGCTCGATCCGCCGCGTGTTCTGCGAGAGCCGAGGAGCCGCTGGAGATCCATCTGAGCGTCCATCGAGGGCGTCTCCGAGCGCTTCGAGACGCCGTACTTCGACAACCTCAAGCGCTACGCCGCAGCAGCCCGATCGGCACCTTCCACGCCCTGCCGATCGCCCGCGGCAAGTCGATCTTCAAGTCGAACTGGATCCGCGACATGGGCGAGTTCTACGGGCCCGACGCTGTTCCTGGCCGAGTCCTCGGCCACGACCGGCGGTCTCGACAGCCTGCTCGAGCCCACCGGCACCATCAAGCGCGGCGCAGGACATGGCGGCCCGCGCCTTCGGCTGCCGACCAGGTGTTCTTCGTCACCAACGGCACGTCGACGTCGAACAAGATGGTCGAGCCAGGCGCTGCTGGGTCCGGGCGACATCGTCATCGTCGACCGCAACTGCCACAAGTCGCACCACTACGGCATGGTGCTGGCCGGGCGCTCAGCCCTACTACGTCGAGGCGTTCCCGATGACCGCACTACTCGATGTACGGCGGCGGTGCCGCTCCGCTCGATCAAGAAGGCGCTGCTCGAGCTCAAGGCCGCCGGCCGGCTCGACCGAGGTCAAGCATGGTCACGCTCACCAACTGCACCTTCGACGGCCACGTCTACAACACACGCCGCGTGATGGAGGAGTGCCTCGCGATCAAGCCGGACCTGGTCTTCCTGTGGGACGAGGCGTGGTTCGGGTTCGCGCGCTTCTCGCCGTTCCTGCCGGCCGCGCACGGCGATGGGTGCGGCGCGCTGACATCGAGGCGTGGCTCAGACCGATCCGGCCGTGCGCCGAGGCGCTACGCCGCGCAGGCGCAGCAGCTCGGCGGCGATCTCGATCCCGAAGGACAAGCGCGCTGCTCGACACGCGCCTCGATGCCCGATCCGCGCAGAGGTGCGGCTGCGCGTGTACCAGACCAACTCGACGCACAAGTCGATGTCGGCGCTGCGCCAGGGCTCGATGGTGCTGGTGCGCGACGTCGACTACCACCACGTCGAGGCACAGTTCAAGGAGGCGGTGTTCACCCACGCCTCGACGTCGCCGAACCTACAGATCATCGCCACCGCTCGACGTGGCGCGCCGGCAGATGGAGCTCGAAGGCTACGAGCTGGTGGCCCGCTCCATCCGAGCTGCGCTCGACATCCGTCGCGCCGTCAGAGCCAGCCACCCGTGATCTCGAAGTACTTCCGCATGCCTCGACGCCGACGACATGATCCCGGCCGAGTACCGCGCCTTCGGGCTTCGCGAGCTTCCTCCGGGCCGGCCTGACCTGGGCCGACGCGCGTGAAGTCGCTGCAGCGAGGACGAATTCTTCCTCGATCCCGACGCGGCTGACCCTGGTCTGCGGCACCGCCGGCTTCGACGGCACGCAGTTCAAGGGCCTGCTCGCCTCGGAGTACGAGATCCAGCTCAACAAGACGTCGCGCAACAGCGTGCTGCTGCAGACCAACATCAACAACACGCGCAGCGACGTCGCGCACCTCATCAAGGTGCTGGCTCGAGATCGCGAGGCGAGCTGGACGCACAGCTGAGGCAGGGCAGCGACGGCGAGCGCGCCGTGTTCCAGGCGCGCGTCAAGTCGCCTGATGGAGGACGTACCGGATCTGCCGAACTTCAGCCCGCTTCCACGACAGCTTCCGCGAGGACCCTCCGGCGCCACCACGCTGGAGGGCGACATGCGCGCCGGCGTTCTACGCCGCGTACAACGAGGCGGGCTGCGAGTACATCCCAGCTGAACAGCCCGGACATCGACGCGCGGCTCATGAGCGGGCCGGAGCTGGTCTCGGCGAGCTTCGTCATCCCCTATCCGCCGGGCTTCCCGATCATGGTGCCGGGCCAGGTGATCGACGCGCCGGCACCGATCGGCTTCATGCGCAAGCTCGACGTCAAGGAGATCCACGGCTTCGACGCGAGCCGCGGCCTCAAGCTGCTCAGCCGGTCGGCTCTCGGCAATGCGAAGAAGAACGGCTCGGACCGCGACGCCCGACGGTCGTGACGCGCATTCTGAACGGAGGCCAATATGTTTGAGTGGTTTGGCGCGACGCTGCGTCAGCTACCCCGAGATCGCGATCTTCCTCGCGCTCGGCATCGGCTACTACGTCGGCAAGTTCACCATCCGAGGGCATCGGCCTGGGGTCGGTCATCACGCCACGCTGCTGGCCGCCGTCCTGATCGGCCAGCATCGGGATCACGATCATCGCAACCGCTCAAGGCGACGTGTTCCTGCATGTTCCTGTTCGCCGTCGGCTACGGCGTCGGACCGCAGTTCGTCCGCGGCGTCGCTAGGCGACGGCGTGCCGCAGGCGCTGTTCTGCGGTGGTTCAGTGCATGCTCAGCCTGGTGCGTGCCCGTCGCGATCGTCAAGCTCGTGGGCTACGACCTCGGCTACGCGGCCGGGATTCTACTCGGGGTCGCAGACGATCTCCGCCGCGATGGGCCTCGTCGACCGACGCCATCAACCGGCTGGGCCTGCCCGCCGACCAGGCCAAGGCGCCTGCTCGACTCGATGCCGATCGCCTACGCGGTGACCTACATCTTCGGCACCGTCGGCTCGGCGATCGTGATCGCCGCTGATCGGTCCACGGCTGCTCGCGCATCAATCTCAGGTCGCGCGCAAGGACTACGAGGAGAAGCAGGGCGGCAGCCAAGGAGCTGGGCGGCGCTGGCTCGGCCTGGCATCGCTGGGAGCTGCGCGCCTTCCAGGTGCAGCCGGGCGGTCGAAGCCGTGGGCCTGCGGGCTGCTCGAGGCCGAGGGCACTGGTGCCCGACGCGCGCGTCTTCGTGCTGCGGCATCCGCCGCAACGGCAAGATCGAGGAAGCGACCGCGGACACGGTGCTGCAGCGAGGGCGATGTCGCTGGCGGTCGCCGGCGCCCGCGAGGTGCTCGTGAAGGTGCATCGGCAGCAGCCGCGACCGAGGTCGAGGATCCCGAGCTGCTGGACGTGCCGGTCGAGGGCGTCGACGTCTATGTCACGCAACAAGGCTGTCGACGGCAAGACGCTCGCCGAGCTGGCCGCAGCTTCCCGAGGCGCGCGGCGTCTTCCTCCGGCACGATCACGCGCGGCGCCACCGCCACCGTCGATTCCCATCCTGCCGAACACCACGATCCACCGCGGCGACATCCTCACGCTCGTCGGCCGCACGCAGGACACCGCGGCCGCCACCAAGCTGCTCGGGCGTCGCCTGATCGCCCGACCGACGTCGCCGACGTCGCCTTCATCGGCGCCGCTATCACGCATCGGCGCGCTGATCGGCGCGCTGGTCGTGGAAGGTGGCGGCGTGCCGCTGACGCCTGTCCACGGCCGGCGGCGGCGCCTCATCTCCGGCCTCGTCGGCTCGGCTGGCTGCGCGTCCGACGCGTCCGTTCTTCGGGCGGATCCCGTCCTCCGACCGTCTGGTTCATGAACTCGGTCGGCCTCGAACGTCTTCATCGCCATCGTCGGCATCTCGGCCGGACCGGGCTTCGTCAATGGCCTGCAAGACCCAGGGCGTCAGCCTGTTCCTGTGGGGCGCCTTCGCGACCATCGGTCCCGCTGATCCTGGCGATGTTCATCGGCAAGTGGATCTTCCGCTTCCACGACGGCGATCCTGCTCGGCATCTGCTCCGGCGCGCGCGACCACGACGGCGTCGCTCGGCACTGGTCTGCGATCAGGCCAAGAGCCAGGTCCCCGCGCTCGGCTACACCGTCACCTACGCCGTCGGCAACACGCTGCTCGACGATCTGGGGCATGGTCCATCATCAGCTGTGTGCCTCATGCTTGAGGGAGGCATCGATGGACCGTCCTGACCTCTGAGCGCAGTACGAGACCCTCAGCCCGTTCGAGATCAAGGACTTCCTCGCCAAGGCGGCGCCGAAGGCCGACGTCGGACGCTCGCATGGCGTATCTGAACGCCGGCCGCGGCAACCCCAACTGGATCGCCACCGAGCCGCGCGAGGCCTTCTTCCTGCTCGGCCAGTTCGCCATCACGCGAGAGCAAGCGCGTGATGGACCTGCCGCCGGGCGTGGGCGGCATGCCGAAGGCTGGCGGGCGTCGCCGGCCGCCTGGAGGCTGGCTGGCGCAAGCACGACGACATGCCGGGCGCCGCCTTCCTCGCAGACGATGGTCCCGTGGGCGGTCAAGACAGTTCGGCTTCGAGCCGGACAAGTTCGTGCACGAGCTGGTCGACTCGATCATCGGCGACAACTATCCGGTGCCCGACCGCATGCTGGTGCACAACGAGCAGATCGTGCACGAGTACCTGCAGTGGGCGATGTGCGGCACGCCGCGCCCGAACGGCAAGTTCAAGCTCTACGCGGTCGAGGGCGGCACCGCGGCCATGTGCTACATCTTCAAGTCGCTGAAGGCCAACCGCCTGCTCAACCCGGGCGACACCATCGCGCTCGGCGTGCCGATCTTCACGCCCTACCTCGAGATGCCGCACCTCGAGGACTACGACCTCAAGATCGTCGACGTCCACGCGCCGCAGGAGAACCGCTTCCAGTTCACCGACGCCGAGCTCGAGAAGCTGCTCGACCCGAAGATCAAGGCGTTCTTCGTCGTCAACCCGGGCAATCCCAGCGCGATGGCGCTGAACTCCGGAGACGATCGAGAAGATCGGCGCCATCCTGAAGAAGCGCCCCGACCTGCATCCTGCTGACCGACGACGTCTACGGCACCTTCGTGCCCGGCTTCCGCTCGCTGCTCGGCGCGTTCCCGCAGCAACACCATCGGCGTGTACTCCTACAGCAAGTACTTCGGCTGCACCGGCTGGCGGCTCTGGGCGTGATCGCGCGTCCACGAGGACAACATCTTCGACGAGATGATCGCCAAGCATCCCGGAGACGACCAGAAGAAGCTCGACAAGCGCTACGGCGCGCTCACGCTCGAGCCGCGCAAGATCACGTTCATCGACCGCATCGTGGCCGACAGCCGCGACGTGGCGCTCAACCACACCGGCGGGCCTGTCGCTGCCGCAGCAGGTGATGATGAGCGCTGTTCTCGCTCGCCGAGCTGATGGACGAGAAGAAGCACTACCAGAAGGCCTGCATCGACATCGTGCAAGAAGCGCGTGCAGGCGACGATCGAGGGCCTGGGCATCGAGGTCGAGCCCGAACCCGCACTTCGACTACTACTACGGCCTGATCGATTTCGAGTTCTGGATGCGCAAGTACGTCGGGCGACGACGTGGTCACGTGGATCAAGGCCAACGTGCACCCGCTCGACATCGTGTTCCGGCTGGCCGAGGACCACGGCATCGTGCTGCTCAACGGCAGCGGCTTCGACGCGCCCGAACTGGTCGGTGCGCGTGTCGTTCGCCAACCTGAACGACGACGTCTACGACGACATCGGCCGCGCGGTGCGCGCGGTGGCGCGCGGCTACTATCAGGCCTACCAGCTGGCGACCGGCAGCGACCGCGCGGCAACGGCCGGCGCGCCGCCGCCGGCAAGGAGCCAAAGCGGCGAAGCGGGTAGACCAACGAGGCGGGCGTCGGCGCAGCGCGCGCCGGCGCCCAAGGGAGGACACGTGGGCTGGTTCGGTGACGCTCTCCGGCAACAACCCTGAGCTGGCCGATCTTTCTCACGCTCGCGGTGGGCTTCTTCATCGGTCGCCTCAAGATCGGCAGCTTCTCGCTCGGCACGGTAGTCGGCACGCTGCTCGCGGGCGTGCTCGTCGGTCAGCTCGGCATCCAGGTGCCGCCGCTCGTCAAGACCGTCTTCTCGACCTGTTCCTGTTCACCACCGGGTACAAGGTCGGCCCGCAGTTCTTCCGGGGCCTGAAGAAGGACGCGCTTCTCCCAGGTCGCGCTCACCGTGGTGCTGTGCGTGACGTGCCTGCTGACCGCGTTCGTGGCCTCCAAGATCCTGGGCTACGACCCGGGACCGGCGGCCTGGCTCCTGGCCGGGGCCTTCTCGAGTCGATCGGTCATCGGCACGGCCGGTGAGGCGATCCACCGCCTGGCAATCTCTCGCCGAAGAAAAGACGCGGCTCGTCAACAACATCCCCATCGCCTACGCGGTGACCTATCTGCTCGGCACCGCGGGGCTCGTCTGGTACCTACCGGTGGATCGGTCCCAAGCTGATGGGCGTCGACTTGAAGACCGAGAGCAAGAAGGCGCAGGCGAGGCCCCGGCGCCGCCGCGGCCGAGCGCGGGGTCGTCTCCGCGGCTTCGGCGATTCGACGTCCGTGCCTACCGCATGACGAATGTCGACTTCAGCGATCGGACGATCGCCCAGCTGGAGGCGCTGTCGAAGACCTTCCGGTTCTTCGTGCTCCGGATCCGCCGCGGCGGCGAGCTCATCGATGCCCCGCCGAGCATGGTCCTTCGCGCCGGCGACGTCATCGCGGTGGCCGCACCGCACCAGCAATTCGTGTTGCACGGCGACAAGCTCGGCCCGAAGTCGAGGACCGCGCATTGCTCGACATTCCGATCGAGTCAGTCGACGTGGTCGTGACCAACCGATCCGTGACCGGACGCACGATACGTGAGCTCGCGGGCCACGACTTCGCCCGGAGTGTCTTCCTGCGGAAGGTCGTGCGCTCGGGCGAAGAGATGCCGGTCGTCCTCGACCTTCGCGTCGACCGGGGCGACGTGATGACTCTGGTCGGCACGAAGCCCGAGGTGGAGCGGGCGGCCAAGCACATCGGGTATCCGGACTGGCCGACGAACGCCACTGACATGGTCTTCGTCGGCACCGGCATCGTGCTGGGTGGATTCGTCGGGCTGCTCTCGATCACGATTGCCGGACTGCCCATCACGCTCACGGCCAGCGGGGGCGCCCTCATCATGGGGCTGGTGTTCGGCTGGCTCCGTTCCGCTCTACCCGTTTTTCGGTCGGATGCCCGAGCCGGCGATCTGGATCTTCGACACCGTCGGGCTCTGCCTCTTCATCGGCGTGGTGGGGATCAGCGCCGGCCCGGGGTTCGTGACCGGGCTCCAGAAGACCGGCATCAGCCTGGTCGTGATGGGCCTGGTGTGCTCGCTCATTCCGCACACGGTGGCCATCCTCTTCGGCCGCTACGTGCTGCGCATGAATCCGCTCATCCTTCTGGGCGCGTGCGCCGGCGCCGGGACCATCACCGCAGCGCTGCGCGCAGCCGAGGACGCGGCCGGGAGCAAGCTGCCCGCCCTCGGGTACACGGTGCCCTACGCCATCGGCAACATTCTGCTGACGGCGTGGGGGCCGGTCATCGTCGCTCTGATGACGATTGCGACGTTAGCGCGGGCTTCGGGCAGGTCATGACACGCAAGGGCCTCGTCATTCTCCTGATCGGCCTGCTCGGGATCCCCGCCGGTGTCGGCGCGTTCACCTTCGTGTACGCGAAGGGCTTCTCCTATCTCTCCCCGATCCGCGGGCGTGCGTGAATTGCCACGTCGATGAACCAGCAGTACGACGGCTGGCTCAAGAGCGGTCACCGTCACACCGCGACGTGCGTCGAGTGCCACCTGCCTCACGCGGGTATCGGCGAAGTGGGTGGCCAAGGCCGAGCACGGCTTCCGGCACTCCGCCGCCTTCACGCTGCAGAACTTCAAAGGAGCCGATCGAGATCACGCCGCGCGACCGCGACATGGTCCGCGTCAACTGCGTGCGATGCCACGAAGGCCTGGTCCAGGCGATCGCGGAGACGCCCGGGCCGAGCGCACGGCGAGTCTCGACTGTTTGCATTGCCACGCCAGCGCCGGACACGGGCGCCGGCGGCTGACCGAACGAGGAGGAATAATGGCGGACGCCGCTGCTCACCCGGGGTTCGGCTACGCGGCTGGCTGCTGGCCATGCTGGATTCTGATCGGGATCGCGGGATCACCGTGCCTCTCGCTGGCGCTCCTCACCAACATCCTCGAGCGCAAGCAGGAAGCCCGGCAGACCTTCGTCCGCCTGGTCGAGGTGACCGAGGACACCACCGATCCCAAGCTGTGGGGCCAGAACTGGCCCCAGCAGTACGATTCGTACCTGCGCACGTCGCTGCCCACCACGACCAAGTACGGCGGGCGCGGGCCAGGAGCGAGCGACACGGGCCCGGCCGAGCAGAAGCTCGATCGCGACCCCTGGCTCAAGCGGATCTTCGCCGGCTACGCGTTCGCGCTCGACTACCGCGACCGCCGCGGCCACTGCTACGCGCTGCTTCGACCAGGAAGCCACCCGGCGCGTGACCGAGAAGCAACAGCCCGGCGCGTGCATCCAGTGCCACGCCTCGAATCTTCCGCTCTACCGCTTCGTCGGGAAAGGGCGACGTCCAGAAGGGCTTCGAGCTGGTCTCGGCCATGCCGTACCAGCAAGCGCGTGACATGAAGGACGACAAGGGACAGCCGCTCGTCCAGCATTCCGTCGGCTTGCCTCGACTGCCACGATCCCAAGACGATGGCGCGTGCGCGTGACGCGCCCGGGCTTCATCGCCGGCATCAAGGCGCTCAAGGCCAAGCAGGGCGTCGCCGACTACGATCCGAACCGCGACGCCACCCGCCAGGAGATGCGCTCGTACGTGTGCGGCCAGTGCCACGTCGAGTACTACTTCAAGGGTCCGGGCAAGGTCGTGACCTACCCCTGGGCGAACGGGCTCAAGGTCGAGGAGATCGAGGCCTACTACGACAAGGAGGGCTTCACCGACTGGGTGCACGCCGAGACCGGCACCAAGGTGCTGAAGGCGCAGCACCCCGAGTTCGAGGTGTGGTCGCAGGGCGTGCACGCGCGCGCCGGCGTGGCCTGCGCCGACTGCCACATGCCCTACGAGCGCGTCGGCGCGCTCGAAGGTCAGCGACCACTGGGTGCGCAGCCCGCTGCTGAACCTGAACCGCGCCTGCCAGACCTGCCACGCGGTGCCGGAGAAGGAGCTGGAGGCGCGCGTGCTCAACGATCCAGGACCGCCACCACGCGCTGCTCGAGCGCGCGGCCAAGGCGACGACGGACATGCTGGACGCCATCGTGGCGGCGAAGAAGGCCGGCGCCACCGAGGGCGATCTCCGGGCGGCCGCCGCGCGCAGCAGCGGAAGGCGCAGTGGCGGCTCGACTTCGTGGCCGCCGAGAACTCGATGGGCTTCCACGCGCCGCAGGAGATGGCGCGGATCCTGGGCGAGGTGATCGACCACGCCCGCCAGGGCCAGCTCGAGGCCGAGCGAACGATGAGAAAAGGGCGATGAGGTTAGCGGCCGCAAGGGAGGATGTGCGGATGAAGTCCGCGACGATGCTGGTCGCGATGGTGATCTCGCTGACGATCTCGGAGTCGCCCTGGCGGCCGAGCCGAAGGTGGTGATTCTCGCCACCGGCGGCACGATCGCCGGCGCCCAGGCCCAGGGGCAGGATGCCGGCTACAAGTCGGGGAGCTTCCAGGTCCAGGACCTGATCAACGCGGTGCCGAAAATCTGGTGACCTGGGCCGAGATCACCGGCGGAGCAGGTCGTGAACATCGGCAGTCAGGACTATGAACAACGAGGTGCCCGGCTGAAGCTGGCCAAGCGCGTGAACGAGGTCCTGGCCCGCACCGACGTCGATGCCGTCGTGATCACCCACGGGACCGACACGATGGAAGAGACCGGGTACTTCCTTGAGCCTCGCCACGCACAGCAACAAGCCCGTGGTGATGGTGGGCTCGATGCGCCCGGCCACGGGCACCGGCGCGGACGGCCCGGCCAACCTCTACAACGGCGTGGCGGTCGCCGTGCACCCGGCCGCCCGAGGCCGCGGCGTCCTCGTCCTGCTCAACGACGAGATCCACTACGCGCGCGAGGCGACCAAGACCAACACGACCCAGCTCGACACCTTCAAGTCGCCGAACCGCGGCAAGGCGGAATGACCAACGCCGGGCGCGGTATTTCACGATCCGCTCGCCACCAAGCACACCGGCGCGAGCGTCTTCACGATCGACGGCCTCTCCGAGCTGCCCCGCGTGGAGATCTTTTTACGCGCACGCCAACATGGGGCGGGACTTCATCGACCAGTGCGTCAAGCTCAAGTGCCGCGGGATCGTGCTGGCCGGCGTGGAGATGGCAACGCCACCCAGAGCGCGGTGGACGGTTACGGATGCCGTCAAGCAGGGCGTGGCGGTCGTACGGTCTCGCGCACCAACAGTGGGATCACCGACCGCAACGTGGAGCTGAACGACGACGAGCTGTGGAACCATGCGTGTCGATGGAGCTCAACGCCCAGAAGGCCCGCGTCCTGCTGATGCTCGGCCTCACCCAGAGCAGCGACCCGAAGAAGCTACAGCAGCTCCTACGAATACTGATCGCGGCGAGGTCACGCCAGCAGCCGCCGCAGCTCCCGCGCCGTGAGCGGCATGACTGCGCCACGCAGAGCTTCCGCTCGCTCAGCGCGTCCTCAGACGGCGGAGGCGATGACGGCGGCCACCGGCAGCGTCCTGACTCGCCCACGCCCTTGAGCCCCAGCGGGTTCAGCGGCGACGGCGTCTCGAGGTGGTCGATCTCGATGCGGCGGGATGTCGACGCTGCGCGGCAGCGCGTAGTCCATGTAGCTGGCGGCGAGCGGCTGGCCGGTCTCGTCGTAACGGATCTCCTCGAAGAGCGCGCTGCCGATCCCGAGCGCGACCGCGCCCTGGATCTGCCCCTCGACGATCGTCGGATTGATCAGGCGTCCGCTGTCGTGACTCACCCAGTAGCCGCGAGCAGCCGCACGCGCGCGGTCTCGGCATCGACCTCGACGAGCACCACGTGCGCGCCGGCGGAGTACGCGATGTCGGGAGGCTGGAAGAAATGCGTCGCCTCGAGCCCGGGCGTCACGCCGTGCGCGGCGGTGGCCATCGCGGCGACGGCGGCGACGCGTCCCAGCTCGATCCGGTGCTCGGGGCTCGCGCGTCGCGTGAAGCTCTTGCCGTCCTGCTCCATCTCGTCCTCCGCCACGCCGAGCGCCTGCGCGCGCGATCCGCCGAGCCTTGGCGCGCAGCGTCGCGCGCGGCCAGCGCGACGGCGGTGCCGCCGACGACGGCGGCGCGACTGGCGAAGGTGCCGACGCCCTGCCCGATGCCGAGCGTGTCGCCGCCGACGATAGTGACGTCGGTCCGGCGTGACGCCCAGCTCGTCGGCGGCGATCTGGGCCAGCGTCGTCTCGAGCCCCTGCCCCTGCGACGGCACGCCGGTGAAGACCGTGATGCGACCCGCCGCGTCGGCCCGGATCGTCGCGCCCTCGAACGGCCCGACCCCGGTCAGCTCCACGTAGCAGGCGCGACGCCGACGCCGAGCTGCCGGCCGCTCTGGCGAGCGCTCTGGACACTCGCGCGTCAGCCGCTCGTAGTCCGCCATCTCCAGCGCGCGGCGGAGCACCGCCGGGTAGTCGCCGCTGTCGTAGATCACGTTGCCCGAGCCACGGTAGTTCGGGAGGCCGACGTCGTACGGCATCGCGCTCGGACGGCACCAGGTTGGCGAACCGCACCGCGGCGCGGTCGCGGCCGGTCTCGCGCGCGATGAGATCCATCACGCGCTCGATGACGAACACGGCCTGGGGCTGGCCGGCGCCGCGGTACGGCGTGACCGGCACGCGGTTGGTGTAGACGCTGTCGAAGGTCACCTCGACGCTGGGGATGCGGTACGGCCCGGCCAGCATCGAGCGCGCTGAGCAGCGGCACCACCAGGCCGCGCGGCGTGTAGGCGCCGGTGTCGTGCACGAAGCGATCGCGCAGCGCGAGCAGCCGCCCGTCGTCGTCGAAGCCGACCTCCACCGTGTGGATCTGCGTGCGCTCCTGCGTGGCGGTCAGCATGTGCTCGAGCCGGTCCTCGAGCCAGCGCACGGGCCGGCCGAAGCGCAGCGCGAGGAACGGGATCAGCACGTCCTCGGGATAGACGATCAGCTTGGCGCCGAAGCCGCCGCCGACGTCGGGCGCGACCACGCGCACGCGGTGCGGAGTCGAGGTCCAGCAGGTCGCAGATGAACTGCCGGACCTGGTGCGGCACCTGCGACGACGCCCACACCGTCAGGAGCCCGGTCACGGCGTTGTACTCGGCGACGAGCCCTCGCGTCTCCATCGGCTGGCCGCCGGCCCGGCCGATCGCGAGCGTCAGACGCGCGCGCCGCGGCGCCGCGCGCAGCGCCGCCGTCGACGTCACCACGCGACAGCGTCACCCGGCCCGCGAGGTTGTCGGCGATGTCGTCGTGCACGGAGGCGCCGTGCCCGGCGTCGTCGGATCCTGCACCGACGGCGAGCGGCGTCCAGTCGACGTCGACGAGCGTCGCGCGCGTCCTCGGCGGCCTCGCGACGCTCGGCCGACGATCACCGCCACCGCCTCGCCGACGAAGCGCGCGCGGTCGCCGGCGAGCAGATGGAAGTTCTTGCCGCGAAGCGCGGATGCGGCGGCACGATCGGCGAGCGGCGCGCGCGGCCTCGCCGAGGTCGGCGAACGGTCACCACGCCGACCACGCCGGGAGCGCTTCGCGCGCGCGCGCGACGTCGATGGCGCCGATCCGGGCGTGGGCGTGCGGGCTGGCGGACGATGCGCGGCGTGGAGCATGCCCGGCAGCGCGATGTCGCCGACGTAGCGGCCGCGGCCCTGACCAGCCGCGGATCCTCCTTGCGGAGGAGTCGGTCGCCGACGAACTTCACTGCGGGGCGGCTACACCGCCTGCCGAGCCGGGGGTGATCGAACATCGGGATCGTCACGCCCCACGGCGCCATGCGCTTGCGGATCTTCGCCAGGAACTCCGGGAAGATCGCGCATCTCGTCCTCAGGCGTGCTGCCGCCCAGGCCCGCCTCGCACGAGATGCGATCGGCGTCGATCTCGGCCGGCGTGGCGCTGCCGCCCTCGAGCGGCCAGCCAGAGATTTCGGTAGCCGCGGAACTCGACGTTCTCGATCATCGTGATGACCGCGCGCCTCGATGCTGCGGACGGCGTCCGGCGTGAACGACGGCGCCCAGCGCGTCCAGGCACTGCCAGCCGAAGGCGATGTGGCCGCACCTCGTCGCGCAGGATCAGCTCCATCAGTCCGGCGCACGGCTGGATTGGTCGCCTTGTGCACGGTGGCCTTGAACACGTCGATCGAGGATCTCCTCGGCCGCGCAGACCAGGCTGGCGAAGATGCCCTCCAGCGACGTCTCCGGATCGAACGCCATGCGGCGCACGCCGTGGGTGCCGACCGCGCCGGCCGTCGGCGGATTCTGCGGCTGCGGGAAGTAGCCGGCCCAGCCGCTCGGCCATCAGCCACGAGGCCTCGGCGTGGCGTCCCTCCTCCATGGTGCGCATCGTGAAGAAGAACTGCAGGATCGGGCAGCCGCCGCTCGAGGCACGAAGCGCAGGAGCAGCGCCGGGCTCTCGGAGATCGCGCCGTACTCGCCCCACGTCCGTCGGCTCCAGTACATCTGCGCGGCCAGGAGCTGCTCGGCGCCGTAGCGCTCCGGGTGCAGCTCCTCCCACGGGATGTCGGTCTGCGGATCCCACTCGAGCGTCTTGGCGCGCTGCCACAGCTCCCACACGTCGGGCATCGCCGAGCGCAGCGGCAGCGGATAGCGCTGCTCGGGGACGTAGGCTCCGGCTGCGCTCCTTGTCCATGAGCATGACGACTCTCCTTGTCGGCCTAGATCGTCCCGAGGTCGGGATGCTCGACGACGCGGCAGGACGAGATTCCACGCTGGCGAACCGCTCGCGCACCTGCGCGATGGTGGCGCGCAGGATGCTCACGCTCCTGCGTCACCGTCGAGGCGCCGAGCCCGTGGCGCGCCGTCTCCTCCTCCGCAGCCAGCCACGGCTCCCGGCTCTCTCCGGCAGCAGCCACGTGTTGCGATAGCCGGCGAGGATGACGTGCGCCAGCAACTCACGCACGGTGTCGATCACCGCGGCGCGGCCGTGCGCTCGTCCAGCGCGGGCACGCGGCTGCCGAGGAACGCCCAGCGCGAAGGCCACGTGACGCGCTGCGATCGCCGGCGATGAGCCGGATCGCGCGCGCACGATCTCGTCCTGCGCGGTGCTGCAGGTGGCTCAGATAGAGGTTGAGATCGAGCTGATCGTCCAGGCGCGCCGAGCGCGGCGACGAACGCCTCGACCGGGCACGTCGGCGTCGAGCGCGGCCTGCGCGAACGGATGGTTGCTGACGCGGCGCGAGGCCCGGCCTCGCCCGGATCGGGCTCGTAGCCGCCCAGCCGCTCGGCCAGCATGTAGCAGACCTCGAGGTGCTTGGCCTCCTCCGCCGGACGGAAGCGACAGGAAGAGCTTGGCGTCCATGCCGAGCGATCCCGACTCCAGGCAGAAGCGGATCAGCAGCGCCGTGCTCTCCGTCGAGCCCGGGTACACGCTCCAGGCGCGGCGGCTCCACGTGACGCCGGGCCGCCTCGCGCGTCTCCTTGCGCGTAGCGGGACGGATCGAGACGATCCCACGCGATGTCGGTCTCCGGATTCCAGCAGGCCTTGGCCTGGCTGTGGAGCCGCGAAGCGCCGGAACCTCCGGCGCGAACTGACCGGTCGCGTGAGCAAAGACCAAAGCAGCAGCAGCAACCGAAACCGCCGCGTGAGCGCGAGGGTCCGCGGTCACCGCGAATGATGTCATTCGGTCAGAAGGTGAAATGCGCTGCCTGCGCGGCCACAATTCAAACCAACGTCGCTGTTGATGCCACCTGTCCCAAGTGCAAGGCAGACCTTCACACTTGCCGGCAGTGCACTTTCTTTGATCCCGGAGCGCGCTTTGAGTGTCGCAAACCGATCACCGTGAAAATCGTGAACAAGGCCGCGCGAAATGAATGTGAACTGTTCGCGGCGCGCACCGTCGTCGAACGCGAAACTGGTTCCGGCAAACCCACCGACGCTCGCCAGGCCTTTGCGAATCTGTTTAAGAAATAATGCCTCCCTCTCCCTTTGGGAGAGGGTTGGGGAGAGGGCCTGAGCGCAACTCCAACCACAACGCTGTGGCGGGCTTCAGCCCGCCATCCGTTCAGGAAGTCTTCGCAGCATCAACGGCGTTGAAGAATTTACTGACAACTCGTCTCGATATGGGAAAACGGCTAAAGCCCGGTGAATTATTCCCGAGTCGTGTGCTGCACTAAACTCCTCTCCCGACCCTCTCCCAACGGAGAGGGAGGCAAACAAGCCCCCATTTACGGGTTGGTGGGGCGGCTTCACGACAATCGCCGGAATGTTCTGGTCCTTCACCAACTGATTGAAAGCCGGCACGTCGGTCTTCATGATTCCGGCCAGCTTTTGAGTTGCGCATCGATCAGGCCCGACAACTCGTTATAGACGACGATGGATTGCTCGTTCGGCGGAGTCTCTGATCGAGATACAACCCCGAGCAAGGCCGCCAGTTTATTGTTCAAACGAATGGGAAAGTTCAAAGGATCCTGACTGCTCTGGTTCTTGGTTTGATAGAGAGCCTCCTCAACCTCGGTTAGCTTCTTCGTCAAAGCGTTCCCCGCGTCGGTAATCGGTTTCGATTGCGGGCCGGAACGTTTTACCAGATCATCGACCTGCTTTTTCACGTCGCGAATTTGAATGATCGCGTTGTGGGTTTCCGTCAGCTTGTCGCGAACCTTGAGCGCCAGATCCAGTTGCTTTGCATAGTCCGCCGCTGATGTCGTCAAACGCGGATCGGGTCTGACCTCGAACTCCTGGGACAAAGTTTGACCATCTACGGTCAGCCTCACCTGATAATGTCCGGGAGAAATCTCGGGCCCGTCGGTCTGACCGGCCCAAAGAATCATTCCCGGAAACCGGGTCGCGCCCGGATAACGCAGGTCCCAAACGAAGCGATTCAAACCAACGTCGGTCGTGGCGCGGGCCGGACGCGCCGCCGCCAAAGCCGCCCTCTTCTCCACCTCCCGCCGGCGGTTGCTCACCGGATGCTGGTCCCTGAGCACCGGGCCGCGGCAGTCGGGTCGTGAATTTATTGATCGGCTTGCCACCCGCATCAAGAAACTCCAGCACCAGATCAGTTGTCGGTTTCGCCTTTGAGCGAGTAGTAGACCACCGCGCCACTCGCCGGGTTCTTGCCCAGCGTGGTCGTCGGCGGCAAAGGACCTCCGCCACCTCCAGCCATCCGGTAAGCTTCCTTCGGCTTGAAGAGTTTCGTGGCCGATACTGACGTTGAGTCCCCCGGCGTCCATCATTTGGTGAATGGTGGGCAGGTCATCAAAGATCCAGAATGCCCTTCCCTGGGTCGCCGCCACCAGTTCTGCTTCACGTTTATGAATTGCCAGGTCCGTGATGGGCACAAGGGGAAGATTGAACTGCATCGATTGCCAGTTGTTGCCATCATCAAACGAGACGTACAGGCCGGTTTCAGTTCCGGCATAAAGCAAGCCGCGCTTGTTCGGATCTTCGCGAATCACCCGGGTAAAGGCGCCGTCGGGAATCCCGTTCGTGATCTTCTTCCAGCTTTTGCCATAGTCGCTCGGTCTTGTACAGATAAGGTTTGTAATCGTCGTGCTTGTACATGGTGGCCGCGACATAGGCGGTGCCGGCGTCAAATGGCGACGCATCAAGCGAATTGATCTGGATCCATTCCGGCATGATCTCTTTCGGCGGCGTGACGTTGGCCCAGTTTTTGCCGCCGTCGCGAGTCACAGACACGACCCCATCATCCGCGCCGGTCCAAATCGTTCCGGCTCGCACCGGCGACTCCATCACAGTGAAGATGGTGTCGTAGTACTCAATGCTCGTGTTGTCTTTAGTGATGGGGCCACCGGAAGGCCCCTGCTTTGACTTGTCATTGCGTGTCAGATCAGGACTGATTATCTTCCCAACTCTGGCCTTCGTTGGTCGATTTAAAGAGCACCTGCGCAGCAGCGTACAGAGTGTTCGAATCGTGCGGCGAAAAGACCAGTGGAAAGTTCCACTGGAAACGATATTTGATGTCGGCGGCACCCGAACCCATCGGGTTGTTCGGGTACGGATTCACGTCGCGCAATTGGCCGGTACGATGATCGTAGCGGGTCGTCAGTCCGTCGTACGATCCGGCAAAGACTACTTCGGAGTCTTTCGGCGAAGGCGCAATCCAACCGGACTCGCCGCCACCAACGTCATACCAGTCACTGGTCGGTGATGCCTCCTTCAGTCGTCCGGCTGGCAATGCGCACCGTTGAGTTGTCCTGCTGTGCGCCATAAACGTGATAAGGAAAATCGTTGTCGAGCGCGACCCGATAGAACTGGGCCGTCGGTTGATCCTGTTCGCTCCAACTGCGGCCACCGTTGAAAGAGACGTTGGCGCCGCCGTCGTTGCTTTCGATCATTCGCTGCGGATCATCAGGAGCAATCCAAAGATCATGATTGTCGCCGTGCGGCACGCCGATGCCGGTAAACGTTCGCCCGCCGTCATTCGATCGATAAAAACCGGTATTCAAAACATAGACCGATTCGGCATTCTTCGGATCAGCGTAGATGCGTGTGTAATACCAGGCGCGCTGTCGCAGGTTGCGCTGTTCGTTGATCCTGGTCCAGGTTCGTCCGCCGTTGTCCGATCGAAACACGCCGCCATCTTCGGCTTCGACCAGGGCCCAGAGGCGTTCAGGATTCGCGGGCGAAACTGTAATACCAACTTTGCCAACTACTCCTCGCGGCAATCCGGGATTGCGCGTCAGTTCGTTCCAGGTGTCACCGCCGTCAGTTGATTTGAAAATGCCGCTGCCGGGGCCGCCACTCTCCATCGTCCAGGGCTTGCGATAGACTTCCCAGAAGCCGGCGTAAAGGACACTAGGGTTCGTGGGGTCCATGATCAAATCGATCGCGCCGGCCTTGTTGCCGCGCGAAAAAATTTTCTCCCAGGTCTTGCCTCCGTCTTTCGACCGAAAGATGCCTCGCTGGTCGTTCGGACCCCAGACGTGCCCGAGCGCCGCCACATAAACCAGATCCGGATTTTTTGGATGCACCCGAATCCGGGGAATCTGTCGCGTGTCTTCCAGGCCGACATGCTTCCAGGTCTTCCCTGCGTCAGTTGATTTGTAAACTCCATCGCCGTGCGAGACATTGCCGCGAATCGGCGACTCGCCCATGCCGACATAGATCGTGTTCGGATCGGAATCGGACAAACCAATCGCGCCGACTGATCCGGTGCCAAAAACCGATCCATCAGTGATCGGTTCCCAGTTGATCCCACCGTCCATAGACTTCCAAACTCCACCGCCAACTCCGCCAAAGTAGTAAACCATCGGCTGCGACGCCACCCCGGCTACCGCGGTTACCCGGCCGCCGCGAAATGGGCCAATCTGACGCCACTGCAGAACTTTTAGGGCGTCAGTCGCGGATGGACTCGACGCGGCAGGTTGTGGTCTTTGTCCGACGATTGGACTTACTATTGAAACAAGTACAATTGAGGCGGCAAGAAAAATGCCACGAGACACACGGCGACGTTTTTGCATCCTTGCAACTCCTAAGTTTGGCGTTCCAGAAGCGACTACCCCTGGCCTTTGTTAATCCGGTGAGCGCGGAATCCTACCACCAATAACGACAAAAGGAATCGCAGAACGGTCAGCCAGAGGCCGGGATTTATCAATTCTCTGCCCGGTGAAAAATTTCTTGCTTCCGTTGGCCGCTCGGAGTAGATTCTTGCCCTCTCGCCCACCCTCAGTCTTCAAGAGAAACCATAATCCCCTGTGTTCATTTTCGCCTGGCGGCATCATACGCGCGCAGGTGGCAGCAGAGAGGAGTGTATGTATGAAAAACGTTTCAGATTTCCTATCGAACTTCCCAGGTCATTCCAAAGCCGCAGCAAAGAGACGAATGAAAGAGACCGGTTTCACTCTAATTGAGTTGCTGGTGGTCATCGCAATCATCGCAATTTTGATCGGACTTTTACTGCCAGCGGTCCAGAAGGTTCGCGAAGCGGCGGCCCGCACCCAATGTGAGAACAATCTCCGGCTGATCTTTAATGCCGAGAAATCTTTGTTCGATTCACGCGGATTTTATGCCGGCAACTTTGATGCGCTCGGGTTCCAGTTCCCAACGATCAGGCCGATGGTTATACCTTCACCCTGCAAGGCGATGATCGCGGCTTCATCGCCAGGGGACGCCGGTGCCGGGCGTCACCGGCGCAGTCGATTGCCAGATCGATCAACTGAATCGACTTTTATGCGCTCCCAACCCTCTGGCCGACGCCGGACGAAAACAAATGTTTGCCAACATTCACCGTCTGGCAGGCAGGTCAATAGGCAATCTCCTGGTACAAATGCCGGGCGCGCTTGGCCGAGTGCAGGAGATGTTGTCCTCCGAGAATTCCTTCTCCGATGTCTTTCAACGGTTGGACAACGGAGATGGCAAGGTCACGTTCGGAGACATCTTCAGCTATAACCAGGACAAAACCGGCGCGCTCGCGGATCTGTTGCCGGCCATCAAACGCGAGATGCATATCGGTATGGCCCACGAAAATGAGCAAACAATTGCGACGCTCGGAGTTACCAGGGGCATGCTGCAATCAGAATCGGCGTCGGACCAGCCGGTCCTCACTCGTCTTTCGATCACCGATGGAACCTCAAATACCATAGTTTTTGCGGGCAACCATCGTCACAATTACCGGCGGTTCAATTGGCAGCTTTCGGGGACGGCAGCGTTCGCCCGGCGCACGACCATCCGTTTGGTGAGTTCTTCGAGAATAAGTTCCGAGGCGGATCTTTCTTTTCGATGCTCGAACCAGTTGACCCCGGCGCCGTCGGCTGGGCCGGCCCCGTCACCTTTACCGATCATGATGGAAACGGAATTATCGCAATCCTGATCGGCCTGCTGACGCCGGCTCGAAATGGCGGTGCATCTCTGGATGGAATTATTGTGGCCCCGGAAGGCACGGGTTTCCTGGCAGGTGCGCCCGGTACCGGCCGGGCGGCAATTGATTGGGGCGATGGAACGATGACGGGTCCCTTTAACGCTTCACTGAAACTGAAACCTTTTATTGCACCCGGTAAGAGATGAAGGGGCACGTAGTGACCTGATTTATCGTGGGATTTTCTCTAGCCCAGGCGTTTACGCCCGGGTGAGAAGCGGGAGGCGCTTGTAAAGCCCCATTAATGAGGCTTTGAAACTAACCCTCTTTCATTCCCAGGCGTAAACGCCTGGGCTACGGAAGAGTCATTCGAATTGAGGCACCAGCAAGCGCCACACAAACTTGACGCCGGTTGAAAAGCAGGGCTCGGTTCCAACGAACCGGGCCACTGCCGGCTGCTAGAACAATTCCGACAGAGCTTCATCAACTGATCGCACGCCGACAACTCGCAGGCCCAACAACTTTTCCAGGCCCGAGGTATTCGACGCTGGCATGATAATCCGTTTGAAACCCAGCGCCTGTGCTTCGCGGGCCCGCACCGACGCCTGGTGGCGCCGCGCACCTCGCCCGTCAATCCGACTTCGCCAAAAACGGCGGTGTGCGCATCGATTGGTTGATTGCGAAAGCTGGATGCAATGGCCGTGACCAATCCAAGATCGACGGCCGGCTCGTCAACTTCCATTCCGCCGGCAATGTTGACAAACACATCATCGCCGAGCAGCTGCAAGCCGGCGCGTTTCTCGAGCATGGCGATCATTAAGGCCACTCGATTTTGATCGACGCCCTGGGTCATACGGCGGCCGGTCCCGTACTTCGAGCTCGACACCAGCGCCTGAATCTCGACCAACATGGGCCGAGTTCCTCGACACAGGCGGTCACCACTGAGCCGGCAGCATCCGCCGGGCGTTCCGCCAAAAACATCTGTGAAGGATTGGCGACCGGCTTCAGACCTGAACTGGTCATCTCGAAAACGCCGACTTCATTGGCCGCGCCAAATCGATTCTTGGTCGCGCGCACGATGCGATGGTTGTGATGGCGCTCGCCTTCAAAATACAAAACCGTATCTACGATGTGCTCCAGCGCGCGTGGCCCGGCAATCGAGCCTTCCTTGGTTACGTGCCCAATCAGGAAGACAGGAATGCTGCGCGTCTTGGCAAGCAGAAGGAACTGCGCGGCGACTTCACGAATCTGCGAGATCGATCCCGGCGCTGATTCGATATCAGAGGAAAAGGTGGTTTGGATCGAATCGACGATGATGACTGAAGGCTGGACGCGGTCTACTTCACGCAGGATGTTTTCCAGATTTGTTTCCGGCAACAGCAGCAGGCTGGCGGGCTGAATTCTGAGCCGCTCGCCGCGCAGTTTGATCTGCCTTTCGGATTCTTCACCCGAAACGTAGAGCACCGTAGCGCCCGTCGTGCTCAACTTCTCGGCCACCTGCAAGAGTAAAGTACTCTTGCCGATTCCCGGATCGCCACCCAGCAAAACCAGCGTGCCGGGAACTATCCCGCCGCCGAGCACGCGATCGAACTCCGTTACTCCCGAAGAGACGCGCGCATCGTCCTGCGATTCGATTTCGTTATAGGCGATGGCCTTCGCTTCGCGTAGACGGAATCCGCCTTTTGATGAACCTTTCCTGGGGTAACCACGCGTTCTTCGACCAGTGAATTCCACTCGCCGCATTCGGGACACTTGCCGAGCCATTTGCGCGATTCGAAGCCGCAGTTCTGGCAGAGAAAAATTGTATTCGAACCTTTGGTCATTGGAACGAGTACTTCTGGTATCGCGGTTCATCCGCCAGCTTCTGTTCTTTCAGAAAAGTCCAGGCCGTCGCATTGATCTTCGGCGCCAGGTCGTAACTACCAGTGATCGTGGCCCGGCATTTCCACCAGTTGCGCGTTGAAATCGTTTGCTGTTGAGCATGTCGCGCGTGGCCCGGACGGCTGCCAACGGAAAGAACCGATCGACAGTACCTACCGCAATATGAATTGGGATCTTGCGTTTCGCCCTTTCCACAATCACACCGTCCTGCAGGGTGAGTGCCCCGGCGTGAATCGCCGCGGCGGCAAAATACTCCGATTCATAGAGCGCCATGTAGAGCGCGAAGCTGGCCCCCGCGGAATGGCCGAAGAGGTACATGCGTCGAGCGTCGATCGGGTATTTGGATAAGAGTTCGGTTATCAAGTCATGAAGAAAATCAGGTCCGTCCACCGGACTCTGACCCACCCTGGGTGTTGATGGCATCGGGAGCAACCAGAATAATTCCTTCTTTTTTGGCGAGGTCTTTCCACTTGTCTGTCAGGGAAGCGCCGTTTCGGCCGGAGCCATGCAGCAACAAGAGCAGCGGCGCCGGATGGTCCTTGGTGAGCTTGTCCGGAACAAACAGGTAGTAGGCGCGCGCTTTGCCGCCTAAGTTGGTTATTTCCTTATTAACCTGCTGAGCAGAGGCAGGAATGGACACCAACAGCAAAACGGTCAGAAGTATTAGCCGCTTCATGGACATTGATCCTCCTACAGTGTACGGCTGAGACTTTACCTCAAGGTCTGGGAGTCCCTGCTTCTCATTCACACCGGGCTTCAGCTCGGTGATCAAAATGACGATAGACACACAAGAACCGTTCTAACGGTATCAATATACTTGGCTCCGCAAGCCCCCAGCTCGTTGAAGTTTCATGTCTAACATCGGGTGGCTGTGATCAGATTGGTATGACCTGCGGCTCTGCCGCTCGATGTGCGGAAAAGCTCCGCTTTTCCGGTTCGTCTATCTTACGATTGTGCGGCTATGCCGCCGTGGCCTCTTCGCGAGCGTCAACAGCGGCGTAGCCGCGAGAACAATTTTTAGAGCCTGTCGGAAAAGCGGAGCTTTTCCAGCACATCGACGAGCAAAGCCCGAAGAAAGAAGTGTTCTCGCCGCTCAAACGGTTCACCATTCTTCTTCTCTGCACACTGCTTAAAGGATGGTCTGAATGAGATCTCAATCCAATAACGCTTTCACGTTCTCAGTCGGCCGGCCCAAAACCGCCCGGCCGCCGCGCTCGACAATCGGCCGCTGAATCAAGTCGGGATGTTGGGCCATCAGCTCGATAATCTCGCCATCGCTGAAATCTTTTTGCCCAGACCGAGCTCGCGATAGACCGGCTCGCTCGACCGCAGGATGTCGCGCGGCTTCAGTCCCATCTTCTTAAGCAGCTCGCGCAGCTTCGCCCTCGCTCAAAGGCTCGATGTAATAGTTGACCTTGCTGAAGTCTATGCCCTGCTCCACGAGAAACTTATTCATCTCGCGGCACTTGGTGCACGTTGGTTTTCGTAAACGGTGATTGTGTCGGACATTGGTCTTTGGACTTTGGTCTTAGGTTTTGGTCTTAGGACTTAGGTCTCTGGTTTGATCGCGATCCGAATAACAACCCAAGACCAAAGTCCAAAGACCTAAGACCCTTCCCTTACGGAAATATTCCGCGCACTCGAGTCGCTTCAGCGACCCGATCGACCGCCAGAATATAAGCTCCCGTGCGCATATCAGTCCCATAGTGTTTGGCCTTCTCGAGTACTTCATGAAAGGCTTTGCCTATGGTCGCTTCCAGCGTTGATTGATCCGGTCTTCACTCCAGAAAAACGAATACTGGTCCTGAACCCATTCGTAATAACTGACCGTAACGCCGCCGGCGTTAGCCAGGATGTCCGGAATCAGCAGCACGTCATTGTCCTCGAAAATGCGATCCGCCGCCGGGGTGGTGGGGCCGTTGGCCAGCTCGGCGATGATCTTCGCCTTCACGTTCCCGACATTCTTTAGCGTGATGCTGTTTTCCAGCGCCGAGGGGCAAAGGATGTCGCAATCAACTTCCAGCACGTCGTCCGGCTGAATCTCCCTTGCTCCCGAGAAACCACGCAGCGACCCGGTTTCTGCCTTGTGCTTGAGCACGCCGCGCACATAAATACCGCTCTCGTTAATAAGGCCACATTTGGAATCGCAGACCGCCACCACCTTGGCGCCGTCTTTGGCGACTAATTCCGTGATGATCGAGCCGGCATTGCCAAAGCCCTGCACCGCGACTCGCGCGTCACTCAAACTCATGCCCTTCACCTTGCAGGCTTCACGCAGTGCGTACAGCGCGCCGCGCGCCGTCGCTTCGTGTCGACCCTGCGAACCGCCGAGCGACAGCGGCTTGCCGGTGACCACACCCAGTTCCGTGTGGCCATGCACCATCGAGATCGTATCCATGATCCAGGCCATCGTCTGCGAGTCGGTATAAACGTCCGGTGCGGGTATGTCGCGGTCGGGCCCGATGATGGGAGCAATCTCGAATGCATAGCGTCGCGTTAATCTCTCCAGCTCGCCCATGGACAAGCTTTTAGGATCGCAAACGACGCCGCCTTTGCCTCCGCCGTAGGGGATGCCCACGGTGGCGCATTTCCAGGTCATCCATGAGGCCAGGGCTTTTACTTCATCGAGGGTTACGTTCGGATGATAACGAATGCCGCCTTTGGCTGGGCCGCGGGCGATGTTGTGCTGGACGCGATAGCCTTCGAAAACTTTCGTCTCGCCGCCGTCCATCCTCACCGGAATCGAGACGATCAGTTGGCGCTTCGCACTGCGCAGAACATTCCGAAGAGAATGATCCAGCTCGAGATAGTCCGCGGCCCGATCGAACTGTTGCTTGGCAATCTCAAACGGATTGAGTTCTTCCTGGGGGCTGTAGCTGACGACATGACTCCTCCTGGTTCGCGAAGCAAGGTCGTAAGGCGGCGCTATCGTAATGGAAAGCGGCGAAAGTGTCCAAAGCTCATGAAGGGCCGTGGAGGGGACTTTGGTCTTTGGTCTTTGGTCTTTGTTTTTGCCCGACGTCTCGGGGTCATCAATTAACAACGAGTCAACGTCCGAACGTTCATCAAAGTCCAAAGACCAAAGATCCAAACAGACCTCAAAGCCCCGGTTTCCCGGGAACCAAAGTCGACCCTGCGTTGTCTAACCTTTCAGCTTCTTCGACCCGAACGGCACCGGCAACACAGGAGGAGCAAAGCAGATGTTTACCAACCTAATCGAGTCTGCGTCGCACGTGCGCGAGTTCAAGCGCCGCAGTTCATTCTTTCTGATCACGGTCGCCACCTATGCGGTCATTCTGTTCGCTGCCGGCATCGCCAGCGTTTATGCCTACGATGCACAACTTGACGCGCAAACCAACAGTTTGGAATTGTTGAGTTGGGTGCCTCCGGTCGCTGCCGCGCCCAAGCTAATCCATGACACTCATCAGCCGGTAATCCGCAAATCGACCCCGACCACAGCGCCAGTCGACAGGAACATAACAGTCGCTGAACGGACCGAGGCGATTGCGCCAACCAGCGATCCTCGACTTGTTCCGCGGGATGTCGCTATAAAGGGGATCCGACATTCCGGTTGCGGTCGGTGCGGTTCGTCTAACCAACCGAAACGCCGATCCTCCGTTTGACCCAAACAGCAATACGAAGGGATGCCTCACTTGTAACGGTGACCCGACCATCGTTCGCGTTGAACCCGACAGTAAGCCACCCGAACCACCCGTGGTGAAGCCGCCGACAACGGAGAGAGTTACTTCGAAAGTGCTCGTCTCAAAAGTGCTCAGCTCTACCTCAACCGGCCTATCCGATCATGGCCAAGAACATTCATGTCTTCGGAGCTGTGAACGTGCAGATCCTGGTTGATGAACAGGGAAAGGTGATTTCAGCCCAGACTGTCTCCGGTCATCCACTGTTGGTTACTGCCGCAAAAGACGCCGCCATGCGCGCGCGTTTTCACGCCGACGGTTCTAAACGGACAGCCGGTGAAGATTCAGGGAGTGATTACGTATAACTTTGTCTTGCAGTAACAGTCGGTTACGGTAAGCAAATTCCATAGCTTAGATCTACTTAGGCGAGCGCCTCCCCGTTTTCGTGTGCCTAGGCCATTTGACGTCATGCTTCGACTTCCCAAGGTGCGCTTGCGCGGCGGCTTAGGACTGTTTCATCGTTTTGAAACAGTCTTTAGGACTCTTTCGTTGTCTAAGAGCAGATTGAGGAGCAGCGAGTTGTCTTTCGTAATCACTGTCATCGATATTCTCTTGCGGCCCGCGAATTTCATTCGCGAGATCGATCAGGATTTTTGCATCCGTGCGAGAAAGTTTCCCCTTGGCGAATGCCAAAAGCGAATCTACGGCCCACCCCTCTCTGCGCAACCCCTCGGCGAGCATTGTTTCAACCGCATCCACCGCACTTGTGTAGTCCTTTTTTGCAGCGCCGCAAAGCAGAGCTTCAAACCATGCAAAAACAGAAGGAATTTGCGGCGTTCGCCAATGGCAGTCGTCTTTCCCTTTTTTAGCGCCTTACCGACATCATCCAATCTCTCACTCTCAAAAGGAACTCGATGTAGTTCGCTAATACCACAGAGTCCTTAGGATCGAGCTCCATAGCTTTCTTCAAGAGCTTTTCCGCCTCATCCTTATTTCCAACCTCCCACTGGAAAACCGCAAAGTTATTGTATAAGTATCCAATGCTGGGGTAATGTTTCGATCCCCCTGCTTGAAAATCACCTCTTTACTAATGGGGTCTTTTTCCAAGGATGCCTTTGGTACCAGACCCACGGACCACCCGACCGCTCAAAGGTGGCGGCCAGAGCTTTTGTAACCGATGGATGGCGAACAGTATTCTAACCCGCTGAATACGATGCCTGTAACGCTGGGTGCGAGTCTTCTGCCCTCTTCTCAATCTCTTCATCCATTAAAGCAAGGCCCATCTTTTCCCCAACAAGATCATGAGTAGGTCAAAGTCTGGAGCCGCTACCAATACACCATTTAGGTCCATCACGAGGTTTTCAATTCTGTCGCTCGGCGTTTGCCCCTCGTAGTAACGACCAAATGAGTCCCCCTTTGATGTCGTCCGGCTGCATGGACTCGAGAGAAGGTCCATTAATGTGTCATCATTGCCGCCATAACCCATGAATAATGGCGTGTAATGTTGGAACAATGAACGGAGTGAAGCGCCCCACGCGTCATGCAAACGACGTAAGCTTCGTGAATCATTTTGAGGGCCAAGTAAGAGGTCCCTGCGAATTTTGCAGATTAAGGGCTCAGCGCATCGCAACACGCACAAATCCTGTGAAGCGATTCATGCCCAGCTACGAAGCGGAAAGGTGTCAGTGTAGATAAACAGCGCATCAGCTACTAGATTGTCAAAGTTTGTCGTTACGACGACATTATGCCTCGGGGATCTCGCAAGGGCCGCCGCCAAAATCCAGTAACCAGGACTAGGGTCTTTTCCAGACATGACGCTTTCTAGAAACGCATATCCTTCTTCAGGATATTCACGAAAACAGCGCTCGTAGATTTTCGGGTAAATTGACCTCGTGATTCATAATGGAAGCCAGGAATACCTAAGCGATCTGCTGTCGCCCACTCCTCCTACTGAGCTCTTGCTTCCGTCTTCTCTTACGTGCATTTGCTTGAGCCAGCGATCAACTAATTCTTGGCCCAGCGGGATGCCAGATGCATAGGATGCGCGCGGCACCGAGCAGCACCCAAACGAACTTGTGATCCAGCATTTTGTGATGGACGAATTCCGAGGTGATCAACGAAGATCCGTCCAAGGTCCATTCGTTGCCATAGTTTTCACGTCGAAGGATTAGGAGTTAGATGTTTGCGTTAAAGTTAGGCGGATTATACATCCTAATGAATCGTCCCGGAAGTCACTACCTGGATTACCAGATCAAACTTGCATCGCCGGACTCTTGTCCGGCCGCCATCTCAGAAACTTTGTCCCATGACGGAACCGCCCGCCGGTGAAGTGATCGTAGCGAACTTCGCAAACTAGCTTCGGCGCCAGTGGTTGCCATTCGGCAGAGCGCTCGGTGGCCCAGCGGCTGGGGCCGCCGGGCGCGTTGCCGGTAAAGCCCGGCGGCTTGATCAATTTTTCGAGCTTCGTAGTCAGCGCCGGTTTCTCGCTCGCTTTGAAAGCTGGAGCTGAAGCCGACGTGATGCAGCAAGCCCTTGTCGTCATACAACCCCAGCAGCAGCGAGCCGACAACTTTTCCTTCCGACGCGTAACGAAATCCGCCGACCACGCAATCGGCGGTGCGCAGACGCTTCACCTTGACCATGCCGTGACGATTGCCGCTTTGATAAGGCATGTCGGTGCGCTTGGCAATCACGCCATCGAGATCGACGCCGGCGCCGGCTAACCAATCTTTGGCGATGCTTCAAATCAGCGGTGCAGGGCGACAGCTCGATCGACTTGTTTTTCGCAAAATACTTCTTCTGCAAAGGCGTCGAGTTTTTTCTTCTCACGCGGTAATAACTCGTCGACGATTGCTTTGCCGCGATCATCGACCAGCAGATCGAACACGATCAACTTCGCCGGAGTTTCTTCCGAGAGCTTCTTGACTCGACTGGCCGCCGGATGAATCCGCATCAGGAGATCGTCGAACGAGAACCGGCCCTTGATCGGCACCACGATCTCGCCGTCGAGCACGAACTGCTTTGGCTTAAGTTTTAGTATGGCTTCGACGACTTCGGGAAAGTAGCGCGCCAGCGGCTGGCCGCTCTTGGATTGCAGATCGACTTTGTTCGCCATCGCGAAAGGCCACGCAGCGAAAGCCGTCCCACTTCGGCTCGTACTGCCAGACTTCGCCGGCGGGCAGCAGTCTCGACGGACTTGGCCTCCATCGGCAGATAGGGTTGCTCTCGAGTGGAAGAGTCATCTTGGTTCCGAGTCAGTACCACAGACTCGCAGATCAATAGGTGTCTCGCCGTGATCAAGCCCGTACCGCACAGGGATGGCTGCGACACTGAGCCAGTATCACTGATGATAACATGCGACTTAGCCTCTCCTTACGGTCGGGCTTCGACACTCGCTCATTTCAAATACGGCTTCAAATCAAACCGCTTTTCGGTTATCCAGGAGCGGTTTCCACAGATCGCCCAACTTCTCAAATCGCTTGCGCACGTTGTCGATCCGGAAGTCTTCGATCTTGATTCCCTTCTCGACCTCTTTCCAGGTAACCGGGGTGGAAACGCTGGCTCTGGGGCGTCGGCCGGATTGAATAGATTGAAGCCAATGTCCGCCCCCAGGCGTTCTGATTGTAATCGACCAGCACTCGGCCTTTGGGTCGGTTGGCCACTTTGTAGATGGCCGTGATCAATTCCGGATTAGCTGACGCCAGCACATGCGCGATCTCTTTGGCGATCGTCCAAACCTGTTTCTGCGTCGGACCGCGCACAATGGGCACGTAGACATGAATTCCTTTCGAGCCGGTCGTCTTGGCGTAGGAAGGCATGCCTAACGAATCCAGGGCGTCGCGCACCACCAGCGCGGTTTCGCAGCACCTGTTCCAAACTTCGGCGCCCGGAACCGGATCGAGATCGAAATGAAGATAGTCGGGCCGATCGACGTCGTCACAGCGCGCATACCACTGATTGAGATCGATGCAACCGAGATTGATCACCCACAGCAAGCGCCGGCAGATCCTGAATGATCGGAAAGTCGATCACATTTCCCGAGCCATGATGGATCGAACACAACTCGATCCAGGGCGGCCGCGGCGAGGGCGCGCGCTTCATGAAAAAGAATTCGCCCGGCGGCGCCGTTCGGATAACGCTTCATCACCATCGCGCGGTCCTTCAGGTGCGGCAGCAGCAGAGGGGACACGTCCGCGTAATATTGAAGCAAATCGCGCTTGGTGATTTTCAGTTCAGGCCAGAAAAGCTTATTCAGGTTGGTGAGCCTGACTTCCCGGCCGGAAATCTTGAGTTCAACCCGCTCGACCTCTTTGGGAATCTCGATCCGGCGGCGCGTGGTCTTTGCCTGACCAGTAGCGCGCGTGTGTTTAGCCGGATGATAATCGCGGGTGTGCTTTGGAGCATAGCGTCTTGATGATTCCGACGGGCAGTTTAGCGTAAAATGGCTCATGCCCGAGCAATAGAGGTCAGTACCGGGAGCGATAGCGACCGGGTCCGCGTCCTCGAGCATCCGATGCGTGTACGAGCGACCCGGTCGCTATCGCTCCCGGTACTGACTCCATGACGACGGCTCGCCAGTCTTCCCCTTAACACACTGTTTCATTCATGGTACACTGACCGCCCTCTTATGAAAGCGCTTGAATCTTTCCATCCTGCGGTCCGCGAATGGTTCCTGAAGCACTTCCCTGCGCCGACCGAGCCGCAGGCCCAGGCCTGGCCGGCAATCAAAGAAGGCCAGCACACGCTGATTGCGGCGCCCACCGGATCAGGCAAAACCCTGGCGGCATTTCTCTCCGCGATCGATGATCTGGTTTGGAAAGCGACCGCGGGTGAGCTCGGCGACGAAACGCACGTTGTTTACGTGTCACCGCTGAAGGCTCTCAGCAACGATATTCAAATAAATTTGCAGCAGCCGTCTAAGCGGCATTCAACAGGAGGGCCGCAGCGCGCAGCAATGCGTAACTT
>ERZ1370068.4806-contig-3862_pt1 | contig 64436 bp, 103 predicted proteins | sample MGYA00561227_ERZ1370068 | MGnify/ENA primary metagenome ERZ1370068 (study PRJEB38410, sample SAMEA6850437) | metagenome | study: Metagenomic assessment of the ecological functions of the soil: analysis of the soil microbiota associated with the... | reverse complement strand
TGTACTTCGTTCAGTTACGTATTGCTCCCAATACGAGAACCTCCGACTCCGCAATCCCCAGCGCCTCGCGCGCGCGGCGCCTCTCGGCGTCGGAAACCTGCCGCGCCGATCTTGGGATGCACGTCACCCGGCAGCGCGCGCCACCGAGCTGGCCAGTTCGCAGCAACAGCGATCGAGCATGCTCGGAGGTGACGATGACGCCGCTCGCGTGATCGGCCACCCAGCGGCAGAGCGGATATCGCTCCACGATCGCTTCGAGCCCGCCGGTCCGGTATTCATCCGCGGCCGACTCGGAGAGACGGAGTCAGCATCTTTTCGAAGACGCCGGCGATGCGGGGAGGTCGAATTCAAGATGCGCCATCAGCTCGCTGAGATACGCATCGTGCATGAAAGCGACTCCGGGACAGGACTCGATCAGCGCCACCATATGCGCGTGTAATTTCGAATCGCCAAACTGGTAAAGCACCCTGCGTCGTAGTCGAGCCACATTGCAGGCAGGACATGCCACGAATGCACGTCGAACCCCATGTCCCGATAGCGGTCTCGATCGACGTCAGGCAGAGACGAACAGGTCGATCCGGAAATACTCGGCGAGATACGGAAGGAGTTCGGTGACGAAATCCGCGATGCCGGACCGTTCCGGATGCAGAGGGTGACGAGCGCGAGGCGCGGTTTACGGCCGGGGACGCCGATCGCCGCGCGCTGCGACTTCCGGGCAATCGCGTCTGACCACGCGTGGCGAGGCTAAGATCGGCCGCCCTCGACACGAATAAAACGACGCCCGCTCTACCGCGTGTTTCCGGAGCGATCGCCTGAACTCCGGCTCCGCAAGCGCATGAGCCAGCGCCGCGGCGATATGTTCGTCGCTGGCGATCGAGAACAGCGCGTCACGCCGTCCGACGATCTCGGGCAGGCTGGACGCATCGGCGGCTATCGTCGGCGCTCCGCACGCCATGGCCTCCAGGACAGGCGGTCGAACCCTTCGGCTGCGACGGAAAGATGAACAGTTCACAGCACCTGTACAGGTCAACGGGGTCGTCGTTCGAGACAAAGCCAGTAAGCCGCGACGCCGTCGTCCGGGCCAAGCCACAGGACCTGATCAGTGCCTGCAGCCGCGAGCGATCGGCTTCGCTGATGCTGCACGATCGCCATCTGGTAAGCAGCACGGGTTTCGGGCGCAAGCAATCGAAGGCACGGATCGCCGCCTCGACGTTCTTGCGGTGGTCGATGCCCCCGTGTACAAGACGTACGCTCGCGTCAGACCGAGCGCGCCGAAGGGTCCGCTTGCGTTCCTCGAGACGAGGCGCCGGATGGAACCGTGCGTCCACCGCGCCATGTATCGCGGTGATCCGATCCTCGGGGAATTTCAGGTGGGCGATCACGTCGCGACGCGTCGACTCAGATAGCGAGCAACACGTCATCGCCCGTAGCCGAATCAGTCGACTGCGGTACCACGCTTCGATCTTCGGATCGCGCAGATAGTCGTCGGCAAAAATCAGCGGAATGAGATCGTACGCGGTCGCGCTCACGACCGGAGTTCGCGGCATGCCCAGGAGGTCCGGCACCACCGACAGCCCGTCCAACCTCGAACCGCTGCTGACGTGGACGAGGTCGGGCTTGCGCGGTCCACGCATATTGTGCGATCCACTCTCCGCCCAAACGCCCCGATCCAGAATCGGTGCGCCCACCTCGTGCAGGGAAGCCCGGCGCGTTGTAACGTCCGATACGGCCGGGGCCGAGTATCGGCTCGAACTGCTGCGCGAGTTCCTCCGCGGATTCGGGATATGACTGGTTAAAGCAAGCGACAATATCGAGACCGTGGTCAGCGTTCACCACGGCCTCGGCAGGGCTCCTGGAATATTTACCGATACCTCGATTCCGCGAGTCTTTCGTCTGGCACGCCTGAAGATCGAGCGCGACGCGGTGGCGATGATGTAACGAGATTCCCTTGCGCGCGAAAGCGCGAGACGCCCGCTGCACCGCCGCGTTGGTATCAATATAGGTTTCCAGGCGTTTGACGTGCCCCGAAAGTTTCGAAAGGCCTTGCTCCGTTCCGGCTATGGCGGCCGTGACGCGCGTCGCTTCAGCCGCTTGCTCTGCCGCGACGCTCAAACCGCGCTTCGTTCTCCCGTGCCTGTATCGCGAGCAAATCTGTTGCGGCAAGAGCAGCCGTGATGCGCGTAGCTTCGGTTGGCCTGCTCGGCCGCGATGCGCTCAGGCGCGCTTCGGTCTCCCGCGCCTGTATCGCGAGCGAGTCTGCTGCGGTAAGCGCAGTCGTAACGCGTGTCATTTCAGCGGCTTGCTGTGCCGCGACGCGTGCCAATTCGACGGCTTGCTGTGCCGCGACGCGCTCCGAGCTGCTCTTCGTTCTGCCGCGCCTGTCGCTACTGAGTCTGCTGCGGCAAAAGCGCATTCGTGACGCGTGTCATTTCAGCGGCTTGCTGTGCTGTGACGCGATCGAGTCGCACTTCACTGTGCCGCCTGTCTCGCGAGCGAGTCCGCTGCGGTCACTTGCTGTATCGCGACGCGTTCGAGTCGCGCTCGCTCTACCGCGCATCTCTGGCGAGCGACGACAGTCGCGCGAAATCGACAGGCAGCCGCACCACGGGCCCGACGATGGGTACGCCTCCAGCGCGCTCCCACGCGAAGCGCCCAGAGCAAACCCGCACCGGGATCGCGTGCCGCCGCCCTTCAGGCGAGTATCGAATCAGTCAAGGATCAATTCCTTGCTGTCACCACCTTCGAGCCGCTTCACGTAGTGATCGAGGCCGACGGTTCCGGCTCGCGACGCGAGCAGGCCCAGAAACCGGCGCGAACAAATCCCTCGTGTTGGAACTCGCGTGAAGTCATCGACTGCATAGCCGTGCGGATTGACGACGAACGCCGATCCGAGCGCGACATCGTCGACGTCCACTTTCGACTGCTCACGAGCATTCATCGCAGTCTCGGAATACCTTGCCCCAGAAGTGCTTTCGCATCCGACGCGGATTCGGCCAGCGTGTCTTCCAGTTCACGCGTCGCTGTCGCCCGCCGCGTCATCGCTTGCGTGCGACAACGGCATGATCGCGCGGCCCGGAAAAAACGGTCGTTGACGAAGGCTTCCACCGCCGGGTCGACGGCGGTCAAGCCGCTGCACACCGGCGGCGCGGGTGAAGGAATACGAACTCCGCGTCCGGACGGAGCCTGCCGCTTCGACCAGGAACTTGAGTGTTGGCGGCGGAATATCGGGTTGAAGGTGCGTCGTCGGGTCGAGGTAGAACGTGTGACTTCCGTTTGCCGCCATCACATTCTCGCCAGTTCGGCGTCTCAGGCTTATGGCCATGCCCCCGGAAGCGGGACACGCGCCGTCTACTCTCAAAGCAGTTCCAGGAGAGCAACGAAAGGGCTGAGGTGTTCGACGATATGAAAGCCGGTGATCGCGCGCCAGCGTTGCGGTCGACATCCCCGCGCAACGCGGCCAGAGAATAGCGGCCTCGACCACGTCGAGACCCAGCGCGCGACACCGCGCCAACATCGTTCGATTGGCGTCGACTCCTTGCGCGCGTGAAGTCCATGCTCCCGCAACACTTCGAGGCCATTCGCCACGGCCGCAGCCCGAGTCGAGAACCGGTGCATCGTTGCTTCCGATGCCAGCGCCGGTCCAGTCGCGGCACGTACACGGCGAAACGGCCTTTCACGTCATCCCGAGTACCCCGGAACCTGTCCCTCGAAGTCGGCATATGCCAGAGCGTGCGAGGCGCCCTACGTTGCGCCGCCTCGTCGACGTCGACGTGGATTTCCAAGCGTTTGGCTTGCGCCGCGAGGTTGGAAAATCGTTGTTCTGTTGTGGCAGCGGCGGTCGCGGAGACGCGTCGCGCTTCAGCTCAGCTTGCTCTGCCGCGAGGCCAAGAAAGGCGTCGTTCTGTTGTTGTGTCAATAGCGGTCGCGAGGCGCGCCGCTTCAGCGTGACTGCTTCGCCCACGGAGGCCAGGAAAGGTGCTGCTCTGATGCAGCAACCGCGGTCTGCCAGGCGCGCACGCCGCCGCAGCGGCTTGCTTCGCGGCGAGGATCAGAAAACCGCTGCTCCTGTTGCAGCAACCCGCGGTCGCAAGGCTTTCGCTTCCGGCGGCTTGCTGTATCGCGACGCGTTCGAGTCGCGCTTCGCTCTGCTCGCGCATCTCTGGCGAGCGACGACAGTCGCGCGCGAAATCGACGAACAGCCGCACCACGGAGCCCGACGATTGGGTACGCCTCCAGCGCGCTCACGCGCAGCGCCAGAGCAAACCCGCACCGGGATCGCGTGCCGCCGCCCTTCGAAGGCGAGAGGAAGTATCGAATCAGTCCAAGGATCAATTCCTTGCTGTCACCACCTTCCGAGCCGCTTCACGTAGTGATCGAGGCCAGACGGTTCCGGCTCGACGACGCAGCATGAGCCCAGAAACTTGCGGCGCCCGAACAAATCCCTCGTGTTGGAGCTGCCGTGAAGTCATCGACTGCATAGCGTGCGGATTGGCGACGAACGCCGATCGAGAAGCGCGACATCGGGCGGGGTAGCGGATCCACGCCATCGACGAGGGCGTCGGCCGATGCCGTATCGCGTGTCCTGGCGCTAGGCGGGGCACCCACGTCCCTCACGGTGCCGTGCAATCTCGTCACGCGCGCGACGCGAGGAATCGTCGACGTCCGGTTTCCGTTGCTCACGAGCATTCATCGCAGTCTCAGGATTACCTTGCAGAGTTCGCGTGCGACGCGGCATCGCAGGCTGGCGCGTTCGACTCGCGTCCGGCGAAGGCGTTTGAGGCCGCGTTGTGCTGCACTTGCGGTCCAGTGGGCTGCTCTTCGCGCCCACGTCGCGTGCCCAGCGTCCACCCAGCACGACGTCGAAAGTAGCGCATTCGTGCTGTCCGCCCACGTAACCAGCGGCATGCCATCCGACCGCGGGTGACGGCCCGCGGCATGGCGCCGCAACCACTCCCGGGCGCCGTCGCACAGCTCGTCCGCGGTCGAGCCGGAGAAATAGAACGCATGCGGGCCGGCGACCTCGCGAAACACGCCGAGGTCGCGCGCAGCGATCGGGACGCCCCGCCGCGCCGCTTCCACCAGCGGGAGCCCGGGCCCCTGCCCCATCGACGCTGCGATCAATACCCGGGGCGAGTGCGTACACGCGCAGCTCGAGCAGTGCATCGCTCGCGTCCTGAATCCAAGAAGAGCCGTTGCCCGAACGCGCGATGCGCCAGGATCGCCAGCAGTCGCCAGCTCGTCGACCATCCACCCCTTCTTTGCCGACGATCCACCAGGTCAGAGTGGCCGACGCGCCGCTCTGCCACAGCGCGTCGAACGCCGCGACAACCTGGCGATGCCCCTTGCGTGGCTCGACCGTGCCCACCATGATTGCGGCGGGCACAGCTTCCATCCGCCCAAGCAACGCGGCGTGCGCGTCGCCATCGCCGACACGCTCGGGACCGATCGCTCGATGTCGGCTGCCGAGCGGGAAGGCGCGCCAACGCCGAGCGGCGTATCGCGCGGCGGCCCGCACGGCTGTCGCGAGCCAGTCGACGAGTTCTCGCGCGACGGATCGCGAGATGCAGACCAGCCCGTCGGACACGGCGGCGGCAATCGTCATCGAGCCACGTCCGCTGCATCTCTTCGATACCGGGCGGATAGGTAGCTAGGAGTGTGCGCCGCGCGACGTCGTGGACGCTTTGCGGCGAAATAGATCCGGAGGCCGAGCGCGCGCGATGGCGGGAGAGCGCCTCCTTGCTCTCCGGAACGACGTCCGCCACCGCCCAGTCGAGGCCGAGAAACACGTCGTGCCCCGCGCCACGTCGATCGGTCACGTCGTCGGAAGTTGTGTCCGCAAGACCGAGCCAGCGGCAAACAAAACTGCGTGCGTAAACGTAGTGATCCCGGCGCGACAACAGGTTCGATCCTGTAGCGCGCGCAAGGATCCTCGAGCAGCTGGCGCAGCACGCAGCACGCGACCCGCTCAATCCCTGTCCTGAGATCCTGGCGCCTGGCGCCGACACGTCAACCAGCTGGGGCAGCCTCCGCGGCTGCAGGTTGAAGGCGACACTCGTTGCTGCGGAGTTCCAATCCTCGCACGAGCTGCGGTTCGGTTGCCATCCGCGGCGATCGCCACCGCACCAGGAGATCTTCGTATCGGCGCCGAGTACCGTCCACGCCACGAATCGCTCAATCGCGTCGCGAAAACACGCAGCGATGCGATCGGATCGTGCACATTGCGGACATGTTTACGACCGGCCTTCGCGAGCCGCGCTCGGGGCATCATCGCCGGCAAGGGACTCGAGCGCGGCCTGCTCGTCGTCTTCGAAGTCCGCGCGCAACCTGATCGTTGCGCTATCGGGAAGCGCCGCCAGCGACTCTCGCTGGCGTTCGCGATCAGCGGCACGCCGTGAGTCGGGCGATCGAGCGCCGACCGCGGCGACTCGCCGCGCGAGACGCCCGCGAAGCTGGACCGCGGCGTCCGCCGCATCGAGAGTAGCGGCTGATACGTGCGTCGTCGTCGACGAAGCCCGTGATGCCGCACGCGCGGGTGCGCGGCCCGGTCCTGCTGCGATCGTCCGCAGCGGCGTCTGCCCGTACTCGCCGCCGCGGTTTCTCGCCCACGAAGACGAGCCGATGCCCGCGGGTCCGCCGCGAGCGCCGAGCGCAGCCACGCCGACAAGCACTGCGATCGTCGAGCTTGGCCGGGTCGACGAAAGCCGAAGCAGCAGGTGAGAAAATCGCCCCGTCGTCGATCTTGCCGAGCGCACGCGCGCGGCGACACGGCGGTCCCCGGGCATGAGCGCCGACGACGCACCTGCAGGTATCGGCGCCACTGATCGCCCGACGTCCCCGAACCAGCGACGCGCCAGCCGCAGCGCGGCGTCCGAGGTGGACGACGATGCCGTTGGCGAACTCCGCGACGCGCGAATTGCACGGGTACCGGTCGACGTGTCGCCGCGCGTCCCTCCGCGTGCGTCACGCTAGGCCGGGATAACCGTGCGCTTCGAACAGCCGCGCGCGAAACGTTACCCGGCGCGATCCAACGACGCGTCCATCCCAGTCGAGCACGACCGCACCGAGGAAGAAGTCGTGCAGGACGATCGGTCCGGGACCCGCTCCAGCAGCGCGAACATCCACTGGTGCGCGGGCGAGTTGCCGACGTGGTAGAGGACGCGCGCACACGATGCGCCGCGTTGGCTCCTCTGACCATTCGGCCGTTGCGAACCGGCAGCCCGGCGGGCGCCCCAGATCGCGCACCGCCCGCTGCTCCGCGACGCACGGTCTACGTCGTAGTGCTGCGCGAGGTCAGCGGCGGCAGTTCGCAGCTCGCTACACGTCGGCGATCCCCGTCCGCTCGGGCGGCAGAGCGGCGAGCTACGTAGGCGAGGCTTTGGGCAGCAGCGGCCTGGCGGTCGCCGTTGCCACGGGCGGTCGCGCGCCGCCTGCGTCCGCCGGCGTCAGCGCTCCGCGCCGTCGGCCATCGCCCCTGAGCGCGCGCCGAGCCGTCGCCGCCACGACGAACTGCGCCGCGCGGCGTCTACGCCGCGTACGCCGCGAGCATCGTCTGCAGAAGCGCCCGATCGCTCAGCGCCGCGTGCATCCGCGTGCGCGATCGCGTCCACGTCCGCGGGGACCGAAGAGCGCGTCGCGCCGATCTGCGACTGACGTCCGGGATGCTCGTCGCGTCGCGCCGATCACCGGCGCGCCGCAGGCCATCGCTTCCAGCGCCGGGAGCCCGAATCCCTTCCTGCAACGATGGAAGGCACGAACAATGCGCAGTGCCCGTAGAAGCGCGGCGAGCGGTCCGCGTCGGACACTCGGCCGGGAACGGCACGTCCGGGCACTCAGCCCCTCGCGCGCCGGCAGAGCGCGCGAATGCGATCGCGCTCGCCCGCGTCGATCGACGCCGACGAGCACCAGCTGATGGGTCCGCGCGAAGAGCGCAGCAGGAAGACGCGCGTACGCCACGATCGAGACTCGCGACGTTCTTACGCCGCGTCGAATCCGCGCGGCGTGCATGACGAACGGCCGCGTGATGCCATGGCGGGCGTACAGCGCGGAGCGGCGTCTGTGCTCGAGTGCCGGCGGATCAGACCGCGCTTGCGGCGCTCGAAACGACCGTGACGCGGTCGCCGGCGCATCGGAAGCTAGCGCCATAGCCTCCGCTGCGCGCATGTTCGCGACAGCGCGAGCAGGAGCGTCCGACGCGCCTCGAGCGACGCGAGCTTGTCGCTGATACCAGCCGACGCTCGCCGCGTGTCGGCAGGCTTTCGCCGCGTCGTCAGCGGGATGCAGGTCGTAGAAGCGTCGTGGCCGTCGCGTGCGACGGTGTCGATCGTTCCCACCGACGCGACGGCGTCGTCCACGAGCCCTTCGAACAGGCTTGCCACATGAACGACGTCGGGACGCAGGCCGGTGAAGAAACGTCTCGCGGATCGGCTCGCCGACGCGATTGCGCCATGCCGTTGACGCGTGTCCAGCGCCGCCGCCGGCGTCGGCGTGTCGCGAAGACGGCGATGCGCTCCTTGCGGACAGACATCGGCAGAAGGCGTCGCGCAGCGGCGCGATCGTCGCCGGGAACGCCGCGTTCAGCGCGAGCCAGATCTCGTGCCGCGCCGGCGCCGCGGCGATCGCCCGCGCCGTAGTTCGAGACGAGTGGCGACCGATGCCGCGTTCGCCGGCTCGCAGACTGGCAGCAGCCTGAAGGTCGATGACGATGCGCATCGCTGCGGCGGAGAGCACGCGCGCGTCGCCGGCACGCTCGCGCGGCGCGCGCGCTCCGCGAGCGCGCGCGCGCATGCGCGATAGCCCATCGGTCGAGGACCTGCGCGCGGCGCGCCGGCAGTCCATCGCCCGAACGCGCAGCGCGAGGCCGCATCGCTCCCGGCGCGGGCTCGCGCGTCAGCCACGGCGCGTCAACCGTTCGAGCCGGCAGACGGTCGGGCACGCACGCATAGCCGTCGCGCGTTCGGGGCGCGCGACAACAGCGCGCGCAAGCGACAGCATCGCGATCGTCGCGTCGCGGTCATCGCATGGGCGCACTTCGGGCCGGCGAACGACGATGCCTGTGCTGCGCACGGGCAGGTTCGCCACGCCGACGCGATACGGCTCGTCGTCGGGGCAGGACTTCCGAACACCAGCGCCTGCTCCCACCAGTCGTGGTTGCTGGCGACGTGGCGTGTCCGGCTTCGTGCAGCGCGATCGCGATGCTGTAGATGGCCGGCGTGCGAGCGACATCCGGCCGATGTCGAACTCGCATGCGAAGCGCCGGCCGGCCTCGAGCGAAGTTCGGGATTCCAGGTGATGCGTGTTGGTGCCGAACACGTCGTTGCCCAGGCCGGTCGCGGATCAGGAAGCCCACGGTCATCGACGGGCAGCGACGGCGCACGTCGAACGCGACGCGAGACCCTTAACCGGCGCGTTGGAGCGCAGCGCGCGCATCGAGCCGCCCTGCGCGTCGACGAGGTCCACCGAGTCGATCGTCGCGCGCCCATCGCCCGAGCGGATCGATCGACGCGATCCCGTCGCGCGCCTCCACCTCGCGGATCGCGGTACTCCGCTTCGCGGCGCGCGATGATCGCGTTGTAGTAGTCGAGCACGCGATCGGGCGCATCGTCGCTTGATCACCTTGCCGTGATCGAGCAGGACGGCGCGGTCGCAGAGCGATTTCGACCGCCGGTCGGGTCGTGGGACACCAGCAGCATGGTCGTCCCCTGCTCGCTGAACGCTCTCATTCGCGCCGATGCGCTTGTGCTGGAAATAGGCATCGCCGACCGACAGCGCCTCGTCGACGATCAGCACGTCGGGACGCACCGCGGTGGCGATGCTGAACGCCAGCCGGACCTGCATGCCGCTCGAGTAGACGCGCAGCGGCTGGTCGAAGTAGTCGCCGACCTCGGCGAAGGCCTCGACCGCCGGCATCGCATCGCTCACGTCGCTTGGCCGACAGGCCGAGCAGCTGTCCCGACATCCACGCGTTCTGCCGGCCGGTGAACTCGGAGTGGAAACCCATACCGAGCTCGAGGATCGCGGCGATCCGTCCGTCGGCGTGAATGCTTCCCTCGGTGGCCTTCGCGGTCCCGGTGATGAGCTTCAGCAGCGTGCTCTTGCCGGCACCGTTGTGGCCGACGATCCCCACCGACTTCGCCGCGCCGAACGGCAAGGTTGACGTTGCGCAGCACCCACACCGTTTCGTGCCGCTTCCCGAGCCACGGCGCCACGGTCTCGACCAGGCGAGCGCGCGCGTTCGGATAGCGTCGATAGGCCTTCCCGACGTGTGCGCAGCTCGAGCACCGGCATCATAGCTCGTCCGCGATATTGTCGGCGTTGGCGCGAAACGTCATCGCGCCGGCGAGCAACGCTACCGCCGCCGCGAGCATCGGGAGCGCGAGGCTCTCCCACCGCGGCGGCAATCCCTCGACAAAAATGCGCCTGCAACGCCGCGACGATGGGCGCCATCGGGTTGAACGCGAACCAGTCACGGACGAACTCAGGCACGGCGGCGATCGGATAGACGATAGGCGTGAGCCAGAACCAGAATTGCATCAGGATCGTCACGGCCTGGCCGACGTCGCGCGAGTACACGTTGAGCGTGCCGAGAAACGTCGCGAGGCCCGTGGCGAAGGCCACCAGCAGCGCGACGACGGGAATGGCTGCCAGCGCGACCCATCCGGGAAACCGGCCGGTCACGACGAGGAACGCCATGAAAATTCCGAACGCGACGGCGAAATTGACGAGCGCCGAGAGAACGACGATCACCGGAAGGCTCGACTTGGGAAAGCTCGCCTTCTTCAGCAGGTTGCCGTGCTCGATGAACATGCCGGCGCCGCGCTGAACGATCTCGACGAACAGACCCCACGCGAACACGCCCGAGCACAGGGAAGATCCCGTAACCGTAGATGTCACCGACCCCGGGCAGCCGCGCGCGCATCACCTGCGCGAGGATCACCGTGAATACGACGACGTTGCCGATCGGGCCGATCAGATTCCAGACGAAGCCCAGCGCCGAGCCGCGCGGATCGCACCTGAAACTCGCGCGCGACGCTCGCCGCCACGAATCCGCGGTACCGCCACAGCGCCTGCAGCATTCCTACGGGGACATGACGACGCGTCCACCACGACTGCCGCGCTCACCGTCGGCCCGAAAGGCGTTACCAGAGTCAGCCTCGACCATCATGCCGATCAACTGCTTCGAGCGTCGTCTTCGGCGCCCAGCCCAGCTTCTCCCGCGCCTTCGCCGGGTGGCCGCACAGCACGTCGACCTCCGCCGGCCGCAGCAGCTTGGTGTCCGACGACGACGTGACGCTCGTAGTCCGAGCCCCACGTGTCCGAAGGCAATGCGGCACATGTCGCGTACGGTCGTGCTGATGCCGGTCGCGATCACGTAGTCGTCGGGACGCTCCTGCTGCAGCATCAGCCACATGGCCTCGGACGTAGTCGCCGGCGAAGCCCCAGTCGCGCTTCGCGTCGATGTTGCCGAGCCGCAGCTCCGATTGAAGCCCGCAGCTTGATCCGCGCCACGCTGTCGGTGACCTTGCGCGTGACGAACTCGATGCCGCGCAGCGGCGACTCGTGATTGAAGAGGATCCCGCTGGACGCGATGCAGCTCGTAAGCTCTCGCGGTAGTTGATGGTGATCCAGTGGCCGTACAGCTTCGCCACGCCGTAAGGGCTGCGCGGGTAGAACGGCGTGCTTTCGCTCTGCCGCTCGTTCTGGATCTTGCCGAACATCTCGCTCGTCGACGCCTGATAGAAGCGGATCTGCGGATCGATCTGGCGGATCGCTTCCAGACAGTTGACCACGCCGATCGCATCGACCTGCGCCGTATGCGCGGATTGGTCCCACGAGGCGCCGACGAAGCTCTGCGCGGCGAGGTTGTAAAGCTCGGCCGGCTTGACACCGCGAACCGCAAGGAGGACGGAGCCGAGATCGGTGACGTCCCCGTACACGAGCTCGATGCGATCGAGCACGCCGAGCTCCCGCAGCCGCCAGAGCGTATCGCTTCCGCGCCGGGGCTGAAACCCGTGACGCGGTAACCCTCGTCGAGGAGAAGCCGGGCGAGATAGGCCCCGTCCTGACCGGTGATGCCGGTGATGAGCGCGTTTTCGTCATGCTGGAAGCCTGTCAGTCCGGGAAGCGAGGATGTCGCGAAGCGACTTCGTCCAATGGGATACGGCTCAGCCCAGCCGGTGTGCGATTTGATCTTGGTCACATCGGCGCGCATGCGTAGCTGCTCGTCGCGGCGCAGTGCGCTGCGGATCCGTCGTCACGCGAGCGTTCACGTGCGCGAGATCGAGAAGGAGTGTCGAGTACATCGCGAATGCGAACCTCGCGTCCGGAACCGATGTTGTACACGTGGCCCTTGCGCCCCGTCTCGAGCAACGCAAGATACGCCTTGATCGACGTCGCCGTACGTCGGTGAGGTCGCGCGTCACGTCGAGATTTCCGGCCACGATTTCGTTCGGCGAGCGCCCGTCGCGAATGCTGCACACCTGCTTCGACCAGCGACGGTACGACGAACCGCTCGTCCTGACCCGGGCCGATATGATTAAATGGCCGCGCGATGATCGCATCCAGCCCTTCCGTCTGCGACCATTGAAAGCACAGGGCTTCGGCGGCTACCTTGCTTACCGCGTAGGGACTGCGCGGTCGCAGCGGCTGCAGCTCGTCCACGGGCAGCTCGCGCTACATCGATCGCGCCGTAGCAATCCCCGCTGCTGACGTAGAAAGCGACCACGGAAATCCGTTGCTCGGAGCGCGCGAAGGAGATTGAGCGTTCCATTGAAATTGACGTCGAAATATCCGTCCGCGTCCTGGAAAGACTCGGCGACGCTCGTGCGCGCAGCGAGATGAATGACCGCGTCCGCGCGAATCAGCGCGCAATCTGTTCGCCGAGCTTCGGGTCGCGCACGTCCTGATGTTCGGCCAGCGTGGCGAGCGTCCAGCGATCCCCATGTCCCGCGGTCACATGTTCTGCAAGGGACCGGCCCACGAAGCCGGTGTGGCCAGTGATCAGCAGCTTGGGCACGGGGCGGGGCGAGGAAGGCTGCGCGGTATCAAGAAGAGCAGGGACGGCGCTGTTTATGCCACTTGGATTATAACAGATGCGCAGCGGCTCTCCCGGGGATCCACGTCCCGAATCGCGCGTAGTCGGCATCAGTTCAGGCGTCGCCGATCTTCGACGCGCGCGCGGCGGTCTCGACGGCATCGGCACCTATACCGAAGCGTTGCTTGCGCACGTCGAGCGCCGGGTCTTGCGGTCAAACGCGTCGACACGCACGCACGTGTCCGGCCGCGGGCTCACGCTTCCACGGCACGCGCGACATTCGGCTGCGCCATCCCGTTGCCGATTGCCGTCGCACTGGGCGCGGTCGCGCACGCGAGGACGCCGGGCTGCGGCCGGCTCGAACGCGCGCGTCGATCTCTATCACTCGACCGACTACATGGTTCCGCGGCTGCGGCGCACGCCGGTGGTGGCGACGGTCTACGACGCCATCCCGATCGTCCATCCGCAGTGGGCGAACCAGCGATTGCGTGGCTTCAAGAACTGGCTGCTTGCGCAAAGCGTCCGCAATGCAGATCGCGTGATCGCGATTTCGGAGTCGGGAAGGGACGAGGTGGTTTCGAGCTATGGAATCCGCGCCGAACGAACCCGCGTGATCCCGCTCGGAATCGACGGCGAGTGGTTTGAACCCGTGGACGAGCGCGCGATGCAGGGCACGCTGCTGCGAAGGAGGCTCGAGCCCGGGTATTTCCTTTTCGTCGGTACGCTGCAGCCTCGCAAGAACGTGGAGGCGCTGCTCGATGCATACGAAGCCTTGCCGCAGGCAATTCGTCGAAAGCGGCAGTTGGTCATCGTAGGAAAGTACGGGTGGAATGCGGAAACCCTGCGCCGGCGCCTCGAGGACGCGCGCCCGCAGAATCGTTGCGTGTGGCTCGACTACGTGCCGCGCGAGGAGCTCTATCAACTCTATGCCGGGGCCGGGACGTTCGTATTTCCTTCGCTTGCAGAGGGCTTTGGCCTGCCGATCCTGGAAGCGCTCGCCAAAGGTCTGCCGATCATCGCAAGCGATCTGCCGGTGTTGAGAGACCTCGGTGCGCACCTCGTGGCGTACGTCGACGCGCGCGATACGAATGCCTTAACGGACGCGATGGCGAGTTTCGCGCAGGCGTCCGCGGACGAGGCCGAGCGCGCGAAGCGGATAGCCACGCGTTGCCGTGTACGTGGCGCGCGCGCTTGTGCTGAACGCACCGTCGCAGTTTATCGCGAGCTCTGGTGATTAGGACCGTCAACACGCCATGATTCGCCCGTAGAGAGGATACGATGAGAGCACGCGATTTGCCTGTTGTCGGCTGCATTTCGAACACCGAAAAGGATTTCTACGGCACGTACGCCGATCTCTCGGGAAAGCGCGTTCTTTGCATCGGCTTCTCCGAGGATGAAATTGCACACCTGGTGGCTCGGTACGGTCCGTCGAGAATCACGTCGCTGACGAACTGGACGGACCATCCGGACGCGATGGTCAAGCGCTTTCCGACTGGTCATTGGCGACATCACCAAACGCACGCAGTTCGAGGACGGGGCGTTCGACGCAATCCTCACGCTTTCTGTCCTCGAGCACCTGTCGGATCTGCGCGGCGCGTTCGATGAAATGAGCCGCCTGCTCCGCAACGGCGGCGAGATGCTTCACATGTTCGGGCCGGCCTGGTCCGTGCGCCTATGGGCATCACATCTACGAGGATCCGAGCGACGCGTTGCTGAATTTTTCGCTGTGGCAGATGCCCGCCCACATTCACCTGTTGTGCAGCCGTCAGGAAATAGTCGACCACTATCGTGATGCGGGCTATCCCGACAAGGCATGGCAGGCGGCGCTTCATTGGTTCTTCGAAGCGCCGATCATCAACCGCGTGTTCTACGACGACTACATGGCAATCTTCGAGGAAGAGACAGGCTCCAGATTGTCGGCGCGCCGTTCTTCACGGTCCCCGATTGGGATGGGAAGGCCGTGGGGCAGCGAGGCTGTGATCGTCAGCCGTAGGGGTGGCGAGCGCTGGTCACATCATCAAGACGACCTACGTCGGGAGCGCTCGTTGTAGGCGGCCAATCGCTTTTAGCCTCAGTGCGCATTTCGCCGACCAGGCTTTGTCCCCGTGGGCTCCATCCTGTAGATCGCGATGTGGCCGTTCCGATCGACGGCAACCGGAGAGCCGAGGCGCTCGCGAAGTGACCGACTCGACCGCGGCACCCCGTCGCTGAAACCACGGCGGTCGATGTACACCGCGCCGAATCCGTTTTCGGCAGCCACCACGATTTGCCTTTCGATCGGCAAGGCGGCAAGTTCGCGGAACCACAAATCGCCCGGCCGTCCTTTCATGCCTCCATGGCTCCAGCGTAGCCGCGTTGAGTGAAGGAATCCACGTAGGAGGTCGTAGTCGGCCATCGCGCCCACAGGCCCTGCTTCCGGGATAGCGGTGATAGGGAGAGCTGGTAGACCATTGTGTCCGCCGGAAGCTGCGCTTCCGCCCGCTGGATCACTTCGCGGTCCTGAACAAACAAGGGCGCTATGCGAGCTTGGTCGAATGCGACTGTCTGGTCCCATAGGGCGAAGAGACCCACCACTACGGCAATTAGGAGTACGACCAACCTGCGCTCTTTCAGTCAGATCCGATGCGGCGAACAAGGTGCGTCGATGGCGATCACGGCCGCCGCGACCGAAAGAAGCGCGATGAAGATGCTGATCCGGTTGTAGGCCCGGATCATCGGCGTGACGATCCACGCGAACATCGCCCCCGCCTCCCACCGTTCCCAGCATCAACGCGGCTATGGCAAGCAATGCGAGCTTGTCGAGAATACGCACCGGTCCGCCTCCCCGGGCCAAGCGCACAAAGGCGATTGCAAGCAGGACAATAAGGCCGAAGCTCGCAACGACGCCCAGTGCCGACGATTCGTTTTCGTTGAACGTCGATGTTATAGCGAACCGACAAGGCCCGTGCTGTCTCGAAAGGATGATGCCGGTGCGGCAGCAGCATCTGCGTCAATTTCAGTCCGTAGGTCTCGCTTTCGGCGGGATGGCGCGCGGCGGTCTCGGGATTGGCGCCGCTGGTCTGCCAATGTTGAATGCTGGGCCACAGTTGGGCCGCGACGATCAGGCAAATGGCCAGAATCATCCCGCCCGCCGGCAGCAATGCGCTCAGCGCACGCCGCGAGAGCATTGACGCAAGCCCTGCGCTGGCAATCAAGAAGCACGCAAAGAACGCGTAGTAGATTTCATCCGTCCCGACCGCGACCAATGCAGCGGCGAGGGCCGATCCGCATCGAGCGCATCGAGCGAAAGGTTGCGGCTTCGTGCGCCGGGTCCGGCCATGCCTTCAGGGCCAGCCACACGGCGAAAGGAACAGTCCAGTAGGCGGCCAGATAAAGATGGTTCAGCGGGACTAGGCGAATGAAGTGATAGGGAAGAAATGCGAAGACGAGGCCACCCAGCGCAGCCCCAAGCCGGCTCGAGCTGAAAAGTGCGGAGTAGCCAGTAGCCTGCTATTGCCGCGAAGAAGAATCCCGAGACGATGAAGACATTGGTGACCACGACCCAGTCGGAGGAAAAGAGGCCGAGGGCCTTGATCATCAGGTAATGCAGCGATAGGGCGTCCGGCATGTCAAGCTCGGACGCCCCGAACGGGGCGCCCAGGAGCTCGGTCGACCACGGAAACCAGCCGGTGGTCAGGATGCGCTTCACGTAATGGGCGTGGACCAGGGAATCGCCCTCGCCATACGCGATGGGAAGGTGAAGCGAGAAGCCCCTGGGAAGGACGAAGAACCACAGCCCTAGGGCGACGGTCGCGACCAATCCGGCGGCCGCCAGCCCTTCCTGGCGCATTGAGGGCCTGAAGCTGCTCACAGTCGTGAGAGTCCGGAGAACCGGGAGCTGTCGCTGAGCTCACGTTCTCGCCACGAGTATCACCGAGCTGCTGAATGGCAGGTGCACACCGCTTCGTATCAGCATCGCCTCGAAGGACACGAGCCCACCGAACAGTCGGTCCAGGAGCGCGGGATACTCTCTAACATCCCTTTCGGTCTTTGCTTGGGCAGGAGCGTGCGCCGTATAGCAAGCAGCGGGAGCAGCACCATGTTCCAGTAACTGGCGAAGCGGGGAACCAATCCCGTGCTCGGAGAGCAGGCTTTTCAGCCGGAAAGATGTAAACCGCTGGGCGGTGTGGCACTGCACATCGTGGTAGCCCCAAAGCCACATGTATGCGGGTGCCTGCAAGATGAGATGGCCCCCGGCTCGATACAGCGATAGAACTCGGAGATCGCCCGCGAAAGGGTGACGCCCCGCTGACAAATCACGTCGATCGAAACGAAGCGGCGGAAGCAACCGTCGGGGAAGGGCAGGGCATTCACCGAGCTCACCGCGATGTGGGCGGTGGTCCGCTCCCTGGCGAAGGCCACGGCCTGCGGGAAAATGTCGATTCCGTACAGGCTGACCGAGCCGAGCGACGCTGTTCAGATGTCGAAGGGTGCCGCCCGTCCCGCAGCCGGCGTCGAGGAATCGCCCGGTCGGTTTCCCGACGAAACGGCCGATGAGCGCATCGAGGTTCATTCGCAGGCCACGAAACCACCGCATCGAGTCTTCAACTCGGATCTCTCTTCTGACACGTGGAAACTTCGGCCGCTCCCTTCGGAGTCACGATTCGCTTCGACAGGAGGAAGGTCATCGGCACCTGAACCACTACGACGATTCCATGGCGCGATGCACTCGTCGATGGCGAAGTACTCAACGAAGAGAAGCATCAGCGCCAGGCCACCGAGGGATTGAACCAGGCGGCCGCCAACGGCATGTCGGAGGCGCTGGCGGCGCGCAGGGCCAGCCGACCCGAGCCCAGCACGACCGCCGCGCACCACCGCCATCGCGGCCAGCACAACCGGCAGGGCCACCCTCCCGCTCATCCACAGCAGCACGCCGAGCGGCCCCCGGCCGCCGCGCAGAGCCGCGGCCAGCCCGGCCCAGGCCGGCATCGCGCGCCTAGCGCCCGAGGGCACGGCGCACGCGCTCGATCACATGGTCCTGCTGGGGCTCGAGGCCGATCCACAGCGGCAGGCGCGCGAGGCGCTCGGCGACCAGAATCGGTGACGCTCATCGAGCCGCTGGCGCGCCCGGAACCTGCGGCCGGCGGGCGAGCTGTGCAGCGGGACATAGTGGAACACCGATTGCACGCCGTCGGCGCGCAGGGTCTCGATGAAGCGGGTGCGCGTGGCGGCATCCGGCAGCAGCAGGTAGTAGCAGTGCGCGTTATGCGCCGTGTCACCAGGACACCACCGGCCGGCGCGCGAGCTGCTCCCGCTCGAGAGACCGGCGAAGGCCGCGTGGTAGCGCTCCCAAGCGCGCGGCGGCGCTGCGTGATCGTGTCGGCCTGCTCAAGCTGCGCCCACAGGAAGGCGGCAATGATGTCGCTCGGCAGGAACGAGAGCCGACGTCCACCCAGGCAGTACTTGTCGACCTCACCGCGGAAATAGGCGCCTCGGTTGGTGCCCTTCTCGCGCACCACTTCGGCGCGCGCCGCGAGTGCCGGGTCGTTCACCAGCAGCGCGCCGCCCTCGCCCCGAGATCAGGTTCTTGGTCTCGTGGAAGCTCACCGCGGCAAGCGCGCCGAGGCTGCCGAGCGGCCTGCCGCGATACGCGGCGTCAGCGCCTGCGCCGCATCCTCGATCAGCGCGCAGGCCGTGGCGCGCGGCGATGCGCCGAGATGGCATCCATCTCGCAAGCGACGCCCGCGTAGTGCACCACCACGATCGCGCGCGTCCGCGGCGACGTGATCGCAGCCTCGATCTTCACCTCGTCGATGTTCAGCGTGTCGGGCCGGATGTCGACGAACACCGGCACGCCGCCGCGCAGCACGAAGGCGTTGGCAGTCGAGACGAAGGTGAACGACGGCATGATGACCTCGTCGCCCGGCCCGATGCCGGTGAGGATCGCGGCCAGCTCGAGGGCCGCAGTGCACGATTGGGTGAGCAGCGCCGTGTGGCAGCCGGTCGCCTCCTCCAGCCACGCCTGGCATCGCCGGGTGAACGGCCCGTTGCCTGATAAATGGTGGTTCGCGTGCGCCTGCCGGATGTACTCCAGCTCTCGCCCGGTCAGGTACGGCTGGTTGAACGCTACCGGGTTCATCCCTGGCTGCCGAGGCCGACGCCCGCGCAGGGCAGCATGACCGCTACGAACGACAAGCCCATGAAGGGATAGCCATGGCTGAGCGGCAGCCGGTTAAGGGTCAGCATATAGCACATCGCGGCGCCAAAGCCGGCGGCCACTGCCGCCAGCACCCAGGGATTGGCGAAAAGCGTGCGCGAGGAAGGCGATGCGGTCGGCCGGCTCGACGCCGCGCCCCAGCGCCGAGCTGCCATTCAGCAAAAGCTGCCCGCGCACCATGAACAGCAGCATCCCCGCGACATATGCATAGCTCATGCCCCGCTCCTCTTATTGCGTTGCGGCGCGTGCTCGTAGGTCTCGCGCACGATGGTCTAAGGGCCGCTCCTTGCCTCGGCGAACACCTTGGCGACGTAGATGCCGATCAGGCCCAAGCAGAACCGCCGGCGCGAACTTCGCCGCCGCCGCCTCCTCGAAGGCGACCACTGGCAGGCCGCAGAAGCTCGCTTCCTTCCAGGTAGGCGGCGTCGACCGTGAAGCCGGCCACCGGGACACGGATATCGCGGATGAAGCAGAAGTGCACCACCTCCGCGCTCGCCGGCGCCGAAGATGAGCAGCGGCTCATGCGCTCTTCCTCACGACGATGGTGAATTCGTACAGCCCGTAGTCGTGCAGCAGCGCCACGTCGCGCGCGCAGCGCGTCTTTGCAGAAATCGAACAGCTCGCCCGGATCGGCGTAGTAGAGGTAGTCGCGCATGCGCTCGGCGTCGAGGATACCTCGTCAGGCAGTTTAACGCGAAACCGCGCCGGCTGCGGCGTCCATCGTCGCCCAGGGTGCGCAGGGATGTGCTGCCGCCAGGCGGCGTCGGAAGCCGAAAGCCTGACGCTGAAGATGCCGCACCCCACGCTGTAGTCGGCGGCGCGGTCGTGCGTGGTCGCCGACGATGAAGCGGCAGCCCGCCTGCCCCCGTGCAGCGCCGCGGGCTTCTCGATCATCGCCGCGGAGACGTCGACGCCAAGATAGTCGCAGGTTCTGCCGGGCGCACGCAGGGTAGTGTAGAGGGCGCCATAGCCGCAGCGGAGGTCGCTCAGGCTGAATTCCGGCTCGGCGCCGAGCACGCGCGCCATCTGCTCTGAGCCGCAGGCGGTGCGACTCGGCGCTGTTCCATTCGACGCCCTGCGCCGACGCGCCATGCGCGCCGAGCTCCTCGCTTTAGTAGCGGCCGACCTCGGCACGGTCCGTCACGCGAAGCTCTTCATGTAGCGGCGCGCCTCGGGCCCGGCGTTGAACAGCAGGTCGAGGATCGTCACGCCGATGCTCGAACTTGCCAGCGCTGCGGGTACTCGGGATAGCCGGCGTAGTCGAAGTACTCGAGCGCGATGCCGGCGGCGTCGAACAGCTCGGCCCATGTAGCCCGGTGCCAGCGGCCCGGATACGTAGTGCGTGCCCTCGGCTCGCTTGCACAGGTACCACCAGGCGCTCCGTCTTGTCCTCTTTCAGGGGGCCGATAGTCCATCGACCAAGAGATCTTCGTCGCGATGCCGAGGATCCCACAGATCGCCCGGATGAACGCCAGGTTCACCGCGCTGAGTTGCGGCTCGCGCGAGGCGTACAACGGTTCGAGCAGCGGACGGTAGAGGTCGAAGAACGGCGCTTTAGCATAGTTGTGTCTGAGCGTCTCCCAGTGCGTCCTGCCCCGGTCGGGCTCGCTGATCTGCGTGTCGCAGATCTTCTGCAGGTCAGCGCCCCCTTCACGGCCACCGGGATGGTTAGCCACTGCAGGCCGCCCGATGTCTTCACCAGGTTGCGGTTGCGCCAGTCACGCCGCGTGAACTGCATGTCGTCGAAGAGGATGAACTCGTCGACCGAGTTGACCAGGTCGAAGTAGCCCTTCCAGGGATGTAGTTGGACTGCACGATGGCGACCTTCTTCATGGCGACCTTCTTTCACCGGCAACCAGGCGGCAGTGCCGGCGTGCCGCGCTCCCGTTCCGCGGCGGCGCCGAGGTCAACGCGCGCCGCGCTGCGGTAGCGGCTGAGGGCGACGCGGCCGAACAGCGCCAAGGCGCGCACGCGCCGCTGGTCACCGACAGCGGCTCCTCGGCGGTGCGTCAGAGCGCATGGTCTCCCCTGCGATCCGCCACGTCGTCGAACTGCTTCCCCTGCGCTCGTCAGCACACCTCAAGGCCGGCTTGCGGCCCGATTACCGCGTCGGAAGAACGGGGCTCCCAGCGCACGAGTCTCACGCTTCAGCGGAGATAAGTGTCAGCACTGGAGCATGGATTTCGTTCACGATCAGCTGACCGATGGGCGGCGATTTCGGATCCTCACCGTCATCGATCAGTGGAGTAGCGAGAGCCTATCGCTAGAGACCGGGGTTTCGCTTACCACAAGGAGGTGGCCGATGCCCTGGAGCGGCTGTCCTGGCAGCGCCCCTTGCCGAAGGCAATCACTGTCGACCATGGCAGCGAGTTCACCTCCAGGACACTCGAGCGAATTCGCCAATCGAGGTCAAGACAACCCGCCTTCGCAGTGCGCGGCTCGACTTTAGAAATGTCGCAGAACGCGCGGAAGCTCACACTGCCGGTTGACGTAGATCGCGATTGTATCAAAAGTGGGGCAACGTAGGGGATCATCCGACGTTTCACACTGTCCGTACGAACTCGACCTGGTAGCGCTGAAACTGACAGGAACCGGGTCAGTACATGAAAGCTTCTCTGCATGAGGATCTCAGTCGTCACGACGCTGTACTGCTCGGAGCGCTACGTGCAGGAATTCTGCGAGCGCATGGTTGCGGCCGTAACGAAAGTGACGAACGACTACGAGGTCATCTTTGTCAACGATGGCTCACCCGACAGATCGTTGCAAATGGTTCTCCAAATGCAGGAACGCGACAAGAATGTTGTCGCCATCGATCTTTCACGAAATTTCGGGCATCACCGCGCAATCATGACGGGGTTGAAGCACTCGCGCGGGGATTATGTCTTCCTCATCGACAGTGATCTCGAGGAGATTCCGGAATTGTTCAACTTGTGTTGGCACGAGCTTAGCGGCTGCAAAGATATCGACGTCGTCTACGGCGTGCAAAGCAAGCGAAAAGGAGGATTCTTTGAAAGAGTCAGCGGACAGCTCTGGTACTTCTTGTTCTCTGTTTTGGCCGACATAGAGTACCCGGCGAATTCGCTGACCGCGCGGTTGATGTCGAGAAGCTATGTCGACAACGTCATCAAGTTCGACGAGAAGGAGCTCGAGCTTTGGGGCGTTTTCGTGCTCACGGGTTTCAATCAGAGGGCGCTCGCAATCTCAAAAGGCAACAAAGGCTCGACGACATACACGTTCAGTAGAAGGTGAACATGATGGTCAACTCGATCACCTCCTTCAGCAGCAGGCCTTTGGTGTTCTTCTTTTTGCTCGGTCTCATCATAACTCTCGTGGCCTTCGGGGTCGTCGTCTATCTTCTCGTCCTGCGGTTCATTTATAAGGAAATCGTTGAGGGCTGGACGAGCACGCTCGTCTCCATCTGGTTCATTGGCGGCTTGTTGGTTTTTCCCTCGGCGTCATCGGACTTTATCTTTCGAAGATGTTCATGGAGATAAAGAATAGACCATTGACCATCATCCGAAAAATCCATAGAGCCAAAAATGAGGTCGTTGCCGAATAGTATCAATGATCAGCTGCGGGAGTATTACCGCACTCGAATGGACCATGCAGAGACTTCAAGGAAGGTCGGTTGGAAGAACGATTCGGCGCAATCGATCAGGTTTGCCCAGTTGGCGAAAGTCATCAATGTCGCCCCTGGGGAGAGCATCTCGATCAATGACCTGGGCTGTGGCCTAGGCGATTTCGCGGGATTCTTGTCCAGCATTGGTCTGCACGATTGCGACTACTGTGGGTACTGACTTGTTGGACACGATGGTCGAAGGAGCAACGGAGCTATACGGCCAGACGCCGAACCGTCGATTTGTCAGGATCGAAGTAGCGGACGATATGCGGCTCGCCGATTACACCGTAGCTAGCGGAATCATGAACCAGAAATTCGGGATCCCCGAGCACGAATGGCTCAATTACGTCCTCGAAATCATGAGGTGTCATGAATGCGAAGAGCAAGAGGGGTTTCGCATTTAACGCGCTGACCAAGTACTCGGACAAGGAGCACATGAAAGACGACTTGTTTTATGCGGACCCGTGCGTCCTATTTGATTACTGTAAGCGAAAGCTTTCTAGGAACGTAGCGCTCCTTCACGATTACAAGGAATATGATTTCACCATCGTATGCCGGAAGGACTGAGCGCAACATGTGGTGTTCTGATGCCGCTTGCGTATAGCCTAAGGATGTCCAGATGTCTAAATTCATGATCGGGAATATATGCTTGCTGCTGTCAATGTTGTTCGGTTCGGGAAGCCAGGTTGTGTTCAAAGCAGTGTTGAATGAGACCGGGCCCTTGACCGCAAACGGGTTCATGCTCGAACAGATGTTTGCCAAAGGGAAGTTGCTTCATCTCTTCGCGGCGTTCGCGATGCTTGTCATCGCCTTCCTATTTTGGACCTTGAGCCTGAGCCGACTGGAGTTAAGCTATGCGTATTCCATCGCCTGTAGCTCTGCATTAATCGTCGCGCTTCTTAGCGCGCTGTTTCTTGGCGAGGTGGTCACGGCGAGAGCGTGGGTGGGGATCGTGCTGATCGTAGTAGGAATCGCTATGCTGTGGTCCCCTCGCTAACGCCGTCGGGATGGGGGACTGCAACCGAAGCAAAAGTCAACAGGCGATGGGTAGGCGCATCGCAATCCGGCAATCAAACTACATCCCGTCGAAGGGCTACTTCGACCTCATTCACGATGTCGATTTGCTCGTTTTCTATGACGACGTCCAGTACACGACGAGAGACTGGCGCAACCGCAACAAGATCAAGACCACAAACGGTCCGATTTGGCTGACCGTGCCGGTGGGCTCCGATCGAAACCGACTGGTCTGCGAGGTACGAATAGCGGATGCGGGGTAGCACTGGAAGTCGCTCCAGCAGTTTTACTCGGCCACACCGCATTTCAAGCGCTACGAGGCCTTCTTCAAGCACGTCTACTTGGGCACACAATGGCAGAGCTTGTGCAGAGCACAATCAATACCTGATCCTGCTCGGCCTGCCGCCTGCGCCTTTGGATCTTAAGATCAGCTACACCTACGTCGCATTGACGATTCGTGACGGTGTAGGGTCTGAGCGGTGATCAAGTGGCAAGTGCTGAGCGCCAGGCCGTTTCCTGGACTTGTGCCGGGAGGATTCCTGTTTCTTGCCCGGCTGTTTCTGAACCCTTGAGCGATCTCCACCCTGCTGCTGCTGTGCCTGCGTCCATTGCCGGATGGCGGCCATGACCAGGCTTCACCTCAGTGATCCTCTCCATTCATGGGCGCTACGTTCGTGCTGGTCTTGATCCTCAAGCGGAGTTTTTTTCCACGAGCCGATCACCAACCTGAAGGTTGTCCGGGTCCGGAGCTCATCGCCGTCGGGAGCCTGGGTTGAAACTGTGCCAAGCCTGCGGGACGGCTTTTCTGGGTGCGGGATGGCGATGCCCCAAGTGCGGCTCGTCCCCGAAACTCGAGTCCGGCTTCCTCGCCTTCGCCCCGGAGATGACGACCGAAGCAAAGGATTCACGCGTGAGATCTTCGAGTCGCTGGCCAATCTGGAATCCCGAAACTTCTGGTTTCGCTCCCGAAACAAGCTGATCGCCTGGGCGATGGCGCGCTATTTCCCGCACGCGAAGGACGTCTTGGAAATCGGCTGCGGTACGGGCTTCGTGCTATCCGACCTGGAGGCGCTTTTCCCGGCCATGCGTCTAGCCGGCAGTGACGTCCAGATTTCGGGACTAGCGCGCGCGGCGCGACGTGAATCAAGTCGGCGGCCCTGTTTCAGATGGATGCCCGCCGTATCCCGTTCGAGGACGAATTTGATGTGATCGGCGCGTTCGATGTGCTGGAGCACATCAAAGAAGATGAGCAAGTCCTCGTCCAGATGCATCGGGCGGTCAAGAGCGGCGGAGGGATCATGCTCACTGTTCCCCAGCACATGTTTTTGTGGAGCGAGCAGGATGTTCAGGCTCACCACGTGCTAGCGTTACGATGCTGACGCGCTAGTCGCGAAAGTTCGCCGTGCAGGTTTCGAAGTCGAACGAAGCATCGTCATTTGTCTCGCTGCTGCTGCCGCTGATGATGCTGTCCCGACGTGCCAAGTGGTTTTCAGCGCAGAAAACCCGATCCAACCGATGAGCTTCGAGTCTTCGGCCCGCTAAATTTCTTGCTTGAAAGGGTTCTCGACGTGGAGCGTGCGTGGATCCTTCTCGGCGGACGTTTTCCGCTGGGCGGCTCCCTGTTGATCGTCGCGCGTAAGCATTGATTGGAGTTGACCCGCTTTCGTGGACACTTTTCAATGTTGGCTGGACTTCCCCTGGTTTCGTGAGCACTCCGCGCCTATGATTTGAGCATAGGAGGAGGTCCATGAGTACCCAGCGGTTCACCCCGGAATTCAAGCAAGAAGCTGTTCGCCAGATTGTTGATCGCGGATATTCGGTTGCGGAAGTCTCGGCCCGGCTCGGTGTTTCGAGCCACAGCCTTTACTAGTGGGTGAAGGCAGTCGCTCCCGACAAGACCGAGAAACAAGCCTCCGAGCTGATTGAAGCGAAGAGCGAGATATTGAAGCCGCGTGCCCAGCTGCATCGGACCGAAGAAGAGCGCGATATCCTAAAAAAGCCGCGCGGTACTTTGCCAAGGAGCCCGAGTAAAGTACCGTTTTATCAACGAGCACCGGCATGAGTTCAGGGTCGCCAGCGATGTGCCGCGTGCTGCAGCGTCGCGCGCGCGGGCTTCTATAAGTGGCTCCATAAGCCGCTATCAGATCGCGCGATTGAAGATGAGCGCCTCCTCGGGCTCATCCGCGATTCCTACACCATCAGCGGCGGTGTGTACGGCGCGCCTCGAGTCTTCGGAGATCTGCGCGAAGCCGGCGAAACCTGCGGCAAGCATCGCGTGGCGCGGATCATGCGCCGCCACAAGATCAAGGCGATACGGGGCTACAAAGCGCCACGGTCGATTGCTGGGCGCCCCTCGATCCTGGCGCCGAACCGGCTCAATCGCGACTTCACGCTCACTGCTGCCTTTGCATTCACCTGTCGACTGAGGTCCGGCGTTCCCCTCCCGTTGCCGGGCCCGTCGTCGGTGACCTGATAGGAGCTTTGTTTGCTTGCATCGTGAGTGTCCTGTCGTGCGATTGGGTTGGCAGCGCAATGCCACGCATTCAGGAGAACTGCATGAGCCTCCCCATGGGAAGAGCACGAGGTTGTTCTCGGTGTTGACACGCATCTCGACGTGCATGTGGCGGTCTTGATCGACGAGATCGGTCGCGTCGCTGCGACGCATTCGTTTCCGACCACGGCGAGCGGATACGAACAATTGGTCGAATGGGCGGGCTCGTTCGGTCGGCTCAGCCGGGCTGGCGTTGAAGGTACTGGTACCTACGGTGCCGGACTGGCTCGCCACATGCAACAGCGCGGCATAAAGGTGGCCGAGATCAATCGTTCGGATCGGTCCCGCCGCAGATTGCGCGGCAAGAGCGATCCGGCCGACGCCGAAAGTGCAGCACGGGCTGTACTTGCTGGCGACGCCATCGGCCGCTCCCTTCGGAGCCACGATTCGCTTCGAGAGGAGGAAGGTCATCGGCACCTGAACCGCTACGATGATCCATGGGGCGATGCGCTCGTCGGGCCTGATGAACGACTTCCGCGCCGAGTCGCCGGCGCTGCGCGCCGCGATGCTCGAGGAACGGTCCGGCGCGTGCTCGACTCCGGCTGGTACGTGCTTGGGCGCGAGGTGGAGGCCTTCGAGCGCGAATGGGCGGCGACCTGCGGCGCGCGGCACGCGGTCGGCGTGGCAACGGCCTCGATGCCCTCGAGATCGCCCTGCGGGCCGTGAGGCATCGGCCCGGGCGACGAGGTTCTCACTGCCCCCATGACGGCATTTCGCCTCGTGCTTGCGATCGTGCGCACGGGGGCGACGCCGGTCTTCGTCGACATTGATCGCGGCACCGCTCTGCTGTCGATCGACAGCGCCGCGGGCTGCGTGACCACAAGGACGCGTGCCGTCCTGCTCGTCCACCTCTACGGGCTGGTTCACGGGATGGAAGCGTGGACCCGGTTTTGCGCGCAGCACGGGATCGTACTGATCGAGGATTGCGCGCAGGCGCACAAGGCCGCGTCGGGTGGCCGGATAGGGGGACCTTCGGGGCGGCCGGCGCCTACAGCTTCTAATCCGACCAAGAACCTCGGCGCCATCAGCGATGCGGGAATGATCGTGACCAACGACGACGGCGTGGCGCAGATCGCGAAAGCGCCTGCGCAACTACGGCCAAAGCGACCGTTACCACCACCCGGAGGCTGGGCTCAACAGCCGCCTCGACGAGATCCAGGCGGCGCTTCTCCTCGAGCGCCTCAAATGGCTCGACGAATTCCGGGCGCCGCCGCTCGGAGATCGCGATGGCCTACCACGCCGGCATCTCGAGCGCCCGGGTGCGTCCGCTCGCTCCCGAGCAGCAAGCCGGATCGCACGCGCACTACCTCTTCGTGGTCCGTTGCGAGCGACGCGACGCGCTGCAGGCCCACCTCTCGCAGCACGGCGTGGACTCGCTGATCCACTATCCCGTCCCGGCGCACCTGCAGCCGCCCGCCGCCGGGTTTGCGCGGCCTCAGCGGGGCCTGGGCCACAGCGAACGCCATGCGGTCACATGTCTATCGCTTCCTGTCATCCGCAGATGCGCGACATCGATGTCGAGCAGGTGATCGGCGCGGTCAACTCGTTCGAGGCCCGGGCCTGAAGGTCCACCCGCCATCGCCCCGTAGGCGCGCCCGCAAACGTCATGAAACGGAACGGTGTCGTCCTCGCCGAAGTATTCGTGGTTTTGCACGTCTGTGATTCGTAGTCAGGAGCGTCGCGCGGTCACCGTGGGTGACCTGCGCCGCGCCGGTCACCACGATCCGAACACGCCCGAGCACAGGAAGATCCCGTAGCCGAAGACGTCAGCGACCCCGGGCAGCCGCGCACGCATCACTGCGCGAAGATGACCGTGAAGACGACGACGTTGCCAGATCGGGCCGATCAGGATTCCATACGAAGCCCAGCGCAGATCCGCGGAATCGCACCTGAAACTCGCGCGCGACGCTCGCCGTCACAAATCCACGGTACCGCCACAACGCCTGCAGCATTCCTACGGGGACATGATGACGAGCCCACCACGAAGGGCGCGCTCACTGTCGGCCCGAAAGGCGTTGCAAGTCCTGCAGATTGCGCCGATCCGGTGTGGCCCGTGATCAGCAGCTTGGGCACGGGGCGGGGCGAGGAAGGCTGCGCGGTGTCAAGAAGAGCGTGGGCGACGCTGTTTATGCCCCTTCGGATTATAACAAATGCGCAGCGGCTCTCCCGGGGATACATCGTCCCGAATCACGTGTAGTCGGCATCAGTTCAGGCGTTGTCGATCCGCGCCGCGCACGCGGTGGTCTCGATGGTATCGGCACCTATACCAAAGCGTTGCTCGCGCACGTCGAGCGCCCGGGTCTTGCGGTCCAACGGGTCGACACCACGCATGTGTCCGGCCGCGGCCTCGCGTTTCCACACCGCGTCGACATCCGGCTGGCGGTTCCCCTGCCGATGACCATCGCACTGGGCGCGGTCGCGCACGCGAGGACGCCGGGCTGCAGCTCGCTCGAGCAGCGCGGTCGATCTCTATCACTCGACCGATTACATGGTTCCGCGGCTGCAGCGAACGCCGGTGGTGGCGACGGTCTACGACGCCATCCCCCTCGTCCATCCGCAGTGGGCGAACCAGCGATTGCGTGGCTTCAAGAACTGGCTGCTTGCGCAAAGCGTCCGCAACGCAGATCGCGTGATCGCGATTTCGGAGTCGGGAAGGGACGAGGTGGTTTCGAGCTATGGAATCCGCGCCGAACGAACCCGCGTGATCCCGCTCGGAATCGATGGCGAGTGGTTTGAACCCGTGGATGAGCACGCGTTGCGGGGCACACTGCCTGCGAAGGAGGCTCGAGCCCGGGTATTTCCTTCGTCGGTACGCTGCAGCCTCGCAAGAACGTGGAGGCGCTGCTCGATGCATACGAGGCCTTGCCGCAGGCAATTCGTCGAAAGCGGCAGTTGGTCATCGTTGGAAAGTACGGATGGAATGCAGAATCCCTGCGTCGGCGCCTCGAGGACACGCGCCCGCAGAATCGTTGCGTGTGGCTCGACTACGTGCCGCGCGAGGAGCTCTATCAGCTCTATGCCGGAGCCGGGACGTTCGTATTTCCTTCGCTTGCAGAGGGCTTCGGCCTGCCGATCCTGGAAGCGCTCGCCAAAGGGTCTGCCGATCATCGCAAGCGATCTGCCGGTGTTGAAAGAACTCGGCGGGCACTTCGTGGCGTACGTCGACGCGCGCGATACGAAAGCCCTGACGGACGCGATGGCGAGCTTCCCGCAGGCGTCCGCGGACGGGGCCGAGCGCGCGAAGCGAAGAGCCCACGCAATGCCGTATACGTGGCGCGCGTGTGCTGAACGCACCGTCGAAGTCTATCACGAGCTCTGGTGACATGAGCTTCGCAACGCGACCTACAATGCGCCGGGTCGACAGGGCGGACCGGGCGACCACCAGGTTCGGCGACCTTCACCTTCATCTGGTGGAACTGACGCCTATACCCGAGGTGTCGCGATACTGCGTTCCTGTTCGGAACGTGCCTCGCACTCAGGCACGTGCGAAGGCTGAAACTGCTCGCGCAACCCTGGAAAAGACGACCTGCGGGCCGCCTTTGTCTCACACGTCATCCGGCAGAGGCGGATGTGCGTTTGACGCCGCAGGCAGCAAGAGCGCGAACCCTGAATTTTGCAAGCGCCGGACAAAAGCGGGCGCTGATGGCGATGTATCTTCGGGGCCGGACGCCTTACAATTTGAGGGATGACTACACAAGGCGATGCAGGGTCTCGCGGAGGCTCGCGTCCTGTTTGAAACAGCGCTTGGACGCCCGCTCGATCAGGACGCCGAAGCTGCGATTGCCGCACGGATCGCCGCGGGACACTTCGATGGTTTCGCTTTGCTGATCGAGGTGATCGGATCTTCCTGAATTCACGAAACCGGCTCTTTGGCGAGAAAGGTCGACGCGCATCTCGGCCTCATCCATCGCGCACGTCTGATCATGGTCAGGCGCCCGCTACCCTTTGCTCGCGACATCATTGACCTCAGGGGCATCAATTCGCCGCTGATCGACATGGGTTATCGGCATCCATTTCGTCGGATGGTGATGGTCGATCTTGCCCCGAATGATCGACATGCGATGTACCGCAACGCGACTTTGGTGAACGCGACGCATCTCAGATCACCGCGCACGTCGGGGATATGACGCGCCTCGATGCGTTCGCCACTGCATCATTCGATCTCGCCTGGTCGGGTCAGAGCTATCGAGCATGTCGATCGGGATGCGGGGAGCGCATGTGCTCGGAGGTATTCCGGATATTGGTCCCGGGTGGTCGCTTTTGCCTCGACACGCCGAACCGCTGGGCTTACGTCGATGCACACGAAAGAAATCGGCGGAGGATTCATTCACCCCGAACACAAGCACGAATATGAGGTCGCCGAACTGCGAGAGCTGCTTCAGCGAACGGGGTTCGAAAATCGAGGCAGCGCACGGGATCTGCGAGATGCCAGCTTCTCGAGAACCGGCCATTTTGAATACGAGGACTTCGTGCTCGGCAGCCCAATCGTCGATGATCCTGAAGATGCCTACATCATGTATTTCGCAGCTCGCAAGCCGGCGCGTTGAGTACAGAGGCTCCATGCGATGGCGCTGAAGCAGCGAATCGTGGGTCGTACGCGGCAGCGGAAGGAGCGTCCGGCGCAGAGGCCGGCTTTGCTTTTGAGGGGGTGCCTTTCTTGCTCGACGCATATGAGCGTTTCGACAGCGAAAACAAGCGCGCCGAGCGCCAATTGATCATTGTGGGAAAATACGCATGGTATACGCGGACATTGACCGAAGCGATGGTGGCTGGAGCGGCGGCGCTCTCGGCGGTGTCGCCCCTCGACGCACCGAGCGCATGCCGCGCACTACAGTCGGCGCGCTTGCGTCAAGCACACGATGCACGTGTACCATGACCTCTGGGCGGCTTCCGACGCGCTCACACTCTCGCAACAACGTGGGTGGCTTCAATTGTGATGCACGCCGAATTACATAGAACACGACGACGCGGTGAAAGCTGATCGGAAGCAGCTAGTGCGAGCGTCGTGTCGCCGTTTTACAATGAAGAGGCATCCCTGAATGAATTAATCGAGAGAATGGTCGCGATAACGAACCCTCTCTCGGAACGCTATCTATTCGAATTTGTCTTGGTTGACGACGGCAGCCGCGACGGGAGTCTCGAGATTTCCCGAAGGATCGCCGAGTCAGAACCGCGATTGCGTGATCGAGCTTCGGCGCAACTACGGCCAAACTGCCGCTCTGCAGGCAGGGCTGGACTCCGCGCAGGGGGACATCGTTATCAGCCTGGACGCTGACCTCCAGCATTTTCCGGAAGAGATTCCGTTGTTCCTGGAGAAGATCGAAGAAGGAAACGACGTCGTATGCGGCTGGCGGCATGAAAGACAAGAAAACGTTCTTCGTCGCTGGCCATCGCAAGCGGCCAACTTTCTGATACGAAAGGCATCTGGGCTCTCGATCAAAGACATCGGCACGACTTATCGGGCCTACAGACGCGAAATCATTCAGGACGTTTTTCTGCTCGGGGAGAACCGATCGATTCGTACCCGTCTTCGCCAAAGTTGCCGGCGCCCGAATCGACGAGTTGCCGATCCGAAACATTGAACGTCCCCACGGCAAGTCCAACTACGGTATTTCGCGGACGATCAACGTATTCATCGACATCCTATTCCTGTACTTCTTCGTCCGCTATTTCGATCGTCCGATCCGCATTTTGGGAAGATCGCGCTCGTCACCTTCGCGCTTGCGGCCTGCATCACTGTCGGTTTGATCGTCATCTGGATCGATGGGGGCGAAGCCGTCGTGCGTGAGCGCAGCGGATGGTTCATATCGGCGCTCGTACTCTACCTCGCAGCGGTTCAATTCTTGATCGCGGGACTGCTGGGCGAAATCGCTTGCGCGGCTTTTATTTTTCTCCACGCGATCGTTCCGCCTACAAGATTCGAAGAGTGTGGTCGACCCCATCTTAAGCGCGGAGATCGAACTGGATGTGCGGGATTCTGGGTCTATTGCGCGCGATGGGGTGGTCGGCGATACGGAACGTCTTTGCATTGCCACCAATCTGCTCGTTCATCGCGGCCCGGACGACGGCGCGTGGTGGTCCGACGGATGCTTCTTTCTGGGGCATCGGCGTCCGTCGATTATCGACCTCGCACAGGGCGGTCAGCCCAGCGGGGACTTCTGACGGACGGTACGTCATCGTCTTCAACGGCGAGATTTACAACTATATCGAATTGCGGGAGGACCTGGTCCGGTGCGGCTTTGTCTTTTCGACCAACTCCGACACAGAGGTCATCCTTAACGGTTATCGTCGTTGGGGACCTGCAGTTGCAAAACATCTGGTCGGAATGTTTTGCGCTGGCGATTGTCGATCGGATGGCAGGTACGCTGTATCTCGCGCGAGACCGCTTCGGTGAGAAGCCGCTCTTCATTCACGAAACGGGAAACGCGATTGTATTCGCGTCGGAGATGCGCGCGCGATCGCCGCACTTCTTGATGACCGCACCGTGGACGCCACGGCTCTCGCCGGATATCTCTGCCTCAACTCACGTGCCGGGCGACCACGCTGTTGAAGGGTGTTGACCGTTTGCTCGCCAGCTACATGGATGTTGTTTTCGGCCAGTGGCGTTCAGTCGGAACGCTATTGGTATCCCCCAGTGCAGATCAAGAAACGAAAGGGTTTGTCCGTCGATCGAGGCGTCGCCGAGCCTACGAACCCTTATCGACAATGCAATCCATATTTGTCTACGAAGCGACGTTCCCGTTGCTCTGTTTCTTTCGGGCGGCATCGACTCGTCGATCATTGCAGAGGGCGCCGTTCGACACAGGAAAGATCCAGCACGCTTACTGTCTCGACTTCACTGAGTCCGGATTCAGTCGGACTGTCAAATGCAGCCTTCGTTGCGCGAAAACTTGGAATAGAGCTACGCCGCGCCACGCTTTCCAGCGAAAGATGTGACTGATTTCCTTTCGCTGGCTGAACCACACGGACGATCCGCTCGCAGACTCGTCGGCATTGGCGGTTTGGGCATTGTCGCGCGAAGTCGGGCGCGACTACAAAGTCGTCATGACCGGCGATGGTGGTGACGAGCTGTTCGGCGGCTATCTGACGTACCAGGGCAACGATGCTGCATGCGTTCCTTGCCGGACTCCTGCCGCGGTCGTTTCGCCGAGTGCTGGCGTCGGCATCCACCCACATTCCAGTCAGCGGCGGCAAGGTATCCCGACCAGTTACAAGCTGATGCGTTTCCTGCGGGCTCCGCCCGAACTTTGTCATCCGCCGAGGCCCATTTTGCTTGGAACGGCAGCTGGCTGCCCCTCACAGGTGGGCGACCTTTGTCTCTCGCGCGCCGCACGTGACTCACGGTTGGGCCGAGATCCTATTCAGCAGCTGGAGCACCGCGCGACTCGCGCTCTCCTCCAAGCCAAGCCTCGCGGAACTGCCGGCGCGCGGACATCAGCGAGTACTCCGCCCAATGACATCTTGGCCAAGGTCGATCGCGTGACGATGGCGCACGGATTGGAGTCGCGGGCTCCGTTTTTGAACCCTTCGCTGGCCGAGTACGCGTTGCAGCTGCGCGTCGTCGCTGAAGGCTACGCGTCGATGCGCCTTGCAACGCAAAAGCCGAAGCGAATATTGCGTCGCCGTAGCAGCCAGCATCTACGGCAGTAGGATCGCTGGTGCAAAGCAGCGGATCCAGCATTCCTGCTGTACATCGCTGGTTGAGAGGCCCCGGCCGCGACTTGGCCACGAGACGCTCCTCGACCCGAGGGAGCTTTTAGTTCGATCGAACTCCCTAGACACCGACGCGGTCTCGCGCGCAAAGCGACCTCCCATATGCGAGGACGCAAGCGCAGCTGGGCTTCGAGATCTGGGGGGCTGATGGTGTTATCCGCGTGGTACCGCTCTCGAATCGTTCGGGCTTCCGTGGCTGGCGAAGCTGCGCTGGCGGCGGATCGAAATTCCGATCGAGCGCTCAACGCTCGCGGTCCTGACCGCCGGTTGGGGCGTTGGGTCGGGTCTACACTCGCGCTGCGGGCGCCCTCCGCAGCGCGACCACCATTGCCAGCAAGCCCAGGAGCAGTTGGATAGAGGTGGCAATGGCACGGCTGGCCGTAGCAACCGACAACGCCGAGTCGAATTGCACGCCCCACGGAGACAGCGCCAGCACGCCCAGCGCGCGTGATAAACGCCGATCGACGCCGGCGAAGACGGAATTGCAGATCCGAAGATTGGTAATGACCATCAACAACAGCCCGGCTTCCACTGCGGGTTCCACGCCGAATGCCGCCGTGCAGATAATCATTACGGTCCCAAAAGAACCCACCCCAGCATACTCAAGCCAATCACCCAGACAAGGCGATTTACGGAACCTCGTTTCCGCGGAAATGTTTCGTCGAGCGCCTCGGCAAATTGTCGAACGTGGAACACGGCCTCCTTTTCTGTGCGTGCTCAAGCGGTCGGGTTATCGTTTGAAGAACGCGTGCGGCAGTCTCTACGTGAATGGTCACCATGATGAGCGTCGCGATTAGTGCTGCTACGACTAGTGTGGCTATTCGCAGGGAATACCGATGATGTCGCTTGGAAGTTTGCCCCCGACAGCAACCACGATGCCGAAGACCAGCAGGGCCAGCAGATCGAAAACGCGTTCAACCAGGATGCTGCTAGGCGCACGAGAGCGCAGCGCCATGCCCGTACTTCCGCCGCACCAATGCAACGCGGAGAGCATCTCCGGCCCGCATCGGCAATAGTGCGTTGGTCGCATAACCCGCCATTAGAATCGAAAAAGACGGCAACAAAGGACGGTCGCGGCACAAAGGTAAGCAGGATCCGCCATCGAAACGCGAAGAATGCATAGGTCATGACCAACGGCGGAATAGCGAACAGCAGCGCAAATAGATCGGCGTCCTTGAAATCCGCGTAAAAAAGTCCCCAATCGACCCGGGCGGTGAGGGCCGCGATGCAGACGATCGACAGAAAATAGCCGACGAGCGTGCCGACGCGATAGCGACCGACATTACGCACGACAGTCTCGGATGCAATCGCACGGCCCGGTCGGACTCCGAAGCAGCTTCATAGTCAATTGCGACGTGCAGTTCTGTCTGCGACCCGGCTGCAATATATCGAAGATCAGGATTGCTTGGGTGCAGTTACCCGGAATTGCGGTACGCACATCGTGTGAGAAGGCAGCGGACGCTGGATCGATCATTAAAGGCAAAATGAAAGCAGAATGGCGCGTCCCGAATCGCCCAACAAACGATCGAGGACTTCGGGGAGCAGTGGACGACTTTTAGCCTTACCTCCGGATATTTCGGCTCGAAGGAGTTGCTTGGCGGATTTCATTCAGCCTTTCGATATCGCCAAATTCCGAGGATGCTCGCGTAGCGGACATCGGCTCCGGAACCGGGCGTCACGTCACCGGAATACTACAGGCCGGCGCCAGGGAGGTGATTGCCGTCGAGCCCTCAAAGGCAATGGAGGTAATCAAGACTCGTTTTGGAGGAAAGGACTTTGCCGGCAGGGTCATTCCGCTGCAAATCACCGGCGATCGACTACCGCCGAGCGGCGATGTGGACTACGTCATCAGCATCGGAGTCGACGCATCACATACCAGATCCGTTCCCCGTGGTGAGAGCTGCGTAGCGAACGCGCTTAGGCCCGGTGGTCAATTTGTCGTATGGCTTTATGGCAAGGAGGGCAATCGTCTCTATCTGTTGCTGGTGACACCGCTTCGTTGGATCTCAAAATCGCTGCCCATGGGCGCGCTGAAATTCATATCACGCGTGCTGGACATCCGCTCGCCGCCTATATCTATGTGTGTCAACGTTTCCAGTGGTCATTTCTGCCGTTGCGCGACTACATGTCGAACATCCTCGGTCGCCTACATGCCGACAGCCGGCGAGTCGTTATCTACGATCAGCTGAATCCGCATTACGCGAAGTACTATACGCGTGCAGTGGCACAGGCGCTGATGTCCTGCGCTCCATTCGACGTCGAAGTCCATCACAGACGTGGATACAGTTGGGTGGTCATCGGTACGAAACCGACTCAAATTCGATGACCAACCGGCGCGATACCACCCAACGGGTCATTCTGTCGGCGCAAACGAACGCCGGAATCGAGGAGTTGCTCCAGATGTACCCGCGTCAACGACCGCCCTTGCCCGCGGCCTACCAGCGCATCTACGAAAAGGAATATTTGCTGAACCGAGGTGGTGGAACGCTCGCCAACAGGCTCGCGCTGCGCGCGGAAAGTTGGATGCACAGAATGATCGCCCAGAGAGCGCTCCCGGGCGCCGTGCTCGAGATCGGCGGCGGTACGTTGAATCACCTGCCCTACGAGCCCGAAGTCGCCGATTACGATGTCGTCGAGCCATTCGAAGCGCTTTACCCGAGAGTGCGAATCGTCCACGGGTTCGGCGCATCTTTCCCAACATCGAAGAAGTCCTGAAGGAGTCCCGCTTAGATCGAGATCGTTTCAATCGCTTCGCACTGGAGCATCTGTGAGGATCTCCCCAAAATAATCGCCCGTTCGGCACTCTTGCTTTCGGAAGGCGGGATCGCGCAACACTCCATTCCCAGTGAGGGCGGAATGCTGTGGGGTGTGAGTTGGCGCTCGACCACAGGACTGGCGTACCGGCTTCGGAATGGTCTCTCATGGCGTGGCGATGCGTCACGAACACATCAATGATGCGCCGGAGATCATCGCCGTCCTTGCCTGGTTTTTGAGCGCGTGGAAATTCGTCGGTATCCTGTGCCGTTCCATCACGTCAGTCTATACACGTATGTTGAAGCCACCCACCCGCGTTGCGACCGCTGCCGTGGTCACCTCGAGGGCCGCGGCACGGCGCGCCGATCAAACGCCGACGATCGGCAACTTCCGCATTGAAGAGCGTCTTGTCGAGGATGCACGATTGCCCACCGTCTTAGCGGCGTCGATCACCTTCGCGCGATCGCGGCACTCTTCGGCAACTCGGCCAGCCGCCGGCTGAGGAAACTGCGGCTTCCCGCGCCCTTGAAGAAGAAACGCAGCGCGCAACACAAGCGGCGGTCGAAGCGATCCTCCTTGCAGCGCGCCTACGGTCCGCGAATTCTTCCCTTTCCGACGCAGACGGACGCCCAATACCTATTCGCGACCCCTGAGGAATGGGCTCCTAAGCGACGCTATTGCCTCCGCGCGCTGCAGCTGCCAAAGTCTGCATCGTCGTCCATCCACTCAGCCAATAGCTGCTTGACGCCCACTGCGCGACATTCGAACGGCGATCGAATGATCCACGTTGCCGGGCACGAATCACGATGATGATCAAAGCCGACCAGTGCGCTATAGCGATGGCCAACCCCAATAAAAGCTCGGCGGTCGGAATCGAAATGTCACGGTGTGCTTCCCCGCCGGGACCGCGACACCACGCAACGCATAATCGGTTTGGAAGAGTTCCGGTTTCCTCGATTGTCGACTGCAGCAACCCACCCAGGATAGTAAACGTCGCCTCAGTACCAGGAACGCCGGGGCTGTCGCTTCTGTTGCTACAACAAGTCTGTCGCTGGATATCTCCACCACGCGAGCATTGCTTCGACCCCGTTGGACCGGTGCTGTCGAGACTGAAAGGTTCTTCGACAAAGGCCATCGTTCCGGATCAAAGGCGGTGCCGTCCGGTGCTACAGAGGTCCTTATTGCCTCCAGTATCTGCGCCGGGCGTGCAGAGATGACTTTGGAACGAGCCACGCTCTCGGGAGCGCACGCAGATCTTTGTAGATCGACGAGTCAGCGACCGTTTCCAAGAATTCAAAACGGTCACGATCCCCAGCGCGATGTCATTAGTGGTGATGGCGTACACGCGATGCGCGGCTTCATCAAACAGGCTAAGCTTCGAGATTACAAGGGGAATTGGGCGCCTCGGGGAGCCATTCCAGCAAAATTCTCACTATAGCTGCGCGGCTCGATGGGCAGATATGCCAAGAAACTGTGTCCTCGACAAGGAGCCGAGCCACCGCGAACGTTGTCCCAGCTCGAAAAGATCGTTGCTACGCCGTGTTTGGTTACGGGTCTGACATCGGCGCATTCGATAGCCCACTCGGATGTTTCTCGGCCGGCCCGCAAGGCATGTTCCTGGGAACGTTGTTCTCGTCGAACAGCGTCACTTTTGCTACCGCCTCGTCCTGTTTCAGGTCCGTCGAGCAGCCCGTCCAACTTACACCCTGACGTGGTCCGCCCTGATCGGCGCCGGTAGCCGTAGTCGAATCGATTTCGACCCGTGTTGCCGCAGCCGCTGCCGAACCCCAGCGGCAGATTGTCTTCGCCCACACCATTCCGTTCTTTAGCTCGACCGCATCGCGTGGGTTTGGGACCACGACGTACCTCGCGGCGATGAGATCCGCAGCGCGATTAGCCGGCATCAGAACGACGGGATCGATCCAGCCGTTCTCGGAGGACTCCGCGATAGCCCGCGTACCGTCTAATCAATAGCGGGGCCATATCCGGATACACTCGGGCATCGAATAAAGCTGCGACATCGTCGGCGAGAAACCCGGCAATGGTTCGAGATATCCCGCATCGGCATGATCCGCTGCTGGTGTTGGTCCAGATCGCGGCCATATTTTGCGGGCGTAGTCCGGCGCCGCGAGAACGCGATTGTCCAAAGCGTACCGCCACCTTCGGCGAAGAAGCCGAAGCTCGCGAGATCTATTGCCACTACCATGACAATCAGTACTCGCGGAGTGATCCCATTGCGGTTCCTGATCCAGTTGACTAAGGCAAGAACTCAAGAAGCAGCATCCCAATCCGGATCCAAACGGCGAGGTTCGCGGAAAAGTCCGGCAGCGTTACGTGTTGCGAAGTTGCTCTCGCCTGGAGCCTCGGATAATTGAGCGCGATGATCAGCAGAGCTGCCAGCACGAAGAGTGGGACGGCGGTCGCGATGCTCAAGACAGTGCGGGGTGGTGCGCGTCGCATCTGCAGCGCTTTCACTCCAAAAGGCGGCTAGCACTCCAAGGGCAAAGGTCATCTCCTGAAAGTGTCTTCCTGGTGCCCGCAGTTTGTTGATCACCGGCAAATAGTAAAGTCACGGACAACAACGGTGTCCGATCACCAAGTGCCAGCAAGAATGCTACCAAGGCAACCACTATCCAAAACACCACGAGTCGTTCGCCGCGGTAGCACCATGAACCGATTGCGGCCAACATGAGCGGAAGCAATCCCACGTAGCCCATCGTTTCGGCGAGATTCCATTGACCTATGAACGGTTGCGAAACGGGTGGAGCACCACCTCCGAAGAGATAAGGAAAGAGAAGCGTTAGCACTTGCGCTGGCGGTAGCGCGAACTCCTTGAACGCCGCGAAAGTCATTTCGTGTCGCACGCTGGCGCTCGCGAGCTCCATCGCGGGAAGCAGCTGAGGGGCCGCAAGGGCGGGCACCAAACGCGACGATCGCGAACAAACATCGCAACGTAACGCCACCATCCCATCGCCGAGCGAGATCCGAGAAATATTACGTAGGCAAACGCCAGATAGAGCGAATGCACGAACGCTTGTGGATGTCCCGCGATTATCGCCAGCATCACCGACAGCGAGGCGATCACAAACCAGCGAGCCGAGAATCGCTGGCGCAGTTCCTCGAGAGACCAGACAATCAACGGCATCCAGACCACCGCCGTTATCAGTCCTGTATGTCCTAAGTGAGCGACCATGTAGCCACTCATGCCGTAGACGAGACCGCCAACCATGGCCGCCGTTGTGGACTGGGTAATTCGCAACACGTATCCGTAAGTCAGGCTGCTTGCCAGGACGTACGCGAAAGCAATGTAGTAGTTGAAGCCGATTTCTCTTGGAAGCGCTGCGAATAGCCACCGCAAGGGTAGAGCTGCGCCAGTTGAGGATCGCCTAGCGCGGGTACCCCCGCGAAGGGGAGCGGATTCCACAATCCGTTCGGCGAGTGGAACGTGGCAAGCATGCCGTCGCTCGGGAATACCCTGCCCTCGAACAGGACGGGACTAAAGAAAATCGCAAACCACAATGAGAAGGCGCCGAGTACCAAGAATGCGTGACCCGCTGCGCCAATCGCCCTCAGTGAACCGGACGCATCAGAGCTGCTCATTTAATGACTCGAACGGGGCGAGAGTTCTCTCGACCGGTTGCCAAGGGAAGGTTAGGTGCAAAGAATGAGGACATTGGGCCTCGCGCAATTCTACTGTCGCAATTGTGTTGGTCCCAGATGGGGCAAAGCCCGGCGCAGTGGCCGGGCCTTTGTCACTGTGACCTGCCCCCCATAGTAGTGCCAGCGCAGTGCCAGCAAGAGTCCGGGTTGAAAGATTGGCTGATTTCCTTCGTCGATGGCCCGAGTAGAGAGGTTGGATGTACTTCGTGGGCTTACGGCGAGATGCGCTCGGCGACAATCGTCGGAATTTCAAATTTCCTCGGGTGTGGAGGCGTGTCGGTAGCGCGCTTTTGTCACGCGCACGATCTCGAACCGCAGCATGGCGAAAACCTCCCTGTAAACACCGACGGAGTAGCGCCAGAAGGAGAAACAGGCTGCGGGATGGCTCGCGTAACCGACGAACTGAGCATGGCGGTCATCCGAGTCGGCACGTGGACCCGTGATGATGACGGTATTGGCCAGCGACGCTGCGCTCGCGGATAGCCTGGATGTGATCCGGCAGGTGTTCGAGCACGGAGCAAAGTAGCGCGACGTCGAACCGTCCGAGTTCTGACATGACCTGTGTAGTCACCGAACTTGCCACGCAAATCCCATTCTCCCATGACGGTCCCGCTCGGGAGATCGAGCGTGGTGATACCAGTAACAGGTATTGACGTCCGGGACGGGCCACGGCTGAACGTAAAGCACGGCGAATTTTACCACCCGCGCATCGCTCGCAATACGGCTGGAACATCTACCGCGCTTTCCGACGCGATGCGATCGAAGCATCCACAGCCAGCGACCTGACACCCGAGTTTAGTACGTGATAGGAGTAGAGTCCGCTTCCCACGGAGCGGACCATGAAGGCGAAGCGATTTAGCGAAGAACAGATCATCGGCGTGTTGAAGGAAGCCGAAGCCGGCGCGAAGACCAAGGATTTGTGTCGCCGGCACGGTATCTCGGAAGCGACCTTCTACAACTGGAAGGGCAAGTACGCCGGGATGACGGTGTCGGAAGCGCGACGGCTGAAGGAACTCGAGCAGGAGAACGCCAAGCTGAAGCGGCTGCTGGCCGAGGCGGAGCTCGACAAGGCGGCGCTGAAGGATCTGCTGCACCGAAAATGGTGAGCCCGCAGGCGAAGCGCGCGGCGGTCGACGTGTTGATGACCGAGCGCAGCTTGGGTGTGACGCGTGCCTGCGGGCTGGCGGGGATTTCGCGCTCGTTGTATCGCTATCGCAGCCGGCGTGCATCCAGCTTCAGTTCGGACTAAATTGGGTGTCAGGTCGCATTACACCTAAACAAGGTGTTCGGAGAGCCGGGGACAGGCCAGTCTTCCGCTTGCAACCAACCGGTGACACGCCGGTACCATTGACATCGAACTAGAGCTCGAACCGGACTCAGGGCAGTAGTTGCTCAAAAGCCTATCTGCAAACACTCAAAAGATGACCAGGAACATTTGTCCACGTGGACAGATTCGTGGTGTAGTAAACATTTCCGCCACTAGTCAGACCTGCTAGATCGGTCCGTCCATCACCGTTGAAGTCCCCGGTCCCTAAACGGCTCAGCGTACCTGGGATGTTCACCCAGTTCTGCAGATCGGTGGCGTAATAGATACCTCCACTACTCGTTAAGCCCGCAAGATCAGCTTGACCGTCACCATTGAAGTCGCCACTGACCAGTTGGTTCAAGACGCCGGGGATCTTCGTCCAGTGGCTTAGGTCGGTGGTGTAATAAATAGAACCGCCACTGGTAATCCCCGCGAGATCGGTCCGCCCGTCGCCGTTGAAATCCGCCGTCACCAGTTGGCTCAGAATACCTGGGATATTTATCCAGGTACTGAGATCGGTGGTGTAGTAAACATGACCGTCGCTGGTTAGACCCGCTAGATCAGTCCGTCCATCACCATTGAAGTCCCCGGTCACCAATTGACTCAGCGTACCTGGGATGTTGACCCAGGTCTGCAGATCGGTGGTGTAGTAGATACTTCCAGCGCTCGTTATGCCCGCTAGATCACCCCGCCCGTCACCATTGAAATCACCACTGACCAGTTGGCTCAAAACGCCGGGGATCTTCGTCCAGTGGCTGCGGTCGGTGGTATAGAAAAATATCGCCGCTGCTGGTAAGCCCCGTCTAGATCAATCTGCCCGTCCCCGTTGAAATCCGCCGTCACGAATTGGCTCAAAATCCCCGGGATATGTTCAAATGAATTCTTTAACCAATGCATTTTAATAACACTTCCGAACAATTATTTCACTACTTACCCAGGCAAACCAGCTGATTCAAAATATTAGCGCTGAATCAAACAGGCTTCCACAATTGGCGAAAATATCTTATCGCAGTATAACTGATCAAAGCAATTTCAACCAGATCTATAATTTATTATTAAGTACCCAGGCAAGTAAAAAATGGACTATCTGCTTATATAAATAATAATTCCAATGGCAGTAATCCAAACGGCGCAATGACAGATGTCAACTTTACTAACTTATACCAAAACATTCAACAGCAATGGCCCGTTGAACACAAATGAATTCTTTGACAAATGCGTTTCAATAACACTTCCAATTATTTCACTACTTACCAGGCAAGTCAGCTGATCCAAATAGTAAGCGCTGAATCAAACAGGCTTCCACATGATTGGCTAAACTATCTTACCGCAGCATAACTGATCAAAGTAATTTCAACCAAGATCTATAATTTATTAAGTACTCAGGCAAAAATGAATTGGCTGCTTATCTAAATGCCAATTACAACACAGGGACTGTAGCAAATGTTGCCATGACTGTGCAAACTTTACAAGTTTATACCAAAGCATCCAGGCAAAATATCTTCCCTTTTGAAAGATGACTTCTAACCAGCACATTTAATATTACAAGTAATTATTTTACGAGTGCCCAGGCAAAACAATTAATTTCATTAGTTTCTTCTGAAAGTAATAGACTTCAATTGGCCAAATTATCTTACCGTACTATTGTTGACCGTGGCAATTTTAATCAATTGTATGGAATTGCTTGTAGCCAGCCAAGCAAGAATGAATTAGAGATTTATGTAAAAGCATATAAGGATTGATTTTCACAAGTACAATACGCTGTCTTCATATGTGAGTTTAAAAGCGAGGCTACAAGCCCACGAAACTTTAAACTTATAACCACTGGTAATAACTGGTGGTTATTCTTCTTTCGAACTTTCAGTTCCAATTTCAGTTCATCAATATCCATTTCCCGTTCTACTTTTTGATAGCTGCATCACTGAATTCCCCTTCTTTGAATCTTACCAATAACTCCCTTTTAAATTTGCTGATCTCTAATCTGGGCATTTACCATGGTCATCAGGTGGTGAGTTGCCTTTATTTCTTCATCATTATGTTTCGCTTTTTTATGACGTCGTATTTCTTTTGTAAGATCATTGATCATTCAGTTCATATTTCTCTTTCAGTTGTTCCTGTAATTTATTATCCAATTGTACCGGAAATTCCTGTTCGATAAAATTAAGTGTACTGGTGGCAAAGATATAATTGCAATTCTTTTTCTTCTGTCAATGGTATTGTCTTGTGGTTTTATTTTCAGCCAGCGTATAAGCAGCGGCAGCGAAAGTCCCTGTACTACCAGTGTTACAAAAATGACAACAAAGGCAAGGAATATGATGGAATGTCTTTTTGGAAAAGCAGTTCCATCCTGCAAAACCAACGGCAACGCCAGTGCTGCCGCTAATGATATCACACCCCTTGTTCCGGTCCACGCTACAACCAGCACATTTTTCCAGGTGTTGTCCTGGTTGTCATTGACAGATAAGATCATCTGCCGGCTTTTTTCTTTTTCTGAAAAAAGTTTGCGAGTAAGCACCGGCAAAACCCAAATGATGCGGACCACAATGGTAACTGCACTGATGAGTAAACCATATCCAAGTATTTGCTGAGAAAGGATAATTATCCAAGGTCCTTAATAATAGAAGGCAGTTGAAGACCGATCAGTATAAAAACAAAACCCTGTAATAAAAATACAAGTGTTTCCCACACTACTCTTGATCCTCATTCTTGTCATGGTAAGAAAAACTTCCGGGGCTCTCCATGATATAACCAACCCCGTAGTTACAACAGCAAGCACACCAGACATATGGAACTGCTCCGCTGCCAAGATAAGATACGTAAGGAGATAGCAGGGTAAGACTTGTTTCAACAACAGGGTTATTTTCATATTTTTATGCGCCAGTACAAACAAATAACCGACTACAATTCCAATGAGGATACCTACACCCGCCACTCAACAAGAATTGAAGACCGGCTTTCCAGAATATAAAAGTTCCTGTTGTTACAGCAGTTACTGCATACCGGTAAGCGATCAAAGCAGAAGCATCGTTCACAAGACTTTCACCTTCTAATATCGTGATCACTTTTTATTCAGTCCCAATCCTTTTATAATACCGGATGCTGCTACTGCATCAGGGTGGAGAAACAACAGCTCCTAATACAAAAGCCAGCGGCCAGCTAAAACCCGGAATAAGATAATGGAGCTGTAATTGCAACGGCATACTGTTGTAAAAAACCAGTGTAATGGCTAAAGCGGATATGGGTCGTATGGATGTTCTGAATTCATGCCAGGAAGTTTTAGAAGCTGCATCATATAAAAGAGGGGGAAGAATGATCAATAAAAACGACATCGGGATCCAATGCGAGGTCAGGCAATTGTGGTACAAAACCAATGACCAATCCTGCGGCAACTAACAAAATGGGAAATAGGAAATTTTCTTTTATTAACGATCGCTGTCAGGCTGATCAGGATAGCCATCAAAAAATTACAATTTTAAATTCGTCCATACTGTCTCAAACTACGTAAAGCAAGAAATATTTATAGAAAAATATTTCAAAATAGTAAAATTAATAATGGCAAGTTTTGATGTCAAAAACGACAGTCAAACGAATTAGTTGTTAGTTTTTTATAATTACATCTACTTTCTTAGCTTCCAACCTTCACTCCATTTTTATCTAAAGTGATAGTTGTGCCTTTTTCAGGTGGATCTTTACTGGTGTTACGGCAGGCAGGAACAATAACGACTTCTCTCTTAACCTCAGCAGGTTTGCCCGCACAAGACATTATAGTTAAAACAACAGCAAATGACAGGAAACCAATGATCTTATTCATAATAAAATTTGAGTTGAAAACGCTGCATTTTGTTAGGAACACTTTATGATGTCACACAGCTATCTATACAGGTCAAACATCATACCCCGTATATGAAAGCAGTGATTATAGTTTCATTTCGTCATATTGGCGTGAAGAATCCTCAGTTATACCTTAATTAATAACGGTAATAAGAACCAACAGAAGAGTGTTATTAAAACAATGGCAACAAGGTTGATCACAAACCCCGCTTTCATCATTTCTTTGATCTTTATATGGCCACTTGCAAATACGATCGCATTGGGTGGAGTGCCCATTGGCATCATGCTGGCACAACTTGCGGCTAAGGTCATTGCAATGCCAAGTATCAATGGATTCATACCAACCGAATCAGCCAAGAGCTGCAAACAACAGGTGAGAAAACAATTACCTGCGCAATATTGCTCATTACTTCACTTATAAAAAGTGAAACAATGGTTACCATTAATAAAAGCGTAAAGCCGCCACCGGCATATTGCGATAACCAATCTCCCAAATTTTTTATAAGCCCGGTTTTTCCAATGCACTTGCCAATGCTAATCCCCCGCCAAAGAGTAATAATATTCCCCACGCCATTTTTTTTGTATCGCCCCATTCTAGCAAGCTGCCATGAAAGTCATGTTCGTCAGTTTCATTGAGGTTATCTGGATGTTTTATACTACCCGAAGGGAAAATAAATAAAGACAACAGCACCGATGAGAGCAATGATGTTGTCATCAAGTTTCACCAGATCCTGCGATTGATTTAAAAGATCTTTGAATATCCAAAGCAATGCAGTAGAAGAAAAACTATCAGCACTCTTTTTTCAGCAACTGAAAGAGCGACCAAGGCTATTATATTCTCCATATATAAATTTTCTTAGCCGCCTCATTGGAACGTATATGATTTGGAAAAAGAATTCTTGTCAATACAAAATATAAAGTGATCATCAGCAATAATGCAATCGGCACACACAACAGCATCCAGTCAACAAACTCAATATTTGTTTTGTATGTTTTTTCATAATAGCCAACAAAAGCAACATTAGGTGGTGTGCCGATAATTGTTCCGATCCCTCCGAAATTGGAAGCATACGCAATAGACAACATTAGTGAAAGATTAAAATGACGATGATTACCAGCACCTCCTCCTTCTTTTATTACATGAATAACAGATAATGCGATCCGGGAACATCATCATCGTAGTTGCTGTATTGCTGATCCACATACTGATGAAACCTGTTGCAAGAATAAAACCCAATATTATTCGATTACCGCTTGTGCCGGTGATCTTCACAATGCCCAACGCAATGCGACGATGCAGGTTCCATTTTTCAATTGCCAAACCAAGCATGAACCCGCCCATAAAAAGAAAGATGACAGGATCAGTATAATTTGCCGATACTGATTTTATATCATTGATATGCAGAATTGGGAATAATATCAACGGCAGCAATGCAACACACCGGCATTGGCATAGCTTCCGTTACCCACCATGTGATCATTAATACTGCGATGGATAAAACGATACAGGCATTTTTTCCAACAGAAAAGGATTTACAAAATAAAAAAACAAGGCAATCGCAATGCCTGCAAATAAAGAAAGGTATTTGTATTGTTGCTTTGAAAGTTTTTGCAAGAGATCAATTTATCTGGGAAAATACAATCTATTTTGGTTTTCCGCTCACAAAAGGGTTTCCTTTTATATAGAATCTATAGAGGCAGGCTCGCATCATCTCCTGCATAGTCAACCCCGATCCTTGGAGAAGCAGCCAGGTCTTTTTTATTTAAAACAAAATCATCTTCTGCTATAAAAAGATCTTTGCTTAATAATGAATTGACCTGTATGATGTTTGAAAGAAATACCTAAAGCCTTTGAAACATTACCCGGTCCTCTCGTTAATGTATGATCTAATTGTTTCTTGTTGGTTCTTTCCAGCATTGTATCAATTCCTTTCAACGGCTCCAAGGCCCGGATAAGAATTGCATGTGGTGTTTCCTGTTCATTTGTTACTACATTAAATAAATGGTGAATACCATAGCACAAATAAACATAAGCCACGCCGCCTTTACCATACATTACTTCATTCCGGTTTGTTCGTTCTTCCACCCGCAGCATGTGATGCTTTATCATTTACGCCATTGTATGCTTCTACTTCTACAATGCGACCGGATGTTTCGATGTCATCCCATTTCGTCACCAATATTTTTCCCAGTAGCTCTTTAGCTATTTGTAAAACATTGGCTCGTTGATAAAAGTCAATCCTTAATTTCCTCATAATCCTAATTTAATCCTGATAATCGTGGTTCTCTTTATATTTACCCAAATTTATGTCTTGCTGAAAGAAATCGTCATAGCATTTCAATCTTTTGGAGAAGCAAACCTGTTTATCCGCCAGCATAAAATGGTTAAATGGATCATCATTCCCGGTATTATTTATACACTGCTGTTTATAGTAGCTATGATATTGTTTGCCCAGTCCGCAAATGGCGCTGTAAATTGGTTAAGTCAGCAATTACGCATCGAACCCTGGCTTCAAAAGGAACGTAACCCGTTCCTTGCTTTCATATTTGTAATGACCGGGATCATGTTGCGCCTGGTATTATTCCTATTTTATTTCGCTTTATTTAAATATCTCATTTTAATAATCGGATCACCGGTATTTGCTTACCTGAGCGAAAAAACCGAAGCAATAATAGAAAACCGGGAATATAAATTTAACCTGAAGCAGATATTGCCTGACGCAAAAAGGAGTATAAGACTTGCCCTGCGCAATGCGGGTTGGCAAACTGTTTATATGATTGGTATAATTTTTCTTTCTCTTATTCCGGTTGTGGGATGGATAACCCCTCTTATTGCCATAATTGTTGAATGTTACTATTATGGTTTCTCCATGCTTGATTATGGCTTGGCAAAAATGATTTTAATCTTCAGAAATCGATCTTTTATTCCGGGCGGCATAAAGGTTTATCTATTGGCAATGGGATCGTTTTTTATCTGATGCATGTAGTGATCGTATTTGCTCCGGCCTTTGCCATCATTGCTTCCAGTCTTAGTGTTATTAAAGTAAAAACCGATTAGTGTGGCTGCAACTGTTTATTTAATTCCCAGTTTGCTTCATGAAGAAGGAATGCGATCTATTCCTTCTTATATAACGGATATTGTAAAACAATGCACCGTATTATTTGTTGAGAATGAAAGAACAACCCGGCGTTATTTGAAAAAGCTTGACAAAGAAATTGTGATCGATAATTATGAATGGTTCACCATGACCAATGATGACCCCAATACTGATTCATTTAGAAAAAAATAAAAGAAGAAAAAACGATTGGCATTATCAGTGAAGCTGGTTGTCCCGGTATTGCCGATCCCGGTCAGCAATTGGTTGCAATAGCCCATGAATTGAATATTGAAGTAAAACCATTGGTTGGACCAAACTCCATCTTACTTGCATTAATGGCAAGTGGAATGAATGGACAGCAATTCAGGTTTGCCGGTTATTTACCAATTAAAAATCCTGAACGAAACAATGCCATAAAAGAATTGGAATCAGAATCAGCAAAGAAAAATTGCTACACAGATATTTATTGAAACACCTTATCGTAACAACCAGTTGATGGAAGCACTGCTTTCATGTTTGCCAACCATTAACAAAGGTTTGTATCGCAGTTGATCTGACAGGATCAACAGAATTCATCAAAACAAAAACTGTAGCTGAATGGCGGAAAAGTAAACCGGATATTCATAAGCGACCCGCAATCTTTTCTTGTTACAGGCCGTTGATAGTTATCAGGGCTCCATTGAAATGACACTATCTACAATATATTTAGTGTTGCCGCGCCAGGGTATTATTCCATGGTATTCTTTATAGTGCAGATCAAAACGCTTACCACTGTTAGCAGCAAGGATATCATAAACTCTTTTATTGTTTACTGAAAATTCAAATTCATAAGACTGGATCACGTTACCAGTTGTGCTCCTGTAGCCTTCCTGTATTAGTTTCCCTTCATCATGTTTTTAAAAATATTTCCTTTCCTTACAGCATAATTCAGTCGCCCTTGCCTTTACTCCTTCTCCAAACACATAATAGTATCTGAAAAATATAAACACAGCCAGGCCAAGTAGTGCAACAATAAAAACCTTCCTGATAAATCGTTTTAATCCCCTGATGCTCTTTTGGGTTTAGATTGATTCGAGTGTAGGTTTTTGACTCCATAACAGTTAATTCTTTTTAACCAAAAAATCGACATTTAAAACAATTATTATTATACATTTGTACTCAATTTACAATTTGTTAGAAACAAATGAGTAACATTCTGACACATACCAAACAATTTGCATTTCCATGCGCACTTATGCTGCTAGTAGCATATGCAGTAGGCTTTGATGTGTTTGCATTTTCTCCCCGACCTCGACGTGTATTCTGACAGGACGAGCCCCTCACCATGGTCCCTGTCAGTGAACTGCACCCCGCATTGATTATCGGATTGGTCATCCTTATCAAATCAATATTTCTAAGTTGGACAATCAAAATATAATTATTCGTGTAGCCACTCCTGATGATGTACATTATGCAGAAGCCATCACTGATGAGATGGCAGAGAGTGCAAAAGCAAGAGGAACAGGTATTGCCAAACGTAGTCCTGAGTATGTTGCCGATAAAATGAAAGAAGGCAAAGCTGTCATTGCTGTTACAACAGATGGCAAGTGGGTTGGCTTTTGTTATATCGAAACATGGAGTCATGGCGAATATGTAGCAAATAGTGGACTGATCGTGGCACCCGAATACAGGAAAAGCAGGCGTTGCAAAAGCAATCAAGAAAAAGATATTCAACCTTTCGAGAGAAAAATATCCGGATTCAAAAATTTTCGGTCTTACTACCGGGCTTGCCGTCATGAAGATCAATAGTGAATCTGGGTTACGAACCTGTCACTTATTCTGAGCTTGACACAGGACGAGGCCTTCTGGGCCGGTTGCAAAAGCTGCGTGAATTATGAAATACTCATGAGCAAGGAAAGAAAGAATTGCATGTGTACGGCGATGCTGTATGATCCAAAAGATCATTACAAGCCGGAAGAAACAAAACAATTCTTTGAAGAAAATAAAACCGGGCTCGAACGATTGCTCCAATTCAAACGATGGAAACTATTAAAACCATTTTTGAAAAAGAATAGAGGAAAATGGTGACAATGGTGGTTCACAACAGAAATCGTTTCTACAATATTTTTTTAATATATAATATCATGTGACCCGGCCGACATTGCTACTATTTAGCTTAAGTTGCGTCGCACACTTATACGTTCAGTAATTCTATTCAACAAATTAAGAAGATGGCAGACAAAAATTGTCTTAGGTTTTAGTGGTGGTCTCGATACTACTTACTGTGTAAAATATCTCACCGAAGAAAAGGGCTACTGAGGTACACAGCATTATTGTCAACACCGGTGGCTTTACAGAAGATGAATTAAAAAGATCGAAGCACATGCTTATAAGCTTGGCGTAAAAACACATACTACAGTCGATGCAGTAAAAGGTTATTACGACCGGCATCATTAAGTACCTCATTTTGGAAATTGTTTAAAGAATAATACCTATCCTCTTCTGTTTCAGCGCAGAAAGATTGAGCCAGGCGCTGCATATCGCCGAGCATGTAAAAAATTAGATGCGAAAGCGGTAGCTCATGGCAGCACCGGTGCCGGTAACGACCAGGTAAGGTTTGATATGATCTTTCATATCATGATCCCCGGTGTAGAGATCATTACCCCTATCCGTGATCTGAAACTGAGCCGTGAAGCAAGAGATCGCATACCTGAAAAGCAAAGGCGTTGAGATGAATTTTGAAAAAGCGATGTATTCTATCAATAAAGGTTTGTGGGGAACAAGTGTTGGTGGAAAAGAAACATTGAACAGCAAAGGCATGTTGCCTGAAGAAGCATGGCCTACACAAGTCACCAAGTCAGGAAGCGAAGAAGTGAAACTTCAGTTTTGATAAAGGAGAACTGAAAGGTGTAGATGATAAAAGATTTTCATCATCCATCGAAGCAATTCAATATTTACAATCAATTGCCGGACCTTATGGTATCGGTAGGGATATTCATGTCGGTGATACCATCATCGGCATAAAAGGCCGAGTAGGTTTTGAAGCAGCTGCACCGATGGTGATATTAAAAGTCGCATCATGCATTGGAAAAACATGTGTTGACCAAATGGCAACTGCAATGGAAAGATACAGTTGGCACAGTTTTATGGCAACTGGTTGCACGAAGGACAGATACTTGATCCGGTGATGAGAGATATTGAAGCATTTCTGGAAAACAGTCAGCAAAATGTAACCGGCGATGTATTTGTACAATTAATGCCTTATCGTTTTCAGGTTATCGGCATTGAAAGCTAAATATGACCTGATGAGCAGCAAGTTTGGCAAATATGGTGAAATGAATACTGGCTTTACCGGTGATGATGTAAGAGGGTTTTCAAAAATATTCGGCAACCAAACTTCAATTTGGAACGCAGTAACGATAGAATAAGTGAATAAGCAAGTAAATACAAATTGTGCAATTAAAGTCGGCATAATCGGCGGAGCAGGTTATACGGGTGGCGAACTCATACGTTTGTTGATCCACCATCCGGATGTATCTGTTTCTTTTATTCATAGCCGTAGCAATGCTGGCAAGCCTGTTCATTCAGTTCACCAGGATCTTGCTTGGTGATACTGAGTCTGAAATTTTCAGGCGAATTGAATGATGATATTGATGTATCTTGTTTTTGTGTCTAGGTCATGGTGAGTCAAAGAAATTTCTTACAGAAAATAAAATTGCCGATAAGATCAAGGTCATTGATCTGGCAAATGATTTTCGTTTATCTCAAAGCTCAAAACTTGAAGCCCGCAACTTTGTTTATGGTCTTCCGGAATTGAACAGAGAACAAGATTAAAAAAGCAAACAATGTTGCTAATCCCGGTTGTTTTGCTACAACTATTCAATTAGGATTATTGCCATCTAGCAAAAGCTGGTTTGCTGAAAGATGTTTATACAACCGGCATTACTGGTAGCACCGGCGCCGGGCAAAGTTTAAGTGCAACCTCACATTTTAGCTGGAGAGAAAATAATATACAGGCTTATAAAACTTTAACGCATCAGCATCTTGGAGAAATTGGTGAATCATTAAAACAATTGCAACCTGCAGGAGATATACATGTAAACTTTGTGCCCTGGCGAGGTGATTTTACAAGAGGGATTTTTATAAGTTCGCAATTACTCATGTGATCTAAGTCTTATTGAACTGAACAAACTTATACGAAGATTTTTATTCAGGTCATCCATTTACGCATATAACAAAAGACCCAGTTTTTCTGAAACAGGTGGTGAACACCAATAAATGTATCATTCAATTAGAAAAGGTCGGAAGCAACTGGTTGTTCATTCTGCTACAGATAATTTATTAAAAGGCGCCAGCGGACAAGCAGTACAAAATATGAACCTGATGTTTGGACTGGATGAAACAGCAGGATTGAATCTTAAAGCAAATTATTTTTAAACTCATAAACTAAAAATCCGTAAAACCGGTTAGTGAGTTATGAATTTATTCGACGTTTATCCGATCAATGATGTCACTATTGTAAAAGCAAAAGGCTCTTATGTTTGGGATGATAAAGGTGAGCAGTATCTTGATCTTTATGGTGGCCATGCTGTGATAAGCATTGGGCATACACATCCGCATTGGGTGAAACGAATTGAAGAGCAAGTTGGAGAAAATTGCTTTCTATTCTAATTCAATAAAAATTCCATTGCAACAGGAACTGGCAACAAAGCTTGGGAAAGGTTTCCGGCAAAGAAGATTACCAACTCTTTCTTTGTAATAGCGGCGCTGAAGCAAATGAGAATGCATTGAAGATGGCTTCCTTTCATAATGGAAGAAAAAAGATCATTGCTTTCAGCAAATCCTTTCATGGAAGAACTTCATTGGCAGTAGCTGCTACTGATAATAAAAATTATATCGCTCCTGTTAATGAAACGCGATAATGTGATCTTTCTTCCTTTAAATGATGAGCAAGCATTAGCAAGAATGTTTTAAGAAGAATGGCAAAGCAAATTTCATCTGTGATCATCGAAGGAATACAGGGTGTTGGCGGAATTAATGTTGCTGATGTGAGTTTCTTGAAAAAGATCCGTTCGCTTTGTGATGAATACGGTGCAGTTTATATCGCTGACAGCGTTCAATGTGGTTATGGAAGAACGGGTAAGTTCTTCAGTCATGATTTTGCCGGGAGTGAATGCAGATATTTATACAATGGCAAAAGGAATGGGAAATGGATTTCCTGTTGCAGGTATTATTATAGCTCCGCATATTAAACCAAAACATTTTCAACTCGGAACTACATTTGGCGGCAATCATCTTGCATGTGCTGCTGCGCTTGGCTGTTCTTGAAGTAGTTGGAAGAGGAAAAATTAATGGGCAATGCCACATTGGTTGGAAAATATTTAAGAGATGAACTGGAAGCAATTCCTGAATTAAAAAATGTAAGAGGTCGTGGTTTGATGATAGGTTTTGATGTACCGGAAGAATTAAAGGATCTGAAAAAGAATTTGCTGTGGAACCAGAAAATATTTACCGGTGAAGCAAAACCTAATGTGATCAGGCTTCTTCCTTCATTAGCTTTGAAGAAAAGAGATGCTGAGCAATTCATTGATTCTATAAAAGAGGAAATAGCTTTGTTGCAGGAGACTGCAAGTTGATGGCCCTTCGACAAGCTCAGGTGACAAACGAAATTAAAAGAGGCCGAATAGCGAGCAGAAAGTATATGTGACTTGCACTGGCAAAGTCGAAGGCAACAAAGTTCAATAGTAGCATTATAGCTTAGTTAATAAATAAACTTCCAGATTTGAAACAGTTCATTTCAGTAAATGACGTAACCAATATAGATGCATTAGTTCAAAAGCGTTGGCATATAAAGCAGATCCTTTCTCCGATCGATCGCTTGGTACACAACAAACGTATTGGTTGCTTGTTTTTGAATCCGAGTATGCGAACAAGACTGAGTACACAGATCGCTGCACAGAATCTTGGAATGGAATGTATCATTTTCAATGTGGGACAAGAAGGCTGGGCGTTGGAATTCGAGGACGAAGCGATCATGAGTGGTAATACTGTTGAACATGTAAAAGATGCTGCGCCAATTCTTGGAAAATATTTTGACATTCTTGCCATTCGCACTTTTCCTTCATTGAAAAATCGTGAAGATGATTACAGTGAGCTTTATATAAAACAGTTTATTAAATACGCTGGCATACCAGTTGTAAGTTTAGAAAGCGCAACACTTCATCCGTTACAATCATTCACTGACATCATAACTATTACAGAAGAATTACAAAAGTCAAAGATCAAGAAACCGAAGATCGTTTTGACATGGGCGCCGCATGTAAAAACCACTGCCGCAATGTGTGGCAAATAGTTTTTCTCAATGGGTGAATGCATGGGGTAAATCTGATTTTGTGATCACTCATCCTGAAGATTATGAGTTGAGCGAAGAGTTCACAAAAGGAGCAACTATCATCCAGGACCAGGAAGAAGCTTTGAAAGATGCAGACTTTGTATATGTAAAAAACTGGAGCACATACAATGATTATGGCAAGGATATACAACAATGATCCGAAGTGGCAATTAAAAAGAAAACGCTGGTCACTTACCAATAATGCAAAAGTGATGCATTGCTTACCGGTAAGAAGAAATGTGGAATTGAGCGATGCAATATTGGATGGCAAATGAGTATTGTAACACAACAAGCTTCGAACCGGGTTTGGGCTGCACAGGCTGTTCTTGCAGGAAATCTTAAAAGCGAATGGATAAAGCTTTTATGTACATAAAGATCGGAGGTAATATCATCGATGATGAAAAACTTTCATCGTTTTTAAGATCATTTGCTGCAATTGACGAAAAAAATATTGGTGCATGGTGGTGGCAAGCTGGCAACAAAGCTGGCGGAGAAAATGGGAGTAGAACAAAAGCTTGTAGATGGAAGAAGGATCACTGATGCCGAAACACTGAAGATCGTGACGATGGTGTATGCTGGCTATGTAAATAAAAATATTGTTGCACAATTACAAAGTTTTAATTGCAATGCGATCGGCTTAAGCGGTGTGGATGGAGATATAATTCTTGCACATAAAAGAAAACACCCGGTAATTGATTATGGATTTGTTGGGGATGTTGATTCGGTTAACGCCCCGTTATTGAAAAATTTATTGACCCAAAATCTTTCACTGGTATTTGCTCCCATCACACATGACCAGAGCGGTCAGTTATTAAACACGAATGCAGATACTGTTGCCCAGGAAATTGCAAAGGCAATGAGTGGTGAATATGAAGTAAAACTTATTTATTCTTTTGAGAAAAGTGGTGTGTTGATGGATGCAGATGATGAAAATACTGTTATCTCAAGCATCAACCCGGATTATTACAAAGAATTGAAAGCAAAAGAAAAAATATTTGCCGGTATGATACCAAAACTGGATAATGCTTTTGCAGCTTTAAAAAGTGGAGTGAACAAAGTGATCATCGGAAAAGCAGAGGAATTGGATAAATTAATGAAGGGCACAGCTGGAACAACAATAAATAATGAGTAAGGATGTCGCCATATTACAGGCAAATGCAATTGGCCTTTTAAAACAATTGATCGCTACTCCTTCTTTCAGCAAAGAAGAAGATAATAGCTCTGCTCTTATCAAGATCTTTTCTTGAAAACAATGAAGTAAAGACAGAACAATTCCTGTATAATATTTGGGCGAAGAATAAATATTTTGATGCAAACAAGCCAACAATTTTATTGAATTCTCACCATGATACCGTAAAACCAAATAAAGGTTATACACTTGATCCATTCGCAGCAATTGAAAAGGATGGAAAGTTATTTGGCCTGGGAAGTAATGATGCAGGGGAAGTTTGGTTTCATTGATCGCAACCTTTCTTTATTTCTATGAAAAAGAAGATCTGAAATATAATATTGTTCTTGCTGCAACTGCAGAGGAAGAAATATCCGGTCATAATGGAATTGAAGTATTGTTGCCGCAATTAGGCAAAATTGATTTTGCCATTGTAGGTGAACCAACACAAATGCAAAATGGCAGTCGCTGAAAAGGGTTTAATGGTATTGGATTGCATTGCTAACGGAAAAGCAGGGCATGCAGCAAGAGAAGAAGGTGAAAATTCTATCTATAAAGCAATAACGGATATCGAATGGTTCAATTCATATAAGTTTGATAAGGTTTCTGATCTGCTTGGGACCTGTGAAAATGAGTGTAACGGTAATTGAAACAGACAATAAAGCTCACAATGTAGTTCCGGCTCAATGCAAATATGTTGTGGATTGCAGAGTAAATGAACTTGTATACTTTTGAAGAAATGCTGGATATCATAAAATCAAATGTGCAAAGTGAAATAAAACCAAGAAGCACAAGGTTAAGATCAAGTTCGATCGCATTAGGTCATCCAATAGTAGAAGCAGGTTTGAAAATGGGCAGAAGTTATTATGGCTCTCCTACCACTTCGGATAAGGCATTGATGGCTTTTCCAGCATTAAAGATTGGACCAGGTGACAGTGCAAGAAGCCATACAGCAGATGAGTATATTTATATTGATGAAATAAAAGAAGGAATTGAGTTGTACATTCAACTTTTAAATCAAATTGCTATGAAGTTGTGGCAAAAGATAAAGCCTCATTAAAAGAAGTGGAGCAGTTCACTGTTGGCAACGATCGTGAATTTGATCTACTGCTTGCCCCATTTGATGTCTTGGGTTCAATTGCACATGCGACAATGTTGGAAACAGTTGGTCTGTTAACGAAACAAGAAAAGAGACCTCCTGGTACAAGAGCTCCGCCATATATATACAACAAACTTATGATTCAAGATTCACGATCGAAGATGGCGTTGAAGATGTTCATTCACAAGTAGAATCATTACTTACACAAAAGCTTGGAGACGTTGGTAAAAAACTACACGCTGCCCGCAGCCGGAATGACCAGGTGCTCGTGGATATAAAATTGTTTTTAAGAAATGAATTGGAAGAACTGGTAAAAGCAATTCAGCCGTTTTTGAATTATTACAGACGCAAAGCGAAAAATATAAAGATCACCTGCTTCCGGGTTATACGCATTTACAATTAGCAATGCCTTCATCATTCGGTTTATGGTTTGGCGCTTATGCTGAAAGCCTGGTAGATGATATGATCACATTGAAAGGAGCTTATGATATTGTAAATAAAAACCCATTGGGTTCAGCAGCTGGTTATGGCTCTTCGTTTCCGATCAACAGAACATTAACAACAAAGTTGCTGGGCTTTGATGATCTGAATTATAATGTAGTGTATGCACAAATGGGAAGGGGAAAGCTGAAAGAATTGTTGCGCAGTCTTTGGCAAATGTTGCTGACACATTGAGTAAACTTAGCATGGATGCTTGTTTATACCTGAACCAGAATTTTGGTTTTATTTCATTCCCTGCTGAATTGACAACACGGCAGCAGTATCATGCCGCATAAAAAACCCTGATGTATTTGAACTGATACGCAGTCATTGTAATCGTATCAAAGCATTGCCCAATGAAATTATGATGATGACAACAAATCTCCCTCAGGTTATCATCGTGATCTGCAATTATTGAAAGAACATTTATTTCCTGCATTTAAAACATTGAAAGATTGTATTGAAATGGCTGGTTTGATGCTGAGTAATATCGAGATCAAAAAAGATATACTTGCTGATGAAAAATACAAATACCTGTTTCAGTGTAGAAGAAGTAAACAAGCTTAGTAAATACCGGCATGCCATTTCAGCGATGCTTATAAAAAAGTTGGACTGGATATTGAAGCCGGCAATTTCAAATACGATACTTCAGTTCATCATACACATGAAGGTTCGATTGGAAATCTTTGTACCCAGGAGATAAAAAGCAAATGCAAACAATAACTGAAAGCTTTCCTTTCACAAAAATTGAAAAGGCATTATCAGGTCTTCTAAAATGATTTTAGTTATCCAATAAACGCCTGTGATAATTTACTTGCCCAAGATGATAACCCAGATGAACAGCAAGGTGAATAAGAAAATATCCGGTCGATGTTTTTTCTTTAAATACCAAGTAAAGGATATTCTTTTTCAAGATCATCTTCTTTTAATTTATTAAGACCGTTCTGCAACAACTGCAATTGTATCCTCAATCATTTTCACCAAGTTCATCCTTAGGAATATTCTTCTGTAGAAAACTCAAGATCACGATCTCGTAACATAACCTGTTTTACCAAACTCAGCATCCGATATATGTATTCAAATTGCCAACAAGATGAAGACAAAGATTGCCTGAGCTGAATTAGCAATGCTTTTATCTATTCTCCATAAATTGGATTCATTATTGTAAGCAAGTGATCTCTTGCTTCAGTTTTTCAAGATCCCTTTTGAATATTTTTGTAGAAGTTTCTATAACCATTTATAACCCGTATTTATCGATCAAGTAGATCAACGCCGCCATATTCACTGCGCCCTAATTCCAGTTCACGTTTATTTACATTTTCAAACACATCATTTCTTGCATGGTGATAATCAAAATAACGCTGTGAATCCGGACCTAATTCTGCGACTGGAGTTTTAAATGTTCTGTTCAAAGGACCGATATCAGCACCACCACCGCCATTAGTAATTTCATAAACACCATAAGGATAAAGAAAAGGCACCCAGCTTTGCAACTTTTTTAATTGTTCAGGAGTTCCGCCAAAACTAAATCCACGTGGGGTAAACCACCGGCATCACTTTCAAGAGCAAATATGTGTTTTTCATTTTTGCTTTTGCTTCTTCTGCATATTTAGTCACCGCCACGCAAACCATTTTCTTCATTCGCAAATAATACAAAACGTGATAGTTCTGTTTTGGTTTATAGCCAAGTGCTTTAAATGCTCTTAGCAATCTCAATCTGTTTGCACACAACCTGCACCATCATCATGAGCTCCTTCAGCAGGATCCCATGAATCAAGGTGGCCGCCAATAGTTATTATTTCATCCGGGAAATTCTGAGCCGGTCAATTCACCGATTACATTATGACCCGATAGTATCAGGAAGAAAATGTGCATTTGTTTTTATTGTCAAGTCTGATCATCTTATTTTTTGTAATTTGATCACTCAACCAATCTGCATCTCTTTAAACCAATAGCCAATGCAGGAATTCTTTGCATAAGTGGTATCGTATCGCGTAGCACCGGTATGCGGATTGTTATCAGCACTATGACTCATACTTCTTACTATTACGCCTACAGCTCCATATTTTGCCGCACGACTTGGCCCACCGCCACGATATTGAGCTGCCTCACCATAAGAACGGAAATGTTTGAACATAAAGTGGGATTGAATTTATAATTATAAAAAACGATCATTCCTTTTAATGAATCTTTTTCTTTTCTAATTCATCGAAGGAGTTAACCAAAATAACTTTTGCAGTAAGTGTCTTTATTCTTTGTTCCTACTGAATTTCCCAAAGCAAGTACATCAAGTCTGCTTATGTGATGCAAGCACATTTCTTGCACCTGTTACGGCACTATTATAAGATACTTCGGCTTTATCTTTTCCGCCTCTTACCCAATGTAGGCACTATACATTCCTGCAACCATGCTTTATCAGCGCCGCTTTCTTTCATTAGCTGCCACGCCCCATTTCTCGGCTTTTACCATTTGAGGCGAACCTGATAATCGTCCGCCTATCTGTTTGGTTAAATAATGGAGATTATCATACGCTTTTCCATTCGTTAAAATTTCATCAGAGATCTTTTTGATCATTATGGAATCTTCGTTCTGTGAAAACCCGTTTGTAACTAAGTAAAAATGAAATGGCAATAATGTAATGTCTTCTTCATGTGCTGTGATTTTATGTCCTTAAAGCGATATTTGAAGGCATGAAAATAAAGAATGCAGAGTTTTGTAACAAATTATTGATGATAAGCGGCAATAGCCAATAAAATTTAAGTACTGTTAACTTCGGGGACCATATTGACGATCACCAAAACCATGAGAATAGGAATTGTTTGTTATCCCACTTTCGGAGGTTCGCGGAGTATTGGCAACAGAATTGGGAAAAGCATTGGCGCAGAAAGGTCACCAGGTACATTTTATAACTTACCAGCAACCGGTAAGACTGGGTGTCTTTATCATCCAATATATTTTATCATGAGGTGCAGGTTCCAACCTATCCTTTGTTTGATTACCCGCCATATGAAACTGCACTTGCCAGTACGATGGTTGATGTAATTAAAAATAATAACCTTGATCTGCTGCATGTTCATTATGCCATCCCGCATGCTTCTGCTGCGTATATGGCAAAACAAATCTCTAAAACAAGAAGGAAAGAATATTCCTGTCATTACAACCTTGCACGGAACTGATATTACCCTTGTAGGAAGAGATAAAGACCTATGCGCCTGTAGTAACCTTTTCTATCAATCGAGAGTGATGCGATCACTGCTGTATCAGATAATCTTCGTGATGAAACGTATAAACATTTCAAAATTGAAAAAGATATTCGATGTGATCAAGAATTTTGTAGATGTAAGTCGTTTTAACCGAAAACCGATTGATGCATTTAAAAGAGTGATCGCTCCAAATGGTGAAAGGGTTCTAATGCATGCATCTAATTTCAGAAAATTGAAACGCATACCTGATGTGATAAAAATTTTTAAAGAGGTTAATGATAAAATACCGAGTCGCTTAATGCTTGTTGGCGATGGACCTAGAAAGACCCGCTGCCGAAGATCTTTGCCGCGAACTGAATCTCTGTGATGAAATACGATTTGTTGGTAAGCAGGAACAAATGGAAGATATCCTTAGCAATCGCAGATCTGTTTTTATTACCATCGGAATATGAAAGTTTTGGTTTGGCAGCATTGGAAGCGATGGCTGCCGGTGTACCTATTGTTACAACCAATGCGGTGGTTTGAGTGAAATTAATATTCCTGGTGAAACGGGATATATGGGTGATGTGGGTGATGTAAAAGCAATGGGGCAACAAGCGATAAAAATTTTACGTGATGACCAGGTGCTGAAAAATTTAAAGAAAGAGCGGCAGAACATGCACAGGAATACGATATCAGTAAGATCATTCCACTTTACGAAAATTTGTACGAGAAATTTTTATAATAAGAAAGCCATCCTTAATCGAGACGGCTCTTTATATATTGATAACGGCTATGGGACTATTATCTATGCAACCACTGCTCGGGATTTAATTTTTGTTCTCGACCATTAACAGAAATTCAAGCTTACCACCTTCACCGGTTTCCTCATCCACGCCTACTTTACCAATTGATTGACCCGTACTCACATTTGCACCTTTTACAACACTTACAGATGAAAGATTGCTGTAAACAGTAAAATATTTTCCATGGCGTATCATTACAGATTTTGAATCGCCAATATTGAATACACTTGCAACTTCACCATCAAAAGACTGATTTTACGTTATTGCCGGGCTGTGCGGTACAGATCGTAATGCCGGGATTATCTCCTCTAAGTTTCGTTTCTCCTATTTGATAGGGACCATAATGAATACAAACTGTTCCCTGATCAACTGGCCATGGAAGTCTCATCCTGTTTTTTTCAAAATCAGCATTTAAATTTCAGATCCTCTGCTGAATTAAATACAACGCTTTCTCTCTTACTACATTTGGCTTGCATTGAGCTGTTGTGTTTTTAGATACATCGGGGTCTGTAGTTACGGGCTTAGTATTTTTGATCGCATCTTCATCCGCTTTCTTTTTCGCTGCGGCTTTGGCTGCTGCTATTTCCCTGTTGATAATTGAGGTAATAGCTTTTTGAAGGTCCTTGTCTTTTTCTTTCTTTGCCGCCAAATTGTTTTTGACAGATCTTTTTCCTGGTGACTTTAATTGATTCAGCACTCACATCTTTTTTCTTTCTTTTGTCCTTCCAATGCTTTTGCTTGTATTCCGTTTGATTTTGCAGCGCATTATCCTTTTGTTTCTTTTGCCTAACTGATCCACTTTTCTTTTGTGCAATTAATGCCTGCGTTTCTTTATAGTGTTTACCTCGCTGTTCACGGTAACTACGATAAGTCTTAAGATAAGTAACCCGTTTGATTGCATCATTAAAATTACTGGCAAGAAAAATAAAATTCAGATAATCATAATTACTCTTGTTCTTGTAAGCGTAGACAATACTTCGTGAATATTGAGACCTTAATGTATCCAGTAATTTTGAACGACGATAGATCTCCATATTACTCACATGTAAATATCATCATCGATCATGCGAAGCTCTTTGCTGATATTGCTGATATATTTATTCTGCAATTTTATTTTCCTGTCAATGAGATTGTAATTGACTGACGATCTGTTTGGTCTTACCCTTTAGCTTATCGTATTCTCCCGGATCTCCTTGATCTCTCTTGTATATCCTGTCTTTCCTCTTTCCAATCGTGCCTTATCTTCTGTTTGGGCGATAAAGAGAAACAAGCTGAGAAAATCAATGCCAGGAAGAGATCAGATTCTTTTTTCATGTTACCTGCTGTTTTGTGGTAAATCAATATGGATTGGGATCATTTTAAAACGACGAACTGTAAATTAAATTTTATTTGTTATTTCCTTTTATAGTTTTTTTTGGCACTGAAAACGGATAACTTAACGTTTCATTAAATGCATATTGCTTGAAATTTAGTTTTACATCAAGCTTGGCTTTCTCCGTGAACCGATACAGTACGGTTAGTTGACAAATTTCACCCCTTCTTTTGCCGTTCTCATAATCCGTAGTAGGTAAGAAAACAGGTTCTGTTTCTTAATATGTCAACATCATCGAGCTTACTATAAGCCGCACAAGATGATCGTTATTATCATTCATCGTGATAAGGTGCTCTGAACCATTTTCCCTCGCTAAGCAAGGGAAAAACGTATTTGCCTGCAGTGGAATAGAAACAATACTTCGCATCGAGGAAAACAGGCGTTGCCAATGATCAGTTCTCGCACGTGTGCGCAGATCAAGTGGCAATGCTGCAACTTCTGGTCAGATATTCTAACGATCGCACTCGGTACTCTTTATCCAGTTTATTTAAAATGCGTACGGAATCTTTATCAATTAATACCCGCTACGCTTCTGATCCCTAATGCCGTCATTTACGCGATACATCCAAATGAGGCTGTCCTTTTTCAATCTGATAAAAGCATTCGACATCATATTTTTTTCCATCACCGCCCTCGTAATCTGTATTGATCTTTGCTGAAAAAGTTTCAAACTCTATCCCTGTTTGCGAGAAGTTGACGGATCAATTGTCTTTCATAAACTTGACAGAATCTGCATGCTGGGTCAGTCGTTTGTTTTACCACTTCCACCGTATCTTTTTGTGGAAATTGCCAGTTTGAATTTTCCTGGTGGAGCGGCATGATGATACCAGCAAGGCACCCGTAATTAATAGTGCAAGATAAATCGACATCATTATTATTGTTTTCCTGTATGACCAAACCCACCTGCGGCCCTTTCCAGTGTTATTTAAAAATTTCTACTTGCAATGAATTCGGCTCTTTCTGTTTTCTGAATTATCATTTGTAGCTACCTGGTCTCCTGGATTAATGACTTGATCTTCTGAAGAAAGGTCTGATCAATATGATCTTAATTTCTCCACGGTAGTCATGAATCGATCGTTCTCGGAGTATTCAAACAAGTGATCCCCCTGTTTAATTGCCAAACCACTTCTTTGGTCTTATTTGTATTTCGTACCCCTGGGGGTAGTTTCAACAAACAATCCTGTTGG
>ERZ1370068.1699-contig-11621_pt1 | contig 64437 bp, 82 predicted proteins | sample MGYA00561227_ERZ1370068 | MGnify/ENA primary metagenome ERZ1370068 (study PRJEB38410, sample SAMEA6850437) | metagenome | study: Metagenomic assessment of the ecological functions of the soil: analysis of the soil microbiota associated with the... | reverse complement strand
ATGCCTTCGTTCAGTTACGTATTGCTGGGTTGGATCGGCCAATTCACCGTCGTGGGCCAGGTGGTCGACGGCCTCGATGTCGTGCGAAAACTCTCGAATGTCCCGACGTCCGATCGGCCGAAGTTCAAGCCTCTGAAGGACATTCATACGGTGCAGCGTGACGATCCAGGAAAAGAGCCGCACCGCAGGGGCCGTTGACTGGATCAAACCAATAACACTCGTTTCCTTGACCGCGGGCAGAGTTCAACGTATAGACACCGGGCACGCGGGAACTCGAGGGTTCGGGGGAGCGGTCGAGGGCGAAAGCCGAGCAAAGATCCGAGACAGGGCCATTCCGGTGCGTTCGAGAAAAGGCTTGACGAAATGGTGATTGGCCGTATAGCTGAATAGGCTTTTCGGTCACAGGAAATTGAATTTCAGGAGATCCCGGAGCGGGAGGTCACTTCGATGAGGAGAGTCAATCGGTTCGGGAATGATCGCGGTGCTTGCGGTCGGTACGGTGGTGGCACCAGCCTTCGCCGGAAACGTGACCGTCGGCCGTTTCTACACGGAGCTCGCGCAGGCGAAGCACCTCGTGGCGGTGGATGTGGCTTCGGCCGAAGCCAGCCTCCGCGGCGCGGGTGTCAACCTGCCCAAGCTCGCTCTCGACAAGAGCCTTACCGAGGGCGACATGACGGCGATCTCGAACGCGCTCGGCGTGACTGTGACGACGGAGCGGCCGTCGCAGCCGATCAGCGAGACGCAGTTGAACACGTTCATGGCGAGCTTCGGCGGCCAGATCGGCGCGCGGACAGATCGGGCGGGGATCCCGGTCACGATCAACAGCCAGGCGGCGATCCCGGTCAGAGCGGCAACGGCCATGGCAAGAAGAAGGGGCACAGCAAGTCGACACGACCGAGCCGCAATCAAGCCGTCTCTTCCCATCCGGGATTTCGAGAAACGCCATCGCCATCGCGATGGCGTTTCTTTTGCCCTAGCGATCGACGCCGCTGACGGCGTGATCGCGATCGGCCTCGTGCCGACGCACCGCGGCCGATCCGGTCTCTCGTCTTCGTGCTGTTTTTCGCGTCGGGCGCCGCCGGACTCGTCTATCAGGTCCTCTGGCTGCGGCAGCTCACGCTCATCTTCGGCGCGACGGCGTACGCCATCGAGCGCCGTTCTGTCGACGTTCATGGGTGGGCTGGCGCTCGGGTCCTACTGGGCCGGGCGCCGCGCTGATCGCTGGACGGATCCACCGCTCCGCGACCTACGGAAAGCTCGAGCTCGGGATCACCGGCCTACGCCGCGGCGATCCCGTGGCTTCTCGATCGCTGCGGCCGTCCTGCTCGAGCTGGCGTGGAAGCTCGGCGCCGATCGCCACTTCGCACTGCTTGGGACTCGTCAAGTTCATCGCGATCGCGATCCTGATCCTTCCGGCCACGACGCTGATGGGCGCGACGCTTCCCGTCCTCGTCCCGCATCGCGGCGGACCGGCCCGCGAGCGTCGGCGCCGGCGTCGGAGCGCTCTACGCCGTCAACACGCTTCGGCGCCGTCGTCGGAACGATCGCCGCCGCGTTCGTCGCATTGCCGGCGCTCGGCATGAGGCGCACGCTCCTCGCCAACCTCGCCGCTCAACGCGCCTCGTCGGCTCGTCGCTTGGACGGCTCGGACGACGCTCCGACCGAGGTCGGCCGTGCGACCCCTCCGCAGACGGTTCCGACGGGCCGCGCCGAGCCGGTCGCGCTCGCGGACGTTGGTCTGGCGTTCGCGGCGTCGGGATTCGCGCGCGATGGTCCTGGAGGTGGCCTGGACGCGCGGCCTGGCGCTCGTGCTCGGGCAGCTCCGTCTACGCGTACGCGTCGATGCTGACGGCGTTCCTGCTCGGTCTCGCGTCCGGCGCCGGCGCAGCGCGCGCGTATTTCTTGAAACGCAGGCGGCGAGCCGATCCGCGCGTCGCGCTCTGCCGACCGCGCTCGCCGCGGCGGGCGTCGCTCTCCTTCGCGGCCGCGTACGCGATCCAGGCGCTTCCGCGGCTGTTCGCCGAGATCTACTTCCGGTTGAGCCCGTCGCCCGAGGGCTGGTGGGTCGCCCAGCTGGGGATCGCGCTGTTCGTGATGTTCCCGACGACCTACGCACTGGGTTGGGTCTTCCCGCTCGTCCTCGATGCGGCTGGCAGGCAGCCGGCGCGCGGTCGCGGTCCTCGGTGGGCCGGATCTACGCCGCCAACACGGTCGGGCACGATCGTCGGGGCGGCCGTGCGGAGGATTCGTCCTTGATTCCGCTCCTGGGTGGGGACGACCCTCGTCGGCGTGGCGGTCCGGTCAGCTGCTCCTGGGCGCGCTTCTGTGCTGGCCCGGCTGCGAGGCCCGCACGCCGGCACGCGGCGACTGGCCGGTCGCCTGCGTCGCCGCTGCGCTCCTCTGCGTCGTCGTGCGTCCGGCGTGGGACGTCTTGATGATGAACAGCGGCGTCTACATGAACATCCAGAACGTCGACCGCGTCGAGGGCTGGGATGGCGTTCCGGCGAGCAGGTGCGTGACGAACAACGAGCTCGTCTTCGCGCGCGACGGGCTGACGGCGTCGGTTCTCGTCGCCCGGCAACCCGCTTCCGACAACCTGTACCTCGCCGTCAACGGGAAAACCGACGCGTCATCGCGCGTGGACCTCGAGACACAGATCCTGCTCGGCGCACTCCCGCTGCTCTTCCACCCGGACGCCGCGCGACGTCTTGATCATCGGGCTCGCGAGCGGCATCACCGTCGGCTCTGCGGCGACCCATCCCGTCGAGCACATCCGCGTCGTCGAGGTCGAGGCTGCGATGGTCGAGGCCGCGCGCGCGCTTCGCGCCGCTTCAACCACGACGTCCTCGACGATCCCCGCGTGACCGCTCTCGATCAACGACGCGCGCAACGAGCTTCAGTTCAACCCGGCGATTACGACGTCATCGTTTCCGAGCCGTCGAACCCTTGGATGACCGTCGCCGCGAACCTCTTCACCGAGGATTTCTTCGCATCGGCCAGGTCGCGCCTACGACCGGGCAGGTGTTTTCGGCCAGTGGATCCAGACCTACTGCCTCGCTCCCGACGACCTGAAATCGATCCTGGCCGGGTTCCATCGAGCGTCTTCCCGCACGTCCTCGTGTTTCGAGGCCTGCCAACGGCGTCGACCTGCTGGTCATCGGCTCCGACCGGCCGCTCGTGCTCGACGTCGACGCGCTGGAGCGACGCATCGTCCGAGCTCTGGGTACGCGCGGATCTCGCACGCGTCGGTGTCCGAGCTCCGCCGGACCTCGGCGGCGATGCTGCAGACCGGCGGTCAGGCGGCTCGACGACCTCGTGCGCGGGCGCCAGGTCAACACGGACGACAACGGACTCGTCGAGTTCACGGCCCCCAAGGCGCTCTACCTCGACACCCAGGATGCGAACATGACGCATGCTCCGGGGGCCAGGCGGACCCGATGGCCGTCGTGTCGTCGGCTCGTCCGAGACGCCCCGAGACGTCCAGAACGGCTGCGACTCGAGATGATCCGCCGCTGGGTCCGAAGGGAGCAGAGACCGAGGGCTGCCCGAGGCTGCGCGCCTTCTTCGAGGACTCCGAGTCTCGAAATGCACGAGGCCGACGAGCTATCTGGCGCTGAGGTCCGATAGGTTGTCGGCGCAACCGACGAATGAGCCGGTCCAGCCGAATCTGGCGCTTTGCGGACCTTGTCCGGGCACACCGTTCACCGTATAACGTGCGGCGCAGCGGGGAGTTCTTGCAATTCCGATCAGGCGGGGACCGGCGTCCTCGGGGAGCGGCGGATGCGGTACTGACTCGGCTCACGGGGCACTTCTGCGCTTCGCGTCTGGCGTTTCGTCTGAGTCGCGTTCAGTCCCGGCGAGCGAGGCTCAGGCACCGTGTGGGTCGATGACTGCGCGGGGACCGGCACCGGCACGGTCAGGGAACCCCTACTGCAAGATCCAGACGGCGATCTGCGCACATCAAGACGACCGGGCGGCACGATTCAACGTGCTTCCCGGGACCTACCACGAGGCGATCCGCGTCACCGCGAACATCACGATCATCTCGACCGACGGCCCCGCCGTGACGACGCTCGACGCGACGGGGAAGCCGTGTCCCACGATCGGACTTCTGCACGATCGGCGCCGAGCCGAACTGCTCGGCGGTCTATTTCCCGTCGGCCGCGGGCACGACCAGCCGCATCGAGGGGATCCACATCACGAACACGGCGGGCGGCAAGGACCAGCCGGCGGTCCGCGCGAAGATCGGCGCGGGGATCCTGGTCTACGGTTCGTCGCCGACGATCACGCGGAACGAGATCGTCGGCAACACGATCAGCAACCCGACGTACAAGGTCTATTACGGCGGCGGCATCTACGTCAACGGCGCCGATCCGGGCCACGCCGCCTCGACCGGTGATCACGAACGAACCTGATCCAGGGAACATCGCGGACCCGCCGGCGGGCTCGAACGCCAGAACACCAGCCTACGGCTCCGGCGGCGGCATCTACGTCGGCTACAACTCGGCGCCGATCATCACCGGGAACACGATCAAGGCGAACATCGCGGGGAGCCCGTCGAAGGTGAACCAGCTGGGCTACGGCGGCGGCATCGCTGGTGTACAGCCGCGTCATCGGTCCAGGACACGAAGATCAGCGGGAACCTACATCACCGACAACAACGCGTCGGACTACGGCGGCGGGCATCGCATGTCCGGGTTGATCCCGGCGACCGGGCCGACGCGAGCCGTCGCGCGCGACCATCGACAACAACATCTTCGACATCAACGGCAGTGTCGACGGCGGCGCGATCGGGACGGATACGACGCGGGCGAAGATCTACAACAACACGATTCCACAACAACAACGCGTCGTTCCACGGCGGCGGCGATCTACTTCGGCGCCACCGACAACGCCGGGGACGTCGCGGAGTTCGTCAACAACCTCGTCACGACCAACCAGGCGACGGGGACCGGGATCGCGCGGCGGGATCTACGTCGCGACGGGGACCAATCCCGTCGTGCGGTTCAACGACATCTGGGGGAACACGCCGACGAACGTGGGCGGCTCGAAGACCGACGCGAGCTACATCGGGGTCAACGGGAAGATCTCGGTCGATCCGCTGCTACGTCAATCGCAACGGGGTTCCGCCGGACTATCACCTGTTGCCGGCGAGCCCGGTGATCGACGTCGGCGACAACACGGTCGCGACGGCCTCGATCGACTACGACGGCGCGCCGCGGATTCAGGACGGGGACTACAACGGCGTCGCGACGGTGGACATGGGGGCGTTCGAGTTTCAGCCCGACTTCGACGGCGACGGGACGCCCGACTACCTCGATACGGACGACGACAACGACGGGGTTCCCGACGCGTCGGATTGCGCGCCGCTCAATCGCGCGATCAGCCAGCCGCCGGACCGGGTGTCGAACTCGCTGCGGCTGAGCAAGGCGTAGCGGGCTCGATCGCGACGCTCAAGTGGCTTCACGCGTATCAGGCGCCGACGTACAACGTGTACCGCGGGACGTTCGGCGGCGGGTTGCCGTTTGCGTACAACGAGACCTGCTTCGACACGGAGAACGCGACGCGGACGGTGGACGACAGCGCGACGCCGCCGCCGGGAACGGGCTTCTACTACATCATCGGGAGCCGGAATTCCTGCGGCGAGTCGGCGGCGGTGACGGCGGAGACGAACGGGCAGAACCCGCAGCATCACGCCGTCGCCGACGTGCACGACGGCGAACCGGAACAGCGACAGCGACACGCCGCGGGACATCGGGGACAACTGCCCGCTGGCGACCAACGCACGCCAGGGCGACGTCGACGGCGACTCGCAGGGCGACGCCTGCGACAACTGCCCGAGCCTGGCGAACGTCGATCAGGCCGATACCGACGGCGACGGAATCGGCGACGCCTGCGACAGCGGGAACGACACCGACGGCGACGACCATTCCGGACGCCACCGACAATTGTCCGACGGTCCCGAACGCGAATCAGCTCGACGGCGATACCGACGGCAAGGGCGACGCTCTGCGACAACTGCCCGTCGGTGGCGAACGCGAATCAAGCCAACGGCGACGGCGACACGTTGGGCGACGCCTGCGACAACTGCCCAGCGGTCCCGAACGCAGAACCAGCTCGACGGCGATGCCGACGGCAGCGGCGACGTCTGCGACAACTGTCCCACGGTCCCGAACGCGAATCAGCTCGACGGCGACGCCGACGACGTCGGGCGACGTCTGCGACAACTGTCCCGCGGTCGCGAACGCGAGTCAGACCAACGGCGACGGCGACACGCTCGGCGATGCCTGCGACAACTGTCCGGCGGTCACGAACCAGAACCAGCTCGACGGCGACGGCGACACCGTCGGCGACCTTTGCGACAACTGCCCCGCGGTCGCGAACGCGGAACCAAGCCAACGGCGACGCGCGACGCGCTCGGCGACGCCTGCGACACCTGCCCGCTCGGCCGCGGACGAATCAGCTCGACGGCGACGACGGTGCTGCGGCGACGTCTGCGACAACTGCCCGACGGTCGCGAATACGAGTCAAGCCGATCTCGACGGCGACACGCATCGGCGACGCCTGCGACTCCGACCGGGACGGCGACGCTCGTGCCCAACGTCGACGATTGCGCGCCGGACGCGCGAGGCACGTCGGCGATCCCGGGCGAGGCTTCGGCCCTGCGGAGCGACGCGCGGACAAGGTCACGCTGCGATGGAACGGGGCGACCCAGGGCACGTCTACGGCCTCTACCGCGGCACGGTCGCGCCCGGCGCGCCGTTCGCCTACAACCACCAGTGCGTGGCGGCCACCGTGACGAGCGATGCGGTTCGGCCGATTCCACGAATCCGGCGCCCGGCGAGCTCTTCTACTACCTCATCGTGGGAAGCAACTCGTGCGGGAGCGGCGGCCTCGGCTCCGGGACCGCCGGACGCCCGACCGCCGCTGTCGGCCTGCTACGCCCGAATCCGCCTCCGACGGTGACGGGGACGGAACTCGCGACGTCGATGACGTCTGCGCGGCCGTGTCCGATCCCGGCCAGGCCGACACCGACGGCGATCGCGTCGGCAACGCCTGCGACAGCTGCCCCACCACCGCGAATCCGAGCCAGGCGGACAGCGACGGCGACACGCGTCGCCGATGCGTGCGACGTCTGCCCGACCGTCGCGAATCCAGAGCCAGGCGGACGGCGACGGCGACGGCTAGCGGCGACGCCTGCGACAACTGCCCGACGATCGCCAACGCCGAGCCAGGCCAACGGCGACGGCGACACCTTGGGCGACGCCTGCGACAACTGCCCGACGGTCACGAACCAGAATCAGCTCGACGGCGACGGCGACGCGCATGGGCGACGTGTGCGACAACTGCCCGACGGTCGCCGAACGCGAACCAGCTCGACGGCGACGGCGACACCGTAGGCGACGCGTGCGACAACTGCCCCGCGGTCACGAACCAGAATCAGCTCGACGGCGATACCGACGGCAGGGGCGACGTGCTGCGACAACTGCCCGGCGATCGCGAACCCGACGCAAACCGACATCGATGGCGACACCGTGGGTGACGCGTGCGACAACTGCCGGAAGGTCGCGAATGCCGGGCAGCAGGACGCCAATGGCAACGGCGTGGGCGATGCCTGCGTCATGGCCGCGCGTGGGGACGTGGACGACGGGGCTCACACATACCGTCGGCGCCGGTAACGATCGTCTCCTCGTGTTCATGGTGGGTTACGAGAACTCGACGGACACGCTGATCAGCACGGTGAAGTACGGCGGTCAGAGCCTGACCAGGGCCAACGGCACCGTCGGTCGGAACGGCCGATCGGGTCGAGCTGTGGTATCTCAAGGAGACCGGGATCGCGGCCGCGACCACCAACACGTTCGTCGTGACCTACGGCGGCGGGACTCCGTCGGCGCAGTTCTTCGCCGCCGCGACCATCAAGAACGTCGACCAGACCACGCCGGTGTTCGCCAGCAACATCAACTCGATCGAACGCGGCGACGCCCAACCCGCTGCCGGTCAACGTCAGCGTGACCTCGGACGGCATGGCGATTGTCAGGCGCGATCTGCGGAAACTCGGGATCGTTCATCTGGAACAACGGGTGGACCGAGGGTACGGACCAGAGCACCGGAGGCGGTAGCGCCAGCTCCTGCTCGTCGGCGGACCACTTTGAGGCCGCGAACGGCACCGCCACGGCAAGCGCCACGGCACTCGAGCCAAAACAAGCAGGCCATCGTCGTCGTTTCGCTGTCCGTTGCCCGATAGCCGGGCGGTTACCGGCCGGACTCACCGCTGTTGTCTCACCGCGGGTTCTCGTCTATAGTTCGCCGTTCTTTGCCGAGTCGGCGGTAAATGTGTCTGGCTGTTCGGGTTTTGGCCACGGAGGAACGGGACATCATGAGAGCAGGTATCCGGCATGTGCTCGGCGTCATCGCCGTGACCCAGCTCGCCCTCCTGGCGGCGGGATGCAGCCACGAGAAGCTGAGCGGCGCTTCTCAAGATCTCTCCGTCACTTTTACGCCCAGCCCGCCGGGTGCCGGACGATATACCGGAGTCGGGAACGACAAGGCCACATTCATCATCAACAAGCTCCTCGTGCTGCCGGCCGACCCGGAGACCGCGGCACTCTACGGCACGCAGTTCGCTCGTGCTCCGCTTCACGCCGTTCGATCCGGACAATCACCCTCACCTCCTGAGGAGACCGCGGAATCCGAGTTCGCGCATATCGCACTCTCGCCCGGAACCTACCGCGTCACGACCCTCGAGGTCACGCCGCTGGTATTGATCGACGACAACGTCGATCCGAATGCCACGGGGTGCATCGAGAAAGTTGCGGTCATCGACCGCACGAGTGTGAATCCCAACATTGCCGATACGCTCGCGTTCGAATTCCCGAATCCCGGCGACACTCCCGCGAACCTGAACTTTACCATCCGGCCCGGCCAGACGAAGCTCGCGATGAAGGTCAACGTCCCTGGCCTCATCACGGGCTACGAGGCGTCCTTCACGTGTCAGCCCTGCGTTGCGGACCTGGCTCCCAGTGTCTGACCGCGTTCAGCGTGCGCGAACTTCAAGACCGCGCTGCTCGCGAACCTGACGTTATCGAGTAGAGGGTGCCGGACATGGTGCGCGCGGCGCGGACGATTCGCCGTCCTCGCGACGATCGCGATCTCGGTCTCGTGCGAGACGGTGGAAGACCCCCTGCCTCCCCAGGCGAGCTTGAACTTCGACATCACGGACTCGACGATCGGGTCGCAGCGGACCGCGCTCCCCTCGCCGCAGGTCGTCTCCTGGCGGGTCGAAGAGCTGTCGGCTTCGAACATCACCGGCTTCGACGGCACGTATTCCTTCCTGTTTTCGGGACCTTGTACCTATCAGCTGAGCTTGCTCACGCCCTTCAGCTTCCGGCCGCGTGCCGCACTTCGGGCTTGACCTTGGCGCCGGGAGGCAACCCGCGCACGGCGACGCTGCGGATCAAGCTGTCCAGACTCGAGCTTCGCGCCGCGGCGCGGCCCGATCTTGCGAGCTCCGCAGACCCCGATGGAGACGGCGTTCCGAACGCGATCCGACAACTGCCCGATTGTCGCCAACGCTTCTCAGGACAACGTGAACGTCGATCAGGAGATCGGTCAAGGTGGGAGACGAGTGCTCCGGTTTCGATAGGACCGGCAAGCGGACGATCCCGGATCAGGATCTTGACGGCGTCACCGATGCCAGCGACAACTGCTTGTGGTATCCGAATCCTCTGGCGCCGGGCGAAACGACGCCGACGGATGTCGATCGCGACGGAATCGGTGACGCTTGCGAGCGGATCGCACCGGTCGTTCTACCGAATGGGCGGCTCACGATCGAGTGCGATAACGTCACATTCGAGGCGGCTGCCTTCGAAGGTCGCGTTCTTCCGCATCGACTTCGGGAGGGCCGGCGTCCTGACCTGCGACGCGGGCTTCACCGGCTGCACGATCGATCCATCCGCGGTGCGCGTCAGCCTGGCGGGCTCGAGTACGACCTATCCCTGCCACTAGCAGAGGCCAGGGCCTCGCGCGCGGGATCAGGCGCGCGCGGGCCTGCGACGCTTCTTGGACGCGACGGCCTGCTCGAGCGCGGCGTCGATCGACCGTCGCAACGGCGGACGGCTCGACGGGCTTGCAGAGACACCGGATGGCGCCGCACTCCAAGATCCGGGCCTCCGTCTCCTGCGTGTGGTATCCGGTCATCGCGATCACGACGGTCGAAGCCGTCTCCGAATCACCCTTGATCGTGCGGCACACCTGGAAGCCGTCCAGCCCCGGCATGCGCAAATCGAGCAGCACGACGTCCGGGCGGAAGGTCGCCACCAGGCGCCCCGCCTCGAACCCGTCCGCGGCCGTCATGACGTCGTAGGGGGTCGCGCGCCGCGACGAGGCTCTCCGCGATCACATCGCGGATCCCGGCCTCGTCGTCGACGACGAGCACCCGCGCGCGGCCGGATCCGTCGCGCAGCTCTTCCGGAAGAGGGATGCCGTTCTCCCTCATGAACCGCGCCAGGTCTTCGCGGCGGATGCGCCGGTGTCCGCCCGGCGTGCGGAACGCCGGGAGGCGTCCGGCGTTGACCCAGTTGATGATGGAAAGGGGGACACATGGCAGAGCTTCGCAGCCTCGAACGTCGTGAAGACTGCCTTCTCTCGCATCAGCCATACCCTTAAGAATTTGAACTATTAAAACAAAACAGCGGTCAATATGAACACTTCCTGAGATCATGTCAAGCCGCGCTCGAACGCCTCCGGCGATCAGCTTGCGGATCGGAGGACATCCCCTCGACGACCACGGGATCGCTCTGTTCGGGAGCCGCGATTTCCCGGCGAGATCGATGAAGTGCCCGGAGCGGCTGGCTTTGGTTTCGAGGTAGAAACGGTTGTAGGGGTTCGACGGAATGACGTGGGGAATGCGGCCGCTGACCTGCAGACCGTACTGGGTCAGCTGCCGGATCTTCGCGGGATTGTTCGTCATGAGCCGGACCGAGCGGATCGCGAGGCTCTTGAGCATGTGCGCCGCGATCGCGTAGTCGCGCTCGTCGTCCCTGAAGCCCAGCGCCAGGTTGGCCTCGACGGTGTCGAGTCCGATGTCTTGCAGCGCGTAGGCGCGAACCTTGTTGATCAGCCCGATGCCCCGCCCTTCCTGGCGCAGATAGAGCGAGGCAGCCCCGCGTCCAACGCGCCCAGGGCTCGCAGCGCGACCTCGAGCTGATCGCGGCAATCGCAGCGCAAGCGATCCGAGCGCGTCCCCCGTCAGGCACTCGGAGTGCAGCCGCGTCGGCACGTCATCGCGGTCAGAGCACCTCGCCGTGCACCACGGCGATGTGCTCCTTCGCATCGCGATTGTTCCAGAACGCCACGATGTGGAAGTTGCCGAAACGCGTCGGGAGATCGGCGACGCCGACCACTTTCACGCAGACCTTTCCGGTCCCGAATCCTTCGCACTCGTGGTCCCGGTCGCGCTCGACCAGGGACTGAAGCGTCAGTGCCTCGGCCATGTTCACTCCTCTTCGAGTAATCGCCGCGCACTCGCGATTCCCGCGAGCCACGCCGCTTCGATGCCCCCACCGGGGACGAACGATTCTCCGGTGACGATGACCCGTCCTCCTCCGGGAACCCGCAGCGAGACCGGTCTGCTCATCTCACTCCCGCGATCGGAACGCGCGAACCGCCACCGGTGCGCCTGGACCCATGAAGGCGTTTCCGCCCAGGCGCCTACGAGGTGTGCCGTCTCCCGGATGAGCTCCGCGATCCATGCGCCTTCCGGCTCGTCGAATTGAACCCGCGACCAACACGGCCGGGCCTGGGCCACCAGCACGACGTATCGAGCGCCGGTTCGCTTGGTCGAGTCGTGCGAGATCATTTGCACGATCGCCGAGTCGCCCGGATAGCCAATGTCCCACGAAGGGCGGTCCACGTCGAGGGGATAACCCGCGAGAGCCGTGAGGCAGGCCTGCGAACCGATCATGCCGAGCACCGCGCCGACAGCCGCAGCGTCAGGCCCTTCGCACCCCAGGGACCGCAGCAGCCGGAGCGCGGTTGGAGGAGGCACCGCGAGCACCACGGACGACGCGAACAACGATGCGCCGGGGGTGTGCACGTCGATCCCCCGGAGACCGCGGAGAGGGACGCGACCGGCGTTTCGAGCCTGACGTCGAGACCGTGGGCGAGGTGCTTCCGGAAAGACCGTCAGCCCGTCGGGATACGCCAGACGCCGCTCGAAGGGCTCGAACGCCTTCGGGAGACAGGGAGGCCCCGAACCCTCGATCTTGACGGGCCACCCGTCGAGGGCCGTCGGTCCCCGGCCGCCCGCATCGCGTCGACGAACGCGTCGTTCGATCCGTGGAGAAACGCCGCACCATGATCGATCGGCTGTCCGTCAATACGACGCGAGGCGCAGCGGCCGCCCACCCCGCGAGGATCGTTCGAGCACGATCGGCGACCGACCGGCCTCATTCAGAGCGCGAGCGCATGCAGAGGCCGGCGACACCGGCCCCCACGACGACGGTGCCGGCTGCCCGCGCCGCGGCCCCGCCGGTCACCGGCGCTCTTCACGGTCGCCGAGGACGAGTCGACCGAAACAACGCGGCTTGTGAAAATCCGGAGGGTCGACAAGCGTCGGCGACCAACAGGAAAACTCGGGCACTCCGTCGCGCGGGCGCTCGATCCTGAAGAAGTTGGCCCGCCAGACGCGCGGCGGGACTCCGTCGCAAAGGTCGCTCCAAGGGATCTCCAAGTGCGCGATCCATGTTCCGGGTGAGGGACGCGAAACGGCAACGACCAGCCCGCCGGCGTTCCACGCCGTGTCGACCCGCATCGAGTCGCGCCGTTCCATGCGGGTTCGTCACCCGTGCATCGAAGATCGCGCCTAGAGGATTCACCTCGATCTCGAGGTAGTCCGACGGGTCGCCCTCCCCGGGGGCTACGAACAACTCGACGACCTCTTCCTCCCAAAGCGGTGCGTCGCGATCTCTGTGCGTCGCCCAGATGTCGCGGTCGTCGCACTCGAAGCGCACGAGGAGTGCGTCGTCGTCGTAAGCGGTGCGCACGACCGTAGCCTGGAGGGGTTCGGATCCATCCTGCGCCCGCCGCAGGGCGACGGCGGGTACTCGCGACCACGCGGCGGCGTCGAGTCCTCCTTGCGTTCGCAGACGTTCGACCCTTGGGACGACCGCTTCGGCCATGGAAGAGCGCTCCCTAGTGACGCCACGAGTCTAGCGCGCGTAGATATCGGGGTCGTGCCGCGTGAGGAGCATGGACGGGTCGGCGACGTCGGAGAACCCGAGCTTCCGATAAAGCCCATGGGCATCGCGCGTGACCAGCAGCCATCGGCGCAACCCCTGCAGCTCGGGATGTGCTAAGGCGGTAGCTACGAGCCACGCCGCGAGCCCGCGGCGGCGGTGATCCTCGATCACGAAGACATCCGCGAGGTAGGCGAAGGTCGCACGGTCGGTGACCACGCGCGCGAAGCCGACCTGCTGCTCCTCCAGGAAAACCGACAAGGGAAGCGAATGGGCGATCCCCGGGCCACCGTCTCCTTGGGGATGCCCCTGGCCCAATACGATCGCACGAGGAACTCGTGGACGACCTCGATGTCGATCAGCTCGGGATCGTCCGAGATCCGATACGGCGGGCGGTACCAGTTCATGACGGCTCCTTGACGGTGAGTCCACGGTCGAGACGGAACAGAGCCCGCGCGTTCGAGGTCGTCGCGGCTTCGAGGGCGGCGACGTCCTCCTCGCGGGCATCGGCCAGACGGCGCAGCGTATGCGCGACGAACGCGGGCTCGCATCGCGCTCCGCGCTTCGGGCTAGGCGCCAGGAACGGGCTGTCCGTCTCGACGAGTATCCGGTCGCGCGGCACGACGCGCGCCGCCACGCGGACCTCGTCGGCGTTCTTGAACGTGATGACGCCGTTGAAGGCCAGGTGCCAGCCGATCGCGAGGTAACGCTCGGCCTCGACCGGCCCGCCGGTGAAGCTGTGGATCACCCCTCGATTGCGAGGATGCGCCGTGAGCAGCGCGGCCATGTCGTCGTGCGCTTCGCGGACGTGAATGACGACCGGCAGGTCGAGCCGGGCGGCGAGGTCGAGCTGACGCTCGAACCGCTCCGCCTGGACCGGGTGCGGGTCGAGGTCGTAGTGGTAGTCGAGCCCGATCTCCCCGACCGCCACGAAGCCGCCGTCCGCGAGAAGGCCAGCGAGCGCGTCGAAGGCGGCATCGAACGCGTCGCCCGCCGCGTGGCTCGAGAACGGGTCGAGCCCCGCGGTCGCGAAGACGACGCCGGGGTGCCGCAGCGCCAGGTCACGCGCGCGGATCGCGTCGTCCGACGCCGGTGCCGATCGTGACGCACGCGGCATACGCCCGCCTCGCACGCCCTCGCAACGACCGCATCCACGTCATCGGAGAACTTGGCGTTGGTGAGATGGCAGTGCGAGTCGATCATTCGTAGCGGAGCGCCTCGATCGGGTCCTGCCGCGCCGCCTTGACCGCCGGCCACATACCGAACACGAGCCCGACGGCCGACGAGACGCGCGAAGCCGAGCACGATGGACCAGATGGGCGCGGCCGCCTGAAACTTCAGGGCCGCACGGGCGACGAACGCCGCTCCCAGCCCGAACCCGATGCCGAGCGCTCCCCGACGCCGGTCAGCGTCACCGCTTCGACGAGGAACTGGGTCGCGATGTCCCGCCGGGTGGCTCCCAGCGCCTTGCGCAAGCCGATCTCGCGCGTGCGCTGCGTCACGTTGACCAACATGATGTTCATCACGCCGACGCCGCCGACGAGAAGGGCGATCCCCGCGATGACGATCATCGCCGCGGCGACGGCACCGGTGATCTGCTGGAATTGCTTGAGCTGCCCGACGCTCGTGAACGTGGCGAAATCGTTGTCCTGGTTCGCCTTGAGCCCGCGGCGAGCTCGCATGATCGCCGTTTCCTCTTCGATCAGCGCGTTGTAATCCTCGGGGCGCTTGGGAACCGTCGCGATGTGGATCGTGTCGCCGTGCCCGTTCTTGACCTGCGGGAATTGATCGTCGAAGGCGGTGATCGGAATCGCGACGAAGCTGTCGTTGCTTCCGCCTCCCATGAAGGAGCCTTTGTGCTCGAAGATCCCGACGACCTGGTACTCGCGGCCGTTCAGCGTGAGCAGCTTGGTCGATCGCATCGCGTTGAGGCCAGAGCGCGTCGGCGATGTCCGATCCCGATCACCGCGACGTGCGCGGCGTGGAGCACGTCGGAATCCGTGATGAAACGTCCGTCCTGAACGTAGTGGGTGTTCGCGTCGCAGTAGTCGGGGATCCCGCCGAAGACGACGGGGCCGTTCGCCTGGTTGCGTCCAGCCTTGACGACCGTGTCCTGGAAGAGATACCGCTCGGCGGACACAGCGGCGACGTATTTCGAAAGGCGCTTCAGGGCGAGCGCGTCTTCATAGGTCAGGTCGCGCCGATTGCGCTCCGATTCCGGCCGGTCGGGGCCGTTGAATCGCGGCTCGAACTTCTGGAACTGCACGAGCTGGGCGCCGAACGCGGTGAACGACGCGGTGACCTGATTGTTGAACCCGACGACGAAGCTGACCATCATGATGACCGTCGCGACGCCGGCCATGACCCCGAGCAGCGTGAGGAAGCTCCGGAGCTTCTGCGCGCGCATGGCGCCTAATGCGAAACGCATGTTCTCGAGCCACGCGATGCGAGCCCGGCCGCGCCGCGTCACGACTCGTCCCTCAACGCGTCGACCACCGCGAGGTTCGACGCGTTGCGCGCCGGAAGATACCCGGCGACGACCCCGACCAGCGTCGACAGGCCGAGCCCCATCACGGCGATGGGCGCGGTGAGCTGCGCCGGAAAGTTCAGCAGGGCTGCGGACCAACGACCGGCGCCACCGCGCCGATCAGGACGCCCGACGATCCCGCCGGCGGTCGACAGCAGCGCCGCCTCGAGCAGAAACTGCCGGCGGATGTCGCGCTTGCGCGCGCCCATCGCCAGCCGCACGCCGATCTCCCGCGTCCGCTCGACGACGCCGACGAGCATGATGTTCATGATGACGATCCCGCCGACGCCCAACGACACCGACGCGATCAGGATCGTCAGGATGAACATCGCCGCGGAGATCTGGCGCCACAGGATCTTGCAGGCTCTCCACGGTGACGACTCCGAACGGATCGGGCGCGCGGAACGGCGTGTGCCGCAGCGCGCGCATCACCGGCGCGCACCTCGTCGGTGGCCGCGGGGACTCCGGGCACGCCGCCCCGAGCCTGGATGAAGCATGTCGACCGAGTTGCGCGTGCCCCAGGTCTTCCGGAACGTGTTCAGGGGAACGAAGACCTGGTTGTCCTGGCTCTGACCCAGCGTGCGCCCCTGCTGCGTGATCGAGCCCGATCGACCCGAAACGGGACGCCCCCGACGAGCACCGTCTTGCCCAACGGGATCGACGTGCGGGAAGAGCTCGGTCTTGATGTCCCACCCGATCACGACGACGGCCTGGGCGCCCTGGTCGTCGATGTCCGCGAACCACCGTCCGGTTTCGAGGTCGATCCCCGCGAGGCTCGCGTAGTTGGCGGTGCATCCGTGCACCTGAACGTCACCCAACCGCTTGTCCGCGTGCTTGACCGCCGACCTGCGTGCCGACGTCGGCGCCGATCGCCGAGAGCGTGCGTCAGCAGCGCCGCGCGAGCTTCTGGTAATCGCGCGTCGTGAAGTCGGGGCGCTTGATCGCGTCGAGGAACTCGTCCCGGCTGGTGATCACGCCGAACTTGGTCACGACGAACACGTCGGGCGAGAGCTGGATCACCTTGTCGCGAACGTAGGCGTTGAGCCCCGAGATCACCGAGGCCACGGCGACGACGGTCGTGACGCCGATGATGATCCCGAGCAGCGTCAGGAAGCTTCTGAGCTTGTGGGCCCGGATCGATTCGAGCGAGGCGCGGACCAGCTCGCCCAGGCCCACGTCAGCCCTCGAGGCGTCGCCGTCTCGTCCGGCTTCGCCTCGCGAACGAGATCGCCCGGCTTCAACATCCGCAGCTCCTTGAACGGGCCGGTGATCAGAAGCTCCCCTTCCTTGAGACCGGCCGTGACCTCGACGGCCAGCTCGCCGAGGAGTCCCGTGGTGATCGGTTTGAAGACGGCCTTCCCGCCCTCGATCAGGAAGACGCCTTCCTGCTCCTTGGGAGGAGTCGCCGGCGGCGGATCTCCCGGCTTGCGCGGCTCGGCATCGCGCACCACCAGCGCCTGCAGGGGCACGGTGAGCGCCTTCGGCCGGAAGCCCGTGAGGATGTCGGCCTGAACCGAAAGCCCGGGCTTGATGCCCTGCGGCGGGTTCTTGAGCTGCACCTTGACCTTGAACTTGATCGCCTCGTTCTGAACTCCCTTGCGTGGCGTTGATCGGCGAGTTGCCGACCTCGGTCACGACGCCGTCGAACGTCTTGTTCGGGATAGGCGTCGACGTGGACGCGCGCGTCCTGCCCCAGGGCGACCGATGGGATCGACGTCTCGTCGATCTCCATCTCGGCTTCGACCACCGACATGTCCGAGATCGTCAGCAGCACCGTTCCCGGCTGGTTCTGGACGCCGATGACGGCGACCTCGCCCTCTTCGATCCGCTTCGCCGTCACGATGCCGTCCATCGGCGCGACGATGGTCGTCTTCGAAAGCGAGTTCTGCGCGCCCTCCAGCATCGCGCGGGCCTGCTCGACGCGCTGCTCCGAGGCGAGTAGGGCGCGCCTGCGACGTCGACGCGTTGGTCCGCGCGCGCTGCACGTCGGCCACGGCGAGGATCCCGGCCGCGTTGTTCTTCTCGGCGCGCTCGAGATCCGCCTTGGCCTGATCCGGCGTTGAACCGCGCGGAGTCGAGATCCTTCAGCAGGGCCTGCATCGAGAACTCGGAGCTCTTCGCGCCCGCCCGGTAGTTGACGGCGTCGAGCTGCATGAGGAACTGACCCTTCTTGACGAAGTCCCCCTCGCGCACGGCCAGATGGATGACCTGCCCCGGCACGGTCGCCGAGAGGTCCACCTTCTTCGTCGCCTGCACCTTGCCGTTGGCGCTCACCTTGGCCTGGAGGTCCTGGCGCTCGACCTTCGCGGTCTGGACCGCCTTCGGCTTGGGCCCGCGCTTCGACATGGCAGAACGCCGCCGCTCGCGCCGACAACCACGACGAGGATGACGGCGCCCCAGACGATCTTCCGCTTCATCAGGTGTGATCTCCCCTCGTACCCTGTACTTACGCCCCTCGGAAGGTGACGGTTTCAGCCCGGTGGGTGTAGCCTGGTGCCATGAGCGAACGACCCGTCCTCTTCATAGGCGAAAAAACGTTTCCTCGTGGTCCATGCGGGCCTGGGTCGCGCTGACGTGGAAGGGCGTCCCCTTCGAGGAGCGCACGATTCTCCTGACTCAGGACAAGTCACGGACCGAACGACGAAAGGTATCACCGACCGGCAAGCTCCCGGTGCTTCACCACGGCGGGCTGGTGATCCCCGATTCGCTGGCGATTATCGAGTACCTCGGAGGAGACGTTTCCACCTCCTTCCTACCCGGCGCTCTGGCCGTCCGACCGCGCCCAACGCGTCCGGGCCCGGTGGCTGGCCGCCTCGATGCACTCGGGGTTCATGAAGGTCCGCGAGGGGATGTCGTTCAACCTCTGCTTCCTGCCGCGGGTTCCCGAAGCCTCTCCCGACGCGCTGGCCGAAGCCCAGGAGGTGCTGGAGCTCTGGGAGGCCGCTCTCACCCGCCCCGAGCGTCGCGGCGGGCCGTACCTGTGCGGCGCCTTCTGCGCGGCCGACGTGATGTTCGCGACGATGGCGGCTCGCCTTCAGCGCGTTCGGCGTGCCGGCGTCGGACTACCCGCAGGCCCGCGAGTACCTGGCCGCCGTCCTCGCGGCGCCGCCCGTCGCGGCATGGATGGATCAGGCGCGCGGCGCTGCCGCCCATGCAACCTACTAGACGCGCGTAGCGACGCTCCACTACTCCGCCCTCAGCACCTCGATCGGCCGGCGGCGCAGCGCGCCCGGCGCTGGCGGCGATGCCCGCGATCACCGACAACGCCACGGTCGCGAGCGGCGCCCCGGCGAGCACCAGCGGCCGCCAAGTCCACTCGATCTCCATGCCGCGCGTCAGGACCGACCCAGGCGAGGACCGCGCCGCCGATGGTGCCCACGATGCCCGCAACCGAGTCCGATCAGGGCGAATTCCACGGCGAACATCGCGACGACGCCGCGGCGCGTCGCGCCCAGAGTCTTCAGGAGCGCCACCTCGCGTCCGCGGCGCGAAGCGGACGCACCCACCGCCCCGGCGAGGATCGCGATCCCCGGCGGTGATCGCGAATCCGCCGAGGAGCCGGATGCCCACACCGAGGCGCTCGAGAAGCGTCGCGACCTTCTCGACGATCTCGCGTACGTTCAGCATCGTGACGTTCGGCACGCTCGGCGGCGAGCCGGTCCTGCAGCGCCTGCTCGCGCCCGGCGGGAAGGCGCGCCGCGGCGACGCGCATCTGAGGCGCCCGGTCGAGCACGCCGGGCTCGACGACGAGGAAGAAATTGATGCCGAAGCTCTTCCAGTCCACCGTGCGCAGGCTCGTCACGAGTCAGCTCGAACGGAACGCCCTGGACGTCGTAGACGAGCTTCGAGCCGATGCTGGCGCCCATGTCCTTGGCGAAGTCGCGCTCGATCGAGATCTCGGAGTGCGCGGGGTCGCTCCAGAGCTTGCCTTCGACGACGACGTTGTCCTTCGGCAGCTCGTCGAGGTAGGTGAGGTTCTGCTCTCGCGTGAGGATCCACTTCCGCCGCCCCTCGTCCGGGCCCTTCTTCGCGAGCTCGGCGGCCGCTGACGCCGTCGATCGAGACGAGGCGGGCGTTGACGATCGGAACGCCGCGGATTTCCGTCGCGCCGGCGCTCGGCGAGGAGCGAGCGCACCGCGGCCACTGGCTCGTCTGCATGATCGACGAGAAAGACGTTGGGGGCGTCCTTCGGGAAGATCGGCGCGCAGCCGCGACGTCAGCCCGCGATGGACGAGGGCGATGGCGACGACGACGAGCACGCCGAGACCCAGCGCGGTGACCGCCGGGAGCGTGCCGGCCCCCGGCCGCGCGAGCGCCGCGAGCCCGTGCCGGAACGCGACCCGAACGCGCTCGCGCGCGACCCCGGCGACGACGCGCATGAGGAGCCGGGCCGCGCCGGCGAGCACCGCCGCGGCGACGGTCATCCCGGCCGCGAATCCCGGCGGCGACGCTGCGCGGAGCCCGACTGCACGTAGGCCGCGCCGAACACGCCGGCCAGAGAGGGCGACGACGACGGCGGCCCGGGCGAGCGCGCCCGGACGGCCGAGGGCTCGGCGTCGCGCGCGAAGCACGCGCAGCGGCGGCACGAGGCGAAGCGCCGAGAGCGGGGCGATGCTGAAAGAGCAAGCGCCACGCCGGTTCCCAGAGCCAGTCCGCGCACCGCCGCTCGCGGGTTGCCAGGCGTCGATCGGCACGGACGGAAGCAGCCCGCGAGAAACCGCGGCGCGATCGCCAGGATCACGGTCGTCGCGATCGCCACGCCGGCGAGTGAGTCCCGCCAGGCCGAGCAGCGCCGTTTCGAGCGGCGTAGAGCGCGACGATCTCGCGCGGCCGCACGCCGAGGCATTTCAGGACCGCGATCGCGTCGAAGCGCGAGTCGAGCCACGCGCGGACCGTTTGCGCGACGCCGATGCCGCCGAGGATGAGCGAGACCAGGGCGACGAGGCCGAGGAAGCGCGACGCCCGCTTCAGGCCGTCCCGGAGCGCGGGCTGGGCATCCGCGTAGGTTTGCACGCGCACGCCCGAGGTTTCAGGAATCGCCGCGCGCAGCGATCTTCGCGGCCGCTTCGACGTCGGCAGCGCCGGCGCCGGTTCCCAGCTTGACGAGGATCACCCGATCGATGCGGCTTCCGAACGCTTCGAGGCCGGTGCGTTCGAACCCGGCGAGCGAGAGCATCACGCGCGGCCCCAACGTCAACGACACGTTGACCTTGTCGGGCTCCGACAGGATGCGCCCGCGCACGACGAACGTCCTTGCCTCCGATTCGTGAGCGCGCTCCCTCGCGCGAGATGGAGCTTGTCCGCAGAGCTCCGGCGCCACGAGCACGCCTTCGGCGATCGAGCAGGCTCGGCGAGCGGCACGCTGGGGTCCGTCGCCACCGCGCCGTAGAACGGATAGCCGTCGCCGACCGCCTTCAGCAGGACGAGCGCCGACGGCCCTGGCGGCGCCGCCGGTGCCGGGGATCGACACGACGGTCGCCAGCTCGCGCACGGACGTCGCGACGAGCGCCGGGCTGCTTCGGCGACGAGCGCGTCGACCGCCTCGCGTGACGGCCGCGGGGATCGCCTTGTCCGCGCGCACGCGAGAGATCCGCGGCGAGGAGCTGGCGCGCTTCCCTGCGCAACCCGCGATCGATGCCGTTCGACAGCCCGGCCACCGCGACGACGGCGGCGACGCCGACGGCGAGGCACGCCGTGAAGAAGAGGATCTTCCCGGCGCGCCCTCGCGTCTCCCGCGCCATCAGGCGCAAGCCGAGACGCGACCTTCACGAGACCGGCTCCGGAGCGCGCCGCTCCTCGCGCTCGATCCGCCCGTCGCGCAGATGGATCCGCCGGTCGGCCAGCTGCGGCGACCTCCGGGTCGTGGGTCACCAGGACGAGGGTCGTGCCGCTCTCGCGCCGCAGCGCGTCGAGCGTGTCGAGCACGACCTGGCCCGGTCACCCGGTCGAGGTTGCCGGTGGGCTCGTCGGCCAGTAGGATCGGCGGTCTCGGACCGAAGGCTCGCGCGAGGGCGACGCGCTGCTGCTCGCCGCCGGAAAGCTGCGACGGGTAGTGGTGGCCGCGCTCGCCGCAGTCCGACGGCTGCGAGGAGCTGATCGGCGCGGAACGCGCGTCGGGGACGTCGGCCAGCTCCAGAGGGAGCAGGACGTTTTCGAGCGCCGTGAGGTTGCCCAAGAGCTGGAACGACTGGAACACGAAGCCGATCGTGCGACGGCGCAGGAGCGCGAGATCGTCTTCGGAGAGATCCTGGATCTCGCGTCCGTCGAGAACGACCTGGCCCTCGGACGGACGATCGAGTCCTGCCATGAGGGCGAGGAGCGTGGACTTGCCGCTGCCGGAGGGTCCCAAGACGGCGACGAACTCGCCGGGGGCGATGGAGAGATCGATGCGATCGACGATCGTCAGCTGCCGGCCTCCCGAGGGAAGCCGGCGCGTGAGACCGCGAAGCTGGATTCTGGGCGTCATCGCGGCCCTGGTTTATCTCACCGTGATCTCGTGCGCCAACGCCGCGAGGCCGCGAGCCGCTCGTGATCTTTCTCGGCGACAGCCTGACCGCGGGGCGCGGCCTCCCCGCCGATGCCGCGTTTCCCGCGCTCGTCGCGGAGATGTCGCGCGAGAAGGGCCGGCCGTTGCGCGTCGTGAACGCCGGCGTCAGCGGCGACACGACCTCCGGCGGGCTCGATCGCCTGGGATGGCTGCTCGAGCAGAAGCCCGACGTCCTCGTCGTGGGCCTCGGGGTGAACGACGCCTTCCGCGGGCAGCCGGTCGATCGCATCGAAGCGAACCTTCGCGCCGATCGTGGCGCAGGCGAAGGCGGCGGAGCGCGCGTCGTGCTGCTCGGCATGCGCGTCCCGACCAACTACGGTCCGGAATACACCGAGGCGTTCGCGGCGATCTACCCCGCGTCGCGAAGAAGGAAAGCGTGGACCTGATGCCCTTCCTGCTGGACGGCGTGGGCGGACACCCGGAGCTGAACCTCGAGGACGGCATCCATCCGAATCAGGAAGGGCAGCGGATCGTCGCCAGCCACGTTCTCGCCTACGTCGAACGCGCGGTGAAAGCAAGGCCATGATCGCTCGCAGCTGCTCGTGGTCCTCGTGGCTGCTGCCGCGCGCGGCGCCGGCGCCGGCGCCGCGCTACGACCCCGACGCTTTCGCCGCCCTCGAGGCGATGGAACAGGCGACCGCCGGAATCCGCGACTACACGATGCGGTTGGTGAAGCGCGAGCTCCGCGGCACCGAGCTTACGCCCGAGGAGACGATCGACATCAAGTGGCAGCGACCGCAGCGGATCTACCTTCACGAGGTCGCGGGACCGCGGGAAGGCCAGGAGGTGCTCTACGTCCCCGGGCTGGAACAAGGACCGGATCCGGGTCCACAAGGGCTCGTTTCCGGATTGAATGTGAACCTGGATCCCTACGGCACGACTCGCGATGGCGCATTCGCACCACCCGGTCCCCGAGATCAGCCTCGTGCATCTCACCGAGATCGTGCTCGACAACGTGCGCCGGGCCCGCGCGAGGAACGTCGGATCGCTGATCTTCCAGGGACACGAGACCGTTTTCGGGACGACCCGCGTTGAGGCTCGAGGCGACGACCGCCTGCGACCGGGCACGTCGCCGACGATCGCGAAAGGGCAAACGCTCTGGGACGTGGCGAAGGCCACCGGCCAGTCGATGTACGTGATCCTCCACGCCAATCGCGCACGAAAGTGGCGGCAGGCGGACCATCCCGAGCCCGGCGACGCCGTGATCGTCCCCGAGTTCTACGCCGGACGTCTCGTCCTGTGGATCGACGACGAGCTGCATTTGCCGCTGCAGATCGACCTTTACGACCACGAGGGGAATCTCTACGAGCACTACGAGCACCACGATCTCAAGATCAACGTCGGGCTCACCGACGCCGACTTCGATCCGACCAACCCCGCATACCGCTTCTGACGGCGGGCGAGATCGCGAATCCGGCTACAATCCTCCGCCATGAGCGACGGAGCCGAATCGAGGTCCGAGGCGGTCACGCACGGCGTCCGGGTGTCGGTGCGGGCCCGGTTCGTTCCGGAGCGCTCGAACCCCGGGGACGGCGAGTGGTTCTTCGCCTACAGCATCGAGATCACCAACGAGAGCGACCGGACCGTCCAGCTCCTGAGCCGCCACTGGATCATCACCGACGCCGACGGCAAGGTCGAAGAGGTCCGTGGCCCCGGCGTCGTCGGCCAGCAGCCGATCTTGGGCCCCGGCCAGTCGTTCGAGTACACGTCCGCGTGCCCCCTGATCACGTCGTTCGGCGTGATGCAGGGGACCGTATCAGATGGTCACGCCCGGCGGCGATCACTTCGACATCGCGATCGCGCCGTTCTCGCTTCACGAGCCCTACGCCGTCAACTAGCGTCGACTCGACCCAAGGAGATTCCATGAAGCGTTTCGTTCGTTTCCTGCGTCCTGGCCGGCCTCGCCGCCGGCGGGCACGGCCTGCGCCGCCGATCCCGAGCTGAAGACCGACGATGACAAGACCCTCTACGCGCTGGGCCTCGTCTTCGCCAATCAGCTCGGCGTTTTCAAGCTGACCCCCGCCGAGCTCGAGATGGTGAAGGCGGGCCTGACCGACGGGATCGCTCAAGAAGCCCGCGAAGGTCGAGCTCGAGACGTTTCGGTCCCAAGATCAAGCCGCTCGCCGACGCTCGCATCGCGGCCGGCGCCGTCGAAGAAGAAGAAGAAGGGCAAGGCGTACCTCGACACGATCGCGGCCAAGCCGAAGATCAAGAAGACCGCGTCGGGGCTCCTGATGGAGACGATCGCCGAAGGCACGGGCAAGAGCCCGGCGCCGACCGACAAGGTGAAGGTCAACTACAAGGGCACGCTCATCGACGGCAAGGTCTTCGATTCGTCGGAGAAACACGGCGGCCCGTCGACGATCTCAGCTCACTCAGGTCGTGAAGTGCTGGGTCGAGGGGCTCGGGCTCATGAAGCCCGGCGGCAAGGCCAAGCTCTACTGTCCGTGCGGAGATCGCCTACGGCGACCGCCCGAACGGCGAGATCCCGCGCCGGAGCGACGCTCGTGTTCGACGTGGAGCTGCTGGAGGTCGTCAAGCTAGGCGCGAGACGCGGACCAGCTCGCGGCTCAGCCTTCCTGCCTCAGCAACATCGTCGTGGGGTCGATCGCAAGCGCAAGCTGCGAGACGTCCGGGTTGTCGTGGTCCTTGAGGACCTGCAGGTTCACGGCGTTGCCGTCGTGCGCCATGTGGACGATGACGGCCAGATCGCCTCGTCAGGTGCGCCACCGGCTCGGGGATGCCGTGCTCGTCGCGCGGATCGGTGCGGTGCGTGTGCGCCGCCATCCAGATCTCGCACTTCAGGCTTTCCGCGATGTCGCGCAGCTCGTGCATCGACGCCGAGGTCGCCGCCTCGAAGTCGTAGCCGTCGATCACGATCGCGACCGGAACGAACCCCATGGCCTCACGGAGCATCGCGATGTGCGCCCGCAGGTGCTCGACGGTGAACGTGTCCTTGAGATAGGACTTGATGTGGCGGTGGCTCTCGATCTCGCGGCGGATCTCGGCGGCGTTCTCGAGCGCGGTCAACTGAGCCATATCGTGGAAGATCTCGGCGTAGTACTCGCGGACGTGCTCGATCGTCCGTCCGATCGTGACGTGCAGCACCTTCCGGCCGCGCAACAGATCGTCCAGCGCGATGTCCACGAGAAACGCGGTCTTCCCCATGCCGTGCCGCGCGACCACGACGCCCAGATTCCCGGCCCCCAGACCGCCGTGAATCGAGTTCTCGAAGACCCGCATCGGAGAGCGATCGGTCAGTTCCTTCAAGAGCATGGATGGCCTCCTACTCCTCGTCCGTCTTTGCGCCGGTCCCGTACTTCTTGATCAACTCCGGATGCTACCTCTCCCGGCACGGGAGCGTAGCGCGCGAACTCCATCGTGTATTCGGCCTTCCCTGGGAGGACGACCGGAGATCGGTCGAGTAGCCGAACATCTCGGCGAGCGGCACGTCGGCGTCGACCCGCACGAAACCCTTCGAGCTCGGTCGTGCCCACGATGATGCCACGCCGCTGCATGATCGTCCGGACGAATGCGCCCTGGAATTCCGTCGGCCCCTCGACCGCGACCTTCATGATCGGCTCGAGGATCGCCGGCTTCGCCGCGGTCGTAGACCTCGCGGAACGCGCCGCGGGCGGCGGCCTGGAACGCGTTGTCCGACGAGTCCACGGCGTGCGCGGCGCCGTCGTTGATCACGACCCGGAAATTCGTCAGCGGGAAACCCGATCAGGCGCCCCTTCTTGAGCATCGAGCGGAAGCCCTTCTCGACCGACGGGATGAACTCCGACGGGATCGAGCCGCCGAAGATGTCGTTGACGAACTCGAACTCCCCTTCGGGGTAGGGCTCGACGTAGCCGCCGACCTTGCCGTACTGGCCCGAACCGCCGGTCTGCTTCTTGTGCAGGTAGTTGAACTCCGCCCTGCGCGTGATCGCCTCGCGGTAGGCCACCTGCGGCGCGCCGGTTTCGACCTCGGCGCTGTACTCGCGCTTCATCCGCTCGACGTAGACGTCGAGGTGCAATTCGCCCATGCCCGAGACGACGGTCTCGCCCGACTCCTCGTCGACCCGCGCGTGGAAGGTCGGGTCTTCCTTGGTGAAGCGCTGCAGCGCCTTGCCCATGTTGGCCTGGGCCTTCTTGTCCTTCGGCTTGACCGTCAGGTGGATCACCGGAGGGGAACGTACATCGACGTCATCGCCAACCGGATCTTGTCGGAGGTGAAGGTGTCGCCCGAGGCGCAGTCGATGCCGAACGAGCGCGACGATGTCGCCGGTTTCGGCCTCGACGATGTCCGCCATCTCGTCGGCGTGCATGCGCACCAGACGTCCGACGCGCACGTCGCGGCCGGTGCGGGCGTTGACGATCGAGTCGCCCTTCTCGGATCGTCCCCTGGTAGACGCGGAGGTAGGTGAGCTGGCCGAAGCGACCCTCTTCGAGCTTGAAGGCCAGAGCGACCATCGGCTCGTCGGGGTCGGCCTTGAGCACGACCTTCGCTTCGTCGTTGGCCAGGTCGAGGGCGACGTTTTCGACCTCGGTCGGGTCGGGAAGGTAGTGCGTGACCGCGTCGAGCAGCGGCTGCACCGCCTTGTTCTTGTACGCGCTGCCGATGAACACCGGCGTCAGCTGCAGCGCGCAGCGTCCCTTTGCGGACGGCGGCGCGGATCATCTCCGGTGTCGGACGCTCTTCGAGGACGGCCTCCATGAGCTCGTCCGAGAACATCGACACCGCGTCCAGCATCTCGGCGCGCTTGGCCTCGGCCTCGGCGCGAAGTGCTCGGGAATCTCTTCCGTGCGGCGGATCTCGCCGTTGTTCCCGTCGAAGTAGTAGCGCCTTCATCTCGATCAGGTCCACGACGCCTTCGAACTCGCCCTCGAGCCCGATCGGAATCTGCATCAGCACCGCGTTGTGCTTGAGCTTGTCGCGCAACTGCTCGGCGACGCGGTACGGGTTGGCGCCCTGTCGGTCGGACTTGTTGATGAACGCGACGCGCGGGACGTTGTAGCGCCGCATCTGCCGGTCGACGGTCATCGACTGCGACTGCACTCCGGCGACGGCGCACAGCACGAGAATCGCGCCGTCGAGCACACGCAGCGAACGCTCGACCTCGATCGTGAAATCGACGTGGCCCGGCGTGTCGATGATGTTGATGTGGTATCCGTTCCACTCGCAGTGCGTCGCGGCGGACTGAATCGTGATGCCGCGCTCGCGCTCGAGATCCATCGAGTCCATCTTCGCGCCCACGCCGTCCTTGCCCTTGACGTCGTGGATGACCCGGATGCGCTGCGTGTAGAAGAGGATGCGCTCGGTGAGCGTCGTCTTCCCCGAATCGATGTGCGCGCTGATGCCGATGTTGCGGACGAGTGACAGATCGCTGATGGCCATAGCACCCTCTCTTGCGAGCTAATCCCTGGCGAACACAACATCCCAGCAAACGCGACCAACTATTCGCCCCAGGCGGGTGCCTCGAGGGCCGCGTCGAGCGCAGCGCTGCCGCCGGACAAGACCGGCTCGCCGTGACTGGGGAGGAGGATCTCCGGGCGCATCTCAGCGACGCGACGTGACGGCAGACCTGAAAGCGCGGTCGTACAGCGCGCGGCCCTCGGGAGTCTTGACACCCCACGACGGCGGCGCAACGCGGACGCGACCTCCGCCGGCACCGATCACGCGCGTCGGCAAATACCGCGGCACGCCAGGGGTCGAGGAAGAACGCGCGCTCGCCGGGCGACATGCCGGGGATCGGGAAGGCATGAAGACCTGCGGGAAGCGCCGCGTCGTCGAACGTCGCATGCAGGGTGCACGCAACGTGGTCCCGAATCATGGCGTCGCCGACGACCCGGACCTGATGCCCCTTGGACAGGTAGCGTCCCGCCACAACGTCGGCGCTGCGACCGTGATCGACGCTACCGACGAGGACGAGGATCGGCCTGGCGAGGCGCGCGACGTCGTCTGTCCAGGCTGCGCCAGAAGCGATCCGCCTCGGCCGGCTCCCCGGGACGAGGGGATCGATCAGAACGACGGCGTCGCCGAATTCGGCGTAGACGGAGGCGACCATCCGCCCCCATCCGTCCGGACGATCGAACTCCGGGCTTCCAGTCGGGATGCGGAACGACCCAACGCCAAAGCCTCCGGCTACCCGAGCTGCGAGACCTGCAGGCGTCACGGCGCGACCTCGCTCTGGAGCGTCTCGAGCATGCGCGCGCACCGCGCCCTCGCCGTCGAGTCGCGATCCCGAAGCTCGACAAGCCGCCGGCGACGGCCTCGACGCAGCGCATCAGGAAGTCGGTGCGGGTCAACGCGTACCCCATGTGGCCGACGCGGAAATACTCGCTCCGGATCGCGGGATGCAGGCCGCCGGCGACGTAGACGCCGCGCTCGGCGACGCGCGCGACCAGCGAGGCGTCGACGCTCGCGGGGAAACGCAGTGCCGACAGCGTGCTGCGCGGCGTTCTGCTCGCGCGTGGGCACCGGGCGGAGGCCCGAGCGCCGACCACGCCGCCCGCAAGGCGCGGGCCCCGCGCTCGTGGAGCGCGAAGCGCGCCTCCATCCCTTCGGCGAGAATCTCCGTCGAGACCGACGGCCAGGGCGAGGATCAGGTTCGTCGGCGGCGTGGCGAAGTAGGCGGGCTTGCGCGCCTCGTACGCCTGCATGACCGGGAGCCACGCGTGCCAGTCCTGCGCCAGCGGCGGCGGCGCCTTGCGCGCGTCGCGGGCCGCGAGCGCGCGCTCGCTCGCGACGAGGAGCGCGAGCCCCGGCGGGCAGGCCGATGGCCTTTTGCGACGCGGTCAGATAAACGTCGGCGCCCCAGGCCTCCATCTCGAACCGCTCCGCCGCGGTCGCGCACACGCCGTCGAAGATCGAAAGCGCCCCGCGCTCGCGCGCGAGCGTCGCCAGCGGGCGCGGATCGCAGCGTGCGCCGGTCGAGGTATCGACGTGAGTCGCGAACAGCGCCTTGACGCTTCTGTCCTGCGCGCGCGCAATCCGCGAACGCCCCTTCGGCGCGGCTGACGTTCGGAACCTCGCCGGGCACCGCGGTGAGATCGACGACTTCGGCCCCCGCGCGCCGCAGCATCGTGACCATGCGATCGGAGAAGTAACCCGTGTTGACGACGACGGCCGCGTCCCCCGGCTCGATGAGATTCGCGACCGCCATCTCCATCGCCGTCGTTCCCGAGCCGGCGACCACGAACGGCTGCGACGACGGCGCCGCGAGCCAGACGCGGCGCATCATCTCGAGCGATGCGCCGAACGCCTCGACGACGTCCGGGGCCAGATGACCCGGCGGAGGGACTGCGAAGCGCCTCGCGGACGGCGGGCGAAACCTCGACCGGCCCCGGGATCATGAGGAAGCGGCCGCTGCGTCGTCATGCGGCCGCCCTCCCAACCCGCGCAGAACGCGCAGCAGGTGACGGACGCCGAAAAAGAGCGCCCACGCGATCACGGCAAATGCCAGCAGCGGCAGCGCGATCGCCAGGACCGTGAGGACCACGGCGCCCAGAAGCTCTGCCGTGGACACGATCGGGTTGGCGAGCCCTCCGGTCGTCAGCAGCGACACCTTCCGCGTGCCGACCGTCAGAGCTTGCACCGTCCCCGCGATGCCGCCGCCGGCGATCAACGCGAGGGTCCACTTCAACATCGGGTCGAGCCCCGTGACCACCGACGCGGTCATGACCATCCCGGCGACGACGGCGGCCGGTGTGGCGATGAGGTCGAGCACGTGGTCGAGCCAGGGGATGTAGTAGGCCGCGATCTCGAGGACGGTGGCGACGCCCAGCGCGATCAGCGCGGGCGTCGTCGGCCATCCACGCGAACGACGGCCCCAGCGTCACGTGTCCGGTTCGCGCCGCGATCCCGACGACCAGGAAGGGGACGAAGATCCGGAATCCGCACGCCGCCGAGAGGCCGATCCCCAAGAGGACGAGACAGAAGCGTGTTCATGCGCGCCACTCTACCGCGACCCCGGCGGGCGGCAAACCGCGCTAGGCTTGCCGCGTGGCCATAAGGCACGAGCCTCGTCCGCGATCGTCTCCCCGTCCCGCGTCCTCACGCGGCCGCTCGACCTCGCCGCCTACGCGAGCGACGCGAGCTTCTATACGTTGATGCCGGCGGCCGTGGTGCGGCCGAAGGACACGGCCGAGATCAAGGCGCTCTGCTCGTGGAGCCGGCGAGAGCGAGTGCCGTTGACCTTTCGGGCCGCGGGGACGTCGTTGTCGGGGCAGGCGGTCGGCAGCGGGGTCATCGTCGATTGCTCCCGGCACTGGCGCACGCTCGAGATCTCGGACGGCGGCGCGCGCGTGCGCGTCGGTCCCGGGTGGTGGGCGGGATCGTGAACGCGCACCTGGCCGCGCTATGCCGCGAAGCTCGGGCCGGACCCGGCTTCGATCGGCGCCTGCATGATCGGCGGCATCGTCGCGAACAACTCGTCGGGGATGTGCTGCGGCATCGAGAACAACGCCTACCGCACGCTCGCTGTCGCTGCGCTTCGTGCTCCCCTCCGGCACCGAGATCGATACGGCTGCGCCGCAGCGCCGAGGAAGCGTTCGCCGCGCAAGAGCCCACGATCGCTCGCGGCCTCATGGAGCTGAAAGCTCGTATCGAAGGCGATCCGCGGCTCGTTGCGCGCATCCGCGCGAAGTACCGGATCAAGAACACCATGGGCTACGCGCTGAACGCGTTCCTCGATTTCGACACGCCGCTTTCGATCCTCTGGCACCTGCTCGTCGGCTCCGAAGGGACGCTCGCCTTCGTCGCGGAGGCGGTGTTCCGGACGATCCCCGATCCTCCCGTTGAAGTCCACGGGACTGCTCCTGTTCCCCAGCGTGCCGGCGGCGTGCGAGGCGATCGAGCCGCTGACGGCTTCGGGCGCGAAGGCGCTCGAGCTGATGGATCGGGCGTCGCTGCGCTCGATCGAGGGCCGTCCCGGCATTCCCGGCTTCTTGAGCGAGCTTCCGTCGCGAGGCCGCCGCGATCCTGGCCGAGTACCAGGCCGGAAGCGACGCCGAGCTCGGCGGAGTCCGAGAGCGCGCTTCGGGAACGCGGCGCCGCGGCTTCCGCTGATCGACGCCGCCGCGATTCACGCGCGACGCGACCGTGCAGGGACAGCTGTGGTTCGCGCGCAAGGGATTGACCGCGACGATCGGCGCGATGCGCCCGCTGGGCACGTCGCTGATCTTCGAGGACGTGGCGTTCCCCTCGAGCACCTGGCCGCGGGCGTGACCGACCTGCAAGCGCTGCTGGTCGCGCACGGCTACCCGGACGGGATCGTGTTCGGTCACGCCAAGGACGGCAACATCCACTTCATCCTCAGTCAGTCGTTCAACGACTCGGCGTCGATCGACGCGGTACGAGCGGTTCACCGACGACCTCGTCGCGATGGTCGTCGACCGCCACGACGGCGCGCTCAAGGCCGAGCACGGCACCGGCCGCAACATGGCGCCGTTCGTCCTGCGCGAGTGGGGCGATGCGGCCTACGCGATCATGCGCGAGGTCAAGCGCCTGGTGGACCCCGACGGGATCCTGAACCCGGGCGTCCTGCTGAACGACGACCCGCGCGTCCATCTCGCGAACCTCAAATCGCTGCCGCGGATCGACGACGAGGTCGACCGCTGCATCGAATGCGGCTTCTGCGAGTCGAAGTGCCCGAGCCGCGACCTGACGCTGACGCCGCGTCAGCGGATCGTGATCCGCCGCGAGCAGGCCCGGCGAGCGCGCGGCCGGCGACCCGGCGGGATTGGAGGCGCTGAGCGACGGGCCTCGACTACGCGCTGCTCGACACCTGCGCGACCGACGGGATGTGCGCGACGGCGTGCCCGGTCGGAATCGACACCGGGGCGCTGGTGAAGAGGCTGCGCGCCGAGGGGCACGGCGCGATCGCGCGCGGCCGCGGCACGCGCGTCCGCGTCGGCGCTTCCGCGGCGTCGAGGCGCTTGCGCGAGCGGCCGCTTGATGCTTCCGTCACCATGGGGCGACCTTCCGGGCCGCGCGTCGCCTCTTCCCGACACCGGCGCGAGGGACGTCGCGGACGCGGTCTATTTCCCGAGCTGCGTGACGCGCGTGCCCGGGCTCCCACGCGACGAGGCGCCAGCCGTCGGCTTGGCGTCGACGATCGTCCGGGTGGCGCGCCCGCGCCGGCCTGCGCCTTTGGATCCCCGCGACGTCTCCGGGACGTGCTGCGGCATGCCGTACTCGTCGAAGGGATTCGAGGAGGCGCACGCGATCGCGGCGAACCGCGCGATCGATCGGCTGTTCCGCTGGAGCGACGGCGGACGGCTGCCGGTCGTCGTCGACTCGAGCCCATGCGCGTTTGCTCTGACGACGTGCCGCGCCGTCCTCGACGCGAAGCAACGCGAACGCTTCGACGCGATGCGGATCGAGGATGCCGTCGGCTGGGCTCACGACGCGATGCTCCCGCGTCTTCCGCTCCGTCGGCGCGTTCCGCGCGTCGCCGTTCACCCGGTGTGCTCGATCGTGAAGATGGGGCTCGTACCCGAAGCTGACGGCGACGGTGCGCGCCTGCGCGGACGAGGTCTTCGTTCCCGTCGAAGCCGGATGCTGCGGCTTCGCCGGAGATCGTGGGTTCACGCACCCCGAGCTCGACCGACGCGGCGACGCGAGCGGAAGCGGCGGAGATCAACGCGCGCGGCGCGTACGATTTCTACGTTTCGTCCAGCCGCACCTGCGAGATCGGACATGTCGCGCGCAACCGGCTCGCGCGTTCCGCTCGTTCTGGTCGCCTCGCTACGCGACGACGCCGCATCGACGTGGCGGAGTATTTGAGGATTCGCGCGCTCGATTTGCGCACTCGTGCCGCCGCACGTCGAAATAGCTCTTGTCAACGCATCGACGACAGGCGTATTGAATTCGCTCGAAGGTCCACGGGGGCCTCCAACAACAAACGACTGTGGGGAGTCGCCGGAGGCGTCATCGCCGGCGGTTCGCGGCGTGGCGTCGCTTGCGCCTCCGAGGAGGAGCACATGCTGCGCAGCTTCGTCCGTGTCTCGGTCGTCTTCGATCGTTCCGTTCCTCGCGGGAGCCGTTCCTCGCCGCCGAGGGCCGGACTCCCGTCTTCGCTCCGGGCACGCTGCTGGGCGCCGATGGGAAGTACATCGTCACGAGGAACCTCGCCGGCGGCGCAGGATCGGTCATCACGATCGGCGCACCGAACGTGGACCTCGACCTCAACGGATTCCTGCTCACCGGGGGCGGCGGTCCGGTCATCTCGGTCCTGCCGGGGTGGATCACGTGACGATCCACAACGGCGTCCTCGCCGGCGGCACGATCGGGATCGACAGCCCTGGGACCCGACGCGGAAGGTCGACATCGAAGACGTCAAGATCCACAACCCGACCGGAGCGCAGGGCATCCACCTCGGCGACGTCGAGGGCGCGGCGCTCCGGCGCAACGAGATCACCGACACGCCTTCGGAGGGATCTCCTGGGACGGTCCCGGGACGGTCAAGCACGGGACGATCGAGGGCAACCTGCTTCGAAGGACGAGCGCGGGCGATCGCTCGTCAACAACTGCTCGAGCGTCGCGATCCTCAACAATCGCGTCGAGGAACCCGTCGCCGGGGCGGTGGCGCGTTCCCCGGATTCGGCATCGTGCTCGGGCTCGTGCGGAGCGTCTCTCGTTTCGGAGAACACCGTGGAGCGTGCAGGGGCCGATGGGATCTTTCTGCGGCAATGCAAGGGGAACAAGCTGTTCGACAACGTGGTGAGGACCAGCGGCGGCAACGGCATCCACATCGACGGCGGCAGCAGCGACACGCTGATCCTGAACAACGTCGCCTCGGGCAACGGGACGGCGGCTTTGCCGACCGGCGGGGAAGGCCTGCTCGTCGAGGGCACGCAGAATCTCATCGAGCGCAACGCGCTAAACTCGAACGCCGGGTTCGGTCTTCGCTTCTGCTTCGCCGGTGGCTCCTGCGCCAACACCTTCGGCCGGAACATGGCCAGGGAAACAGGCGGCCGCTCTTGCACCGTGCGGGGCGTGCGGCGGAGTGCCGGCCCTGTTCCCTCCCAACTCCTGCAACATCGCCGGCTGCGCGGTTCCGAACAGCACGTTCGGCGACAACCTGATCCCCGGACCTCCGATCTTCTGAGCGAGCGGGCCGATCCCGCATAGGGTGAGAAGCCATGAAACGACTACTCTTGGTTTGCGTCGTTCTCGGTCTCGCCGGGTCCCTCGCTCGAGCGACGACGACCCTCTGCTCATCTCCTCGGACGTGCCGACGACGGAGAGCGCCACACTGACCACGCTGCTCCAGACCCAGATCTTCCGGTACGACACGCCGCCCGCCTACACGCTGCTCCTGACGGTGCCCGGAAACCCGCAGCTCGACGGCATCCACAAGATGGACCGGTTCGGGAGCTGGCTCTTCTCGGTGGAAGCCGCCAACAACCTCGCCGGCGTGCTCGGCGGAGCGGACGCCGATCCGCGCGACGTCATCCGCTTCGACGCCACCGGCGGGCGTCTACAGCTTCTTCTTCTGCGGTGCGGCCGCGGGAATTCCGGCGGGCGTCAACGTCGATGCCGTCTACCTCGACGGCGGCGACGGCGGCAGCCTGATCGTCAGCTTCGACGTGCCCACGACCGTGGGTCGCGTTCACGTTCGACCCGGCGGACCTGGTCCGCTACATCCGGATCGGGCCCGTGTGCGGGGACTGGGCCCTCGCCGCGGCGAATCCGGACTTCGACGCCTCCGGCGGCCGGCGTCGGGATTCCGACGTCGGTCAACATGCTCGACGCGGCCCGGGTCGGAGCGCTGCGCATCTTCTCGCTGGACGTTCCGGCGGACCTCGGTCCGCCCGGGGTCGTCACGCTACCTCCCGGACAGATCGTCTCCTGGAACGGCGCCGCGTTCGCCCTCTACGAGCCACTCGCCGGGATGGCCGTTGAGCAGCACCGTCGACGGGCTCTCCACCGTGGGCAATCCGGGCGTCGTGGCGGCGACGCTCTTCATGAACAAGACCGTGTTCCCTCAGCTCGACCTCTCGGACGTGATCCTCTCGTGGTCCGCGAGCTGTTCGGAGGGTGGCCTCGAACTACGGAATCTACGAGGGCACCATCGGCACGTTGCTACAGCCACACGTCCGTCGATTGCAACGACGGCGGCGCGCCGCTGACGGAGCAGATCACCCCGTCTGCCGGGCTCGCGCTACTACCTGGTCGTGCCGCTACAACCCGCAGACCGAAGGATCGTACGGCCAGCGGCGGGACCAACCCGATGCCGATCGTTCACCGAGCGTCCCGGTCGGCGCGGTGCAGTGCGTCGCGGTGCAGACGCGTGACGCCCCTGCCCATGATCGCGACCTGACAGCACGCACGGCCCCGGCCACCCGCACACGAGGGGCGGCCGGGGCCGGCACGGCTATACTCGTCTCCATGGCCGCTCCTCCGCTTCACGTCATCCGCCCCGCGCGCCTGAAGCCCGGCGTCACGATCGACAATCTTCCCGGACCGAAAGCCTCGGATCTCGTCGGGCACCGCGGGCGATGAGATCCTCGTGCGCGGCCGGGCGCTGATCTTCTGGGATCCGAAGCGGCCGGGCAAGAAGCTCGACGCGATCGACACCGACCAGATCACGCCGGCCGCCGACTGCGTGTCGGAGAGCCTCGAGACGCTGGACGAGCGCTGGAAGGCGGGCTCGTTCCGCTACCTGATGCCCGACTTCAGCGAACGCGTGCACGCGGCGAGACCTTCGTGATCGCGGGCGAGCGCTTCGCGATCGGCTCGTCGCGCGAGATGAGCCCGGCCGGGTTGAAGGGGTCGCCGAGGAAGCCGGGCCTCGAGATGGTCGTCGTGTGCTCGCACAACATGGGCGACATCTTCCGCCGCAACGCGTTCAACCTCGGGCTTGCAGGTGGTGCAGTGCCCCGAGGCGGTCGTCGACGCGCAGGACGGCGACGCGTTCGCGTACGACCCGGTCATCGCGCGCGCTCGTCAACGAAACGCAGGGCAAGACCTACGAGCCGACGCCGCTCACGCCGAAGGAAGACGAGATCCGCCGCTCGGGCGGCATCTTCGCGATGGGGCGCCGCGAGTTCCGCGACTCGGTCGAGGACGGCGCCGACGATCGTCTGGCCCGACGCCGACGACCGCGAACGACGATGACGACGACGGAGCAGATCCTGTGGGCGCACCGCGTCGACAAGAACGCCGAGCGTGCAAGCCCGGCGCGACCCTGCGCGTCTACGCCGACCTGCTCCCGGCCTCCGACGGCACCGCGCCGTTTTCGATCCACACGTTCAACCAGATCACCGGCGGCGGCTCGATCTTCCCGCGCCAGGCCGCCGATCGCCAACGACCACTTCGTCTTCACCGGCAAGGACGCCGACGACCGGCAGACCGGGATCGGCCGCGCGTTCGCCGCGATGCAGCAGATGGAGAAGCCCTACTACGCCACCCCGGGCGACGGCATCTTCCACTTCTACTTCCCGGAGCAGGGCTCGTGCTATCCGGGGCAGTTCATCCCGGGCGCCGACTCGCACAGCCGCGCCTACGGCGCGTACGGCGCGATCGGGATCGGCGTCGGCTCGACGACGCTCGGTTTCGGCTGGTCCACCGGGTACGTCTACACGACCGTGCCCCAGGCGCGACGCGTCGTCTTCCGGGGACGCTCCAGCCGTGGGTGTCGCGGCAAGGACATCGTGCTGAAGCTGCTCGAGCGCTGGGGCACGAAGCAGTCGCAGGGGATGTCGGTCGAGTTCGTCGACGCGGGCACGCAGCTTCCGATCGCCTATCGCAACACGATCGCGAACATGATGGCCGAGGCGGAGTCCTACAACGGCATCTTCGCGCCGGACGAGATCACCGTACGCCTGGTACCGCGCGAAGGGGATGACGAACCTTCCCTACCCGGTCGTTGGCACCGGGCGCGTCGGCGGTCTACGCGCTCGACGAGGAGCTCGGAGCTCACGGGAGTCGTCCCGATGATCGCGAAGCCGTTCTCCCCGGGCAACGCGTTTCCGGCCGACGAGGTGGCGAAAGAGCGGATCGCGTTCGACAAGGCGTACATCGGCTCGTGCACGAACGGCAGCTACGACGATCTGCCTGCAGGCCGCGCTCGTGCTCCGCGCCGCGAAGCGGATCGGGCTGACGAAGGCGGCGAAGGACTTCGTCGTCTTCCCGGGAGCGGCGGCGTCGCGCGGATGATCGAAGCGCAAGAACCCGCGGCTCGGCGGCGAGTCGATCGCGGACGTGCTCCGCGGCGCCGGCGGGAAGATCCGGCGATTCGTGGTGCGGACCCTGCTTCGGCCAGGGCCCCGACGCGTTGGCCCCGGGCCAGCGCGCGATCACCTCGTTCAACCGCAATTGGCAGAACCGCATGGGCTTGGGCGGCGAAGGCTTACCTCGCCAGCCCCGCCGTCGTCGCGGCTTCCGCGCTCGTCGGATACATGGCGCCGCCGTCGGAGCTCGGACTCGGCTGGCAGGCGGACGAATTCGGCGTCTAGAGACTCGTCTCAGGTCCCCAGTTGTTTTCCGAACTGCGCCGCCAGCAACGCAGGGTCCGCCCCGTCCACCTGGCCGTCACGATCGAGGTCGGCCGCTGCGTCGTAGCGCTGTGATCGCCTGTAGCAGCCCCGAAAGCCCGCCCCAACCGCGCCAGATCGATACCGTCCACGCGGCCCGAGGTCGATGTCCGCGCGAAGCGCGCCCGGTCTCGCAGGCGTCCCCGAATCCGTCGCCGTCGAAGTCGACTTGGTTCGTGTTCGACATCGCCGGGCAGTTGTCGTCGGGGTCGCAGATGCCGTCGCCGTCGGAGTCGGCGATTCCCGCCGGGCACGCCTCGCAGACGTCGCCGACGCCGTTGCCGTTCCCGTCCGCCTGGCTCTCGTTCGCGACGAGGGGACAGTTGTCGATCGGATCGGCCAGCGAGTCGCCGTCGTCGGTGCACGAGCCCGCGACGGTCAGCAGTCGCTCTGGCCTGCGATGACGGGGTGTGAAACTTGGAGCACTCCGAAAGCGCGAGGACGTTGTTGCCGCCGTTGTCGCTTCCGAACATGATCGCGCGCGAGTCGCTGGAGTGCGGCGAGGCCGAGATTGTGGCCGTATTCGTGAACCCAGAGGATGGCCTCGTCGACGAGGCGCGAGAGGCGGACGACCACCATCCCGTTCCCGGCGGTGTACGAGCAGCCGATGATGTTCGTCCCGGGGCCGTCGCAATAATTGATGACCTTCACCACTTTCACGCGCCCGGCCGATCGGTTCAAGACCGAGTTGAGCGTCGTGGCATCGTTAACCGAGTCGAGTCCGTCGCCGTGAGCTGCCGAACGTGCCGCCGGTTCCCGAGCGGGCGACGCGAGTGCAGCACGCAACGTCGTCGCTGTAGTCGGCCTTCGCGGCGCGCCGTGTGCCCTCCTGAAGCACGCCATCGAGGCGGGCGGCCGTCATGGGGCTCAGCCAGGTCCACGTGGTTGATGAACGTCAAGCCGTGAGCGTGGGTCTGGCTCGCGGGATCGGGGGTGAACAAGACGGCCGCAGCGACGGGGGCGGCCGACTCGGAAGCGCCGGGTGGAGGCGAAGCGTCCAGGGACTCGAGCGCGGAACGCGCCCGGTCGGCCAGCTCGCGGTGCTGGGGTCGGGAACGACTCGCCCGTCGGCGATCGCGTGGAGGCGCTCACGTGCGCCTCAGCGGCGCCGGCTAGAGCCAAGCCAGCGATCGCCGCGTCGCAAACCTCCGCGGCCGATCCCGGTGCGGTGAGCGCCGCGTCTTGCGCCGTGAGCGAAAGCAGCGCGTCGAGCGCGCCTCGGTCGCCCGCGCGCGGCGATCCGTCCCAAGGCGTGAGGCACGAGCAGCATCGCGCGGTCGTCCTCGACCGAGGCCGCGCCGGGCGCAGGTCGTTCGAGAAAGCGGACCAGCTCGGGTGTCGATTCGGGGCCGCCGAGGTAGGCGAGGAAGGCGACGACGTTGTCGCGACGGGGAACGAGGGATCGTCGAGGATTCGATGGAGCGCCCCGATCCCGCCGCGGCCGACGTCGCGATCGGCGGTCTCGGCCGTCATCCCGTGCAGATAGACATTCAAAGCCGCAGCTCCGGACGCGGAGCTCGGCATCGCTCGCCCCCGCCGCGGCGGCGAAGCGCCGAAGCGGCCAGCACACAACAGAAAACGCCGGAGGCGACGACCGGGACTCGCGTAAGCGCATGATCCTCCTCGAACCGATGTGAGGTTAGGACCTCGCGAAGGCGACGGCAAATGGTTCTCGGCGGTGGCCCTTGTCGCGCGAAGACGCGGTTGGCATAATCCAGCTTCTCGAACACGAAGGAGGGGACGGGTTCATGGGTTCTTCAGCGTCTCGCGAAGCCGTCAAAGCGATTCGGGACTGGGCGGTCAACGAGGGCCGCGCTCTGCAACGACCGACGGTGTCGCCGCAGACCTTCGGCAGCCTCGTGTTCAACGACGAGGTGCAGCGCGCCAGCCTCCCGAAGCCGGTCTACCGGGCGCTCCGTCGCACGATCACGCAGGGCGAGCCGCTGACCCGTCCGTCGCCGACGCGGTCGCCGCGGCGATGAAGGACTGGGCCGTCGAGCACGGCGCGACGCACTACACGCACTGGTTCCAGCCGATGACCGGGCATCACGGCCGAGAAGCACGACTCGTTCTACGCGCCGACCGCCGACGGCAGCGCGGTCGCGGAGTTCAGCGGCAAGGAGCTGATCAAGGGCGAGCCCGACGCGTCGAGCTTCCCGTCCGGCGGCATGCGCTCCACGTTCGAGGCGCGCGGCTACACGGCGTGGGATCCGACCAGCCCGCCGTGGCTGCTCGAGAGCGCCGAACGGCGCGACGCTCGTCATCCCGACCGCGTTCGTCAGCTGGACCGGCGAGGCGCTCGACAAGAAGACGCCGCTGCTGCGCTCGATGGAGGCGCTCTCGACGCAGGCGGTGCGCATCCTCAAGCTGTTCGGCTCGAAGGCCGAGCGCGTCGTCGCGACGTGCGGCCCCGAGCAGGAGTACTTCCTGATCGACCGGCAACTTCTTCTTCGCGCGGCCCGACCTGATCACACGCCGGCCGCACGCTCTTCGGCGCGAAGCCGCCCAAGGGCCAGGAGATGGAAGACCAGTACTTCGGGCACATCCCGAGCGCGTGCTGGCCTTCATGATGGACGTCGAGCAGCGAGCTCTACAAGGTCGGCGTGCCCGGTGAAGACGCGGCACAACGAGGTCGCGCCCAGCCAGTACGAGGTGGCGCCGATCTTCGAGAACGCCAACGTCGCCACCGACCACCAGATGATGACGATGGAGGTGCTGAAGCGCGTCGCGCCGAAGTACGGCCTGGCGTGCCTGCTCCACGAGAAGCCGTTCGCCGGCGTCAACGGCTCCGGCAAGCACCTCAACTGGTCGATGTCGGACGACCACGGCAACAACCTGCTCAACCCCGGCGACACGCCGCACGACAACATCCAGTTCCTCGTCTTCTGCGCGGCGGTGCTGCGCGCGGTCGACAAGTTCCAGGGGCTGCTGCGCATGTCGATCGCCAGCGCCGGCAACGACCACCGCCTGGGCGCGAACGAAGCGCCGCCGGCGATCATCTCGATCTTCCTCGGCGACATGCTGACCGACATCTTCGCGCAGATCGAAAAGGGGGCGCCGACCGGACCAAGCAGGGCGGCATCCTGCACACCGGCGTCTCGGTGCTGCCGCAGCTGCCGCGCGACGCCGGCGACCGCAACCGCACGTCGCCCGTTCGCCTTCACCGGGAACAAGTTCGAGTTCCGCGCGGTGGCGTCCGAACCAGATCGATCGCGTTCCCGAACATCTGCCTCAACGTCGCCGTCGCCGAGTCGCTCGACGCCGTCGCGACCGAGCTCGAAGGCGGCGCGTCAAGGGCGGCGAGAAGCTCGACGACGCCGTCGAGCAAGCTCCTGACGCGGCTCGATCAAGGAGCACAAGCGGATCATCTTCAACGGCAACAGCTACTCGCAGGAGTGGCAGGACGAGGCCGGCCAGGCGCGGCCTGCTGAACCACCGGAACACGGTGGACGCGCTCCCGGAGCTCGTGAAGCCCGACGTCGTCAAGACGTTCGAGAAGTACAAGGTCCTGAACGAGCGCGAGGTCCGCGCCCGCTACGAGATCGCGCTCGAGCAGCTACAACAAGGTGGTCAACATCGAGGGCCAGTCGATGACGCTCATGGCGCAACCGCTACATCCTGCCCGCGGCGCTCGAGTACCAGAAGCGCGTGGCGGAGTCGGTCGAGGCGACGAAGGCGGCGGGCGTCGACTGCGCGGAGGGACGGAAGCTCCTCGACGAGCTCTGCGGCCTGACGTGCGAGCTGCGGCGGCGCACCGAGGCGCTGCAGCACGCCCTCGACCACCAGCGGAAGCGACTCGGCCGAGGCTCACGCCAAGCACTACCGCGACAAGGTCGTCCCGGCGATGGCGGCGCTGCGCGAGACCGGGGACAAGCTGGAGACTGCTCGTCCCCACGACGTTTGGCCGCTGCCGACCTACCGGGAGATGCTCTTCCTCAAGTAGTGCGCCGTTCGAGCCGAAAACGCTCCGTCCTCTTGTTCCGCCCGCGGCTTGACGACAACCCCGCCACTGCCGATATTGCGGTGGGGCCTCTTCAACCATCGGAGAGTGGGGATGAAGTATCAGCCGCAGCACGACGTCATCGATCCGGAGGTACCGCCGCCGGAGAACTGGACGCTCGAGCCCGAGGGAGCACGATCCGACGCACCGACGACGACGCCTACGTCATCGGGGAGCACGGAAGCATCCGTCCAGGTGCCGACGTCACAGCCGGCCAAGAAATCGAAGCGACGCCTCAAGGCCTGGGTCCAGCCGCTCGGCATCGTGCTTGATGCGCGTGTTCGTCGGGCTGACGGTCTGGAACCTGAGCCGGCTCCTCGGCGGTCCGCCGCGCCGCCGCCGCCGTCGCCGTTCCAGGTCAAGCAGGCGCTCTATCTCGGCGTGATGAAGATCGACGCCTACCGGCGAGGTCCACGGCGTCACTCCGAGCACGCTCAGCGACGTCGGGCCTTCCCGAGACGCGCGGCTACAGCTACCAGCCGCATCGATCCGCAGCACTACGTCCTGTCGTTCCGAGGCGAACGGCCCGAAGCTCGAGTACGACTCGAGCATCTCGAAGGAGCGCTTCTTCGGTTCGCCGCAGGAAATCTTGTCGATGGGAGGCTCGAAGATGAACGCTGACGTCGACTCCTCGGTGAAGCCGCAACGTCGCCGGTCGGGCGAAGCCGGGTTCACGCCTCATCGAGCTCATGATCGTCTGCGCCGTGATCGGGATCATCGCGAACATCGCGATCCCCGGGCTGTACGCGGCGCTCTACCGCGCGAAGGCCGCGAGGATCATCGAGGACTACAACACGCGTCCGCATCGACGGTCCACCAGCACTACGCGGACCACAGCTTCTACCCGCCCGAGCATGGCCCCGGAGTCGAGCCGCCGGAGCTCGACGTCGTACCTTCAGGGCCGCCTGTCTGGACGCACGAGGACTACCAGTACGATTGGGAGCTTTGGGTCGACAGCTCGGGAAACCCGACCCAGCCCGCGCACGGGCGTCATCGTCGGGTTCAGCATCGTCGACGTACGATCCGGCGCTCGCCGCCGCGCTGCACAAGATGTACAAGGGCATCGATCCTCGACACGATCCCGAATCACACGACCTTCGTCATCGAGCCGTACAGCAGCTGACGTCGCCTCGTCGTCTCGTCCGGAGAAGTGGCGCATACGTACCGTCGTCCATCCTGGGCCGGCAGGACGCCGTCATGCTCGCGATCGCTTCGCGCTGCTGACCATCACGGCGGCTGTCGCATGCTCGAACGGTCGATCGATCGATCCTCCGGCCGCCGCCGGGGAGCTCGCGCCGCGACTGGCGCGTTTCGGCGACCGGCGTCGTCGTTGAGCTGGGTCGAGCGCGACGCCGCGGGCGTCCCCAGCCTTCGATTTGCCCCACGGGAGCAACCACGCCTGGGGCGCGCGAACCGTCGATCCGCGACGCGCCGCACCTCGCGTCCGACACCGCGGACGTCCCGTCGGTCGTTCCGCTGGCCGGCGGCGGCCTGGCCGCGCATTGGACGGTCAAGCGCGACGGCTCGGCGCACGCTCGCGATCTGATGGTCGCCGTCTCGACGAGACGGCGGCGCTTCGTGGAGCCAGCCCGTCCGGCCGCACCGCGACGACACCGGACACCGAGCACGGCATGGCCACGCTCGTTCCCGCCGGCGCCGATGCGGCGCGCTTCGGCATCTGCTGGCTCGACGGCCGCGCCGGCGCGCTTGTCGGAATACGGCGAGGGCGGGACGTCGCTCTACTGGGCCGACTGGAGCGGCGACGGTTTCGGCCCGGAGCTCCTGCTCGACGCGCGCGTTGCGATTGCTGCAAGACGTCGGCGGCGCTGGGGCCGGCGGGACCGATCGTCGCCTACCGCGACCGGGCGCGACGCGAGCAGCGCGACATCGCCGTCGTGCGTCGCGACGACGCGGCGTGGTCGCGCGCCCGAGCCGGTGCACGCGCGACGGCTGGTCGCTCATCGGCCTGCCCGACGAACGGACCGTCGATCGCGACGCGCGGCGACCGCGCGGCGGTCGCCTGGTTCACGGGCGCGAACGCGGCGCCGTCCGTCTGGGCTGCCGCTCTCCGCGGACGGCGGAAGACGCTCGGCGCTCCGCTGCGCATCGACGGCGGCGCGCCCGTCGGTCGCGTCGGACGCGACGATGCTCGACCGACGCGATCGACCGCGATCGTCTGGCTCGAGCGCAAGGGCAGAGAACGCCGAGGTCCGCGTGCGCCGCGTCGCTCCGGACGGCGCGCCTGACGCCGCCCGTCGTCGTCGCGACGACCTCCCCGCGCGCGCGTCGGGCTATCCGTCGATCACCGCGGAAGACGGCAGGGACGTGCTCGTCGCCTGGACCGAGACCGGGCCACCCAGCCGCGTGCGCGCCGGCGCTCGTGACGCTCAGCAAAGAGGTGTCCCCTTCTCAGGGGCAGCGCGGTCGGCGCGCTCGCGATCTCCTGCGTCCCGCCCGCCCCGCTGAGACGCCGAGCCGTCGTCGTAGGTGCCGCGGCACCCCGTGCCGATCGGGACGCACCGAGGTAGTACGTGCCGTCGCCCGGCGGCCGGGTCCGCTATCGCAACGAGCCGCGTGCATCGCGGCGGCGTCGTTGACATGACAGGCGGTCGTTCCCGCGCCGAAATCTCCCGCGGTCGATCGCAGCGTCATGAGGCTGCCCGCGACCACGTCGTAGTGCGTGCGCGTTGGCCGCCATGCGTCCAGCTCACGCCGAGCCCGGGGGCCGCCTTCGCCACGCGTCAGCGATGAGCCGCCGACCAGGCGCGCAAGCGACGCATCCGGGGAATCGGAACGAGCCGACGCGCGTGGCCCAGCCTCTGTTGCTCGACGCGGCGTAGTACTCCTGCGTGTACCAGAACGTGCAATCGTCCACCGGATCGACCGACAGCATCGAGTAGTCGCCCCAGCGGTGAGTCCCGTCTGCGCCCCGGCCCCGGCGACGAGCGACGTCTCGGCCCGACGGAAGCGTCCCCGGCGGATCGCCGGAGCTCGCCCGCGTAGCGGATCGACGGAGCTGAGCGTCTCGTGCGACACGCTGTAACCGATCGCGAAGTCGCCGTCGCCGTCCATCGCCGCGCTCGCCATCCACCGATGCAGCGCGTCGGGCGCGTACGTGCCGGCTTGGTGGATCGCCCACGGCCCGCCGGCGCTGCGAGCTCGTACCAGCGCACGCCGGCGTGATCGGCGCCGTCGACGTCGATCGGTGTGATTCAGCGTGAGCGACTCGTGATCGGGCCAGCGTCGATAGACGGCGCGGTACATCAACCGGTCGGACACGCGTCGATCCTCGACTCGTCGTTCCGAGCTGGGGATGCAGCCGGCTGGCTGTACCCGCACAGGTTCGAGTCGAACGCGAGACCCGCGGCGCGGAGGTCGATCACCTCGATCCGGATCGCCCGCGACGCCGAACGTCGAATTCGAAGGCGTCGTCCAGTCCACGTGGAAACTTCCAGAGCGAGGCGGTCGATGGGGGTCCAGCCGAACGAGTCGTCGTCCATTTCGACGAAGACGTTCAGGGCGCCCTGCGGCGGAAGGACCGGGCCGTCGAGATCCGACGGGATCGCGCCGCCGTAGTTCGCGTTCACGCCGAACAGATCGAAGTAGACGGTCTGCGCCGGAAGCCCCTGGAGCATCTTGTCCCGCTCGAACGCCATCACCCCTTGGCCGGCCCACACCGCGGGCCGACCCCGACGAATTGGTTGATCCCGAGGTAGTAACCGTCCAGGCCAGACGCCGAATTTCGGATAGTCGTTCAGCATCGTGGTCGAAAAGAGAAGTCGTAGCGATACCAGGCGCCGGTCGGATCGGCGGTCTGCGAGACCGCGATGCACTGGTGGTACTCGCTCGGATCGATGAACGCCAGCTGGCTCAGGAACCAGCGGTCGGCGATCGGGTCGTACAACACGATGGGATCGCCGTTGTTGCGCGTCTCGCACATGCCGCCGAACCCGCTCCAGAGCGTGTTGCCGTTCGACGGGCCCGTAGAGCAGCGCCCTTGCTTGCTCCACACCGCGTACGAGAAGTTGACCCACTGGACGTAGTGGTTCGGCCCGACGTCGCCGTTGGTGTCGGGCGGCGCAACGCCGTTCCGGCTGTTCACCCCGTCGAACGAGACCAGGGCCGGGGGCATCAGGCTCCGTGGCCACCGCATCTCGCCGAAGCGGGCGTCCGGAGTCGGCGTCGATCGCCGGACCGGCGCCGGACACCGCCGTCCGCGCGACGCGCCTTGGGGAGAGGAGCGGCTCGTGCGTGGACGAAACGACGTCGATCGTCGCGCTTCGGCGGCGGCAAGAAACAGCGGCGGCGAGCTGTCGTGCTTGGAGATCGTGCCCAACGACGGGCGTAAGCCGCCTCTCTGCGGGCTCGCACGGCCTTTCGGCGGCTCGACGCTCGTTGGAGGGCCGACGCGACGAGAGGCGAAAACACAGCGCGCCGAGCGACCGCATCGCCAAAGTTGTACGAACTTTGCGTCGATTTGTCGAGCGACGTCGTGCGACTGCCGTTATACCGGTGGCGCGAAGGCAAGCTGGTTAGCGCCGGAACGCTGCTCTTTCGCCCGTGTCTTGACGCGTTCCACTGCGCATAAAACCGACATAAAACCGAAGGATGAACCTCGTGCTGAGCGTAGACTTCACGGGAACAAGGAGCTTGACCCTAGAATGCGAAGCTCGAGTCGTCGCGGATATGCCGCAGGAACTTCCGCAGCGGTATCTGCTTATATCGTTCGGCCGAATTGGCGTTAGACGGAATAGGAAAGACAATGCGACTGCAGCCGCTGAGACGCGAAGCGATCACAGATCCGCGGAGTCGCCTCATCCTGGTATCACTACCGGCCTGATGGCCGTCGCCGGCGACGATTCTGTCTCGGGGTTCAGCTTGGTAAGGTCCAGCTTCACGCTGAGTTTGATTCTTGTGATTATTAGCTGCTCACCCCGATCGCAGTGTTGTCGCTGCGCGCACCCTCCAGGCGGGCTAATCGCAGCAACTGTCGGCCTGGGTGGCGGCGCGATCTGGTGGGCGCTGGCCTCGCCTCGATACTCGCTCTGGTTGATGCTGGCAATGGGTGCTTGCATCGCGTTGTACTCGTTGGCTCCGGTGGAAGTCCGGCGCGCCCACCGTCCCGCCACCGCGACGACCGTCACTCATTGCGAGGCTACGTGCACTGGTGCGCCGAACCACCGTGATCGATGCTCGCGCCCAGAACGAACGGAAATCGACCGATGACAAGAAAGAAATCGCACTGAACGGTCGGGGAGATAGGTAACACTTTAGTCCGGGGACATGGGTAACACTGTTTGGCGGACCCAGCGTCCTCTGTGATCTTCGATCCTCAGCTTCCGTTCGTCCATCCTCCCAAGCTTGATCGGTCCGAGTATACGTCCCACAATCCGTCGTCGACTTCCTCGAGACCTGACGTGCTCGCCGGCGAGCGTCTGAGTGACGCAAACCCGATCGACACTTCCACCGGATGCCGCTGTTGCGGCTGACGAGCCGGACTTCGAAGTGGCCGGGATATTCGATCCGCGGAAGCTCCCGAGGGAGCTTCCGCGGCGACGCATGGTAAGCCGACGCTGGCGCCTCTGTCCGAGCCCTTCGTGCGGCCGCTCTTCGTTGTACTCGTTTCGGAACTCCGTTGAAACGCGCTTGCTGCAGCGCTCAGGTTGCCCGCGCGGCGGTCGCGTCGTTTCGGCCTTGAGCGTCTTGTGCATGCGTTCGTGCCGGCCGTTCTGCTCGGGATGTGCGGGCTCGATCAGCTCCGGGGTAGATGCCGAGGCCGGATCCACCAGACCGACAACTCGGACAGGCGACCGAGAGCCGTTGTCGCGAAGGGCACGCCGTTGTCGGTGCGGATGATGCGCGGTAGTCCGTGTTCTTCGAAAAGCCGCTTGAACACAGGTTTTGAAAGGTGCACGGCCGTCGATCGCAGCCCCTGGCAGGCGAGCAGAGTAACGGCTGAAGCCGTCGACGACGGTCAGTGGATAGCAGTACTGGCGGTCTCGCGTGCGGAACTGACCCTTGAAGTCAGCGGTCCAAATCGAATTGGGCTGCGTCCATCGGCGTCATCGGTCGCCCGGGGTGACCCGGGTAAGTCCGACGCTTCTTCGTGTTCACCAGGCCGTGGCGCAAGAGCAGGTCGCTGCACGTGCTCCGCGAAGGCCAGTTCCAATCCGGCTGTCTTCGGAGAGAATGCGTAAGAGCTTCTTGGCTCCCCAGCTGGGGTGCCGGCGCCGGAAGTCGAGCAGCGCCTCCACCACCATCGTCGGAGTCTGGTGAGGGCAGGCATGCGGGACGACGCGAACGATCCTCGAGCCCGGACGGACCGTCGGCTTCGTACCGCTCGATCCACTTGTAGGCCGTCTTGCGGCTGACCCCGAACCGCGAACACAGCTCGGCCAGTGAAAAGAAATGGCGTTGGTAGTCGGCGATGAAGCGTATTTTCTGGTCCATGGGTGATGAACAGCTCCACGGCATCGGGGCACCTCCAAGGGAGCCCCAGTTGGTTAGGAAACTGTCACCCATGTACCCGGACTGTTGTAGTCACCTATGAACCCGGACCGTACCACTGTCCGTTCAACAACCGCGTGAACGCGCCGCACTCCGCGATCACGGCGCGTGCGTACGGCAGCACGCGCCCCGCCCGCGCGCGCGCTGTTACGCGGCACGTTAGCAAGCCGGACAAAGCCCTGGTAAATCATAGGGGCCCTATAATCCGGCCGTGATCTTCGGCGTGATCCAGCCAAAGCCGCGGCGTGAATCGGAAGAAGCACCGAGTCGATTTCCACGAGGCAGCCTTCGGTTTTGGACGACCCGCTGTCGACCACGTGTTTCCGGACCCTCTAGCATTCCCTCGCTCGAGCGGCGTTTCATCTTCACTGGCGTATCTTCTTAAGCAGCGCGTGCTGGTAGTCAGTCATACCGGAGCAAGGCGAATCGGTCCTGCATCATCAGCGCGCGTCGGGCGACGAGTCATGAGCGGAGTTTTTGCTATGAAGAAGGTTCGTAAGCGGCCCTCGAACGGCATGTTGCCCGCCGAGTGCGTACGCGTCCATGAAAGGCGGGGTCCGCGGCAAACACGTGAAGCGGCTGCGAGCAGGTTCTAACCCCGTGCTTCTCGAGCCCGACTTGGCGGCAGCGTACCCAACCGACGCGGCGGTAAACAAGGCCCTCTGCGCGGCGCTTCGATGTCGCATCGGCGGTAAAGGGCCCCAGGCCGGCTTGCTAACAACGCGCCCAGCGGGCGCACCCTACCCGTCACGCCGCCCCGTGCGAAGCACGGGGCGCGCCGTGCGGCGCGCCGCTGAGCGCGGAGCGTTGGGGCCGACCTGGACCGGACCGGAATGCCGAGCGTGCTAGCCTTTTTCGCGCGGAGTCCGACGGATCTTCGGCGAAGGGCGGGCTTCGGCTCTACTGCTTTTCAAGGGAAGAACCGAGGCTTCACGTCCATGTTCCCAGGGTCAGCTGAGCTGGAAGCTGTGCGTTCTGGCTTGAGCCCGACGTCGAACTCGCTCGAAACTATGGTCTCAGTCAACGGTCGCTGGCGATGGCCCGTCGACTGATTCGGGAGCACGAAGATGAAATCCGCGCAGCGTGGAAAAGCACTTCCGACGTTGAGGTAACGAACGTCTCCGGAACGGCTTTGATGCTGCTCAACACCGAAGAGGTGTTCGTCGACTTCAAGCAGTTCCCGTGGTTCAAAGACGCGTCGATCGGTCAGTTGCTCAAGGTCGAGCGCCCGCACCGCATCATCTGTATTGGCCAGATCTCGATGTGGATCGGCAGTTGAATCGCTGACCAGCCCGAACGATACCCCCTCGTCAGCCGAGCGCGGCCCAACAACGCGTTGCAGCGGTCCCACTCGCGCGTCACGGCCCCGGCGAAGAAAGCGCACGGGTCGGGGCGCCGCGCGGCGGGCCGCTGAACGCGAACGTTGGGCGGACTCAACCCGATAGGGTGGGCCATGGAGCGTAGGCAATTCCTTGCGTCTGGCGAGTTTCACCGCGACTGGTGGGTTGGATTACGTCCGCCGCTCCCGCCTTGGCAGCCCCCGTTGTGCCGTGTGGGGGCAGCTCTGACGGTGCTGGCTCGCTCGCACGAGGCTGGGCCTGCCGTGACGCCCGCTTTCGATCCTGTTCCTGAGTCGGAGGCTTGGGGCCATGGCTCCGCACGGCGCATCTATCCATGCGTCGCGCGTAACCGCGACGCGTGGCGAGACCCGGCGTTCATTTGCGGAACCACCACATGTTGATGCAGCAGTCGAACTGCTCGCCGGCGTGAAACCGCCGGCGATTCTTCTTACGTGCATACATGAGCAGCAGCTACTTTCTAGGACCGCAGGCAGAGGAGGCTCTCTCGGATCCGTCTCGAAACTCTCGAGCCTAGAGTCCCGGATCGTTCTATCCGGCCATTGCAGCCTCAGACGCTCTTTCGCGCGCTTAAGGTGCGGCGAGTGGCTGTGGTGCATCCCCCCGGTTCACCGAGGAGGTAAACAGCAAAGGAGGGAGATTACTTTCGAGTCGCGGATTTGAAGTCGTCTCTGCGCGCGCTTAACACCCTGCGTGCATGTTTGCTGAAGCGCTCACCCCGCCGAGGTGCATGATCTGACAAGGTCAATGTCCCGCGACCAGCGGAGGCAGTGCTCGCAGCCGGCTAACGGTCTTTCGGGCGGTTGGTGTTATTCCTACACTTTTGAAGCGGTCCTCGGCGCAGGCCCGTTCTCACGGTGCTAACCAGGTCACATTCTGGCAGTGCGCTGCGCGCTTCCGGGGTACCCGCCCAGGTAAGTCAATACGGTCAGCTCTTTTTCAAACGGGGTGAACGGTCGGGGAGATAGGGTAACACTTTAGTCCGGGGACATGGGTAACACTTGTTGGCCTGTATCTGCTTCGGGAAGTGAAATGACGTTGCTTCGCCCGGCGAGACCAGCTCCTTCGTAATTCCACAACCGAGGGCACGATTCATGTCAGCTCAACCGGGCGAACCGTCGACGAGTGCAGCACCAGGCCCTTGACCCCGAGCAATCTGCGCTACGCTCGAGAGGCTTCGCAGGGCCATCAAGTCCGCGCGCGCCCAAGGCCGAAGAGTGCATTAGCCGGCCAAATCCCGACACGTTCAAGCTTGATGGAAGGATGCTCAGTGTCACTCCGGCGCGTGGAAGAGCTTCATTGCGCTTTTACCCCGGAGCTCTTCCCCGTAGAAGCGCACAGGCGCGACGAGCTCGACGCGCCACGACACCCAGCAAGCGGCACGATCCGATTTCGCGCGAAGCGGCGTCCCCTGCCAGTCAAAGCTCGTTCGCAAAGCTGGTCAAAGCCCGGGCCGCGGAGCGCGGCAGACGAGCGCCATGACGCAGCGCGCGACCTACGATGCCGATCAGGATCCGGAGCGATTTCGGATCGGATCGCCAGCGCTGCCGGCGGCCGGACTCGACCACAACGCCGTTTACCATCGCCACCCGCCGCGCCACGCGCCACGACATTGCGAACGCGCGTTGGACGCCGGCCGCGGGCCGGCACCTGGCCCGCTGATGGAAATGCCGATTGCGCGGCGCGCGCGCGTGGATGCTCCTCGATCTGGCGCCGGGGATGATCGCGGCAGGTCACGGCAACGCTTCGGCGTGACAGGGGCCAACATTCGGTTCGAGGTTGCCGACTTCGTGGAGCGCCCCTGGGCGATGGGGTCGTACGACGTGATCGCGAGCGTGGCGACGCTGCACCACTCCCGCTCGCGCAGGCCCTGGCGCGCCTCGCGGCTGCCCTCAGACCCGGCGGGACGCTCTCGTGCTCGACTTGCTCGATCCGCGTGGGCTCCAGCGAGCTCCCGCGAAACGCCCCGGCGTGGCTCTTCGCTTCGCACCCACGCGCCGCAACGCGGGCGCGGACTCCGAAGACCGTCCGGCAAGTCTGGGACGAACACGGCGGCCGCGATCGCTACGATTCGTGGCCGCAAATCGTGGGCACGTACGATGCGCTGCTTCCCGGTGCGCATCTGCGGCGCCACCTGCTCTGGCGCTATCCCGGCGATCTGGCGCAAGGCCCTCAACCCACCCGCGCCGCCAGCTTCCTCATCCACTTGCGCAGCAGTGGATGCGCCCCGGGAGCTCTTCGATGAGCGCAGCGACGTCGTCGTCCCAGGCCGTCGAAGACCTGCGGGCTCGCGAACGAGCGGCGTCCGCGACTCGTCGCGCGCACGAGCTCGTCCGAGGGCGGTCGCGCGTCCCTCCGGTCTCGAAGTCGCGCTTGTAGGGGTTCCCGCTCGCTTCGGCGGCGCGCTCCCAATCGGCGCGAAGTCGATCCATCAACAGAGCGCGAGCGTCCTCGACGTCGCTTGCGGCTGACCTGCGGCGTAGCCGGCGAGCGCCATCATGAAGTCCATCAGGTCGGGGTTCGACAGATCGGTCACGACCGGATCGAGGCGGATCTCGCGCTCGTCGTCGATCCGTGTCGCCTGCGCGCGACGGACGCGCGCCAACGCGAGGTGCCGCCGATCAGGTCGAGCGGGTGGATGCCCTCGAAGGTGACCGACGCCTGCCGGCTGCCGCCCGCGCGGTATCGACCCGAGATCGTTCTGCTGACTCGCGAATCCCCGTCAGCGGCAGCGAACGAGACGACGGCAGCGCGCATCGCGGCGGCTGGTGTTCTGACACGGAAGCCGTCAGGGTGACGCGTCCGCCGATCCGGTCGGCGTTGACTACGGGCGCGCCGTCGATCTCGAGCGGGCGCGATACGTACAGCGGCGTATCGGCGCGCGGCGTCCGCGCATCGCGATCGGTCACAGGCGTGCGCGTCCGCGCGGGCACTCGGTCGGGGACACGCAACGTGAGCGCTGTTCGCTCGGGGCACGCGACCCCGGCTCACGCGACGTCACGCTCGTCGTGGCCGGCGCGCCCGAGATCGCGATCCCGACAGCGATCAGATCGAAAGCGCCCGCGCCGCCGCCGTAGTTCACGATTTCGACCTCGACGAGCACGCTCTCGCCCGGCTCGAAGACGCCGTCGCCGATTCGTCGGCGAGCTGCACCGTTTCGATACCGGGGTGAGCGGTGCGCGACCACTCGTCGAACCAACTGGCGTAGGCCGCGGCGTAGGCGCGGTCGTAGGCGTAGGGGAACGCGATCGACGCCGTTTCCCAGACGCCGGAATCGAAACCCTTCGCGCGTAGCCCCGCCGGTAGGCCCACTCGGCATGAATCGTGGCGCCGTAGCGCCAGCCATCCTCGAAACCGGTGCTGCCACGCGACGTGGCGTCAGACGACGTCGATCGAAGCGGAGGATCGTCTCGAAATCGGTCGCAGAACACGGCGCGGAACCGATCCGTCTCCGGGTCGGACCACCGCGACCAGGGCGATCCACGTCGCTGCCTTTCGCGCCAGCGCGAGAACGCGAACTCGGCGATCCTTCCACCGCATCGTCGTACGCGGCGGTCGCGCGATCCCGGCGCGCCAGGTCGCGGGTGCTAAGCGCCACTCCAGTGCCGCGGCGACCGTCGCGCGACAGGCCCGGTGTTTGACCGACCGGGTATGTCTACGAAGACTCGTGTCGAGGACAGGCGCGACTGCGCCAGGGCCTGTCGAAACGGGACGCGTCTCCGCGCCGGCCGACATCGCACGGACCGGCGCGCGTCACGACCCGGTAGACGCGCCAGGTCCATGAACTGCTCGCGCGAACGCGCGCCTCCGCGGCGGCGTCCGCCACGCCTCGCGCGGCTTCCTTCGCCAGATGGTCCCCAATGCACGAACCCGGGGATCGGTGCCGCCTGCGCATCCCCTGCTCTGGATCCCACGGCGCCGAGGCGCGGATCGTCGAGCGCCGCGTCGACGCCGCGCGCGAACCCCGCGCGCCAGTACCGCGCCAACCCCAATCGCGCGCGCGCCTCTTGCGCCATCTCCTCGCCGGCGCGCGATCGCCAGCACCTGATCGTGCGACGCTCACCGGCGGCCGCCCGATCGAGAGGCCTCCACACGCGGCGACGGCGCCTCCTGCTGCGGCGAGGCTCGGACGGAGGCTCCGGCGCCTGCTGGCGGATTGGCGTCGGGTTCGCGCACGGTCGGCGTTCGGATCGCGCCGCTCGGTCTGACCGCGACGCGGTCCCTGGTCGCATGCGCCGCGGCCTTTGCGCCGGCGAACAGACCGGGACCGTCAGGAGCAACGAACAATGGGCGCCGTAGCCGTACGTTCATGCGCGCTATTCCTGTACGCCTCGGGAGGCCGCATGGTGCGACACGATACGCGACTGGGTCGCGGCGCACACGCAAAACGCGCTGCGCATCGCCCTGATCCTCGTCCTCGCGTGGCTCGTCGGCCGCGTCCTCGCGCTCGATCATCAGACGGGTCGAGACGATCAGCGACGACGGCGATCCGACGACTACGCCGGAGCTCGAGAAACGCGCGGCGACGATCGGCCGCATCCTGCGGCAGGCGTCGTCGGTGCGTCGTCTGGTCCGTCACGCATCATGCTCGTCCTCGGCGAGTTCGGGATCGATTTGAAGCCGATCCTCGCCGGCGCCGGGATCCTCGGCCTGGCCGTCGGCTTCGGCGCGCAGACGCTCGTCAAGGACGTCATCACAGGCTTTTTCATCCTGCTCGAAAACCAGATCCGCGTCGGCGACACGGTCACGGCGGCCGGCTGCACCGGCGTCGTCGAGATCGGTCAACCTCCGCACCACCGTGCTGCGCGATCACCGACGGAACGATCGCACATCATCCCCAACAGCGCCATCACCGTCGTCACCAACGCCACGCGCGACTGGTCGCGCGCGTGCTCGACGTCGGCGTCGCCTACAAGGAAGACACCGACCGGTGCGAGACGGTGCTCAGCGAGGTTGGGCGACGCTCGATGAGAAGGATCCCGCCTTCGCGAAGAGGCTCATCGGCCTGTTCGAGTACCCGGGCGTCGTGAAGCTGCGGCGATTCCGGCGGTCGTGCTGCGCGTCCTCGTCAAGACACAGGCGCACGACGGGCCGGTGGTGCTGCGCGAGCTGCGCCGCGCGCGTGAAGAAGGCGTTCGACCAGGCCGGGCATCGAGATCCCGTTCCCGCACGTGAAGATCGTCCGCGATCACGCGAAGGGGCGGCGTGAGGGCGCTTCGGCCTCGGGCCTGGCGCGTGCTGCTCGCGGGCTGCGCGTCGAGCGCCGCGCGGCGCGGGCGAGGCGCGGCGCTACTACGACGAGCACCTCGCCGGCCGCACCGTGCCGCTGCTCGAGGAGGCGATCCGCTTCCCCACCGTCCAGGGGAACACCGCCGCCCGCGACGCGCAGCAGTCCTGGCTGATGAAGACGGCGACGGGCATGGGCTTCACCGCGCGCGGATACCGGAAAGATCGTCGAGGTCGAGCTTGCCGGGTCCTGCCGGGGCGCCGGTGCTCGGGCTCGTCGTTCACGGCGACGTGCAGCCGGTCGAGCCGCAAGGCTTGGTCGATTCCACCGTTCGCCGGCACCTCGAAGGACGGATTCGTCCTCGGCCGCGGCGCGCGCCGACGACAAGGGACCGCTCGTGCAGGCGCTCGCTCGCGATGAAGGCGCTCGAGCGAGCCGGGCCCGCGCGCACCACACGATCCGGCTCCTCGTCGGAAGCGACGAGGAGAGCGACAACACCGACATGAAGGAGTATCTCGCGGCGCATCGGCCGCCCGACTACTCGCTCGTGCTCGACTACGTGTTCCCGGTCGTCGTCGGCGAGATGGCGTGGACGGGACTCGTTCCTGGACGCGGTCCCAGGGCGCGCGATCGAACGCCGAGCTCCCGTTCAGGATCCTGAAGGCTCGACGCGGGCTTGCGCCCAGCATCGTTCCCTGACCGCGCCGACGCTGACTCTCCAGTGGATTCGCGGGCTTGCCGTCGTGGGGCTCGCTCATCGAGCGCTTGCGCGCGCGGCCGCTCTTCCCGAGGGAACCCGGCTCGAGTTCGTCCAAGCCGCTCGGGGACGAGGCCCATCTGACGGTCGTGGCGCACGGCAAGTCCGCCCACGGCGGCGTCAACATCGAGGGCGGGCCGGAATGCGCTCGTGGCGCTGGCCCGCGCGACGGAGGGCCTGCTCCCGCGTCGGGCGAAAACGATCTCCTCGCGTTCGCACGCCTCGCCGGCCAGGACCTCCACGGCACGGGTCTCGGGCTGACCGAGAGCGACCCCATCTGGGGCCGTTACCTCGTCAACGTCGCGACCGATGAAGCCACGGCCCGACGGCCGAAGCTACGTCTCGAGATCGTGCTGCGCCGCCCACCGCCGCGCACCGGACCGCAGATCAAGGCGTACCTCGAGAAGGTGGTCGGCGGCGTTCAACGCGCGCACCGAAGGCCTCGCTGACCGTCGATGGATACTGGGACGACGAGCCGCTGTCGTTCGACCCCGAGGCGAAGATCGTCAAGCGGCTTGCTCGCCGCCTACACCGCCGCGACCGGTCGAGACCGTGCCGCCCGCGGTCGCCGGCGGCGGAACGTACGCGAAGCGTCTCCCGAACAGCATCGCGTTCGGCATGTGGTTTCCAGGGCAGCGCCGTACCCCGGCCACGACGTCGACGAGAAGATCCCGATCGACGATCTGCATCGCGGCACGCGCGTGCTCATCGCCGCGCTCGCCGACATCGCCTGCGGCCCGAGGATCGAGCAGCCGTTCGCGAGGTAGCTTCCGAAAAACGAGTCGCCCTTGCTTTCCCGGACACAGCGCTGTACATCACGGCCGATACGAGGCGGATCCATGAAGGGTTTTGCCTTCGCGCATTGGCGCCGCGTCATTGTTTTCGTCACCCCGATCGCGGTTCTGACGGCCGGGTGCATTCACTCCGCCAGACCCACACTTGCGCCGGTGGCCTGCCCGCGGCCGATGGCCTGCAGTTCGCCGCCGACGACGACAATGCGGATGCGCCGTTCCTCGACAAGAACATCGTGCCGGGACCACCGGAGATCAGCCCTGCGTTGGCATTGCTTCCCGGCAATGACCAGCGCGTGAAACCAGGACCTCACGACGACAAATCAGGATGAAACCTCGATCACCGTGAGCCCTGCGGACCCGCTGGTCTTGGTCGCGGCTTGGAACGACTACAACGCCTCCGCCCCGGCCAATACATCACGGTCGGCTACGGCTGGAGCCACAACGGCGGCATCTCGTGGCAGAGCTCCCGCGTGAAGCTTCACGACGCTCCCGGCCGGACAGTCGTATTGCGACCCGGCTGTCGCCTCGGACTCGTCGGGGGCTATTTACCTGGGAATCATCGCGGCGAGCACGGGTCTGCCGGGGTCTTGGTCTCGAAATCCACCGACGGCGGTATGACGTTCGGCAGAGCCAATCCGGCTCGACACCAGCGGCGACAAGCCTTACGTCGCCGTCGATCCCGGAAACGACGCCGTGTACTGCGTCTGGGAGAATCAGGTCTCGTTCAGATGCAGGCGCATCTACGTTTCCAAGAGCACCAATCACGGAACGACCTTCTCGACGCGGAAGAGGATCTCGACGAGTACGGGGATCAACAACTGCGCGACGCCGTTCGTGGGACCGAACGGCGAGGTCTACGTCACGTGGGGCGATTTCGGGAGCAAGATCCGCTTCCAGAAATCCGTGAACGGCGGCACGACGTGGCTTCCCTCCGACGCCACGATCCGGAGCGACGTCGTCAAGCCGCAGGATCCGCTGAACCGGCAACTTCCGCAATTCACACGTTCCCGGTCGGCGCGGTCGATGCCGGGACGGGCCCCTACAGCGGAAGGATCTATGTCGTCTGGCCCGATTCCAGAAACGGCGACCCCGATATCCTGCTCATCTGGTCCGGCGACGGCGGCACGACATGGAGCGCGCCGGTTCGCGTGAACGACGACGCCGTCGGGAACAAGGCAGATCAATTCTTCCCGTGGGTTCACGTCGATCCTGATGGGCGCGTGCAGGTGACGTTTCTCGATCGCCGCGAAGATCCGAACAACTTCCTCTTCGGCGCATATCTCGCCACCTCGACGAACGGCGGTGTCAGCTTCGGTCCCAACATCCGCGTCTCGGACGGCATTTACGGCCCGACCAACTACGGCTTCCTGGGCGACTACACCGGAGCGGCGTCCGGGGCGGCAAGCTCCATCCGATCTGGCCCGACGGACGGAACGGTGACCCGGACATCTTCTCCGTGTCCGTCGACCGTGCCGACTACGATCTGGACGGCATCCTGAATGATGGCAACGGCGATGGCCAATATGCGAACGCGCCTGCACGGGCGGGGCGACCGCGGGATGCGACGACAACTGCCCGGGAAGCCCCAACGCTAACTCAGGAAGACACCGACAGCGATCTCGTCGGCGACGCTTGCGACAACTGTCCGGCGGCGGTGAACACCGGCCAGCTCGATTTCGATCAGGACGGAATCGGGGATGTCTGCGACACCTGCGTCGATTCCGACCAGGACGGATGGGGCGATCCCGGATTCCCGGCCAATGTCTGCGCCGTGGACAATTGCCCCGTCGTCACGAATGCAAACCAAGCGGAACAGGACGGAGACGGTGTGGGCGATGCGTGCGACAACTGCCCCGGCTATCCGAACCCGAGCCAGAACAAGGTCGTCTTCCCCGAGCAGCTCCACCTTGCGGGCCGACGGCACATTCAGGCTGGTCGTCGCCTGCCGATGTGATCTGGGTGCGGGGCGACCTCGCGGGTGTCGGCACCTATTCGTACGATCAAGCCGGCATCCTGTCCGGTGCGACGTCGGTGACCGACTCGACGGCGCCTCCGCCGGGCTTCGGCTTCTTCTACCTCGCTCGGCTCGCGGGAAGCTGCACAGGCGGGAGCTGGCAAAGCACGCCGGGTGCTGAGCCAGGTCGAGACGCGATCCTTCCCTAGTCCCCGGACGGATTCCCGCAAGCATCCAGGGAGACGACCTGTACGCGACGATCGGAGACGCCAGCGGGTCGTTCGCCGTCGCGTCAGCGGGAAGATCCAAGAAGCGTCCAGCCGGATGGAAACGCGGCGTCGTACGAGGTGGCCCCATAAACGGCATACCCGGCGAGATCGGCGCAGGCGACCGAGCCCCATGCAAGCGCCGCATCGGTCGCACGCGGGTGGCAAGAAGCGTGTTGCCGACGCTCCCGCAAAGGCGCGATGTCGGCGGCGTCCGTGATCGGGGTCGGAGCAAGCGCTCTGTTCCGGCGGCGGACAAGGGCGACGCGCAGCTGTTGGTCGCGACCACGCGATACGAATAGGTTCCACCCGACGCGGTCGTCGTATCCGCAAACGAGAGGGTCGACGCCGGTAGCCCGGAGGCGACGACGGTGGGTGTTCCGGTGCAATCCTGGCCATCGAAACGCGATACTTCATACGTGCCCGTCGAGGCGAGCTGGCCCCAGCGCCCCGGGGCGCTCCATGCCACTTCGGTTCCCGTCGTGCACGCGGGACGAGTCCGTCGCCGGCCCGACGCCGTCGAAGGTCGGAGCCGTGCACACGAGGTTCAGCCGGAATGCGCCGCGCCCGTGCGTGAACGCGACGATCGCGCCGTCCCCGCGTCGGCCACGAGATCGTAGATCGCGACTTCGGGATGCCGTTCAGCTGATGGCTCCAGGAGGCCCCTCCGTCTTCGCTCTGAACGAGGCCGAGGTCGCTCCCGGCGTAGATGACGTTCGACGACTCGGGGTCGACCAGGACCGCGTTGATCGGAGCGTCGGGGAATCCCGGCGTCGATCGCGAACCACGACGGCGACGGGGAGAGCGCGTTCGTCGTCCCGTAGAGATGCGGGCCGCCGAGTCCGGAAATGGCGGCGTAGAGCACGTTGGCGTTGGCGGGGTCGAACGCGACGTCGTTCAGCGCGCGGACCCGGGGAGGATCCCGGTGACGTTTTGCCATGCTGACGCCCGCGTCGCTCGTTCGATAAGACCCGTCCGGAGAGATCGTTCCGACCGCGTACGTGCCGCACGTCGGATCCGATGGCGCGAACGCGAGGTCACGACGAGAGTCGCCGATGGATCGAGGGGTTCCGGGCTGTTCTGACGCCCACAGACCCCGCGCCGTCCGTCGTTCGCCAGACGTTGCTGCGCTTCCCGCGATCAGCACGTTCGGAGTTCGCGGGACACGCCCTGAACTGGCCGATGAACGGAGCGGCTCCGGTGTTCGCATCGCTGAGGCCGTTCACCGCGCTGGAGTACGACAGGCCTCCGTTGACCGTCTTGGAGATGTTCAGATACTGGCCTCGAGGTGTACCAGGTCGTGTCGGGACTGAGCTCGCGTCGATGACGCACGCCGCGCCGTCGCCGAAGGTCGTGAGGGTCCCACGCCGTCGATCCGTTCATGCGCGGCGTCCCGTTGGTCCTGGGCGCCCGCCAATCGCCCGCTCGTAGTTGCTCGGATCGAGCGCGGCGCCGGGTAGAACTGGCGTGATCTGCAGGTTGCCGTTCTTGTTCACCCAGCTCGCCCCGCCGTTCGAGCTGGCCCAGACGCCGCCGTCGTTGCCGATCCAGACCTTGGCCATCGGAGCCGAACGCTATGGCGTGCTGGTCGACGTGCACCGACTGCCGATGGAGACGTCGACCCAGCTCGTCCCGCCGTTCGTTGTCTTGAAGATCGCCGGTCCCGCCGGCCCAGACCGAAGTGCCTGACTGGACCTCGAGGATGAGGTCGTACCAGCACTGCCCCAGGCACAGCCGCCGGGAGTAGGTGCACGACGTCCTGGAAATTCGCAGTGCAGTGGCACGACCGCCGGCGATGGGCAGCGCGGCCCAGGGTCAGACGCCCGCCAGCGAGGTCGGTGGTTCTATACGTCCCGAGCTGGGAGCCGTTGCTGGACCGCTCGGCGGATCACGTGCGTGGGCGCCGCCAGGACAAGCGGGTGGACGCCGATGTCCAACCGCCCGGACGTGCCGGTCGTGGGGAGGCCGCCAGCCAGAGCTGGTCCCACGACGTCCCGCCGTCGATCGTCTTCCAGATCCTGCTCCCATCGGCGGCCGCGTAGAGCACGCTCGGATCCGATCGGCGACCGCAAGAGATCGTGAACGCCCCCGATGAACCATCCCCGCGCTTGGGCGCTCCTGAGACCCAGCGTCCAGCTCGATCCCGCCGTCGGTGCATCTCCACGCACGCCGAAGGCTGCCGAACACGCCGCCGTAGCAGCTGAACCCGCCCGCGCCGAAGCCGCTGTTCGCCACCCAGAGCGTCGTCGGGATCGTCGGATGAACGACGATCTTCGCGATGCTCGTGAACTCGGAACGCGGAGGCCCGATGCTCGGTCCAGGCTCGCTCCGCCGTCCGTCGTCTTCGTGCAAGGCCGATGCCGAAGTAGCTGTCGCAGGACTGATTCTGCTTCTGCCGGTTCCGGCGTAGACGACGTCCGGTGTTCGAGTGGATCGACCGCGAGCGCGCCGATGGCGAGCGAGGTCCTGGCCGTCCGTCAGCGGAGTCCGGTGGCGGCGTCCCGCCGTCGGTCGTCTTCCAGACGCCCCCTGCGCGGCGCCCGCGGTAGATCGACGCCGGGGCTCCCGGCACCGTTGCGCGAGTGGCGGTGATCCGGCCGGCATAGGTGTAGCGTCCTGGGTCCACGATCGGTGCGGCCCGATGGGCGGGGAGCCACGCGGTCGCCCCTCGATCGCGCTGCGGCGCGGGGCCGGGCCTCTGCTTCACCTCGAGCAGGCCGGACCGGGTGTTGGCCGTCGAGCTGGGCCAGGGTCCTTCGCCCCGCGCTGTTCCACGGGATCCTTCCGTCCGGAATCCGCGGTGCCGCTCGGAACCACCACTGCGCCTCTGCCGCGGAGGATCGCCAGCTCCTCCGATCCTTCGTTCTCGATCCTTCGCGCGGAGTCTGTGACTGCGGCTCGGCTGCCGCGGTCATCCCCTTCGAAATCAAGAGGGTGAGGACGAGCGCGTGGCGAAGCATGAGGGGACCCCCGATGCACGAGGGTCTACGCCGACGGGAACTCCGTGTCAGCGCCCAGCGGCGCGCCTGCGCGAAAGAGCCGAGGACTCGCCCCGACGGATTCCCAGCTATCCAGGGGAGACGACTCTGTAGCGACGATCGGTGACGCCAGCGGGTCGTTCGCCGTCGCATCGGCGGGAGATCCGGGACAGGAAGCGTCCAGCCCGATGGAAACGCGGCATCGTACGAGGGCGCCAGACGTCGTAGCCGGCAAGATCGGCGCAGGCGACCGAGCCCCAGAAAGCGTCGCATCGGTCGCGTCGGGACGCAAGAAGCGTGCTGCCGACGCTGCCGCAAGGCGCGCCATGTCGGCGGCGTCGATGATCGGCGTCGAGCAGCCACATTCGTTCCGGCAGAAGACAAGGGCAATGCGCAGCTGCTGGTCGCGACCACGCGATACGAATAGATTCCACCCGGCACAGTCGTCGTATCCGTGAATGATGGCGTAGTCTGGAAGTCCCGAGGTGACGATGGTGGCGTTCCGGTGCATCCTGGCCGTCGAAGTTGCGTGAAACCCGTACGTTTCTTCACACAAGGCGCGCTGGCCCCAGCGCGCCGGTTCGCCCATTCACCCGGTTCCCGTCGTGCACGCGGATGCGTCCGTCACCGGCCTGACGCCGTCGAAGGTCGGAGGCGTGCACACGAGGTTCAGCCGGGAACGCGCCGCGCCCGTGCGGGGTGAACGCGACGATCGCGCGTTCCCCCCGTCGGCCACGATCGTGGATCGCAACCTGGGGATGTCGTTCAGCTGGTGGCCCAGGAGGCTCCGCCGTCCTCGCTTTTGAACAAACAGATCGTTCCCGGCGTAGAGGACGCTGAGGTCTCCGGATCGACGAGAACCGCGTTGATCGGCGCGTCGGGAATACCAGCGTCGGCGGCGACCCAGACGGCGACGGGGAGAGCGCGTTCTGTAGAGATAACCGCGGTGAAGCCGGAGACGGCGGCGGCAGAGCACGTTGGGTACTGGCAGGGTCGTGAACGCGACACGTCGGAAGCGCGCGGCCGGGGAGAAGTCCGGTGACGTTCTGCCAGCCAGGTCGCGCCCGCGTCTCGTCTGGAAGACCCGTCTGAAGCTCGTTCCGACTGCGTACGTGGCACAGGTCGGGTCGGACGGCGCGAATGCGAGGGTCGCGATGCCGGACGCACGAGTCTCGACCGTTCGACCCAGGACCCCGCGCCGTCCGTCGTTCGCCATGACGTTGTCGGATCCTGCGATCAGCACGTTCGTCTGCGGCACGCCCGGAATTGTCCGACGAACGGGAGCGGCTCCGGTCCCCGCATCGAGGAGTCCGTACACCGCGCTGGACCAAGTAAAACGCCGTTGTTTGTCTTGAGAATGTTCAGATACTGGCTCGACGTGTACCACTCGTCCCCGGCGAGCTCGCATCGATGACGCAGGCCGCGCCATCGCCGAAGGTCGTCAGGTTCCACGCCTGTCCCCCCGTTCCCAGCGCGGCGTCCCGTTGCCTCGGTGCCCCCGTCATCAGCCGCTCGTAGTTGCCGATCCACGGCGGCGCCCGGGTAGAACTGCGCGATCTGCAGGTTCCGTTCTGCACCACCCAGGCTGCTCCGGCGTTCGAGCTACCCAAACGCCGCCGTCGTTGCCGATCCAGACTTTGCCATCGATCCTGGAACGCGATGGCGTGCTGATTCGACGTGCACCGACTGCGGACAGACGTTGACCCAGCTTGTCCCTGCCGTTATCGTCTTGAAGAAACCGTTCCACGTGGCCCACACCGAGGTCTCGGACTGGACCTCGAGGGTGAGGTCATACCAGCACTGGCCCGCCCGCTGCCGGTGCGCAGATGTCCGAAGCTCCAGTAATGGCAGGACCCGCTGGGGATCGGGAGGGTAGTCCAGGTCGCTCCCGAATCGGTGTCGGTAATGGTCCCGAGCTGGGAGCTGTTGCTCGACTTGGCGGCGATTACTGCCAGCACGTTGGGGAGCAAGGGATCGATGCCGATGTCGAGCCGCCCAACGTTGGTGGTCGGCAGCCTGCCGGCCAGCTTGATCCACGACTGCCCGTCGTCGGTCGTCTTCCAGGATCCCGCCGCTCCCATCGATCGCCGCGTAGAGCACGTCTGATCGTTCGGCGACTGCACCAGATCGTGAACGGCGGCGTTGACGCCCGTCTGAGCGCTTCCCAGAAGCTGCGCCCAGCTCTTCGTCCCGCTGTCGATGGATTTGCGACACCAAAGGTGCCGCCGCGACTGTTGCAGCTTGAACCCGGCCGCGCGCGGAGCTGCGCTCGCCACCCAGAGGGTCGACCAGATTGTGGGATAACGACGATCTCGCGATGCTGGTGGTCTGAAAGCGGCGTCCGAGGTTGGTCCAGGTCGCGCCGCCGTCCGTCGTCTTCAAGAGTCCGATGCCGTAATAGCTGTCGCAGGATTGATTCGCTTCTCCGGTCCCGGCGTACACGATGTTCGTGTTCGACGGATCGACCGCGAGGGCCTCCTGATGAGATGAGCGACGTCCGTGAGCGGCGTCCAGTTGGTTTCCCCGTCGGTCAGCCTTCCAGGACGCCCCTTTGCGCAGCACCGGCGTAGACGGTGTCTGGACTTCCTGAACGGTCGCGGAGGGCGGTGATTCGGCCAGCGTAGAAGAAATTACCGTCCACGATCGGGCGCGGGCCGATCAGCCAGATGTCCCCCCTTCGTCGTTTGCGGCGCTGCCCGTGTGGCCTTGAGCAGGCCGGAACGCGTATTGACCGAGCAATACGTAACTGAACGAAGTATC
>ERZ1370068.8750-contig-7580_pt1 | contig 64467 bp, 123 predicted proteins | sample MGYA00561227_ERZ1370068 | MGnify/ENA primary metagenome ERZ1370068 (study PRJEB38410, sample SAMEA6850437) | metagenome | study: Metagenomic assessment of the ecological functions of the soil: analysis of the soil microbiota associated with the... | reverse complement strand
AGATCGGCAGACCCGGGAAAATTCATAGTAGTCCGGCATTGGCTTACGCACCGGCCGTAAGGGCGCCGTTTTGCAGCAGCTTCATCTGGCGCAGGATGATCTGGTAGTCGGGATAGGTCTTAGCGACCCAATGGGTGGCCCGATATGCCGGGTCTCGGCAATTTGTGCCTCCTCGGCGTCAGCCATTGATCTTCTCTTTCTTGCCGGTCGTGTTTCGGGTGGCAGCGATGCCGAGGAGTTATCAGTATCCTTCAGCAAGCGCTCTGGCTTTGTTGCCGAAGTTATCTCTGGCTTTTTCCGTCTCGAAAGACGCAACACCGCTTTTGTTTTAGGCATTAAGGTAACCACTTCGCCGGTTTTGGTATCCACGATCATGCTGGATTCGGGATTAACGTCGATCCGTGCACACTGCTCACCCTTATTTTTGGTCGTAACTCGATTAAAAATGCTGCCGCCGGTTTCGATCGATTGAACTACGGTCAGATCAGCTCTGGCACATCGGGCAGCACACCCAGGAAGAGCGACAAGTGAAAGATAGTCTTGATAGTTTCCATCGAGGCCAGATCTTAAGCCAATTGTTTCGATTCGCGATTCGGTCGTTCTCACAGATCGAGACACCGCCCTTTTTCTCGCTCTGTGCGCTACACCCAGCGACCATAAATCCAAACCGGAAGGCGTCCTCAAGCCCGCAAGATCTAAAACCATAACGGATCAGGGGCAATTCTTCGCTCACGTCCATGCGACCTTGAGCGAGACTCCGGCGTGCGCGGCTGGCGTTGCGGGTCGGACCGCAGGCTGGACGCCGGAGGACTGATCACCGAAGAGCTGCTGACTTAGCCCGGGAGATGCACCAGCGCTTCACGGACTCCGGGCCCCAAACTCTTCCTTTGCGAACCTCGTGCCGCCCGCCTGGCGGACTGTGTCCTTTGACCGGATCAATCGCATTGGCCGGACAGGCGGAGAAGGCGGCATAACGCCAACGTCGAGCATCGAGATATCGTTGTGGTGGTCGCCGGCTGCGAAAACTATTTTCCCGACCTATGTTCGTTAGGCGAGAGAGTTCCCGCAAGGGCAGCGCCTTTGTGATAGTCGGCGTGGCAGAAAGCGCAGATAAATGGTGTTGCGCTGATAAGTGGAACTTCGGTTCGTAGCGTTTTTGCCTGGTCGATAAATTCCGTCAGCCGATCCATTTCTTTCCTCGCTGCTCGTAAGTCACACCCGCCGGCCCGCCGGCTTCATAGATCACCCGGGCCTTGGTTTCTTCGGCTGACATAATCGGACCACCTGGGCGAAAACTGCGGAGAAGAGGATTGAAAAAGATCGGCGTGGGCCTGGGCGCAGCGCTCGTTCCAATCACCGAACGGTTCCCAGCCCGCGGCCGTGGGGCGAAAGACATCTCTTTCACTCGTTAGGATAAAATCCGGCTGGAGGGGGAAAGCGAAATCTTCCAGCCCTTCCTCGAGCAAACGCACCGAGCGCCCGGTGTTGATGGCCCAGATGGCGCCAGCCTGCCATAGCCTCGCGGATCAGCGCCATGCGCTCTGGATCGAAAACGGGATCGCTTGCGTGCGAGAACCAGCGTGCCGTCAAAATCGGTGCTGATGAGCCTTGTGGATGTTCCGCGACATTTGGAGAGGCAGTTTGGAGCCCACGGTTTAGCGTGCGCGGCGAATCGATTGGGGACATTGTCCAAGTCTTCAACAAAGCGAAGGGAGGGAACGAATATGAGGCGCGAAGATCTTTGGTTAACCCCCCTCAGGACAAAGCCGAGTTGAAGATCAGTCGCCGATCATGTTTGAAGTCACGCTGAAGAAGGGCGCGGGCGTCCTGGCCCGATCAGATCACCTCAGGCTGTTTCCACGTCGGCGGGGCGCGAAGGTGCGGTTAGAGGTTAAACGCCAGAGTCGCCTACGAACTGGCGATGGAGCGCCTGGAGAAAAGCGCTCCCACAGTCAAACTCACGGATGAGCAAAAGGAGCAGATCGCCGAAATCGAATCGACCTACAAAGGCGCGGATCGCCGAGAAGGAGCTTTTCTGAAAGGGAGAAAATAAGCCTAAGCGCAGGCAAGCGGAAACTTCGAAGAATCTGAGCAGCTGGAAAAGCAGCTTGGCGATCGAGGTGCGCCGGCTGCACTCGGATTGCGAGGAAAAGAAAGAGAAACTGCGAGCAAGCTTTGCAGGATAGATTGGACGCGCGGAAGCGCATCCCCTCCGGAAAGGACATGCTTCTGCATGTCCCAAAACCGGCGAATCGGCTGAAGATCGCCAGATTCCCTTTGCCAATCCTACGCTCACCCGCCTAAGGTAGCGGCCCTCGAAAATGTTTGCTCTTCAGCCCGAGCTAAAAATCTTCTCCGGTTCCGCGAACCGGAGCATGGCAAAACGGATCTGCGAAAGGATCGGGGTTCCGTTGGGCGCGGCCACCCTGAGCTCGTTTCCCGACGGCGAGACCTACGTCAAGATCGAGGAGAACATTCGCGGTCGCGATGTTTTCATTATTCAGCCGACGCTGTCCGCCGACGAACGAGCACCTGATGGAGTTGCTGATCATGGTGGATGCCGCGCGCCGGGCGAGCGCCGATCGGATCACGGCGGTGATTCCGTTTTTGGCTATGCGCCGCCAGGACCGCAAGGATCAAGCCGCGCGTCCCGATCACCGCCAAACTGGTCGCCAATCTGCTCTGCGCCGCAGGCGTGAATCGGGTGCTGACGATGGATCTGCACGCGCAGCAGGTGCAGGATTTTTCGATATTCCGGTGGACCACCTCTATTCGTTGCCGGTTTTGATTCACGTATCTGCGCGAGAATTGAAACGCCGAAAACCGTGGTCGTTTCGCCGGATGTCGGCGGGTTGAAAATGGCGAGCGCTTATTCGCAAGCGCTCGGGGCGAACCTGGCGATCGTCGCCAAGCAGCGAAAGAGCGCGACCGAAACCGAAGCGCTTTATCTCATCGGTGACGTGGAAGGCTGCGATGTGCTCCTGGTCGATGACTTGACCGAAACCGCGGGCACCCTGACTTCGGCCGCAGCGTTCCTGAAAAAGCACGGCGCCCTCGATATTTACGCCGGCGTTGCCCACGCCGTCCTCGTCGATGTCGCGATTCCAGCGGTTGCAAAAATCCCAAATCGAGGAATTAATAACGACCAACAGCACGCCTGTGCGCACCGTGGAGGGATTTACGATCACGGTGCTTTGCGTCTCCGAGCTGCTCGGCGAAGGCATCAAACGGCATTCATAACGACGAATCGGTTTCCTCGCTCGTTCAAGATCGACAGCGGCGCGCAATAACATAGAAGACATGGCAAAACAAGTTAAACTCACGGCCGAACGGCGTGACAGGCACGGGCCGTTCGGCGGTGCGAAAATCAAAGCGCAAGGCGTCGGTGCCCGCAGTCATTTACGGCGGCGAAGACAGCAACCCGAAGCTGCTCCAGGTTTCGCAGCGCGACATTTCATCGCAGTGCTCAGCCATGCCTCGGGCGAAAACATTCTCGGTCGAGCTCGAAATCGAGGGGAAAGCAGCGCCGGCTGGCGCTCGTCCAGGAAGTTGCAGCATTCGCCCGTGGGCGGTGATATTCTGCATGTCGATTTTCACGCGGTCTCGATGGATGAAGTGATCGAAGCCGACGTGCCGCTCGAACCGACCGGCACTGCCGAAGGCGTGAAGAACTTTCGGCGGTCTGCTCGAGCAAAGCCTGCGTTCGCTCGCGATCGAATGTCTGCCGCGCGATCTGCCGGATATCATTACGCGTCGACGTTTCTGCATCTCGATATCGGCGACGCGATTCACGTGCGCGAAATTCCGCTGCCCGAAGGGTGACGACCAGAATCTCGCCCGATCTGACGGCGTTCTCGGTGCTCGCGCCGACGGTGGAGGAAGAGCCGACGCCGCAGCAGTAGAAGCGGCGGCTGGCCCGGAAGTGATCACCGAGAAGAAGGAAGACGCCGGAGGCGCGGCGCGGCGCCGCACAGCGGCTCCAGCCAAGGAAAGCGAAGAAGTAATTTCGTTAGCGCCAACGCTGGCGCCGACGTGAACGAGACTCCGATTCGGTCTGGTCGCCGGTCTCGGTAATCCCGGGCGGGAATATCAACGCACCCGGCACAACGTCGGGTTCATGGTTCTCGATCGACTGGCGGCCGACGCCAATCTTGCCTGGGATTACTCCGAGAAATGGGGCGCGGCCTGGGCGAAGAGCGACGTGATCTTGCGTTAAACCTGCCAACGCTACATGAACCGCAGCGGCCAGCCTCTTTCTGGCGATCGCGAACTTCTACAAGATCGCTGCGGAAGAGATCTTTGTTGTGCTCGACGATTTCGCGCTTGCCGCTAGGCCGACTGCGCCTGCGGGCGCGAAGGCAGCTCCGGCGGTCACAATGGACTCGAATCTATTTTCGAACATTTCGGGACGGAATCGATACCGAGGCTGCGAGATGGGTATCGGGTCCGCACCATCGGAGGGCGCGACCGATCACGTGCTCGGCAGATTTTTTGAAGAAGAACAACCGCTCGTTGATGCGACCATTCGCCGCGCGGCCGACGCGGTGAAGTGCGCGGTCGACAAAGGGCTGATTGCTGCGATGAATGTTTTCAACCAACTACCTGAAGAAGAAAATGAAGAATCGTTATGAAGCGTTGCTCGTGCTCAACACGCAGGGCAAGGATGACAACCGTGAAGGACATCGTCGATCGCCTCGAATCCGAATTTCAAAAGAAGGCGCGCAAATCGAGCAGGTCCAAAAGATGGACAAGCGCCAGTTTTCCTATGTCGCCGGGCGAACTCGACGCGGGTTACTTCGTCAATTTCATCTTCCACGCCGAGCCGGATCTGATCACCAAATTGCGCACGAAGTTCAAGCTCGATCCGGAGGTTTACCGCCAGCATTACCAGCGGCTGCAGGAGAAAAAAGAGCAGCCGGCGAAAAAGAATGTGGCCGAGGCAGAATTGCCTCGCTAAAACAGTGGCATGGCCAGCTATAACAAAGTTTTCCTCCTCGGCAATTTAACTCGCGACCCGGAAGTTCGTTACACTCCAAAGGGAAGCGCGGTCGCAGATCTCGGGATTGCAGTCAATCGCCAGCATACGCTCGATACCGGCGAGAAACGCGAAGAAGTTACCTTCGTCGACGTCACCTTCTGGGGACGGACCGCGGAGGTTGCGGGCGAGTATTTGAAAAAAGGTCGCTCGGTTTTCATCGAAGGCCGGCTTCAGCTCGATACCTGGGACGACAAACAATCGGGCCAGAAGCGGAGCAAGTTGAAGCGTCATCGGTGAAGCGATGCAAATGTTGGGTGGACGACCGGGTTCCGGTGGCGACGAACCCGATGAATCGGGTCGCGGCCGCTCCAGTGGATCACGCACGGCTTCGCCACCGAAAATTCTCCGCCTGCGGAGCCGGACGACGACGAGATTCCGTTTTAAGTTTCGCGCGCGATTTTCACGCTAACGAACTCCCCTGAACTTGGGCTGCGCCCGATGAACAGCACCGAAGCGAGCATCGCGCTCAACATGTTGCCGACGATTGGCCCGGTGCGGCTGCGGCAGATTGCTCGAAGTCTTTGAAACGCCGGAGCGCATCCTGCGCGGCCAACCGCAGTGAGTTGCGATCAGTCGATGGAATCGGGAACGAAGTTGCCGATCAGACTCGTTAACTGGGAGAGCACGGTCGACCTCTCCGATGAACTGAGACTGATTCGCGAATTCGATGTGGAAGTGATCACCGCCGAATCGCCGAAGTATCCGCGGCAGCTGCGCGAGATTCATGCGCCGCCGATCGTTCTTTATGTTTGGGGTGAACTGACGGAGCGCGATCAACATGCGAATCGGCGTCATCGGTTCGCGACGCACCACTCATTACGGGTCGGAATGCGCGAAGAAACTTTCTTACCAGCTCGCCTACGCGGGATCTGACCGTGATCAGCGGGCTCGCGCGCGGGATCGATACTGCCGCGCACCAAGGCGCGCTCGCCGCCAAAGGCCGAACGATCGCCGGTCATCGGCTCGGGACTCAGCGAAACTTTATCCGCCAGAGAATGCCGCTCTCGCAGAGAAAATTCGCAGCGGCAATGGCGCGATCGTTTCCGAGTTCTCGATGGCGATCGAACCCGATCGCCAGACCTTCCCGATGCGCAATCGAATCATCAGCGGATGGAGCCACGGAATTCTCGTGGTCGAAGCCGGGCTGAACAGCGGCGCGCTCATCACCGCTTCACAGGCGATCGAGCAAGGTCGTTGTGTTTATGCCGTGCCGGGGCACATCAACGCTCCGAGCGCGCATGGATCGAATCGTCTCATCCAGCAAGGAGCGAAGCTGGTCGATGGACGCGAGCGACATTCTCGAGGATCTCCAGATTCTCTTTCCCGAAAGACAAAAACAGCTCGGCGAAAGCCCCTCTCGGCCGCTCCGGATCTTGCGGAAGACGAGCGCCGCGTTTACGACGCGATTCGTGCGACCGAAACGCCGATCGACCAAATCAGCGCGGCCAGCGAACTTCCAGCCGGGACTGTTAATTCTGTCCTTCTGCGTTTAGAATTGATGCGCTTGGTCAAACAACTGCCCGGCAAATATTTCGTTAAACTTTCCTAACCCAGACTTTGTTTCTCCCACTTGCAAACCCCGCCAAGGAGGTCTACTTGGCATCCCTTCATGCCCAAAACCCTCATCATCGCCGAGAAGCCGAGCGTGGCGCAGGACCTTGCCGGCGCCCTCGGCAAAGTTCCCAAAAAGGGCGACCATTTCGAGAACGACGAGTATGTGATCTCTTCGGCAGTCGGCCATGTCGTCGAGCTCGAGATGCCGGAAGACATCGACAAAAAGAAGATACGGCTTCTGGCGACTCGAGACGCTGCCGATCATCCCCGAAAAGTTCGGACTCAAGCCGATCGCGGATTCGAAAGATCGATTCAATCAGCTCAAGAAGCTTCTTCACCGCAAAGATATCTCGACCGTGATCAACGCCTGCGACGCCGGGCGCGAAGGCGAGCTGATTTTTCAAAATCTTTATCAGCTCTCGAAATCAAAGTTGCCGGTAAAGCGCGCGTGGATGCAAACCGATGACGTCGGAAGGAATCCGGGAAGCGTTTCATTCCCTGCGTGACGGCGAACAAATGGCCGGCCTCGCGGATGCCGCACGTTCGCGGGCGAAAGCGACTGGCTCATCGGAATCAACGGGACGCGCGCAATCACGAAGCGATTTTATGGTTCTCGCGCGGGTAACGTCGCCAGCGTGGGTCGCGTGCAAACACCGACGCTCGCGATCGTTTTCAATCGTGAGCTGGAGATTCGCGATTTCGAACCGCGCGATTACTGGCGGGTGACCGCGAAGTTCCAGATCGCACAAGGAACCTACGAAGGCGTTTATCAAAAGCCGAATTTTCGAAAGAGCGAAGAAGACGAACACGACCGGGTCGATCGGGTCTGGGATCGCACCGTCGCCGAGAAGTGCTGGCTGCCTGTCGGGGCGAACCAATCGCAAAAGTTTCGGAGGAAAAAAATCCTCCAGCCAAATATCGCCGCGGCTCTATGACCTGACGACGCTGCAACGCGAGGTAAACAATCGCTTCGGCATTTCCGCGCGGCGGACCCTGCAAATCGCGCAGGCACTTTACGAACGGCACAAGATCATCACGTATCCGCGCACCGACTCGCGGGCGTTGCCAGAGGATTACGTTGCCACCTGCAAACAAACGTTAGGCAAACTCACCGGCGACCTCGCGCGCCATGGACGGACGGTGCTGGAGAACGGGTGGGTCCGGCCTAACAAACGCATTTTCAATAACGCTCAGATCTCCGATCACTTCGCGATTATTCCCACGGGCACGGAACCGAAGAATCTCGATGAGATGGAGACGAAAGTTTACGACATGATCGCGCGCCGCTTCGTTGCGGCTTTTTTCCGGCGGCTGAATTCGACGTCACGACGCGTCTCAGCACCGTCGCGGCGAGTCATCAATTCAAAACCGAGGGCAAAGTCCTAACTTCGCCCGGTTGGCTCGCGGTTTATGGAAAGACCACGGTCGACGATTCGACGGACGCCAAGGCACTACCTGCCCTAACGAGTGAAGACCACGGACAGGCGAAGACACTTTCCGCCGAGCTGCATGAGGAAGTGACGAAACCGCCGCCGCGTTATACGGAAGCGACCCTGCTTTCGGCGATGGAACGCGCCGGTCGAATGGTTGACGACGAAGAACTCGCGGAAGCGATGAAGGAGCGCGGCTCTTGGCACCCCGCGACTCCGCGCGGATACAATCGATGGTCTGATTAATCAGAAATATCTCGAGCGCCACGAGCGCGAACTGGTGCCGACGACGAAAGCGGAATCGCTCCTCCAGTTTCTTTCCGCGGTGCACGCCGACGCCCTAACGAAACCGGACATGACCGGCGAATGGGAATTCAAGCTCCGGCAAATGGAGCACGGAAAATTTCCGCGCCGCGCTTTCATGTCCGAGATCGTCGAAGTGACGAAACGACTGGTCGATGGGACGAAGAAATTCGAGGAGGACGATTACACTCGGACGACCGACATCATTTCGCCGACTGACAATCAGCCGATGATCGAAACCCTGCGCACGTTCAAGTCGCACGACAGCGCGCTCGTGATCTACAAGGTGATCAGCGGACGCAAAATTGAGGAAGACGAAGTCCGGGAGTTGGTGGCAAAAGGTGAGATCGGTCCGCTGGACGGATTCGTTTCCGCCAAGACCGGGAAGCGTTTTCCTTCGAAGATTCGGCTGGTTCCGGACGAAAAAATTCCGGTCGAAAGAAAGCGGAACTGGATTTTGGCAACAAGGTCGACGTCGCCCAACTCGAAGCCTTTTGGACCGATCCCCAAACTGGCGCCGAGCTTTGTGAAGCATCGACCAGTTATGTCCTGCGCGAGCGTGATGGCGCTGGTTGGAAAGAAACTTTCAAAGTCGGCCGCTTGATGTGCCTGCGTGAGATCACACGCGAGCAGGCGGTTCAGCTAGTGACCCGCGGCAAGACTGATCTGATCGAGAAATTTACTTCAAAAAAGGGCGGCCCTTTGACGCCTATCTTGTCCGCCAGGGCAATCGCATCGCCTGGGAATTTCCGCCACGCGAGCCCCGCGCGGCCACGACGAAGGATGGAAAGAAAGCATCGCGCAAAGCAAAGCCGCCGGTCGACCTCACCAAGGCGGTCAAGCTGAGCGAAAGCAAAATTCACGGCGCGGACCTCTACCAGACCGAAGACGCTTTCGTCGTCGCGAAACCGAAGCCTAACGGATCGCCGCAGGTTCTTTTCCAGCTCAAACGCAATCTCTGCGGCAAAGAGATTTCAGTGGAAGAAGTGGAGCGCCTGATGGAGTTGGGCAAGACCGGGTTGATTGAAGGATTCGTTTCCAAACGCGGTTCGCATTTCAGCGCCTACCTCACCCTTTCCGAAGACAAGAAGAAAGCGGAGTTCGAATTTCCGCCGCGTTGAAGCGCGGAGAAAACCCGCCGCGAAATTTTTTTGTAAAGCACGCCGAAAAAGTCTTGCGCTCGCGCGTGCTACAACGTGTAGTGGGGACGGTTCCCTCCGACCACAGTATGCGCTGCCCAAAGTGCGGAAACCGCGATGACAAGGTCATCGATTCGAGACAATCGCGCGACCACTCCAGCATTCGGCGTCGGCGCGTTTGTCTGGCCTGCTCTTTTCGCTTTACCACTTATGAAGAAATCGAGCGCAGCGATCTGCGCGTGATCAAACGAGATCGGCGTCATGAAATTTTCGATCGCCACAAACTGGCGAACAGCATCGCCAAGGCGTGCGAGAAACGATCAATCAGTTTGTTGACCCTTGAACAGACGGTCGACGACCTCGTGCATGAGATCGAAACCAGCGGCCGCGAAATTCCGTCAGCGGTGATCGGCGAGAAAGTGATGGCGAAATTGCGCGAGCTCGATGAAGTCGCCTATTTGCGCTTTGCCTCAGTGCATCGGCATTTCGAGGACGTCGATCAGTTCGTCGATGAAATCCAAGCGCTTGGCCGCCGGATCAAGCCGAATGCTTCGCAGCCCGAGCTGTTTAACGAACCGGTGAATAATGGTCGCGTTTAAGGAAGAATTTCCCTACCTCCGCTCCGAGTCCGGGCAACTCTTCGAGTTCAATCGCGATTGGTTGCACGCTGCGATTCGGCAGGCCGCCGATCGCGCGGGTTATCCGAGCTGGTGGCTGACCGAACACGTGACCGAGAGCATCGCCTTTTATCTCCGGCTCCGCACCGACGAATCGGTGGTCGCTTTCAGTCAGCTGAATCAAACCGTTCGCTACGTCCTCAAAGTGATCGGTTACAAGGAAATCGTTCCTCACTTCAAACCGGCGCCGCCGCCGCTTTCCGTCTCGCTCTACGAAATTGCCGGAAGCTGCCGGCGCCGGTTACGAACTGGCTTTCTTTGATCTGCTTGAAAAACGCGTTGCCGCAGTTCTGGGAACCGGCGTTTGCGAGCTGCATTTTTTGGTCTTCAAGCGTCGATCAAGCATCTTCGCCAGGCCAAAGTCTGGACGCGTTCCTGCGACGCGTTGCGCGAGGAGGTCACTTGTTTCATCCGGGAAAAGGTCTGCACGGGCGCGGGGACGAAACCGTTGAGCTGCTCGATTCGATGACCATCTTCGAGAAAATCGCCGCGCGCGAGATTCCCGCGAAAGTCATCTTTGAAGATGACGACGTGATTGCCTTTCACGACGTCAATCCGCAGGCGCCGGTGCATGCGTTGATCGTACCTAAGCGCGTCATTCCGCGCCTCGAGTTGGCAAGCGCGACCGATCAAGCGTTGCTTGGGAAATTGATTCTGACCGCGGCCAAGGTGGCCCGTGACCTGGGCGTGAGTGAGAGCGGATACCGGATCGTGGTTAACAATGGACCCGACGCCGGTGAAAGCGTGCCTCACCTGCACCTTCATTTGTTAGGCAAACGCGGCCTCGCCTGGCCGCCGGGTTAGCGCCCGACTCAAGATGGATTTCAAGTCGCTGCCGGCCGCGGCGCTGCGCTGGCTTCGCCGATTCCGTTGTCTCGCCGTCATGGTCCTGCTCGGGCTAACCCTGCGAGAAAACTATCCGTTCTCGCATTTCCCGATGTATTCAACGTTCAGCAGCCGCACTTACTTTATCTATCTCAGCAATTCGGCGGGTGAACCGCGCCAGAACCCGCGATCTGGGCCTCTCCAGTTCCGGCTTAAAAAATCTTCGACCGATACCGGCGGGAAGAACTTCTCCGCTTTGCCAATGCGGGAGATCAGCGGGTGCCATTGGCGGAAGCGGCCGCTGGCGAGAATCTTCTGCATTATCTCGATGGCCTAACGGCATCGCGTCCCGCACGGACCGAACGCCTTCGCGACGCGGAAATTCGACACGTCACCATCAGCCAGGAAAACGATTCGTTAATCCTAAGCACCAAAGTGATCGCGGAGCGCCGATGAGCATTCGTCCGGGCGTTCCAACTTTTTCGTTTCTCGAACGTGCAGTGATGCGAATTCTTTTCGCTGCGGTTGTCTGGCGCGCTGCCTAACAAGTTATCGGTCAATGGCATCCCGGCGCCGAATGGGATTACCGCGCATCCTCGACTTGCACTTTTTGCTCGAACCACAGTTCTTCGCCTGGGCCCGGATTGCACTCGCAATTGCGCTGATTCTCTACGTTTTTCGGATTTGGCAGGCACTGCCAATCGCCCTTTCGTTAACCTCGCGATTGGTGGAATCCTCAATTCACAGGGGGCGATTCAGCACGCCATGCAAATCGTCTCGCTTGTTCTGCTCGCGCAAACGGCTGCTCTATGTTTATGGCGCCTGGGCCGATCGGAATAATAAGACGCCACAGTTAACCGAGAACCGCGCGATCTGGTGGTCCCAACAAACAATCGTGGCCGTCTATCTGCTGGCAGGGATCGCCAAGCTCATTGCCACCGGCGGTCTGTGGATTTTTCAAGCGCGCTGGATCGGTGTCTCAATCGCCAAAGCGGCTTACCAATCGTTTTACGACAGTTTCAATTCCGCTGAACTCGAACGTCAGTTGTCAATTGCTCATTTCGCCGCCGCGCATGGCTGGCTGGTGGCGCTAATTGCAACTGCGGGACTCCTGCTTGAATTGGGTTCGCCCTTAATGCTGATGAATCGCGTTTGGGCCGTTTTGCTTGGCGGAGCCATGGTCTGTTTTCATCTCGGGCTCGATTACACCATGGGGTTGTCGTTTATCTACAATCAATGGCTGCTGATCATTTTCATGATCAACCTGCCTTACTGGATCATGCGGGCCGGACAGAAATTGTTCGGTCGCGCGCAGGCCGAGACTACATCCCCATGATCTGGTAACCGCCGTCGACGTAGATCACCTGCCCGGTGATGGCAGCAGCGCCATCGCTGGCGAGGAACAATCCCGTTTGGCCAAGCTCTTCCGGATCGCAACTGCGTTTCAGCGGGGCGCGTTCCTGGTAATGCTTGAGCATGGAGGAGAATCCGCTAATCCCGCGGGCGGCGAGCGTGTTTACCGGGCCGGCGGAAATGCAGTTCACCCGGATTTTTTTCGCGCCAAGATCGTAGGCAAGATAACGGGCACTCGCCTCAAGACTGGCTTTGGCCACGCCCATCACATTGTAATGGGGAACCACTTTCTCGGCGCCGTAGTAGGTCATGGCGAGAATGCTGCCACCCTCGGTCATCAACGGCACCGTGGCGCGACTGAGTGCGACTAACGAATAAGCGCTGATGTCGTGGGCGGTTCGAAACGCTTCCCGCGAGGTGGAAAGGAAAGTTCCTTCAAGCGCTTCCTTGGGCGCGAACGCAACCGAGTGCAGCATGAGATCGAGCCGCTGAGTTTGTCCCCGCACCTTTTCGAAAAATGCGTCGATCTCACCATCGTTGGCAACGTCGCAGGGATAAAGCGGCGTCTCCGGTCCAAACTCACTCACCAGCTCTTCGACGTTTTCTTTCAATCGCTCGCCCTGGTAGTTGAAAATCAGGCGGGCTCCGGCTGCGGCCCACGCCTTGGCAATCGCCCAGGCGATGCTTCGTTTGTTCGCGACGCCAAAGACGACGCCGGTTTTGCCTGCGAGTATTTGTTCCGCCATGATCGGTGGACTTTAGCGGCTTTGCCGAGCATGGAAAGGCTGCTCTGGCTCTTCCCCAGTTGCACCAACTTTTCCTTTTCCGTGGCTACGGCTCCGAACCATAGTGAGCTGATGAAAGCAAAGGTGATCGTGATGCCAAAGGAAACCGTTCTCGACCCGCAAGGCGCGGCCGTGCGCGATGCGATGCATCATTTGGGTTTTCCAGCGGCGCGAGAAGTGAGGATGGGAAGATATCTCGAGATCGAGATCGACGGCGAAACGAAGGTCGCGGAGCCAAAACTACGCGAACTCTGTCGCGACCTGCTTTCCAATCCGGTGATTGAAGATTTTCGGCTGGAGTTGCCTAACGAGTGAAATGATCGTGGGCGCGACCGTTGAAAAAAGAGACCTGATCGCCGATAGAATGAGCACCGGCCCGGTCCAGGGCTGACGAAGCGATGAAGTTTGCCGTTATTCAGTTTCCAGGATCGAACTGCGACCAGGATTGCGTCGCCGGCCTGCGCTCGATCAAGGGTATCGAAGCGGATTATGTCTGGCACAAGGAGACTTCGCTGCGTGGCTGGGACGCGATTGTTTTGCCGGGAGGCTTTTCCTATGGCGATTATTTGCGCTGCGGTGCCATCGCGCGTTTCTCGCCGATCATGCGCGCGGTAGTGGACGACGGCGCGCAGCGGCAAACTGGTGATTGGAATCTGCAACGGGTTTCAAATTCTCTGCGAAGCCGGCCTTCTCCCGGGAGCGTTGATGCGCAATCGCTCGCTCCATTTCGTCTGCGAGATGGTGACCACGCGGGTCGAGGTGGCGAATACGCCATTCACGCGGGAGATGAAGGCGGGCACGCGATTGCGTATGCCGATCGCACATGGGGATGGCTGCTACTACGCGGACGAAGCGACCCTGCGAGAACTGAATGAACGACAACAGATTTTGCTGCGTTACTGCGATGCCGAAGGCAACATCACAGTGGGTGCCAATCCCAATGGTTCGCTGAAAAATATTGCCGGGATCTGCAATCACGCGGGCAATGTTTTTGGCCTGATGCCGCACCCTGACCGGGCGTGCGAAGAGCGCCTCGGGAGTAGTGACGGGGCGCGCATCTTCGAGTCGATGCTGGAAGCACTGGCGGCGGACCGAGCGGCCGCGTGAGCGTTTTTATTACCGGGACGGATACCGGTGCCGGCAAGACCACGTTTGCCGTTTGGCTGCTCCAACGTTTGCAATCGCTTGGGGTGCGTTGCGCCGGCTACAAGCCGATTTGCTGTGGCGACCGCGAGGATGCGCGCCAACTACTGGCGGCCAGCGCCTGTGGCCTAACGATCGACGAAATCAATCCATGCTGGTTGAAAACGCCGGCGGCGCCCTGACCGCGGCGATAACTGAGGGCTGCGAGATTGACTCCGACGCGCTGCGCGAAGGGTTCGTTAGGCTACAGGACCGGGTCGAATTCGTGGCGGTCGAAGGCGTTGGCGGATGGATCGTGCCGATTACTTCGAGCTATTTCACGAATGACTTCGCGGCCGAGCTTGGACTGCCAGTGGTTATGATCGCGCCCAATCGACTCGGGTGCCTTAATCACATTCTGCTCACCGTCCGCAGCATTACCGGAGCGGGTTTGAATTGCGCCGGAATTGTTCTGAACTCGCTCACGCCGAATGAAGATGTCGCAACGAGCACGAACGCGGAGATTTTGCGGCGGTGCCTGACGATTCCAATTCTCGGGCGGTTTGATTCCAAGCGGGCGGCAATCGACCCCGAAATCAGGCAAATGTTGCCAGAAATCAGATAATTCTGTAACGCGGCGAGCGATTTGAATAGCGACAGTTGTGTTACGGAATTGAACACAATTTACGCAGTTTGAGGGGCTCTCTCCTAGGTAAAGCGGCATCGGTACGTGCTTTGCTAAAACTAGTTTGGCACAACCTCATCAAACCTATGCTTATACAAAAAACCCTTCACATGAGTCAGTCGCTGGATGAGTGCAAAAGCCGCCTCGCCGGCATTCAGTCTTATCGCCGTCAACTTGTGATGGTCACGAAAGCAACGGTTACGTCCTCGAAGACGCTCGACTTTGCTTTTCGCGGCCCGCTTGGTTTTGAAGCGCACACCATAGTGACGGCAACCGAGGGAGAAACTCCTGATCAGTTCGCCTTCGAGTCCTGGGGTGGAAACCTCGACCTCATGGGCTTGGTCGAATTCGAAGAGGTGCGGCCGGGATGCACCGAAGTGTGTCTCGCGGTGCACTACGAAATCAAGAATCGATTCTACGCCTGGCTGGATCGCAGGTTCGGTTTCATCGAGTCATTCCTGAATCGGCAACTCCGCAGTATCCGTGCGCATTTCGAAGGAATTGCGGCGCCTGTTGCCGACCGGATGCCGTTTTACGGTTTGCTCGAGCCGGCTTCAGCCTAACGATTGGAGAGCAAGGGCCCTGCAGCCGCGGGAGCCCTAAACGTTCGCTTCAGCGACCCGTACCGCGCGGGTCTTGTCGAGCCGGAGAACATCTCCCGTTTGCAACACGATCGAGGACTGAGGATCGCGAATCTTTTCTCCATTTAACTGCACGCTTCCCTGCTCGATCAGCCGGCGAGCTTCGCCCCGCGATTTCGTTAGGCCGAAGGATGAGCCGTACGCAGTGACCACAATCGTGAGAATGTTTTCTGATAGGGATGGCGGGAAAAATTTGGAAGGTCGGCCTGGTCGAGCCGTCGCGCGCTGAAGCGGCGCTCCCATTCGGCGGTGGCGCGGTCCGCTTCCGCCGCCGGATGATAAGCGGCAACGATCTCGTGGGCGAGTTGCTTCTTCGCCTCCAGCGGATGCAAGTCGTTAGGCAGGAGCGGCCGAGGAGCAGTTCGTAATAGCGGGCCATCAGCGGATCCGAGATGCTCATGAGCTTGCCAAACATGTCGTTAGGCGAATCGGTCAAGCCAATGTAATTGCCGAGGCTCTTGCTCATTTTCTGGACGCCGTCGAGACCCTCGAGAATCGGGACCAGGAGGACCACCTGCTGGGGCTGTCCCTCTTCCTTTTGCAGATCGCGACCGACGAGATTGTTGAAGAGCTGGTCGGTCCCGCCGAGCTCGACATCGGCCTGACCTGGACCGAGTCCCAGCCCTGCATGATGGGATACTGGATTTCGTGGGCGCCAATCGGTTGTTCGTTTTCCACTCGCTCGCAAAATCTTCTCGCTGCAACATTTGCTGAAGGGTGACCCGGCTGTTGAGTCGGATCACATCCGCGTAGCTCATCGCGCCTAACCAATCGCCGTTCGCGACGAGGCGGGTTCGGTCGGGATCGAGAACTTTAAAGGCTTGTTGTCGATAGGTCTCGGCGTTCGCCAAAATCTGTTCATCGCGTGAGCTGCGGGCGGGTAACCGATCGACCGGTCGGGTCTCCAATCATGGCCGTGAAATCGCCAATGATGAGGATGTGCTTCGTGCCCGAGGTCCTGAACTGTCGCAGTTTCCGGAGCACGAGCGTATGTCCCAAATGCAGATCGGCGCTCGTGGGATCGACTCCCAGCTTTATCCGGAGCGGTCTGCCTAACGACAGTTTGGCCAGCAATTCCCCTTCGCTGATGATTAGCGCCGCGCCTCGCTTGAGCAGAGTGAGAGATTCCGCCGGATCCATCTCCGAAAGTGCGTCAGTCTGGAAGCGGCTTCAAACGGCGGCTTCAAAAATCACGGAGAATCCGTCGGAGATTTGTCCCGGTTCAGCAGTTCACGCACCTGCTCGATAGAGAGCGGGTGGTCTAGTTGGCTGAGGATTTCTTGACGGGTGCCTTTGTCGAGAAAAGGTCGGATGTCAGGATAGTCGCGGGTGTTCGCGACCCTGTTCGCCTCGGGAGCCTTTTTACGAGCGTGCTCTTTTTCGTTAGGGCGGCCGTCTGAGCATAGGCGGGCGAGGCGCTGGTGGCGGCATTCGCGGCGGAATCGCCACGCGCGAATTTTTCGTTCCGAAGGCGCGGGCAAAAAATCCGGAATTCCAAAGAAGCTTACGGTCGGTCGTTCTTTGATCGCGGATGACGATTTGTCTCAAACTTTTTGTCGACCGAGGTGCTTTCCGCGGCCACGAACTCTTTGTTTTGCTGCGAGTTCGTGAGCGACAGATCAGGCCGAAGCAGACGATCGACCAACCTGCCTTCCTGTTCCTGCGCATGGAGCAAGCCGGCAAAGGTCGTCAGGCCAAAGATCACCATTAGAGGGCAACGCACGCCGCGCACCCTGCCGCAATTGCTTTCCGGCTGTAAAGCAAAAAGGGAAGCGTGGTGTCAGCGGCCGTTGAGAATCCCGGAGCAAACGCTCTGCGCCCTGGGGCGGAGGCACTTCACCGGCGAGGATCGAGCGCGCGCCAACTTTCTGCCCGTAATAACGTTCGTTGGCCGTTTTTGGGTGGCGATGATTGCACCTTCGAGCGAAGCCCCGGCGAACAATCCTTTGCTCCGGCTGTAAGTGTAAACCGCCGCCGTGCTCATCGACCGCGCCCTGAACATCGCGTCCCACCGGTCCGGCGGCCGCGCTGGAGGTTCGGCGCCCAGCTTGATGTTCCCATCACGAGAGAAAGCCCTGACCGCGGAATCGTTGTTCAGGACGAAAATGAAGTCGGTCAGCTCCGCCCCGACTTGCAAACCCGCAGCCGGCGCCGCCGAGGCCGATGAACGAGGGACCAGACCAGCCACGATCTGTCCTGGCCACGAGCACGCCTTCGCCGCCCTTGCCGCTGACTCCGAAGCCAATCTTGAGCACGCGAATGATCGCCAGGCCACGCGCATTACTCATAATGCGTGGCGGAATCTTGTTCTCCGGAATCTGCCAGAATGCCCGTATGATTTCGGTTGATTCATCCACGATTTCCTGTTCGGTCGCGGCCCTCGCAACGGGCACGACTAACGAACTGATGAGCAGACTAACGATAAGTATCTTCATGTGACGAGATTCGCTTACTCGGGAATTGATGGTCCTATCGCACGCGGTCCCGTCGAGTTGCAAGGCGGAAGTTAACTCTTTGACGCTGCATCCCCGCTGGGAATTTCCGCGCAAGGCCTGGCCTGGTCTACGAAACAGGCGTTTCGACTCGGATGAATTCCGGATCCGAACTGATCGGCGTAGACCTTGGTGAACTCTGCGCCGAAGAGAAAGATCGTCGTCGAGTAATAGACCCAAACCAAAATCAAGATCAGCGCACCCGCCGCCCCGAAGCTCGAACTAATGCTGCTCGATCCCAGGTAGAGCCCGATAAAGATATTTTCCGAGCGTAAACAGGATCGCGGTGACAGTTGCGCCAATCCAAACATCTTCCCAACCGATCTCAACATCCGGTAACACCTTTGAAAATGGCGGCGAACAAAACAATGAGAATGAAGAAGCTAATCAACGCCGTCAGGGGTTCGATGAAACTCGGCAGTTGAAGGTAAGCGGTAAGGAATTGATTCAGCGCCTGGAGAGCAGCGCCAAGCAAGAGGGAAATCAGGAGCAGAAATCCGACCCCAGAACCATCGAGAAATCCTGGAGGTAACTCCTTAATCAGCGTGATGAACGTCTTGCCGGGTCGCAATTTCACACCCCAGATTGAATTCAACGCATCCTTCAACTGACCGAAGACACCGGAGGCACCGATGAGCAGGGTGATCAGGCCAATAATGGTGGCGAGGGTGCTTTTACCCGGGTCGCTCGAAGCCTGGATGATCGATTGAATCTCAAGCGCCGCTTTGTGCCCGATGAGCCATACAATTTGCTGGTAAATTTGTCCGCGCAGCGGCCTCCTCGCCGAACACAAGTCCTGCTGACCGAGATGGCGATGATCACCAATGGCGCCATCGCAAAAATTGAATAGTAGGCAAGGGCGGCGCTGGAAGCGAAGGGCACAATCCTCGCTCCACTCATTGTAGGTCTGAACAAAAAGCGGAGCCCATGAACGCAGCGGATGGAAATTTCCTTTTTCGCCGACATCTCAGAGTTTCGTTAGAGCCAGTGTCTCCGGTTGCAAGGAGGCCGCAAAAAATGGAAACGATCATTGACCTGAAAGCGACGTTTTTTTATGCGTGAAGCGTTGCGAATGGCAGTCCGCGCGTATGAGGCGGAGGAGGTGCCAATCGGGGCCGTCGTTGTTCGAGAAGGTCGAATCATTGCCCGCGCCTGCAATCAGGTTGAGCTCTTGAAAGATGCCACCGCCCACGCGGAAATGTTGGCGTTAACTCAGGCGGAGGCGGCTCGGGGCGACTGGCGTTTGAGATCGATTGCGACCTGTTCGTGACCACGGAGCCGTGTTCGATGTGCGCCGGAGCGCTCGTTCACGTTCGCATCCGGCGAGTGGTCTTCGGCTGCGCCGATCCACGTGGCGGGGCAGCGGGCGGTTGCTGAATCTTTGCAAAACCCTTCGCTAAATCACCAGGCAGACATTACCGGGGGAATTCTCGGCGAAGAATGTGCCAAACTCTGTTGCAGACCTTTTTCGCGATAAACGCTCGCGCGAAGCTGGCTCGCCGTCCGAGATTGATTAGAAGAAGTAGTGTGCAAGCGATCGAACTTGCGCTTAGGTCCCGTTTCGGGCCTTCTGGGCGCGGGCATATGGTGGCCGATGATCCCGGCATTTAGGGCAACGTTTCAGGCAGCTTACCAGAGACTTACGTTTCCGCGTCTGGTTGAACCCATGGCACTGAACGTGGTCTTTAAGAACTTCGTCTACCAACATCCGATCATTTTGAAATTACACACCCTCGTTTTTTCCTTGCTGGCGGTGGGCGCGCTCACCCTCTTTGCGATCGACCCTGCCGCGGCTAATGTCGTCCCCACGACGGAAGTTTACGGCACTGCCCCCGATGGAACTGTTCTCCACCGGCGGCTTATGCCCCGACAACCCCCGGGTCCCTGGCCGGCCGTGCTGATAATCCACGGCGGCAATTTTTATGGCGGTGGACCCAGCGGTTCGCCAGAGTCTGTCACCCTCGCCCAGGACCTGGCGGCCGTCGGCTATATTGCCTTCTCAATTGAATACCGGCTTGCGCCTCCCGGATCGTTACCCGGCCAGGTTTCGAGCGGTCAGTTTCCTGATCAGACAGACGACACGAAAATGGCGGTGCGGCGCAGCCCGCGCCGATTCGCGCTGCAATGGGCAGGTGGGAGCGGTCGGCGGATCGGCGGGCGGCGCGCATGCGGCCTTTGTCGCGGTAACCGGAACTCCCGGCGACGACCGGATTGATGTCGGCGTATCCCCATCGGGCTCTGGTACATGATGCGACATCGATTTTAGCGCTAACCCTGGGCTGGGCACTTACACGACGAGCGTTCTCGGGTATCTCGGAGTTCCGCAGAGTGATGTGGCCGTCGAGAAGGCCGCTCTCCGGCATGGCTTGCGGATAAGACGATCGCGCCACTGCTGATGGTGAACAGCACTGAAGATTCGATGCCGCACTCGCAACTAGGGGACATGATCGCTCATCTCGATGCACTCGGCGTTGTCAACTATCAAACTGTCACCCTTGCGGGCGACATTCATTCCTTCGACTCTTGGCCATCGGTTAAAGATCAGGCGATGACTTTTATTGCCAACGGGTTCGCGGGGATCGCGCCGCCGCCGCCGCTTCCGACTCCCGGGCCTAACGATACCACCCAGAAGCTGCTCAATGTTTCGACTCGCGCGGATGTCTTGAATGGGGACAGCGTAATGGTGGGTGGTTTTATTCTTACCGGCGACACGGACAAGCGAGTCGTGTTGCGCGGCCTTGACCTTCACTCAGCGATTTTGGTTTGACCGGACTATTGGCTGATCCCTATCTCGAGCTATACGACTCATCTGGCGTTCTGATGGCAGCGAATGATAACCGCCAGGTCCTGGCCGGTATTCCTAACCCCCTTCTGCCATCAAATCCTTCGGAGTCTTATCTCACCGCATTGCTGCCGCCCGGCAGTTATACCGCCGTTTTGCATGGCGCACTCTATGGAAGTGGGATTGGGCTAGTGGAACTTTATGATGTTGATCCGGTTAACTCCCGCGTCGCCAACATCTCGACGCGCGGTCATGTCGCTGGTGGCTCGTCCGAAATGATCGGCGGCTTTATTATCGGCGGTTCCGATCCGACGAGTGTGATTGTGCGCGCGCTCGGCCCATCGTTGGAGTGCGGCCGGAGTTAGCTCCCCGTTGCCTGATCCGGTCCTGTCCGTATACGATGGTAACGGCAATCTTCTTGGGACGAACGACAATTGGCGTTCAACTCAAGAACAACAAATCATCAATACCGGTGTGCCCCCGACAAACGACTTGGAATCGGCCATCGTAGCGACCCTCAGACCCGGGCCACTACACCCGCATTGGTGCATGACTCACAATTGCGAACCGGGGTTGCGTTGGTCGAGGCCTACGACTTGGCACCGCAATAGTCTCGCGCGCTGAGTAGGCCGAGGCTTGGCTGGACACGAGGACCCATGATTTTGGTCTCCTTCGTTTCCATGGTGCCAGTCGCTCGTTTCCCACTCTCGTTTCCGCCTCTACAGAGGTGAGAGCCTCCTTCGTTTCCTGTTTCCTTCCCTATACCGTGGAAACGAGAAACGAAAGGGCTTGGAGGCGGCGATTTAGCTGGCAAACAACCGCACCCACCCTGAACTGGTAGGACTCGCCACCGGGGCATCGCAGTCGAGGTTCCCTTTCGGCGGGATGTCCTCAACCTAACATTTTCGTGTTGACATGATTACATCCAGCCGTGCTTAATCGCGCTTGGCCTAGCCCCGTTAGATAAGCCCGACCCGCTTCAGAGGGTGACCCGGAGCCGGCCTTTGTCGAGCGAGGCTCCGCATAAATCGGAGGTCTCAAGATGAAGATATTTGTGGCCGCGCAAGAGTCGGAAGGCTCCGGCTTTTCCTCGCGTTCCAGAGCATCTGGGCCTGCGCTCACCATCGACCATAAGCTCAGGAACTTATCCCTATGAAAACAAATGCTGGCTCTCGATCTGCTTTCTCTGTTCTCCGCATCGCGCTCAGTATTGCTTTCTGCTCAGCAGGCATCGTTTTGGGTCTTGCGGCTGGAGGCTCGACTTGCGCCGGCGATGTCCTATCCAGCGCAGAACTCTACACCCCCGGCGCCACTAATCAGTCGTGTCTGTCACCTCCCGCTGGCCTTGTTAGTTGGTGGGCCGGTGACGAAGATGCCACCGACTTACAAGGTAATAACCCCGGCAAGCTTATGAAGGGGGCCACTTATGCTCCAGGGTTTGTGTCACGAGCCGCCTTTTTCGTTTGATGGCATTGATGACGTCGTGCAGGTCGGAGACAGACCCGATCTCAAGATGACAACCGCGATGACAATGGAGTGCTGGGTTTATCCGACAGGTGTCCAGGATAGCCTGTTCGTGAACAAAGAAGGAGAATATGAATTCGGTGTGGACCACCGGGATGGAGGGCAGGTCTTTTGGGCTTTCGCAAACACTGACCCCGGCTGGATATCGATTCTGACGGGGTTTGTGCTGCCTCTAGAGTCTTGGACGCATGTAGCGGTTACCTACGATAATGGTTTGATTACTACATATGGTAACGGCCTCCAAGTTCACCAATATCAAGGCTCAGGAGTAATTGGTGATGTTTCGCCGACACTCAATGACTTTCGCATTGGAAATAGACAACAGTTCCCTGGACCATTTCCGGGCCGAATCGACGAGTTGAAAGTCTACAATCGCGCGATTTCAGCGGACGAGGTTGCAGCCATCTACGCCGCTGGTTCAAGTGGGAACTGTAAGCCGGTGGTTTTCGTGGAGGACCTCACACCCTACGCCATTCCGAAAGCAGAGGGCGAATACAAGGTGGGGACGACCATTCAGATCATGGATGCCCAAGGCCACTTAGTGTCCGGAGCGATCGTTCGAGTGACTATTACGCTGCCTGACGGCGGATCCATCAGCGGTGCTGTGACGACCGATTCGCTTGGCAATGCAGACTACTCAATATTCTCGTCCGCGCACGGCACGTATGTATTCAAGGTCGAACGGGTGACAAAGCTCGGGAGACAATACGGGCGGGCAAGAAACGTCGAGACTCGGGCGAAAATCACCATTCTGTAACGGGTTAGACTCAGTCTACAGCAGCCGCAGACGCCACTATCATGAAAGGAAAACATGCATCATGGCCGCCTCCTCGGTGGACCGGTTCTAACAGCTGGCGCTTCGTAGGCGCACCACGCGCCGCCGAATCCTTGATTGGCCTGATCTCGATGATTTTCATTCGCGGACAGTTGCACACTGTTCCTCTGAACGTATACTCGGCATCGATGGATTTTCACAAGCCCACGGGCGCAGTGCAGGTGGGAAACGAGAAAACAAACGCTCAATCACTGGCTGCCTCGCAAGGATTCGAACCTTGACAAAGAGATCCAGAATCTCTCGTGCTACCGTTACACCACGAGGCATTCGCGGGAGACAGACCTAAGCGCTGGTCGGGTGGATGCGCAAGTTAGCGGGCGAAAGAATCTCTCGCCGAACGCCGCAGCGCGGTCCCGGGTTGAGAACTCAAGAAAGCTTACGCGGTTGCAGGCACGATCGCAGGTCCGTTGGCAAAAAGCCTTTGCGAGTGCTCCATTCGTTCCACGTCCTGGCCGCCATGAGCTTGCGCATCGCGATCCGTGCATTGTTGTTTGCGCCCAGTTCTCCGTAGATTCGCCCCGAGAGCAGATCCAGGGCAGCTCTCGCCGTCGCGCCAGGTGACGATCCGCTGAAAGGCGAGGGGAAATTCCCAGAGGACGCCGATCACATCCTCGACAACGTCGTTGCCCTCGTCACAAAGGCGCTCGTAATCGGCAAATGGATTGCCGTTTGTCTTGATCTCACCCGAAAGAAATCGGCCAATGAAGTCAGCCGCAAACTCCGCTTCCTGAACGCCGAAATAGACGCCGTAGGCGAAGATTGGATCGATGAATCGATGCGCGTCACCCACACATAGGAAGCCTTTTCCTGTGTAATTGTGAACCTGATAGGAAAAATTCGGGAAAGCATGAATAGCCTCCTGCGGGGTCAGGTCAGGTAGCCTCTCCGAAAGAGCCGGGCTCATCTGCCGGCACTCGCGCAACATCATTTGCTCCTTCGACAGTCCAGCCTTTTGAAATAATCAGAGCGAAAGACCACGCCGACACTGGTTAGCTCTTCGCTCACCGGAATGAACCATCCCCAGTAGCATGCTTGGCCTGGTAGTAAAGGAGGGTGTTACCAGGTTCATGCCGACGATCGCCGCCCGGGTCGCGAATGGTGTTCGCAAACTGGGTGAACAACGCAATCTGTTTATCCGAACTGCCCGGCGCCTTGCGTCCGGTGACGCGATGATTTGCGAGGAAGGTCGCGGAGCCTGAGCAATCAATAAGCACATCGCAGTAGAGATTCTCGGTTGCGCCGTTCGGTGTCCGAATGGTTAGCCCAACGACGGCGTCGTTCTCCTTGATTGGAGCAACCGCGGTTGCCTTCATCCAGACAGCTCCTCGCTCGATCGCCGCGTCGAAAAGAATCTTGTCAAACGTGCCTCGCATCACGTTCCAGGTAATGTTTGGAACCTGCTTGTTCTCTTCATTTCGTCGGACCAGCTCGACCCAGAAGTCGTTTTTACCGTCCGGACCGTAGAAGACAGCTCCATGCTTGATCGGATAGTTTTGGGCGTCGATACGGGGGCCCTAATCCGAGATCCCTGAGCGCCAAAGCGGTCGCCCCTGTAAGCGACTCGCCGACATGATAACGAGGGTGCGAGTCGCGCTCGACGATGATCGGCGTTATACCCTTCCGCAAAAGATAAAGCGCGGATGCCGCTCCCGCTGGGCCACCACCAATGATGATGGCGGGGTGTTGCTTGCGTGCCATTACCTAATCTCCATAAAATCCGCAGTTATAAGGATGCAATTCTTTGCTCAGCGCCGTCAAGCGGTCTGAGCCCCATTTTCCGAAGCAGACCCGCAAAAGGATGACTCGCCGGCGCCTTTACTGCCCTAGACTGCAATCGGGGTTGATATCTTGAGCGTAAATGTCGCCGCCATCAACCCGGCCATCGCTCCAGACAGCAAGGGCGCGGCCGGTCGTGGAAAGGGTCAGGTCAAGCCGCGACTTGGACGAAATGATCGATGAAACTGCGAAGGGCGGACAGGTCAGTGCTCCATTGGCATCGACCTTGGCGGCCATAATCGTATCCTGGCCGAAGTTGGGTTCCGAAGACCAAACCGCGAGGAAACCGGTGTCCGTGAAGACACTGGTCACATTGATCACCGCGGATCCGGTGAATGGTTGAACCACGACGCCGGTCGGCCCCACAAAACGTTTCCTGCCGGATCGAACTTCTGCGCGGAAATTCCTTCATTGGTCAGCGGGCCTGCGACAATTGTTCGTCCCAGACAAGATAGGTCGAGCCGGTCGCAGGATCGTAGGAGACGCTCGGATTCACCTGGTTGTCTCCAGTATTCGTCGATCCAGGCGTTCCGTTGTGGGGGAAAGCTTCTGCCCCACTGGCGAGGATGTGTTGGGCCCGTGACTGCAATGGATCGACCTCATACCAACCGAAAACAGCACCACCCGCTCCGTCGGTGACAAACGGCGGGAAATTGCCGAATTGAAGCGAGCCACCATCAAACACCGCCGCGTGATTCGCGCCCCAGAGAAGCGTCCCACTGGTGCTAAGTTTGTTGGCGAGCAGATGCTTTGGACCGGTGAAGCCAGCCGCGGAGACCCGAAGGAAAAAATCGCACTGCCGTTGTCGCCACCGTGGAGATCTGCCAGTGAATAGGTCAAACCGTTAGGCGCGGTGACGGTAATGCCAGCTGTGCCCCACTGTGCGTTTCCAGCCGAATCAAAGCGCTGAAAGGTGAGATTATTTCCGTTGATCCAACCGACGACGGCAAAGCCGTCAGAAGTAGCGGTGATCTTTGGATTTCCCTTAAATTCGGTTCCAAGACCCGGGTGTTTGCCGTTCCTACCCCAGAGAGGGACGCCGGATTTACTGACCTTTACCGCGGTCACGATGTTATCGGAGGAAGTGCGGTCATCGAGGAAGGCGAGGAGAGCGTTGCCGTCGGCATCCACATCGAGTCCGTAATCCTGGGTCGAACTCATGCCGAGGTCAGCCAGGCGCAGGCCTTTGTCGTGCCAGCGAACATATCCTTTCTCGCTAAGTCTTTGCAGGTAAACATCGTAGCCAAATGGCGGGTGGCCATTGGGATCGTTGTCGAACCAGCTGATGTAGGAACCGCCATCCGGCGTGGGACGGATCTTAGGTTGAACCTGGTCGCTCGGTTTTACTGCCACCGGCAGGTTGACCATCGGATCCGAGGTCCACTGGGCCTGAAGGGCTGTGCTGAAGCTGGAAAGCGAACAGGCGATGAAGACAGCGAGGGCGATTTTTTCATTTGGTGGTGCGAAAAGATTTCAAGGACTGGGAGGAATTAGCCTACCAAGTTCGTCGAACCAGACCAGGGAATTTGTGCCTTGCCATTCGCCTAACGAGGAAGCTCGGATCGATTTCGAGCGGGCCGGTGCTTGCACCTGCGATGGGTGCTTACTATCCTCGCCCCATGAGTAACGCGGACTTCGTTCCCACGATGCAGAATGGTTATTCCTTCAAAGGCGAAGCGGTCTTGCTCGGCGCCGCCAGTTTGGAGGGAAAAGTTTATCCGGAGGCGCAGGTGCGACTACCGCTGCGCACGATGAACCGCCATGGTCTAATCTCCGGCGCCACCGGCACCGGAAAAACGAAGACATTGCAGATGATCGCCGGAACAGCTCTCGGAAGCGGGAGTGCCATCGTTGTTGATGGATATCAAGGGCGATCTCAGTGGCCTGGCAATGGCCGGAACTTCGAGCGCGGGAATCGCCGAGCGGGCAGCGAAGATCGGAGTCGATTGGTCGCCGAGCGCGTATCCGGTCGAATTTTTCACTCTATCGGAGGAACCGGGTGCGCGTCTCCGGGCAACCGTGCTCGAGTTCGGGCCTCTCCTGTTCTCGCGCATGCTGGACTTGAACCAAACTCAGTCGAGCCTCGTCTCGCTCGTCTACAAATTCTGCGACGACAAACATCTGCCGCTGCTCGATCTCAAGGATTTCAAAAAAGTGCTCGAATACATCACCGGCGACGCCAAAGCCAATGTCACCGCGGGATACGGATTGGTGCCGACGAGCTCGACCGCGCTCATCCTGCGCAAACTGATTGAGCTCGAACAACAGGGCGCGGCGGAATTTTTCGGAGAACCCTCTCTTGAGATTTCCGATTTGATGGAGGTCAACGACGGTTTCGGACGAGTTTCGGTCCTGCGGCTGACCGACATGCAAAATCGTCCCAAGCTTTTCTCGTCCTTCATGCTTCAAATGATGGCCGAGCTCTACGCGACCCTGCCGGAGGTTGGCGACATGGAGAAACCCAAGTTGGTGATCTTTATCGACGAGGCGCACCTGATCTTCGATGACCCGGAGAAGGCCCTGCTCGATGAAATCGAGACCGTGATCAAACTGATCCGCTCGAAAGGCGTTGGGATTTTCTTCTGCACCCAAATGCCGACCGATATTCCCGACGACGTGCTCGGTCAGCTCGGCATGAAGGTGCAACATGCGCTGCGGGCATTCACCGCCAAGGATCGCAAAGCGATCAACCTTGTGGCGCAGAACTATCCGGATACCCCGTTTTACAAAACGGAACAGCTGCTGACTGATCTCGGTATTGGCGAAGCATTGGTGACTGTTCTCGACGAAAAAGGTGCTCCCACGCCACTGGCCTCGACGGTCCTCTCTGCACCGCGTTCCCGAATGGGGCCATTGACCTCCGAAGAATTGCAGGCCGCAGTCGGACGCTCCCGGCTTGCGGCGAAGTATAACACTGCGCTCGATCCCCAGAGCGCTTATGAAATCCTCGGAGGCAAAATTGCCGTGGCGGCTTCACCGGAGCAGGCGCAGAAAATGGCACCAATCGCGCGACGGACGTTCACCCCGGGCAAGGCTTCACCGCCTCCGAACAAGGACCTCGCGGATGCTCTCGGGGTCCCGCAGGTCGGCGGCGACCCGGCGCCCGCGCCCGCAGGTTTGCCTTATCCGAAAGCTTCACCTCCGGCCGCAGCCCAGCCCAGCCTGGTCACCGAGATCTTTGGCAGCCCAGTCGCGCGCAGTGTTGCGCGGAGCGTGGCGGTCAGCGTTGCCGGGACTCTGACCCGCTCGCTCCTCGGAGCGATGGGTGTCCGCGGACGTCGTTAGGCAGGATCGTTAGGGAACGTTCCCTTGCTATTTCAAAGCGTGCGCCTGCAGCTCCTCGAGGGAAACGAATTCCAAAGCCGAGGAATGGGTAGCCTCGAGATCGACCGGGGAGCTACTCCTCGATCCAGCGCCTGTTTCCAACGGGTCACGCAAATGCACCAGCGATCCCCAGGTTCAAGCCCGGGAAGCCCCACTCCGGGTGCGGCGTAACCAAATCGTTTCCCATCAGCACCGAGTAATCGAGAAACTCACGCGTCATCTCGGCGCAGACCGTATGCAAGCCGGTATCCTCCGGCCCGGTGCGGCAGTAACCATCACGATAAAAGCCGGTAAGCGGATCGCGACAGCAGCTCTGCAAATCGGTCCCAAGCACATTTGTTGGCATGGAGAATCTTAGCGGCGCGAAGGCTGCGATTCATCTGGATTTCACGCCTCGTGCTCTTAGTGCCGATTCTGAACATCCCATGACGCATGAACGTTTCGCCACTTTGGTTTGGCTAATCCCCGATAAGGCAAGCCAAACCCATCTTCGCTCGCTCATCGCCGATCTCGCGCGGCGCTTCGATGCGCCGTTGTTTGAGCCACACCTAACCTTAGGGAGAGTCGCCGATCAGGCGTTCAAAGAAATAAGAGTCGAGACTGGTCCCATCACCTTGGAGGCGATCGGAATTTTTGCGTCTCAGGTTTTTACCAAGACGCTCTTCCTGCGCTTCGCGCCGACGCCGGCGTTAAAAACCCTTCGTGCCTCGTTAGGCATGAATGCGGGCGGCTACGATCCTCATCTTAGCCTCCTTTACTGCAAATTGCCGCCGGGTGAGGGAAAACGGCTTGCGGGCTCGATTGGTTTGGCGCTGGATCGGATCACGTTCGACCGATTCTGCGTGGTCCGCTGTCCGGACCCAACCACCACCAGGGAAGACGTTGAGGCCTGGGAGCGGCTAAGTTCGGGTGCCCTGGCCGGCGTTTGATGGTCTGGGCGTCGCAACTTTCAAACGGCACACGCACAACCGGCGAGTCACATCCGAATTCACGGAGTGGGTCGCGAACGGTGTTTTTGCCTCTGCGAAAGGTGTTGTTCGAGGAGCGCTAATTTGATACTCGACAGTGCAAAAGAAATGAACAACAAGCTTTCGGGAGCTGTCTCTATAGCGAATATTTAACCTTGTTAAATACTTCAGGTGATGTTACAAATCACGTTTCACAAATGCCGGGCGATCGATTGCATCGGCGTTTTGTGCCCTCACAAACCACCTTTCCACCTGATTCATGAGAACTTATATGGCCGCTGAAGATAGCGACACTGGGATAAAGATTTACCTGCGCGAGATCGGGCAAATCCCGCTCTTGACTCCGCAGCAGGAGATCGAGCTTGCCGCCAAAATCAAGAAAGGCGACAAGGAAGCGCGCGCTTTGATGATCCGTTCCAACCTCCGTCTGGTCGTCAAAATCGCGCACGACTACGCCAATCTGGGTCTGCCGCTGCTCGATCTCGTTTCCGAAGGCAACATCGGCCTGATGAAGGCCGTCGAACGTTTCGACCCCGCCAAGGGCGGCAAGCTCCAGCACTTATGCTGCCTGGTGGATCAAGCAATCGATCAAGCGCGCTCTCGCCAATCAATCAAAGACGATCCGGTTGCCCGTCCATCTGGTCGACAAGATTTCCAAAATGCGCCGGGTCTCGCTTCAAATGAGCGAGAGAACTCGGGCGGGAGCCGACCGACGACGAGCTTGGCGAAGAGATCGGCATTGCTGCGGGCAAAGTCTCGCAGCTGAAGACGGTTTCGATTCGCCCGGCCTCACTCGACGCCCCGATCAGTGATGATGATTCGACCGAGTTCGGCGAAATCGTGGGCGACGAGGAAGCGCAAACACCGTTTGAGTTGCTGCGCGACAAGAATCTTCGCAACGAAGTCGGCGGTTTGCTCGACGTGCTCGATGATCGCGAACGGAAAATTATTTTCTCTCGTTTCGGACTCGACGGTGGCAAACCAAAGACGCTTGAGGAAGTCGGCAAGAAGTTTGGGGTGACGCGAGAACGCATCCGCCAGCTGCAAAACATTGCGCTCTCGAAATTGCGCCGGGCCTTGAGCAAGAAGGAGCGCCCGGTGGATGTCGAGCTGACCGCTGAGGTTTAGCGGCGCTCCGACTAACGAATTGCAAGACGCGCGGATGGAAACGTCCGCGCGTTTTTGTTGCCGATTGCAAGCCGGTCACTCATCTGCACCGAGCTTGTCGTTAGGCGAGGCGCGACCATTCCACCCCAAAGACCTGCTTCTCTGGCCGATATTCGTCGATTAACGCCTGGTAACGACCGATCAAGTGTCTGACGAGATCGACTTCAAAAAGATTGGTTGTCCGACTCATCGCCGATTCGTGATGCCGATACAGGCAAAGAACATTTGGCACGAGTGTGGCGCTCAAGTGCGCCGCCGCCATCCGCAGCCAAAGCTCATAATCTTCCCAGCCAAACCAGCCGACTTTGAAAAGCCTCGTTATCGTAACCGCCGAGGGCGATTAGCTCCGCGCGATTAAAAAGGGCCATCGCATCGATGTAGGGATGTTCCACCAACATCCGCGGATCCCAATCGTAATACGAAAGCAGTCCGCTCCTATTGTTAGGCTGCCCCTGGAATCGACTCAGGATTGAATAGGCGGCAGCCGCACCTGTTGCTCGTAATCCCTCCATAAAGCAGTTCGAGCGCGCGGGGAAAATCAGGTTGTCCGCATCCAGAATAAAGACATAAGGCGCGCGCGCCGCTCTAGCCCGACATTGCGAGCATCCGCCAGACCGGTATTGAATTTCTTGGCGACAATTCGAATCGGCAGCATGGAGCGCTGCTGAATCAACTTGGCTTGCTCGAGTGAACGATCCGTCGAAGCATCGTCGATCACCAGGACTTCGATCCCGCCGGGAATTCTCGAACGGGAAGCCTCGACCAGGCTCCCAATGCACTGCCCGATGTAACGTTCGTAATTGTAGAGAGTAATGAGGACGGAAAGGCCGGGCGAGCGGTGACGCCCGGAAGGCATCATTCTCCGTGATCGTCCACGGCTCTTCGCCGCGCGTCTGCGCCGCCTCCTGTTGGGCAAACCGCTCGGCAAAGCCGCGCCGTTTTTCGCGCACGAGCGCGAGCGCACTCCCGTCCGCGGTCGCGGAAGGAATTGTTAGGGCAGAGTGACCTTCGGGGTGAACCACGTGCGAATATCCCGGGCGAAGGCATGCACCAGGCTGCCGTCACCGCCGTGTGATTTGCGCAGCTTTTCCGGCAGAGGTTCAGGTTCAGGATCCGGTTCTGTGGCTCCTTTGCCTAACGAAAAATAACGCCCGGTTGCGATCTGCTCGATGCAGTCCGCGCAGTTGCCTGCCTGGGTGAGATGTTGACGAATGAAATCGCGGCCGGCTTTCGCGATGCGTTCTCGCTCTTCCGCGTGCGTGAGATAGTAGTCGCATGCGCGGATGACCTCGCTTGGTTCGACCATCACAAAATGCTTTCCCGGAACCAGTGGAGCGTAGCCTTCGCAAGTCTCGGTTATGATGCAGCAGCCATTTGCCAGTCCGATCAGCATCCGGTGCCATTCGAAATAGCGCAGCTCCGAGTAATGGATGTTGAGCAGAATTTTCGAGCGCTGCAGGAGCGCATTTCGCTCGCCGGTCGGAAGGTAACTTTTCGTGGTTTCCGTTTTGGCGAAACCAATTGGCACCAGCCGCAGGTGGCAATTGCGCGCGGTGAAAAAGTCCGCGTGCGCGGCGAGAAATTTTTCGCGCCGCTCGGTCAATGACGCGAGCAGGCAAATGTCGATCTCTCGTTCGATCGTCGGGACAATTCCCGTGGTGTTGAGCACGGGATGATAACCGAGCGGGAGGTGAAAGCAGCGTAGCCCGCGGGCGCGATAACCGGCGACGCCGAGAGGATTGATGTCGAGCATCGCCCGCGCATATGGCGCAATCACGAGGTTGCTGTGAAACCAGTCGCTCTCCGGCTGCTCGGTCCCAAGAAGATAAAGGTCGCGCGTTCGCTGGTCGTAATTCCTCTTCGGGAAACTGCGGCGAGAAAAAGAGGTTATAGAACTCGTGTGGAGTCACCACCAGCTGGATGGTGTCGTTAGGCGTCTGTTCCTCCGGGATGCGATCGACAAAAAGCTCGGCATTGAACCCTGCTTCGCGAAACCCCGCGCAAATCAAGTGCGCGATTTCGATAATAAAGAGGTTCGACTTTGAGGTAACGAAAAGGTGGATCGTCCGGATTGGGCCGGGCGTCGCGGCGGTGGTCGCATTCGCAATTCGCGCGCGAATCTCCGCGAGTTCGCCGCTTTCAATCGCAAAGATCGGGCCCGCCACTTCGGAATCGCGCCTGCAGCCGGCTGACCAGCTCCTGTTGAAAGTGGGTCAGTCGTGCGCGCGTCAGCCAGTCAAAGGAATAAGTCGTTAGGCGAGTTTGGTACAGACACCGCCAGTTCCTGTTTTCGTCTTTTACCTCCAGGTTCAGGGTCGAGCCGCCGAAAGGCAGTCGCTCGATTTCGACGAGAAATCCGCTCATTGCCGCCGCCGGCAGATCCGGGGTAGGCGGCGCCGATAGCCGGACGTGCACGCTTGCGCCGGGCCGGATAAATTCGATCGCGTCGTAGTCGACTCCTGACGACAGCGCGTAATCCGTGGATCCGCGCGCCCTGACGATGGAAGAGCCAGCCCGTCAGCTCCAATCGCGAGGAAAACCGGACCCGCTCCGATTGTGCATCGAGATGGAAAAAATAAGCCGCCGCTTCCGGGCGGGCCGCGCTCAGGTTCTCCGCCATGGAAACGAATCCGGGGCGGAAAAGCGAGGGTGAAGTCGGCCGAGGCGAGGAAAGATTCGGATTATAGGCCGGATCAAATTCCAGCTGACCGCCCCAGGTATCGCGCATGTATTTTTATCTCGGCCTCGAAGCGCTGGTTCTTCCTCACCGTATCCTCGAGTCCGCGGCTGGCCGATTCGTGGTGATAAAACTCGGCGTAGGGCGTGTAAACAATCCGATAACCGTGCTTCCTCAGGCGCAGACAAAAATCCACATCGTTGAATGCGATCTTTAAATGGGCTTCGTCGAAGCCGCCGATTTCCTGGTAAACCCTTCGCCTGATGAGCAGGCACGCGGCGGTTACGGCCGAGAGTTCCTGGGCAAGGATGGCGCGCGAAAAGTAACCGTGATTGGAACGCGGCAAACCTTTGTGTGCGTGCGCTGCGATTCCGCCTCCACCCAGGATTACCCCGCATGCTGAATCCGGTCCTCTGGATAAAGCAGCCGGGCGCCGACTGCGCCAATCCCGGGGCGCAACGCCTGGCTCACCATTTCCTCCAGCCAATCGGGTGTGATCACGGAAAGGTCGTTGTTCAGCAGTGCGACGAATTCACTGTTCACCTGAGCGACGCCAAAATTATTCAGCCGACCGAAGTTGAATTCGCCGGGGAAACTAATCACTCGCACACGCGAAGTGGTCGCAAGCTGGCGGAGAAAGTCCAGCGCCTCTGGGTCCTTAGAATCGTTGTCGATTACCAGGAGTTCCAAATTCGCATAGGTAGTTTTTGTCAGGATGCTTTCCACACACGGTCGGAGCCGTTCAACCAAATCGCGCGTCGGCATTACGATCGCGACCCCCGGTAAATCGTTAGGCAAGAGATACCGAATGCGGCGGAAATCTTCATCGCCCGAGCTGGTCACTTCTGCGGCAATGCTTTGCCGGGCAAGATGTTCGTTCACCGCTTTGATTGCAGCGGCGCGCGCATGTGGTTTCGCGTTGAAATTCAGCGCGCGCACTTTTCTCCGACATCCGCCAGTGATAAAGCAGTCCGGGAATGTGACGGATCTGTTCCGGCTCGACTTCTTCAATGCAGCGGAGCACCAGATCGTAGTCCTGCGATCCTTCGAAACCCTGCCGGAAGCCGATCTTCTTAATCAGCTCCGACTTGAAGACGCGAGATGAGGAGAAAAATTCTGCGCGAGAAAGAGGAGTAGTTCCAATCCGGTTTGAAGTGAGCGTTCCCGCGCCGGCCAATGACATCGAGCTTGTCTTCATCGCTGTAGATCAGCCGGGCACCGGGATGAGCATTAATTTCACTGGCGACGAAAAATAGCGCGGTCGAGACGCGAGAACATCGTCGTCGTCGAGGAGAGCGACGAATTCCCTGGTCGTCAAGGCGAGAGCATCGTTGGAAGTGGCGGCAATACCACCATTCACCGGTCGGCGTTTCAGTTTGATGCGCCGATCGCGCCGGCATAACGCGCAAGGATTCGATCGATCTGGTTGGATGGTGAGGCATCGTTCACCACGCACAATTCCCAGTACGGATAAAGCTGTGCCCGGACCGATCTCGATCGCCGCCCGCAGATCCCCGGCGCAGGATTGTAGACCGGCATCACAATGGAAATCAGCGGCTTGGTGGAAAGACGAGCGATTTGCGCCCGGATCTCGCGTCGGTCGTTAGGCCGCAACGTCTCGTAGCGTTTGATCCAGGACGCATAATCGCCGATCTGCCAGAGTTGTGCGTCCGCGATTGGTCGGAGATTGATCAGCGGCGCGCGGATTTTTTGGAGTAAATCTCGACCCAGCCGGTGTCGCCAGCGATGCACTTCGACGACGAGGTTGGCCCGGCCCCGCGGCGCTTCGGCGGTCACTTCGAAACCGCTCTTGAAGGTCGCCATGTTTTCTCGGTGCGTTTCGGCAACATCGGCGCGAAGATGCCATAGCTGCCGGGAATTCGCGCCGGCCGATGCGCACGCGGATGGCATCAATCGGTCTGATGATCACGCCGGAAGCACCAGCCGGAGACGCGGAACCGGCGCGGCAATTTCTCCCAGTCGTCAGGCTCGTCTAGCCAGAGGTAGTAACCGGGATGCGGTAACTCGGCGGCGGGCGGTGAGTCGGGAGGCGAACATTCTCCACTACCATCTCGCCTGCGGCTGGCAACCTTGGTGCGAAAGAACGCGCTCCAATCCCCGTCCGTTCCCGCAGATTCCAACTGAAGCATAAACTGCTCGCGCGGGGCCTGATCCACTTGGATGGCAAACCCGCTCGCCTCAGCCTGCTCCACGCGGCGGGAAATGCCGCCGCAACATCGGGACGCGAGATCGGAAAAACTGCCGCCTGATTTCCGGCCGGCGTGATCGCCCGGACTTGTTGCAAACGCGCTCCACTTTCGGAAAAGACCCAGCCTTCGATCCGAAGAACTTCACCGGTCGCGGTCGCGACGCGTTCGATGTGAACCCAGGATTTTTGTCCACCTCGCCTGGCTTGCCAAAGCCGGTCATTTGTCCAACCTCAAGCGCCGGGCACCACTGATTTCCATGGAAATTAAAAGGCCAATGACCTCCGTCCATCAGCTAGTGTTGGTTGGGCTGGCGGTGCTGGCGCTGTTGCCCGCCATCCAGATGTGGCACTGGGTTTCTTCCGACTGGGTGCCGCTCACCCTACTGGGATGAATGGTTCACCCCGCGAGCCAATTCGAGTCCTGGTACCGGGGACTCTCACGTGGGCGGAAATGTTTTCGCAACATAATGAGAGCCGCAATTTCTTTCCACGCCTGCTCTATTTCTCACTCCAACATTTCGGCGGCTGGGATGTGAGGAAGAAATGCGGGTGGTCTTCCTCGGAGTCTGCGCGCTGTGTCTTTTGCTTCTCCATCTTTTCTGCGGCGAACGCCCGGGAGCACTCCCTGTTTCAGTGCTCATTGGCTGGTCGGTAATGACCTTCGTCTGTTTCGCCCCGGTGCAGGTGCAGAATTTTCTCTACGGGATCGAGATTGAAACGTTCTTTCCCGGTTTCGCCACTCTCTCGTCGTCGCGGCGATCAACCTTAGCCGGCTCAACTTTCAAAACAAAGGCGTTGCTCAATCTCACGCTCGCGTTTGTTTGCGACTTACACATTTGCCAATGGGATGCTCGCTCTGAGTGCTGGCCTGCGCCGCTGCCTTCACCTAACGAACGTTTACAGATGGCAAGGCCGCGCGCGTCTGGCTCGCTCTTTACATCCTCGCCGGGGTTCTTTCGGTGGGTCGCCTATTTCATGGACTACCAGCGACCCTGAAATCACCCACCGTTTGCCTCGGTTGGCGCGAGACTCGGTTGGATCTAATTCATTACGTAATTCTTTGGACGGGTAACTCATTTCTGCAGGCGAGTTGGCCGGTCCCATTTGTCTCGGGATTATTGTCCTCGGCTTCTTTATCGGGGCGGTGAGTTACAGCCTTTGGACGGTCTGGCAACGGCGCGACTGGCGGACGTTTTATCCCTGGCTGCTGCTCGCAGCGTTTGCCTGCGCGACTGTGGGAATTACGGCGCTCGGACGAGTTGGGTTCGGCGTGCGGCAGGCACTGGATAATCGCTACGTTGCCTTTAGCCGTTTCTTTTACATCGCCCTCTTTCGGATTTGTTTTACGCTGTCATTTACTGCGCGCGTAGTCCGTTCCGCATCGCCGGTCATCCGCACTTCTCTCTCACAAACGTGGGATGGCTGCTTGGGCTTTTGATGGTCTTCTGGGGAATGTGCCTGCGCGCCGAATCGTGCCCTCCTCGCAACGCACTCATCGGACACGCATTCACCTTTCTACACACGCTCGAATCGGATCGAGGCCATTCCTGATAATCCGGAGCACGTCCTCATTTTTCCGTTCGCTGACGACGCTCCGGAAACGGGCCCGTTTCTCTCGACGAGCATCGGGTGCTTCCGCCGATCGTTCGCGCATGGACCGCTTGTTTCACTCGTTAGGCAGTCGCCTCCTTCAGGAGATGGGAAGCACGGGCGGATCGAGGCTGCGGAAATGATGGAGAACGGTCGGCTTCATTTGCGCGGTTGGGCCTGGTTGCCCAAACGGCACAAAGGGGCGGATTTCGCGATCATCGGAGCCGAGGATGGGCGCAGGGAATTTCAAGCCATTCACCTCTCGTGGAGACTGGGGCCGTGAGACCGGACTTGCGCGAGGAGATGCAGGAGCCGGGAGCGTACGCGCAGGCTTCGATTATGACGTGAGCCCCGCCAACATCCCGTTGCGGCGCGGTGTCGATCAAAGGGCTGGGCGATTGATCTACGAGCCCGAGAGGCGTGGTCGCTTGATTCCAGTGTGACCGTGACCGCGCGAGAGTAATCGATCGCAACGCGATTGTCCTCTTTGCAGTGCTCGCACCAGCTTGAGCCAATTGCCGAGCAGGCTCAGATTCTCTGCGGGCCTCGATGGATAGATTCGCTAACGGGAGGATTGCATCCACCGGCGCCGAGGGATTGAGTAAGGCCTGTGCATCCGAGTTCGTTCGATAAGATGGGGGAGTTCCTGCAAAAATATCTGCGCTCCAGAGAGCAGGAGCCGCTGCGCGATGTCTGACCTGGGTAGCCGAGGGATTTTAATGGAAGTTATCGGTCGCTCTTTGATCGGCCGCCCTGGCGCCTATCTGGGGTCGACATGACTGCGGGAAGAATGTTGATCTTGTTCTGCGCGACCCTTATCGCTGGCGGGAAATCAAGGCAGCGAGCGCGGATGTCATTATCTCCGGCCAGACTTTCGAGCATACCGAGTTCTTCTGGCTTACGATTCGCGAGATCGCGCGAGCCTTGAAGGTGGGCGGCCTCCTTTGTTTGATCGCGCCCTCCGCCGGTGATGAGCAATCGTTATCCGGCTGATTGCTGGCGCGTTTATCCCGATGGCTTCGCGCGCCCTTGCTCGTTATGCCGGGTTGGAAGTGCTGGAGCGCATGGACCCAGTGGGAAGACCGGCCGCAGTACGATCCTGAGAGTAACAAGTAGGCATGACTCGGTCCTGGTTTGCGCCGCAAGCCGGCGCAGAACTGGGCCTCCGAATGGCGCGGGAAACTGGAACGTTTCTTCGTTCGTTAGGCATGACTCTGACTGACCCTCGCACTCGCTTCTTTGTTGCCAGTGGCTGTCCGATCGCGACCACCTCACTTTATCGTTGCACTCATCTGAGCGAACAGCTGCAGAAGCCTCGCGCCTCCAGACTTCGATGGATGGAGTGGTTTGATGAATCGAGGATTCAGATCGACGCAGCGCCTCGATCACGACGTCATTGTTCTATACCGATTGCCGATGTCCGATCCAATCCGGCAGCTGATTCAAAAGGCACGCACTGCCGGCAAGCCGGTGAATCTTTGACACCGACGACCTGATTTTTGAGCCGGAGCCTAACCGTCTGGCACCGGGCCGTTCGCGAAGCCTTAGTCGGACCAGACCAGGCGCAGCATCTGGATGGAGTTCGCCGCTATTCTCACTGACTTTGATGGCGGCCGACGCGGTCACGGTCGCAACGCCGGTGCTTGCGGAGCCTGGCAAAGAAGCGAGGCAAACTGGCTCTCTTGTTCATCGCAATGCCCCGGGATACGAGATGCAAGAATTGGCGGACCGACTGTCGGCGGAACGAGTGTCACATGAAACAGAAAGATTGTTGTCGGTTATGGAAGCGGGACCGCGACTCACGACGTTGATTTTCAGGAAGCAGCTGTCGCTCTTCAGCGAGTGCTCCAGCGGTATCCACAGATGGAGCTTTGGATTGCGGGGCCATTGAATCTTCCCAGCTCCCTTGGCCGTTTCGGTGATCGCGTGCGGCGGTTTCCCTTGAGTGATTGGCGGGATTGGTTCCGGCTGATGGCGAAAGTGGATCTCGCGCTGGCGCCGCTGGAAATGGACAATGTTTTTTGTCAGGCAAAGAGCGAAATCAAATTTGTCGAAGCGGGGCGCTGGGTGTGCCAGTGATTGCGTCGCGTGTCGGCCCATATTGCGAAGCAATTGCTGATGGTGTGAATGGATTTCTCGCCTCAAATGAAAAAGAGTGGGTGACGGCATTGTGCTCTATGATTGAAGATGATGCGCTGCGCGCTCGCACGGGTAAGGCGGCACAGCTAACAGTCAGGGATAAAGTATAGCCCAGCCGCGCGGACGAGTGATCTGCGACAACTTCTCGTTCAGCTTGAGAATGAGTTAGGAAAATGATCCTGGGATCACTGGTAATTAACTGGCTTGTGCCCGAGCCATTTCCGGGTGCCGGGGGGGATGTTGGACTCTTTCGAATTATCAGGCATCTGGCCGGAGTTTGGACATCGCTGTCGGGTCTATGTTGTTGCCTATGAGTTAATGAGAAATTTTTCCGACGACGAGGTGCGAGCGTCACATTTTGGAGCATTTTGGTCCCACTCGCGCCGAACTACCTCGATTTCATGGCACGGTGGAGGAGGCGGACGCGACCTTTGCCACCTTTTGGCCGACCGCGGAAGAGCTGCTCAAGCTATCGAATGGCGGGCGTAGTATTATCTGGTCCAGGATTACGAGCCGGCCTTTATCTGCGAGAACCGAACCATTACGAGCGCGCCGAGGCAACCTATCGCGCGGGCTTGCGTTGCGATAACGCCTGGGACCATGGCTGGCGAAACTCTTGCGGGCTCGTTACCTGGCGATAGCCGACCATTTCGATTTCGCCGTAGATACGAGTATCTATCATCCACAAGCAGGGGCAAGGTCACAAGAACCCGCGAATATCTTTCTATGCCCGGCCAGCCACCACCGCGCCGCGCCTATGAATTGGGAGTGGCGGCCCTTGGTCTTGTCAAAGAACGGGTCCCGCAGAGCGAGATCTGCTTTTTCGGAACGGATGAGTTAGTGCCGGAGCCGCCTTACCCGCATCGGAACTGCGGCAAGCTTGGTCAGGCAGAGTTAGCGAACCTGTTTGCCGAATCAGAGGTGGGTGTCGTTTTTTCCCTGAGCAATCCTTCATTTGTTCCGCTGGAAAATGATGGCTTGTGGCTGTGCGGTAGTGGAAACGGCGAGCGAGCGATGGAGCGGGGTTCTTACTCATGGAGAGAACGCACGGTTGGCTGCGCTAAGCGCGCGGCGCGGTTGCAGGGGGCATTGTTGAGCTAATAGAGAACCTGCTGCTTCGCGAAAAACTGATTGAGAATGGGCTGGCGCTGACCGCGAAAATGAGCTGGCGCGATTCCGCCCGGCAAGTTGAGTCAATCCTTCGGCGCGAAACAGCAGCGCCGGATCGAACCTGTGGCCCTGGCTTTGCCATCGCGGAATTTTCGGCCGCGTCGTTATGGGTTAGGCGCCTGGACGGAACATATCTACTTCGCGTATGACCTGATCGCGCAACTGAAGCCGGCCGCTGTGGTCGAGCTCGGGACGGATCGAGGCGAGAGCTATTTTGCCTTTTGCCAGTCAATCGCGGAAAACGGAACCGCGACCAGGTGCCTTTGCGATCGATCATTGGCAAGGAGATCCGCACGCGGGAAGTTATGATGAGACGACTTTCAATGACGTTGATTCGCATAACCAGCAGTCATTATTCGTCCTTTTCAACTCTGCTCCGGTCGACTTTCGACGAAGCGCTTCCACGTTTTGCCGACGAAAGCATCGATCTCTTGCACCTCGACGGCCATCATACGGAAGAGGCGGTTTGGCACGACCTGGAATCTTGGCTGCCGAAGCTACGTCCGGGAGGAATCCTGTTAATGCACGACGTCACGATGCGAGGACGGGGCTTTGGCGTCTGGAAGGTCTGGGAGGAACTGCTAACTCGCGGGAGAGGGTGGACATTTGAATCTCTGCCCGGCCTGGGGTCTGGGAGAAGCCTCCTCGGAAACTTTGCCTCCGTTGTTAGAGATTGCTTATTGGTTCCCCTAACGATCAAAGTGATTCTTTGCTTGCGCATTACACGCCATTGCTTTTGTCAGCTGCAAGCCGGGATTGCTCAGCAATGGGCCGATGGTTCCATTCGCTCCGCTCCCATGGCCAGTGAAACCGTGATCCAGGTCTTTTGGACAGGAGATGGCAATTACCGCGAAGAAACTCCGCCGACGCCCGCATCGGTCACGGAAGCTGGAGAGAGATACGTGATAGATCTTCCGCTCACGGGCGAGATTAGTGGCTTGCGAATCGATTTCTATAGCGCCCTAACGAGAATCGACATCAGTCCGAATAGAGTGCGAAGCCTTGAATGGAGCGACAGTTTATCAAGCGAAAGGCGCAGATAGCTTCGCGGCGATCAGGCTTGTGGGCGATTGCGTTCGACGCGGGCTCGATCCTTTAATCGTCGAGATCACCGGCGTTGATCCACAGTTACACCTGCCGACGCTCTCGCCGCCCGTGCGGATATCAAGAGTGAGGATGCGTCTCCGAGTCCAGGCCACTGTGGCTCTAAGTCTGAGGCGGAGACGTCTTCCGCCAGCGGCTCGCGTAGCGGCCGCGAGAGGTCATCTTTCACCCGGTCGAGGATTCCATTGACGAAGCGTCCCGAATCAGGGCCCCCAAACTCTTTGGCCAATTCAATCGCCTCATTGATCGAGACAACCGGTGGAATATCATCGCGATAGAGCAGTTCGTAGATCCCAAGGCGAAGCACGTTCCGGTCAACCGCGGAGATTCGCCGAACCTCATAATTCTCACAGTAGTGGCGAATGCGTTCGTCGATTTCGGGAAGATGGGCGACGATGCCTTCGATCAGTGGCCGGGCAAATTGCTGCACGCTGCTCTTGGCCGGACATAACTCCCAGAACTCCTCGATGGAATCCGGGCCGTCGCCGCCATGAAGGTCGCGCCAGAAATGATATCTGAAGCGCGGAGCGCCGCGCCATTCGTCGTTTACCCATAACTATCGACGCAGTTCTGCCATCACGTTGGTCATCGCAAAGGCCGCGCGGGCGGCCTCGGTGCCCCGATTCATCTCCTTCTCGAGACAACGCTTCTTCGCCTGTTCCTCGTCCTTGAGACTTAGGACCACATGGATCACGGGAACACCATGCTCGAGTGAGATCTGTTGCAGGGAATGAGTCACCGTATCTCCAAGTTGTCGCGCGTGAGCGGTGTCTCCTTCGAGAATGACTCCGAGGGCGACGATGGCATCAGCCTCCTTCTTCAGGGCGACCTCGCGTACCACCAACGGGATTTCGAATGCACCCGGGACCAGGATCAGGTTCACACTGGAGGCGGGGGAAAGGGAACGCAATTCATCGGTGCAGTGATTGATCAAGCCCTGGACATACTTGGAGTTGAACTGGCTGGCGACGAGGACAAAGCCACGTCGCTCATTGATCACTCGCGGACGCGATGGAACGAGTTGCGACATACACTGGGGCGGCCGTGCTTAGAGGAGGTGGCCCATCTTCTCGCGCTTGGTCTCGAGATAACGGGCGTTATGCGGGTTAGGTTGGGCGCGGATTGGCACCTGTTCGACCATCTGAATGCCATAACCTTCAAGCCCGACCACCTTCTTCGGGTTATTCGTTAGGAAGCGAAACTTGCGCACCCCGAGATCGTAAAGAATCTGCGCGCCGATGCCGTAGTCGCGGAGGTCGCTGGCAAAGCCGAGTTTGGCGTTTGCTTCCACCGTATCGAGCCCTTCGTTCCTGTAACTTATAAGCATGAATCTTAGCCGCGAGACCGATCCCGCGACCTTCCTGGCGCATGTAAACCAAAACTCCACCGGCTTCGCTGATCTGCGCCAAGGCGGCGTGCAATTGGTTGCCGCAATCGCAGCGGCGCGAACCAAAGACGTCTCCGGTGAGACATTCGCTGTGCACCCGCACGAGGGTTGGCTTGGTCTTGGAGATTTTTCCTTTTACCAAGGCGAGATGATGAGCGTTATCAATCGTCGAGCGATACATATGGAGGTCGAAATCTCCATAGTCGGTGGGCAGCTTCACCGATCTGCTCGCGCACGATCAGTTTTTCGCGGAGCGCGGCGATGCGCGATCAGACTCTGGATCGTGCAGATCCGCAGGTTGTGCTTTTTCCTGAACTGCATCAGCTCCGGCAAGCGCGCCATCGTCCCGTCGTCGTGCAGGATTTCGCAAAGGACTCCGGCGGGTTGCAGGCCAGCCAGCCGGGCCAGATCGACTGCTGCTTCAGTGTGACCGCGCGCGCCGCAGCACACCTCCCTCGTTCGCGCGCAGTGGAAAGATGTGGCCCGGCTGCACGAGATCGTTAGGCCCGGATTTCGGCCGCGCAATCGTCCGAATGGTGGCCGCGCGATCATGCGCGCTAATCCCAGTGGTGACTCCCTTTGGCCGCATCGACTGAGACGGTGAAGTCGGTTCGATACATTTCTCGATTTTGCACCACCATCCGTTGCAGGCCGAGCTGATCGGCGCGTTCGGCTCGAGATCGGAACGCAAATCAAGCCGCGGCCGTTAATGGTCATGAAGTTTATCGCTGCCGGCGTCGCCTTTTCCGCCGCCATGATCAGGTCGCCTTCGTTCTCCCGATCGGCGTCGTCGGTTACGATCACCATTTTGCCCGCTGCGATATCGCCTCACGACGTCGTCAATCGTGTCGAACTGAAAGGCTTCTGGCGCTTCGATGATCACCCAATACCATTGCCGTCAGGCCTGTGCTCGGCAATCAGAAATCACTTTCGGCTCGCGGCGACGATTGCCTCCGGCAGTAAAGGTCACGGTTGCCGCCTTGGAATTCGGCTTTCTGGCCGGACTTGGAAATTGGGAGAGATCGATGAGCTCGCAGAGGGTGAACTTGCACTCTCATCCTTTCGCGGTTCATGCTCAAAACCAGCGACAAGATGGACCGCGTCGTCGAGCACCTTGCCGCGTTTCGTAGCAAGCGCCCCTAAGCAGGTGAAGCCGGATGCGTTTCCCGGCATTGTGAGCTTCGATCAAATTGCCGTTTCCTCGACTATCGGTATGATCGCTCATGGCGGAACTCGAGAGCTCGGCGGCGAAGCGAGTCACCGCCCTGCGAGGTGAAATTGAGGAGCATAATCGGCGGTATTACGAAGAGGCGGCGCCGACGATTTCGGATCGGGAGTACGACCGGCTTTATCGTGAGTTGACCGAGCTGGAGGAACGCTATCCACAGCTGGCAACGGCGGATTCGCCAACTCATCGTGTCGGTGGAACGCCGCTCAAGGCCTTCACCCCGATCACCCACCGGGTACATCGATGCTCAGCCTGGATAATACCTTATTCGGAAGAGGAAGTGGGTGCCTTCTATCGGCGAATGGAAAAGCTCTTGCCTAACGAGAATATCCCGGTGGTAATTGAGCCTAAGATCGATGGAGTTGCGGTATCGCTCCTTTACGAGAAGGGCCGATTAAAATATGCCGCCACCCGCGGCGATGGCACCACCGGCGATGATGTTACTCAGAATGTGAGGACGATTCGTTCTCTACCGAAGCAGTTGAAGGAAAAAGCGCCGCGTCTTCGAGGTGCGCGGGGAGGTTTTCATGACTAGACAGGGTTTCCTGAAATTGAATGCGGAACGAAACGAAGCAGGTCTCCCGGTTTTCGCGAATCCGCGCAACTCGGCGGCGGGTTCTTTGAAGCAACTTGATCCAGCGGATTACCGCCCAGCGTCCACTGGGGATTGTGCTTATGCGGACGGGTGCAATTGAAGGACTTACACTCGCTCGGCATTCCGAGTTATTCGATTTGCTCAAGCGGTTGGGCTTGCCGGGCAGCGAACGCTGGTGGACAGCGAATTCACTCGCGGAAATCCTTCGTGCAATTCGCGAATTGGAAAAGGTGCGGCATGATTTTGTTTACGAAACCGATGGTGCGGTGGTGAAGGTCGATGACTATGCCCAGCGCGCAGCCCCGGGAATGACCGCTAAGGCGCCGCGGTGGGCGATGGCTTTAGCTTACGAGCCGGAGCAGGCTGAGACTCGGCTGCTCGACATTCTGATCCAAGTCGGACGAACGGGTGTGCTAACTCCAGTTGCGGCCTTGGAACCGGTCACAGTTTCGGGAAGCCGGGTAGCACGGGCAACGCTGCACAACGAAGAAGAGATTGCGCGAAAGGACATTCGCATCGGTGACACCGTCGTGATCGAAAAGGCCGGCGAGGTGATTCCCGCGGTGGTGCGAGTGCGAACTGATCTGCGGAATGGCTCGGAGAAAAGTTCCGCATGCCCGATAAATGTCCGGTTTGTGGAAGCAGGGTAGTCAAAGACGAAGGCCAGGTGGCGGTCCGTTGTGTCAACGCTCAATGTCCCGCGCAGCTGAAGCGGCGAAATCGAACACTTTGCTTCACGGGGGCAATGGACATCGAAGGTCTGGGCGAAGCCATGGTCGAACAACTGCGTCGGGCGCGGCCTGGTCAAGGAAGTCAGCGATATCTATAGCCTAACGAATGAAGAACTCACCGGCCTGGAGCGAATGGGCGAGAAGAAGTGTTGCTAATCTCCTCCGGGCAATCGACCACAGCCGCCGACAACCGCTCTGGCGCCTCCTCTTTGGACTCTGGGATTTTGCATGTCGGGGTGAGCGCGGCCCGCGCCCTGGCTGATGCGTTTCCAAATCTCGACGCTTTGATGGCGGCAACCGCCGATGGGCTGCAACGAATTCCCGATGTGGGTGAAGTGGTCGGGGCAAGCATCGCGCAGTTTTTCCAGGAAAAGCACAATCGAGAGATGATTGCGAAGCTTAAGGCGGCGGGGCTTCGCCTAACGAATGAAGCAAAACCAAAACGGGCCAGCGATTCAGAAATCAGCGGCACGACCTGGGTGATTACGGAGTACGCTTAGCCGGCCACGCGATGAGATCACGGAATTAATCATCCACCACGGCGGCAAGGTTAGTGGAAGTGTCAGTAAGAAAACGAGTTTTGTCCCCGCCGGTGAGGAAGCTGGGAGCAAGCTCGAGAAAGCGAAAACTCGGGCTGAAAGTGATTGGCGAAGAAGAGTTTCAGACGTTGCTTGGGAAGCAGAGCCAGCCGGCGTGGAAAGCATAGGATTGCGTTTGACCCTGGGGAATGCGCTGCCTACGACGAAAGGAATTACTGCGGCGTCTGGCTGGGAGGCGCGTCGAGACGAAGGGGAACCGCGGTTTTATTACTCGGACCGAGTGCCATTGCTCCCGGCTTGGGCTGAGGCAGCCTGCACCGTGAACGTCAGCTTTTGATCTCCCCGCCTCACGGTAATCGGGACCGCGTCGCCTCGCGCTGATAAAAAAGGATGCATCGATTACGTCCTCCGGCTGGTGAACTGGCACATTCCCGACCTGAAGGAGAATGTCGCCGGTTTGTAATCCCGATCCCGCCGCAGGGGTATTCTCGCGAATTTGAGTCATTTCCGCGCTCGAGCCCTCCAGCGATTTGGTCGCCTCCCTGGACGTCGATGCCGATCCAACCGTGGCGCGGATCGCCGAAGCGCACATAATCGCGCCGAATTTTTTCCGCAGCATCAATCGGGCAGGGCATAGCAGGCGGAGCCTGCTGTCCACGCTACTGACAAGAATTCCGACGACTTCGCCTTTGAAATTGAGAAGTGGCGCTCCGGCCTCACCCCGTTGTGTCGGAAGATTCACTGCGCAGGTGAGTAGTTGAGAAGTAGCGGCCAAGATATTTTCGGTCGAAGCCGGCAATCATTCCGAAACTTGGCGACTCCGGGGAGATCGAGCGGATAACCAATCGCAACCACCGGCGTGGCGAGACCGAGCTCGGACGATTTGCCGATGGGCAGGAAAGGCGTCGCGAGATCGATCTTGAGCAGGGCCACGCCGCTGCGCAGATCCGCCATCAGCTGAGTCGCGTGATATTTTCTTCCCGCCAAACTGCACCGTAAAGTTGTCCGCTTCCCCGCCGACTGAATAAGAGGTGTAAATCGTTCCTGCCGGATCAACGAAAAAGCCGGTGCCGGAAAGCTCGCTGTGTTCGTCGACCGCGCGAATTTTGACCACGGCTTTTCCGCAGCGTTCGAAGAGGGATTTGACCTCACGGCTGATTGCGCCTGCGGTGTCCTCCTGGGCGCGAAGGGTCGGCGGAATCAGGCTGGCGATTCCAAAGACGAGTGCAATCCGAACGATGCGGCCCACTTCGCCTAACGAGTGCTGGCTTCAGTTAAAAGTTGAATGACGGCTCATAACTCACAGGGCAGCCGGTCGAGCACGTAACGCGGCGGCGTGGATGCTCGGTGAGTGTAGGCGCGTTCATTCAGTGGGCGGGAGAGATCGGGTCCGAGACTGCGGGTTGGGATCCGAGCGCTCAGGGTAAGATGGTCGGCCCTTGGCTCGACTGGAATCTGGTCGATTACGCTTTGGCTCGGGAAGAGTCCAGCAACCGCTACGCCGCCCGGGAGAGAAGACTCCGGCGCCTGATAAACCTTCAAGGAGATCGACCGCCGCGCAAATCAGACAGCGCTGCAGCTGCCGCTGGCATTGACGTCAACGAGGGAGGTTAAGGCGAAGAGAGAATCGGAGAGCCGCTGCCACATCACGCTCCAGATGGGCTGCCGCAAAAGTTCATCCCGCTGCCGGCGATGAAACTCGTGGAGGAAATTTTCGAAGTATCCGGGGGCGGTTGCTCGTATCGTTTCAAACGAAGCAACTTGCTAATTTCGGTGTCGTCAAAGCTGATCCATGGGCGCTACGAACTCTAACCAACGGGGTTTTTTCGGAATTCGTCCAGATAATTTTGCAGTTGGCGATTTGCGTAGAAGAGCCGCGATCGCACCGTGCCCTCTGAAACGCCCAGGATTTTGCTAATTTCGGCGTGTGGCATTCCCTGGATATGAAACATGGTGACGACAGCCCTGTGTTCATCAGACAGCTTCATCATTGCCTCGTTCAATCTTCTTTGCAGCTCGGTCAAGTCCGCTTCGCGCACCGGGCTGCTGGTTGAGGTCACTTCAATAAATTCCTTGTCGTTCTGATGCCCGCGTCGACGTCGTCGAGGCTGAGGTGGTAGCGGCGACCGCGCTTTTTCAAGAAATTGAGCGTCATGTTGACCGCGATGGTGTGAATCCAGGTGTAGAACGATGATTTTCCCGGAATCCCTTGATTGCGCGGTAAGCCTTGGCGAAGACATCCTGAGCATGTCGTTCGTGTCCTCGTGATTCGAGGTCATGTTGTAGATCAGGCCATAAAGACGAGGCGAATATTTCACGACCAGTTCGTCGAAGGCCGCAGCCTCTCCGGATTGAGCGCGCGCCACCAGTGCCTGATCTTCGTCGGTGCGCGGTTGGTCCATTGCCTCCCGGATACGTTTAGCACGCGACGGAGCGCCCGACGACAATAAATCGGTTAAACGGCGGGGGCGGGCAGCGCGACAGCTGGAATCATTAGCTACGGCGGTCGCGCACCGAAAGGAGCCAGATGCAGGTTGCCTTAACGTTGCGATAAACGCGGCAACGTAGGTCCAGGCGGCCGCATTCAAAACGTGGTTCACGCCGGCTGCTTCTTCACCCGGCTGAATAATTCCCATTTGCTGCAAAATAATCTTGGCCCGGTGCGAGGCGTCAAATTCCACCGGCAGAGTAATGAGCTGGAAAACGAGCAACGCGAGGTAGCAGTAGATCCCAATCGTAATCAGCCCCATGATGTTAAAAATCAGGCCGCCAAAAATCGCAAAGGGCAAAATTCGCGAGGCGATGGAGGTCATGGGCACGATCGCCATCCGCGCCTTCAAGGGCGCGTAAGCACGCGCGTGCTGAATCGCATGCCCGGTCTCATGTGCGGCAATCCTGAGCGGCTGCGACCGAGGGAGTGCTGTAGACGTTGCTCGAGAGGCAGAGCCGTTTCTGCGTCGGATCGTAATGATCCCCGAGGTAATCGTTTATCTCGAGAACCTCAACGTCGCGGATGTTTGCCGCCTGCAAAATTTCGCGCGCGCCGCTTCCGCGCCGGTGATGTTGGAGCTGGCCCGGACTGCGCCCCATTTCCGGAATGCTCCACTCACGCGGAATTGCGCCCACAAACCAATCAGGAGCGGAATGCCGATCAGAATCAAATAGTTCGACGAGAAGAAACATTCCTCCGCCGTAGCCAAAAGGTGCAAACATCATGTGATGGAAAAACTCCATGGATTAGACGCGGTTAGCGGTCCTGCGTTCATTTTCCGGCCGTCGCTGGTAATAACGACGGCCGCCAGTTGCCGATCAGATTTCGAGCTTGGTTCGGGAAACGCGACAACATCCGAATACCACGTCTTCGTTAGCGCGACGACATCTTCGGTGCGTGTCCCCCAAGCCCGGATAATACAGTCCAGGTTCCACGGTCAGCACCTGCGCCAATTTTGAAAACAGTTTTCTGAAAACGTGGGTGCTCGTGAATCTCCAAGCCAAGCCCGTGCCCGGTTCCATGGAAAAACCCGGTCTGCTTCCCTTCGCGAATTTCGGTCGGGTAACCTTGATCGGTAAAAAATTGCTGCACTTCCTGGTGCAGCTTCAATCCGTCCACCCCGGGCTTCATTTTTTTCAACGCCAGAGCCTGGCCCTCGTTCACTGTCTTCCAAAGTTCTTCGTTGCTCATCGCTCGCCCGTCCGCGCAAGACGGTTCTCGTTAGGTCGCCATAGTAACCGGTCCTGGCCGAGCGTGGAAAAATATCGATGAATAATCAGACTGTTCGCTTTGAGCGGACCGTGTCCGCGTTCATGCGGGTCGCATGCTTGATCACCACCGGCGACGATCGTGTTGGCCGGCAATCCACCGGCGCGCAGAACGGCGGTGTCGATCTCCGCCCGCAGAGTCTCTGATGTCAAGTGGCATTGCCTGACCACTCGAGCTTTTGGCCCTTGCCCGGCTTCGCCTGTTTCAGAACTTCGATCCCGCGCGCCATGCCGGCCTCAGTGATCTCGAGCGCCTTGCGCATTTGCCGCAGTTCCGATTCACCCTTTCGTTTCCCGCTCCGGCCAGAACAGTGTCGTTCGCTGGCTGGAGCCGGATCTTTTTCGATTCGAGCCCGCGCGCATAGCCGAGCGGGAAATTTGCAGGCACGATCGCCGATCGGACTTTTCTCTCGGCTAGGAAATGGGCCGAGCACTTTCTCGTAGAGCCGGGGCCTTGCGACTATTTCCCTGCACCTCTTTTTCGAACTGCGCTGTAGGGCAGGATCTCATCCGCTTCGGCCTGTCGCCGCCCGCGATCAATTTCGAGATCGCTTAACACGAGCGTCCGCCTGCCGTTTTGCTCGCAGGAAAATAAAGGCATCCGGCGCGAAGAATCGAGTCGCGTAGAGCATGTCGGCGTCGTTTTCGCTCGCGGCAACTATGAGGCGGGTTGGTGATTTGGATTCTTCATCGTTCTAAGCTCTTCGCACTTCCAGTTGGCGGCGCAAGATGTGGTGCAACAACCAAAGAAGGCAAAGGCTGGAAGCGAGCAGCACGGCGGTGTTGAAAGTCATCACGCTGAAGGTGGCCCCGAAGTATCGCTTCGTGGCGCCAAAGAAAGACATTCGGTTTCCCGCCGCGACGATAATCATTTTGCTCCATCTCCGCGTTCGCGATCAGGTCGGAGGTCTTTTGATTCACGTAAAGCTGCTCCGCCGTGACCGGACCGTCAGCATTACTGAAACGCCGCGCGATTGAAAGGCGCGCGACCACTCAGAATCGCGGTCGACGATCGACGAGATATTGATCGAGGTCGCGACCATTGCGAGCCTCGAGGCCGGAGAGGACGGCGAGAGTTTCCTTCAGGTCGTCGAGGCGTTTCGAATCGCCCGGATTCGATTCATGGCGGGCGACGATAGCATCGATCTGCCGCTGCGCCCGGTCCTGCCGTTTCGTTAGGGGATTGAGCTTGGCCTGGGCCACGATCATCTCTTCGTAAGACCAGCGCATGGCCACGAACTCGCAGATGAACGGCACCTGCAGACGGCTGTCGAGCTTCTTCGTTTCGTCTTGGTTCGGGTGCTCGTGAAACCAGCGGGTAAAGGCATAGACCAGGCCGAGATTGCGATTCATGTCCTCGTATTTAATCAGCGCGCCGCCCATGATGATCTGCGGGATGAGGACGAGCGGGACAATGTTGGACGCGGTTTTCGGATCAGCCACGAGCGACGAAACCACCAGGCCCAGCGAGACCCCGCTCATCGCGGTCAGGAAGACGATCGCCGAGATCGGGCCAGAACATGCCCCGGATTTCGAGAACGTAGTTGCCGATGAGGATGAAAAGGACGCATTGGACGAGGGCGAAAACGCCTAACGAGACGGTTTTGGCGAAGACGTAATAGCTGCAGCCGGACGTTGAGATTGCGTTCCCGCTGGAGCACGGCGCGGTCGCGAATGATGTCGTCTGCGCTGTTCGTTAGGCCGAGGAACATGGCGACGATCAGGGTCAGAAAGAGAAACGTCGGAATGTGATAAGCCGAGGCGAAATCATAATCCCCGCTGTCGGAGTAGCGGAGGATGGTGGCGATGAGCAGGGCGAGGAAAGGTGCGACCCCGATCGTGATGACGAGGTTGGCCCGATTGCGTAATTTGCTGGTGAACGCGCGCCGCAAAGAGGGTGCGCAGTTGGGTCCATTCATCGTGCCAGCGAATTTTCGCGCGCGGTTCCTGGGTTGCGAATCGGCGGTACCGGCAGAGCCGGATCACGCCGCAGAGAAACCTGTTTGACATCCTGAATGAGGCGAAACGCCTCGTATTTGTCCGCGCCAGAATTCCGGCGAATAGCGGCGTGCCGGCATCAGCTGGCCGCGATTGTTTTCCTCGTAAATGATGTCGCCGCTAAGATCGCGGAGGGAGTCTCGAGGACGTCGAAAATAAATTCCGGCCGGGTCGTTCCGCAGGAGGGACAGGCGCCCAAATCGGCGCCGAATTGGTGCTGGTGTTCCGCTTCCGCGAAATAGCGCAGCATGTCGGTCGGCGTGCCGAAAAAGACAAGCCGCCCGCCCTTGTCGAGCAGGATCGCCTTGTGAAACATCTGGAAAATTTTCGAGCTCGGCTGGTGAATGGTGACGATAACGATCTTGTTGTGCGCCATTCCGCGGATGATCTCGATAACGTGCTCGGAATCCTTCGACGACAAGGCCGGAGGTCGGTTCGTCGAAGAGATAAACATCGGCGGAACCGATCATATCGAGTCCGATGTTGAGGCGCTTTGCGTTCGCCGCCGCTAAGCGTCTTTTTCACTGCGCTCCCGACGATGCTGTCGCGCCGTTCGCTCAGCCCGAGCTCGATCAGTTTTCCTTCGAGGCGCCGTGGTCCGATCGCGCCGGGAGAGATGTGGGGAGCGGATCGCGGCGGCGAATTGCAGGTTTTCGCCGATCGTCAGGTGCTCATCGAAAGCGTCGTCCTGCGGGATGTAACTGACGTAACGCTTGAGCGCGTCGAGATTCTCATAAAGCGGCTGGCCATTGAGCAGGATCTGGCCACGCGTGGGTTGAAGCTGGCCCGCCGAGCACCTGCATGCAGAGTGCTCTTGCCGGAACCGCTCGCGCCCATCACGCAGACGAGCTCGCCGCGATTGAGAGCAAAGCTGATGCCTTCGAGTCGCAACCTCGCTGTTGCTGAAAACGGTGATTGACGTCGACCACTTCGAGAGTGCGAATGATGTTGCGCTCTTCCTCGATGATCCGCTCGGAAAAATCGCAGCGCAGAAATTGACCGACATCGATTCGGATGGTATCGCCATCCGCCAGGGGCGCGGTGGTGCGCACAGCGCGTGTCGCCGACCATGATCGGCCGGTCCGACTCAAGACACTTCGAGAACGCCGACTCGTTTGTCGTAATCGCAGGAGATTTTCAGCAGCGACATCGCCCGCGCGTTCCCGGCGACAGCAGGATGTCGTCTGCCTCGAGCAAACTCGGGTTATTCGAAACAAGATATTCCGATTTCGAGGCCTTGAGCTGAAATCGGCCGCCCAACGCTCGCGCCCGGCGCCGCAGATCGGAAAGATCCAGCTCGGTGTCGTTGTGGAAGACGATGCGGTCGTCGAGCGATGCTTCGACCTGCGTGCCGGCCTCGAAGCTTGACGTCGTTGAGCGTCGCCCGGACATCGCGGAGCGCCTTGACCTTCACCTTCAGGCCGAAAGTGACTTCGAGCGAACTTTCGCGTGTCCGCGAGCGTTCCAGTTCGACCTCGTCGGAGTCCCTGATTCACCCGCACGAAAATCTGCGGCAGCGAGACGTTCTTCTTGGCGTTGAAATAGGTCGCCAGATCCTGGAAGGAAAGAACGTCGTCCCCAATCAGCACTCGTTGGCCGGGATAGATTCGGCAAAAGCCACCGCGGACCAGCGGCCGGCCACGCACGGAAACTGGTTGCGCGCTGTAATTCTTAAGCAGGATCAAATCGTGATAACGGAAAGCGAGCAAACGATCGTTGCCGGCGAGGCTTCTCAGGACCACGTCCGACTTTCCGTTAGGCGCCGAACGAGATCGCTTCCAGCGGCGACGCGCCGCGCTGATAAACCTGCTGGTCGGAATCTTCCGAGGCGTTGAGTTGATAAACGATATCAATCGCCTGCGCTGCCATGCCGAGCTGCGACATGAAGGAGTAAAACGCCGACCACCTGGTCTTGTTTCAGTCCCGCCTGTGAAATCAGGTCGTAGAGTTGAACCCCGAGCATGATCTTGCGATCGGCGCTCAAGCGAGGCCGCGAGCTTTTGCGCCATTGCCGAGAGATCCTGCTGCTCGTAGAGCGCCTGGCGAAAGAGCTTGCGCAGCTCGGAGTAGACGGCCTGCGGATAATCATAACGGAGGAAGCCTAACGGCTGGAGTCAATTTCTTCTTCCAGCAAGCACGCCGTCCGCCTTGGAGAAACTGGCCAGCACCTGAATGAGGAGCGGAAGCAAAGTTCGGCCCCTCAGCCACGCTGCGCGGTTTGCGCATGGCGCGTCGCATCCAGAGCTGGCCCTCGTCGGCGCAGCCGGTAGGCAAAGGGGGTCACGCGCTGGACGGCGCGATCGATCTCTATCGGCGAAGATTGGAAACGGCCTCTGACATTCAGGTAGCAGCGGGCCAAGTTACGTTCGAGCGGCAAAGGTGCAATGCAACGGCCCGGCACCTGCTCTTTGCATTGACCCCACCTTCATGATAATTTTCGCGCTCTTACCCGACGTAGGCGTAGCATTTCTTCATGGCTCAGCCAGATCGCAATTCCCAGAAAGACAACAAGCGAAGCGGCGACCCAAATTTTAATTGGCGCGGCGTCATCCTTTTCGCGATCGCTTTCGCTCTCATTGGCCTGGCGGTTTTGTTCCGCGGAGGCACCGGCTACGGCGCCGAGGAGGATGTTCCATATAATCGATTTCTCGATCTCCTTGCGCACAAGCAGGTCGTGAACGATCCCAAGTTCCCGCTCCGGCTCGTCGTCGAGGAAGGGCGGGCGACGCAAACCATCCGCGGCGCATATTCTCGGCGCGGGTGTCGGCAACAATGCTCCCGAGCAGCAGGTGCCGTTTCGCACCACTCGTTTACTTAAACTTCACGACCGACCTTCAGGAAAACTGCGCTGCGGCGAATATGCCGATCGCGATTAAGACCGAGTCGAACGTGCTCGCGCAGGCGGTGATTGGATTCGTCCCGATCGCAGCTTTTCTTCTGATCCTTTATTTCCTCTTCCGCCAGCAGATCCGCATGGCGGGCAAGGGCGCGCTGAATTTCGGCAAAGTCGAAGGCGCGGATGCTCGCTCGGGACAAGAACAAGATCACCTTCAAAGATGTCGCCGGCGTTGAGGAAGCGAAGGACGAAGTCCAGGAGCTGGTCGAGTTCCTCCGCGATCCGAAGAAGTTTCAGAAACTCGGCGGTCGAATCCCGAAGGGCGTCCTGCTGGTCGGACCGCCCGGCACTGGCAAGACCTTGCTCGCTCGCGCTATTGCAGGCGAAGCGGATGTGCCGTTCTTCTCTATTAGCGGCTCGGATTTCGTCGAAATGTTCGTCGGCGTCGGCGCGAGCCGCGTGCGCGACATGTTTGAGCAGGGGAAGAAATCGCGCCCCGTGCATCATTTTCATCGACGAAATCGACGCGGTCGGTCGTCATCGCGGTCATGGCGTCGGCGGCGGCCACGACGAACGCGAGCAGACCCTGAATGCATTGCTCGTCGAGATGGACGGTTTCGATACCCAGGAAGGCGTGATCATTATCGCGGCCACCAATCGTCCCGACGTGCTCGATCCCGCGCATTGCTGCGACCGGGACGTTTCGATCGCCAGATCACGGTCAATCTTCCCGACGTCAAAGGCCGTGAAGAAATTTTGCGCGTTCACTCCAAGAAAGTGAAACTGGCTGAAGGGGTCGATCTCGCAGTGGTCGCTCGCGGCACACCCGGATATTCCGGCGCCGAACTGGCCAATGTGATCAACGAAGCCGCGCTCCTCGCGGCTCGTCGGGGTCTCAAAGGCGATCACGCCTTGCCGAGCTTGAAGAAGCGCGCGACAAAGTGCGTTGGGGCAAGGAACGCCGCAGCCTTGCGCTTGAGCGAAAAGGAAAAGACTAACACCGCTTATCACGAAGCCGGGTCACGCACTCCTGCTCGAGCTGCTCGAGAACACCGAGCCACTGCACAAGGTCACGATCATCCCGCGCGGTCCATCGTTAGGCTCGACCATGTGGCTGCCGCTTGAGGACAAATACACTCAGCGCCGCAACGAGCTGCTCGACGACCTTGTCGTCAGCATGGGTGGCCGAGTGGCCGAAGAAATTGTTTTTGGCGACGTCACCAGCGGCGCGCGCGGCGACATCCAGATGGCGACCCGGCTTGCGCGCAAGATGGTTTGTGAATGGGGCATGAGCGAGAAGATGGGCATGGTCGAGTACGGCGAGCACGAGGATTACGTCTTCCTCGGGCGCGACATCTCGCGGGCCCGGGATTACAGCGAAGCGACCGCCGAACAGATCGACAGCGAAGTGCGCAAACTGGTCGACGGCGCCTACGAGCGCGCAAAGAAGATGCTCCTGGCTAACCGAGAGAAACTGGAAGTGATCGCGAAAGCCCTGCTCGAATATGAGACCCTCGATGGCGGGCAGATTCGCGAGATTATCGAGCACGGCCGCCTGATCAATCCACCCCCAGGCCCGCCGCCGCCCTCCGGCTCCAAGTTGTCTCCCGGAGAAACCGCCCAAGCAGGTCGTAGTCGCGCCCGACGTCACCCCGCCCCTGCCCGGCGCGCTCGGTGGCGCTCCGGCCTAACGAGTAAAGTCTCGGCTCGAGCTAGTTCTGGTCCGCGGCAATCTTTGGACAACCTCTATGTTGTCCTCATCAAGGGACACCGGAGTTGTCGCTCATTTGCAGTGACAACTGACACGAAAGGGGAACGATGACGGCGCGTGAGTTATGTGACCCGGATAGAACTACCCTTAACTCTCTCCTCTTAGTTGGTTTATTCGGGCAGCTATCCTGGTTATCGTCTGCCCGTAAATTAACGACCTATTCGCGCCGCTGTTTCTCGACCAGGCTTTTGAGTTGGCGCTCCATGGTCTTGAAAGCGTCGTTAATTACCTTGCTGAGCGGTTCGTGCATATCGTGGGCCGCCGGTTTGCTCGTCGGCCACGAGCTCGTGGCCGGGGGAACGGTGACATCAATCCGCACCCGAAATGGATTTCCGGATTGCTGGGCGTGGTTCGGATGTTCCACCACCACATCGCAGCGGCTGATGTGGTCGCAAAAGCGATCGAGCCGCGCGGCTTTACTACGAATAAGTTCGTCGAGCTGATCTGATTTCTCGACTCCGCGATACGAGATTTCTACCGGCAATTGCATGCCGATATTATAGGACAAACATCACCAAGGTTGAAGGGATCGAAAGTGACCGGAAAGCTTGGCCGGTTCGATTTTTGGGAGATCCGATTTCACATGTTCAACCACCCGATGGCGAATGGGCGGGGAAGCAATTCGCTGACCGTGCCATGAATCGACGACGGGGCGGCAAACGACCAGCCTTCGGCGCCCTCGCGCCTAACGACCTCGGCGATATGTTCGGCGAGTTGTTTGCAAATCCGTCGATCGGTCTCGGTCTCGAGCGCCGTCCGCTCGGCGATCGCATTCGCATGGCGCCCATTGCCATCGCTGATCGGAAAACGCCCGGCCTGATCGGTCAGCTTTTCGTCATAACGCCCGTGGGCGTCGGTGATATCAAGGGCCTGAACTAATTGCAGGCTCGCTCCTCGATTCGGTGTGTGATTGACCCGATAAGCCTTAACTCCACCGCGATCCGCAACAACGACGAGTGATGTTGGTGTCATACCTCCACATTACAACATCGAAGCTCGCGCGTCTTTCGTTCCTTATTTCTTCTTCGATTCTTCGGCCTTCGTTTCGGACTTTCGGCGGTTGATCTGCGACCGGCTCGGTGGGTTCTGCTTCGGCTGGAGCCCCGTGGGCGTTCGCCATTATGTGGCGCTTCGAATTGACGTTTCTTCCACGATTCGTGGCGCGCCTGCGAAGTCGAGCCCTTGGACTGCTTGAGCAGAATGGTTGCCCGCGCTTCAATCTCGATATCGTCGCCGGCGAGGCATTCCATCGGTTCAGAGATGAACCCATCTGCTGACGCGGTGTTAAGCAACACCTGCCAGCAGACTTGTTCCTGGCCGGGGAGGACAAACTGGAGCGGCTCATGATGCGCATTGATCAAGAGCAAGAAAGTGTCGTCGCGGATTGGCTCGCCTTCGAAATTCTGCACGTCGATGGTGTCGCCACTTAAGAGCACCCCGAGACAACGAACGAACGGAGAATTCCACTCCTCATCACTCATCTCGTTGCCGCCGGGGTTGAACCACATCACGTCGCGAACTTCCGAGCCGCGGATCCGGCGGCCTTGAAAAACTTCGGCCGTCGAAAGACCGGATGTTCACGGCGCAATCGGATGAGGTTTTTCGTGAATTCGAGCAATGATTTTTGTTCTTCACCATGCTCCCAGTTGAGCCAGCTGATTTCGTTATCCTGGCAATAGGCGTTGTTGTTTCCCTGTTGCGTTCGGGCCCATTCGTCGCCGGCAGTGATCATCGGGCACGCCCTGCGAAAGGAGCAGAGTCGTGAGCATGTTGCGCATTTGCTGGCGACGGAGCTTGAGAATCTCCGGATTTTTGGTCGGACCTTCTTCGCCGTGGTTCCAGGAATGATTATTGTTATCGCCATCGCGATTCTCTTCTCCGTTGGCCTCGTTATGCTTTTGGTTGTAACTGACGAGGTCGTGAAGGGTGAAACCGTCGTGCGCGGTGACGAAATTGATGCTCGCATAGGGCGGCGCCCGCTGTGCTGATAAAGGTCAGGGCTACCCGTTAGGCGGTACGCCAGCTCACCGACCGTTACCTTCGTCGCCTTTCCAGAAACTGCGGACGGTGTCGCGGTATTTGCCGTTCCATTCTGCCCAGAGCACGGGGAAGTTGCCCACTCTGATAACCGCCTTCGCCGACGTCCCAAGGCTCGGCGATCAGCTTCGACCTGCGAGATCACGGGGTCCTGATGGATAATTTCGAAGAAGCGCGTGGAGCTTGTTCACGCCGTTGGCATCGCGAGCCAGGGTCGATGCGAGATCGAAGCGGAAGCCATCGACATGCATGTCGTTGATCCAGTAACGCAGGCTATCCATCACCAGCTGAAGAGACGCGCGGGTGGAGAAGATTGAAGCGTGTTGCCGGTGCCGGTGAAATCCATGTAGTAGCGCGCATCTTCCGGGAGCAGACGGTAGTAGGCGGGTTGTCGATACCGCGAAAGCTGAGAGTCGGCGCCGAGGTGATTTCCTTCCGCCGTGTGGTTGTAGACCACGTCGAGGATTACCTCAATCCGGCCGCGTGAAGCGATTGCGCACCATGGTTTTGAACTCGGTCACCTGGCCGCCAGTCGAGCCAGTGGAGGAATATTTCGCTTCGGGAGCGAAAAGCCGATGGAGTTGTAACCCCAATAATTTGTTAGGCCGCGATCGATCAGTGCCTTGTCATCGATGTAAGCGTGAATCGGAAGAAGCTCGACCGCAGTGATCCCAAGCTCCTTCAGGTACTTGATCGACTCCGCGCTCCCCAACTCCGGAGTACGTTCCCCGAATTTCCTCTGGAATTCTGGGGTTCAGTTTGGTGAAGCCCTTCGAATGCAGCTCGTAGATCACCGAGCTGTGCAGCGGTGTTCGAGGCGGGCGGTCGTCGCCCCAGTCGAATGCATTATCGATAACAACGCACTTTGGCATCCCCCAGGCGTCGATCACGAAAATCCCGTGCACCATCGAGGCGGGCCGCCGACGACGTAGCCAAACATCTCGTTGGACCAATCGACTTGCCCGGTGATTGCCTTGGCATAGGGATCGATGAGCAACTTGGCACTGTTAAAACGCAAACCGCGCGACGGATCGTAGGGACCAAAAACGCGATATCCATAGAGTTGTCCCTGGACGAACATCGGGAAGAAAAACGTGCCAGACCTGATCGGTATGTTCCGTCATTGGGATGCGGACATTTTCCAGTCGGGGCATCGGGCGAATCGAAGAGACAGAGATCGACCGACGCGGCGGTTTCGGAAAAGAGGGGCAAAGTTCACGCCATTTCCGAGCCAGGTTGCACCGAGAGGGTAAGGGTAACCGAGCCAGACTTTGACGGGAGTCATAAAGTAGAGCGTGTCTATCCCATTCAGAATTGAAGTGGGCAAGCGGCCGCGTCCGAAATTCTCGGGTTCCGCGACGGACTCACGTGACTTCGTTCGCTGCCATGGGGTCAAGAGAAGTCGCTACTTTTTGTTCTTGATCTCGAGCTTCGCGATGGAGCGTCGGCATGCTGTTGCCAAAGACGCTGGCTGCCTTCTCGCGCGTCCGAAACAGGTAAGCTTTTTCGGTCAGTCGAAGTGATACGCCTCGACCAGACCACAGCTGGCGGCTTCTGAGTTCCTTTTCGCTAAGACGGCAGCGAAAAACGCGGGCTACTTTCTACCCTTAATCTCGAGCTTGCGATAGAGCGTGGCCATGCTGATGCCAAGGACACTGGCTGCCTTCTCGCGCGCGCCTTTGAATTTTGCCAGCGTGGCTTCGATGTACTCGCGCTCCTGTTCCTGGATGAACTCGTCGAGCGATTTGCCCACCGGCATCGCGCGCCCGGCTTTTGCGGGCGCTCTCTCCGGCCGCGTGTTCGATAATCTGGGGCGGCAAGTCGCTCGACATGATCAGGTCGTCTTCGCATAACGCGCAGGCGCGTTCGATCGCGTTTTCCAGCTCACGGACGTTTCCGGGGTAATCATAACGGCTGAGGAGATCGAGCGCCCCGGGATCAATCTTTTTCAAGCTCGTCCCGGTTTGGCTTGCCTGCTTTTGCAGGAAATGGTTCACGAGGAGAGGAACGTCCTCCAACCGTTCGCGCAGCGGTGGAATCTCCACCGGGATGACCGCGAGACGATAGTAAAGATCCTCACGAAAAGCTGCCGTCGCGTATCTTCGGCTGAAGCGCTTCGTTGGTTGCCCCAACCACGCGGACGTTCACTGGCACGCTCTTGTTATCGCCGACTCGGCGAACTTCGCGTTCCTGCAAAACGCGGAGCAATTTTGTTTGCAGCGAAGTGGCCATCGAGTTGATCTCATCGAGGAAAATCGTGCCGAGGTTCGCTTCCTCGAACAGTCCACGCTTGTCTGCTACCGCGCCGGTAAAGGCACCTTTCTTGTGTCCGAACAACTCGGACTCGAGCAAGTTCTCCGGTAGCGCGCTGCAATTGATGGCGACGAAGGGATGATGCTGGCGGTTGCTGTTGAAATGCAACCCGCGCGCGACTAGCTCCTTGCCGGTGCCGCTTTCGCCCTGGATGAGGACGGTGCTGTCCGTGTCCGCGACCTTGTTGATCAGGTTGTAAGACGATCTGCATCCGCCGGCTCGAACCGATGATGTTTTCGAACCTGTATTTGTTCTTTAGCTCTTTGCGGAGGTAGGTGTTTTCCTGGCGCGCAGACTGGAATTCGAGCGCGCGCTGCACGTCATCTGCAGCTCGTCGATCTTGAATGGCTTCGGGCACGTAACCGTGGGCGCCCATTTTCATGGCCTCGATCGCTGTATCGACGGTCGCGAAAGCGGTGATCAGAATGACCAGAGTCTGCCTATGGTGCTCCCTGACATGCCGAAGAACGTCGAAGCCACTCATGGTTTCCATCTTCACGTCGGTGATGACGAGGTGAGGCTCAATCGAGTCCATCTGCTCGACCGCTTTCGCGGCCGAGTTAAACGGGAAAACCTGGTGACCTTTTTCGCGGCATAAGCGTCACGATGACCTCTACCATTGCTGGCTCGTCGTCGATGATGATGATCTTGGCCATAATTTCTCAGGGCGGAGAGTATTGCAGGATTGAGAAAGAAAAGGCAAATATGAGAAAAGGCTGCGCCTTAGCGATTGGCCCGCTGAACCTGTCCCGCCAGTCGTCATCCACGGGACTTCCTGGTCGTAGTCGATAATCTGCTCGTAGACTTCCGCGGTTTGTCGAAGCGGAATCGCGATCAAATCAGCGTAAAAGCCCTCGCTGATTTTGCCGATGGAATTCTCTTCTCCAAGCGCCCGCGCGCCGTTGACTGTCGCCATGCGAAGGATCTGTTCCGGTTCCAGCCAGGGATACTCCTTGCCGCAATGTGCGCATTTCCGCAAACAGGCTAAGAGATGAATTGCTCGCAAGACTGTCGGTTCCCAAACAAATATTGAATCCCATTTCGAGCAATCGACGGAGCGCAAAGGGCGGTGCTGGAAATAGCGACCGCTTCGTGGGCAATGCGCAATGTGAAAACGAGGGCTCTGTGCAAGCCGGTCGAAATCGCTCTCCGGTCAACTCGTTGAGGTGCACAACGATCCAGCGATCGTCCAGCGTCTCGCGATCGAGCATGAGCGCGAGCGGGGTTTTGTTCTGTTGGCAATCTTCCATCCGTTCGGCCCGAACGCCTTGCAGAAGATCGAATAAGCGACCACGCCCTTGGCAGAACATCTCCATTTCTTCATCCGACTCTGCGAGGTGCATGGTCAGGCGGAGATGATTGCGCCAAGCGACGGCAACCGCTTCCGGCAGCAACCCGGCGAGACGGTATAGGGCGCGTGCGGGCTGAGGCCAAACCCACCTAACCAATCGTTCTTGCCCTGGAAAATGAGATCGCATTCTCCACCAGTTCGTTGCTGGTGCAGCGCGGTTGCACATCAATCAATTCCGCAAACCACCAGATCCGTAGCGGCGGCCGCGGTAATTGCGAGAGGATTTCCGGCATGGATTCGACGTTCGCCACCGAGGTTGTGCCCCAGCGTTGCGCTTCCGGAAATCCCATTCGCTATCGACCTGAGATAATCCTCCGCAGTGAGTTCGCGCCGGGCGCTATTGATTTGCTCTAATCCAATCGCGCGAAGGATGGCTGCGGCGGAAGCCGGCCGGCGAGAACTGTGTAATCGAGATGGCAATGAGAGTTGATCAGTCCTGGCAACAGCGCGACGTCGCCGAGATTGATCACGCTGCTGCCGAGCGATCGAAGTTCTCTCCAGGAACCAACTGCCGAGATTCGATCCCCAGTTAATCGCCACCGCACCGTTTTCGATGACCGGCCCAGCCATCGTGACGACTTTTTTCGCGCGAAGAACAGTGGCCACGGTTTATCGGCAGGCTATTCTTCAGCCTCGTCGACCGCGTCCGCTTTGACCGCCTGGCGCGCGGCTGCGACGAGAAGATTGCAAGCCTCCTGACAAAGCAGCGGAATGATTTTTTCGTTGCGACCGGTTTGATCGAGCGGGGCGATGAACTTGTCGAGTGGGAGGCGATGCGACGGGCGCGCGCCGCTGGAATCGCGTGCCCAGAGGATCGTCACGGAGACAACCGGGTTGGACCCCCACGCGAACGACAAAAAGAACTGACGAGTTGATCGATCGCCTCATCAGAGATTTTCGCCGCGGCGCGATACATCCCGGTTTGGCGGTTGAGCGTTTCCCTTAGCGGCGTTGTCGTTAGGCGATTCGATTCCCAGAACGCCAGCATCGCCAAACGGCCGGGGTAAAGAAATCCAGGCGCCCGCTCGAGACCGGCGAGATCGATCGAGATCCAGGCGCCAACCATGCCGCAAATTCGGCGCAGTCTTAAGCGCGCGATAATTTCCAGCATCATCGAATTTCGCCAATTCGATCGCATCCTCAGGCGAGCGACAGAGCTGCAAGTCACACCGGGCGGCATCATCAGCATGGCAAAGACTGAAGCCGGAGCCCTGAGCGCGGATTTCGATTTGCCCGATTCCGCGCGCGCCTGAAGCAGAGCCAATCCGCCAACGCCCGCCTAGCCCGCGGGAGCATTCTTCTTTCGTGCGGGGGCGCCGTTCTTCTTCGGTCCGCTAGGCTTTTTGGCGGTGCAAAGTCGACGCGCCATTACGACTCGCGACATGCTCGAGAAAATCGCAATCATCTTCTTTGAAGGCGTTCTTTTCTCGCTCTCGACATCGATCACTCCGATGACCTGTTTGGTCTTCTCGCTAATGATGGGGCATGACCACTTCGGATAGCGTGGTCCAGAAGGCTGGCAGCCAGCGCGATCTTTGCGGACATCTCCAACAATCAAGGTCTTGCCGGTCTCCACGACCGCGCCGCACAACCCTGGGTCTTGGGAAAACGCTGGTAGGCCGGCGGCTCTTTACCGGTGCCGGCTGCGAGCACAAAATCGCCGCGCTCAATTTTATAGATGCCAACCCAGCGATAATTCCGCTCCGCCCGAACCAATCTCGGCGGCTTTCTTAAGCGAGGAGGTTTTTTTGGGTGCGGCCAAAATGAAGGCCGCCGGTCTTGCAAGAGCTTCGTCGAGTTTGTTTTCATCGAACCGACTTCGGCAACAACCTTCTACGAAATTGGCCGAGATCAAGCGCACGGCGCGATCGAAAGCCAGAACCTGCTCCAGGATAATCTCGGCGAACTTCTGGCTCTGTCCCGATCGCGCTCGCATAATAAAGGTTGCGGCCCTGCAACCGATGCGGGTTCCGACGGAAGATCGTTTGTCGGCTGGCGGCGGCCGTCGGCTCGGCTCAATCCCGAGCGAGCACCGGAATGTCCTGGTAGCTGTGCAATCCGTCAGAGATGAAGAACGGCACGACCACGACGTTGGGCGTCGTTGTGAGTCGCGACCAAGCCGAGAGATCAGGGGCGATTCTTCCATGTAGGCATTCAAAACCGCGGCATAGCGGCCAAGGGCAGCGATTTTTTCCACTTCGCGTTTTGCGGCGACCGCGCTGCGATCGTTCAACGCAGTGCCGTGACCAACGATGAGCAAACTGGTTTCCGATTCGCGCTTTTGCTTCCGGCGCGACTTCCTGCGCGCGACGAAGCACATGAACTCGGTCATGGCCGCGTGATTTCCGACCATCGAGCTGACAATATTTCCAGACCTCGACCGGCGGCGCGCGTCGTTAGGCTGCCCTTCAGCTCCAGCTCCCGCGGGATCACCGTCTGGGTGAAATAGCCTTCACTAATGAAATTCGGAACGACGTAAACCTCGCGGATCTCCGGGTCGTCGAAAAAGAGCGAGCGCATCCCCCGGCAGCTCGGCTCCTCCCTTCCAGAAGGAACACGCGACTCTCACGAAAAATGCCGCGCTAGCAATACGTAACTGAACGAAGTACAAAT
>ERZ1370068.9143-contig-7942_pt1 | contig 64474 bp, 97 predicted proteins | sample MGYA00561227_ERZ1370068 | MGnify/ENA primary metagenome ERZ1370068 (study PRJEB38410, sample SAMEA6850437) | metagenome | study: Metagenomic assessment of the ecological functions of the soil: analysis of the soil microbiota associated with the... | reverse complement strand
TTGTACTTCGTTCAGTTACATTGTTGCTGATCTCCAGAAAAGCCCTATAACGGCTTGAAAGAACAAGCCCATCAACGGCTAAGCTCACCTGCTCGGTGGTAGTGCGCTGACGGGTTATTTTTCATGCGAGCGATGATGGGGCTGCAAAGGACCGCCCTGGCGCTTACTACGCACGTCAGAAGGTTGCCCATTCAGCTTCTCGAGAGGCGGTTGCGCGAGAAGTGCTGGATAACAACAAAGGTCAAGAAACAGGTCTGGCTGAGGCGGTTGCACAAGGGACCAAGGACGCTCCCCAAGCGAATGTTCGCGCGAAGCCAGTGATCCTGATGCGGAGTTTGATCCCGGATCATTGCGCGGGCCAAGGGGCTGCTCGAGGCAGGCCAGGGGCCGCATGAAAGCCTAAGTGACGCTGAAATTAGGCGTATGTCGACTGGGATACGGCTGGCCGTGTGCGCTTTGCTCATGCGCGACCAAGTACGTCCGTGAAGCTCCCCCAGAGAAGACGTCGGGACTTTCGGAGGTTCACCGGACTCGACGAGGGACCGCCGGGAAGTGGGGCCGATGCTATCCCGCAGGTATGGCTTATCGGACGGACAAATCGCCGACGGAGCGGAGGGGGTTACGCCAAGGCTTATCGGCTGCGCGGAAGACGGCTCTCGCACGCGGCGACATTGGACACGCCGAATACAAGATCAGGAAGATGCATGCTTGAGACGCTTCCATATCAATTTGGACAAGAATTGCCGTGACTACCGGAGCTCGGGATTCAAATCCATGCTGTGGCACATATGTCGGAGGCCACGCTGCGGGCTATCTCGAAGCTCGTTTAAAGGGCGAACCAGTAAGAAACACCCCCCAATGGTGCTGCCCAATGAAACGGGGCATAGGCTCAAGCGAGTCACTACGTTGAAGCTCTGGTCGGTTGGCAGAAGGAAGCGCTCCCCCGTCTAAAAAGGCGTTCTCAACGAGTATATGATCTGCACTGCTGCAGTTTCGCCCATTTCACTGAACTCTTCTATGGCGACCTTCCGATATCGCAAATCAAGCGCAACTCATGCGCGTACATTTTCCGTGAAGCCTTGCGGGACCTGCCGCGATCGCCGGTTTTCGGGCGAAGAGCTTCTGGGTGCGCCGCTTCACTGAGCTGGCCGAGTGGGGCCGCAAACACCCTGAGGCACCCTAAGATCACCGCTGCCACGTGGCTGACGAGCTCCTCACCTGGCCGGTGCACGAACCATCGCGCGTTGGGCTTACGACAAAGGGCATGGTGCCCGAGCGACATCCAGTTGTGGTCTGACCCCTTTGCAAATATGCGATTGCCGGAGGACCCGCGGTGCCGGGGCGGGGCCAAGCATTCACTGCTCCCTGAACTGGGTATGCTCTTGGCGCGTCTCCTGTTTTCGCTATACTGGTAAGCGACCAGCGCCAGGGCGGGGAGAGGCCGCGTTTCTGGCTGCGGACGCTTCAGCTATTGGTCTGCGTAGCCACAGGAGCACGACGCGGTGAGCTTGCAACGCCAACTTTATCAGAAGGACACCCTAAAGATGGAGGGTGTGTTCGTCTTCTAGAGACGACAAAAGCTCCACCGATGCGACCGTGGAGCGAAGGACATTTGAGGACGCCAAGAAAAACCTGAAAAGAACACCAGGGAAGCCAAGGACTGAGGATTGGGTGTTGGTTGGTTGGGATTGGAGGCGTGAAGTAACCCAGATCATAACTGGTAACGTTTTGTACGCGTCTCAAGTATATGTATTCCGTCTGGAGGACGAACACCGGGTCGTGCCGGGTAGGGATGGCCTTAGAGGTCCTCTGGAGTCCACTGGTGAGTCTGCGGCGACAGGCCGCTACCCCTGGGAGCGGGCGTCTAAATCGAACCAGTGAATCCCTGAGACTCAGGGCGAGGCTCCGGTGAATTTCGTCCGAACACGGGTCTCAATCAGTACAACGGGCGAGTACAAAGAGAACGTCCGCACGAGCTGTCAGAAGTCCTTTGTTTGCAGCACTTTTGGTGAATGCCCGTCGAGGTCCTCTCGGCCGCACCAGCCTGATCTGTTCAAAGAGTTATAGCCATCAGTGCGTCAACTGCGGCCGGACGCTGTCGTCTTCGGCGGCCCCAACGTATTGAACCGCGCCTTCTGCATCGTCGGTTAAAGACGAACAGGAAGTCGGCGAGTGCAGGGCGCACCGTCTTGACGGCCGCTGTCATTGCATCGAGACGCTTCCCGACGGCATCAAACCGATCTATCGGCGCTTGTGGCAGCTCGGCAGGGCAGGATGCTCTGCAACTGATTGGCAGCCTCCGTTGAGGCGGCCTTTAGCTTGTCGAATACGTCCTGTTGCTGCTGCGTTGGCTTGACGAGCTTGCTCTACGCGCTGCACAGGCAGTTGCGTGAAACTTTCCTCGCGGCGGCTGCACTAGCGCAGCCAGATCGTTCGCCTGAAGCCAGGTCCACGGCGCGTTCTTGCGCTCCCGAGCCGGAGCCAGCGCCGCGAAGCGCTGCCTTTGCTCTTCATTCAACGAATTGTAGAAATTGTCGAGCGGCGTGCGCCATGATACCCCATGCCTGCACCATGCCGTCGAGCCGCTTTTGCACCGTGTCGAGGCCGTCCCAGTGGCGTCATCGAGATTTCGCTTGAACAGGACGCTTTGAGAGCGTCACTCGCCTGCGATGAAGCCGCTTTTAGGGCGTTGAGCGAGTTGAGTTGGTCGTCGGTTAGTTGGAGAGACCGTTGGATGCTGTCGATCGGAAGGTCGGTCACGCCCGGCGCGAGGCCGCCGCAGGTCTGCGCCAACTCCGCTGCCGTTGACCGTCGAGCCTGTCGTTTCGCGATTGACGCAACGCGCGCTGGCGTGCGCGTGACCGTGCGTGGCCGCCGTAATATCCATAGTCGCCGTAAACATCGTCAGTAGGGCGGGCCATAGGCGTAATATGGACCGGGCCAGAATATGGCATCCCACACGAAGATATTCGCGTCAAACCCAGAACGGATAGTAATAGCCGTAGGGCCAAAGCGCGAAGGCGAGGAGATCGCCGTAGAAGAAGGGCCAGAACACCGATCCGCCCCACCATCCGCCCCATCCGCCCCATCCGCCGTTCCAGCCTGTGTTCCAGTGATTGCCCCAGTGGTTCCAGGCGGCGTGGCCGCCCAGGGTGCCGGCGGCGCCTAATTTGCCAACGTGCGAGAAGACCGCCGTGAGCGAAGCTCTTGCCGTGAGCGAAGCTCTTGCCGTGAGCGAACCGCGGTCGCACTGCGATGAGCTGCCATGAAACCGCGACCGCCCATGCGAGCGCCGCTGAAGCCGCGAACATGCGCTGCACTAAAATGCCCTCCGCCGCCCCAGTGGCCGCCGTGTCCGCCACCGCGATGACCGCCATGACCGCCACCGCCATGACCGCCATGACCGCCACCGCCCCTTTCGCCATGCTGGGGTCAGTTCCGAGAACTAACGCGCCGAGCGCAACTGTCGCGACGAGCACTTTGACAATCTTGCTTGTCATAGGGGGCACACCTGTAAGAGACGCGATTGCGCGTACTCTCATGCGAAACGCTACTATAACATGCGCCAGGAAATGTTGTTCCGCGTTTGGACGGGCGCGGAATGAAGTCAGCGTTAATTTCGATGCCAGGCGGTATAATTTCGTTATTCAGAGAGTACAAAAGCGGAGTACAAAGAACGTCAGCCGGCTGTCCAGAAGTCCTTTGTTTGCAGAGTTTTTGCTGAATTCCCGTCGAGGTCCTCTCGATCGCGCCAATGGATTGACTGTGGTACACGCCGCTATAGGCTGTCACCACGTTGATACGAGTGGTAAACAACAAGGCGAGTACACAAAATCAAAATCCGCAACCGGAACAGACCGGCATTTCTGAAATCGCCCGCCCAGTCTTCCCTAGGGAGCGCCGTCACGCTCGTTCACGGGATTTGTTGACCGCGCGCACCGAAACAGGCAGTCGCGTCACTACACAACGGACTACACACGCCGAATCGGACGCAATAAATTCTTCCCAAAAAACAACGTGCTGCGTTCAGATGGTCGGTTTCCCTCCATCCGCAAATTGCAAGGGATTGCTGGTGGTACACGCCGGTGGTGTATCACTCAGTGCGCAGGTGATGCGATTCGTTCGGAATCGGCATCGGGCATTTCTGAAGTTGACCGCAGCCTCCCTGGGGCGCCAACACCTCAACAACCAGAGAGGGCATGCGCGGTCCGCCGAACGACCGTTGCCTACTTTTGTTCTATTATCGCGTTGCCGTTCTTGCACAAATATTTTTTGAATTTGGGCGAAGGCAATAAGGTTTGGAGCGTCTGGCATCATGAAGATCTCTGTCTTAGATGGTTACCACGACACACTGCGTCCCCTTCGATACTTCAGTAGCTCGCAGGTCCACGTCGTTACGATTTGGAACGACTAACTCCCAGGATGTCGACGCACGCCGCAGCGTCTGCGCGACACCGAAGTCTTGGTGCTGATCGCTGGTCTTGCCCCGCGGACACTTCGTGATTGGTCCGCTGTAGGCCGCCACTGCTTGCCGCATCTGCTCCCGCTCCCGTTGCTCCCGCTCCAGCTTCTCGTGCTTTGATTCCTCTCGCTGCATGTTCGCCATTCCCAAATCGGAATCCGGATTCTGCCGCCAGCGAAGCGGCTCGACAAGGTGGGGGCGGCACGAACGAGAGAGCGTGTATCCGGTTTGGGTCAGCGAGCATTCGGCAACCGTCTGAGGTCTGACCGACAGCCAGCTTGCGACCGTTATGGAAGCGGCTCGTTGTTTGCCGGTTATGATTTGACGTAAGCCTGGTCTGACCATGAAGGAGGTCGGAACCAACGCGTAAATGCAGCGATATGTGCGCTACTCTGACATATGTTGACAATCCTGCCAGTGCCGCGCTTCGATTACAGAGAGTGGAAGTGAGCCACATCAAGGGGCTGATATGCCGCACAAGAAAACGTTGGAAGAACTCAAACGCGAGGCGATCGGCAAACTTGAACGTCGTGGTTATGACGTTCGCGGCAAGACACCGGCGCAAATCAGACAAATGCTTAGGCCGTGTCGCATGAAAACAAAATCAAATGCAACACCGCTGGGGATCGGTATTTCGCACAACAGGTAAAGCTAATCTTATGGCCTTGCTGGTGAAATACTGGCAGCATCTCTGTCTCACACGGCGAAAGGGTGGCTACTAACTATCGGTGAATTTGTACCAGGGCTACATTTTCCATCAACGATGCGGCGCGCGAATTTCAAATTTGCGCTGCGCGGTAAAAAGGGGGCCGCGCGTCTCTTTCACGAAAGACGGCGGCCCACAAAGACTGACCGGCCGGGGTAATGTCAGCAGCCTGGCCGGCTAGCCTGATTACATTTACCTGATTGCGGCAGTAGAGGCGCAGGGTCGCTGTTAAGGACCTTGTGGAAAGCGTGGAAAACGTCGGTTGAAAGCGCCGTCGCAAGGGTCCGGCGAAATTTATTTGGTTGTCGCGCACACGGTGCCGATCGAGAAGCGTGACGGTTTATCTGCAGGCGTGCTTTGCCACACAGCCGCTATTAAAGCGTATCAATCGTCCTTCGCTTTATTGAGATATGGTTTCCAGGCGAGCGCCTCGCGTTTGGCCTCGTCGAAGTGTCCGTCCTCTAAAAGCCTTCCCATAAGTCTCAGGTATTCGCAAAGGAATGACGCATCCGACAATTGGAACGCGCGCTCACCGGGTACCCACAAACCGATTTTTTGCGGAGATAAATGCAGACACGATATCAGGTTTAAGATCGTACATGGTCCGGCCATTCTGAGTGAACCTCTGCAGTCCGACTTTTTGATGATGTCGAAGAGACTGCGCAATTTAGAACCGAGGCGTCGGAGTTCCGGAAGCTTTGTTTTCGTCTGACTTTCGGGCTAACCAGTCTAGTGAGATGCCAATTACGATTCGGTGAAAAAGATAACGCAAATTGAAACCAACGCTGCAGGCTCAATGCGACGAGATTAATAAAAGCGGTCGTGGTCACAGCGTTTGGATCGGAAGAAGAAAGTTTCTTTCAACCATTTCTCGAGGATAGTGGCGATCAGGGGGGTCAGCAGAAGACCCCAAATCCCAAGCAGAATGGGTTTAAGACTTTTCGACATGGCTCAGGACCACACACAAGCATATGCCGTTTTCTTGCGGCCAGGCGGCCACGGCTAGGGCGACGGCGCTGCGCGGTAGCCTTATCAGCGACGCGGCCTGAGCGTGCGGGTCTTCCATGGTCTTCCCAGCGGCAGGGCTGGGAAGATACTTTCAAAAAGTGCCTGATTTTATTGGGGCTGGCGAAGGGAGTCGCATCGCGTCCGCTGTTACTCAATAGCGGACATCCGACCTCGCTCGCGCCCTGACGGTTGGACCGGCGACGCTCAACGCCGATCAATGCGCGATGGCGCGCCCCTGCGGCTTGTCGCCAAGCCGCAGCAGCGGGATAAGGATCCACGCGAAAGCGGTGAACGCCGCCGACACGAGGATGAGCGGCGCGAGCCGGCTGCTGAACACGTGCTGATAGAGGAGCGCGCCTACATTGTCCGCGAGCGCCGAGGCGAGGTTGGTGATCGACATCAACGCTGCGAACGTAAAGCCTTCTGAGCGCTTGGGGCAGTAGTCGGCGGCTAGCGTGAGACTCGCGACCAGCGCGATCATCGCCGACACGCCGGCGCAGAAATTGAGCACTGCTGCGGTCGCTTCGTTGAAGAGCAGCACGAACGAGGCGGTGGTCGCGGTGCCGAGCACGATGCTCAATTGCAGCAGGCGTTTCGATGTGAGCTCGGCAAGGCAGCGCCGATAGATCAGCGCGCCGCAGATCGAGCCGGCCGACGAGATCGCGCCGAGGATGCCGATATAGCCCTGGGAGAAATGCAGGGTGTCGGTCATGTGGTAGTAGAGCGGCGTGCGAAACGCGGGACTGAACCAATAGAGAAAGAGAAACAGCGCGACGATCCAGAGCGAGCGGATGCGAAAGGCGGCGAGCAGGCTGCGTGCCGCGAGCTTGAGTTCGGGAAGGTCGACCGGCCGTTTCTCCTCGTGGACCAGAAACCACGTGCCGAACACGATCATCAGCGGCGCGATCCCCGCGATCAGCGCCGCGCCATGCAGGGCGCCGGCCGGTGACAGATTTCTGTACCAGCAGGCCGCCGATCAGCGACGAGCTCATCGCCGCGATGTGGAACCAGAGCCACTGCTGGTTCACGAACGCTCCGCTGGTGGCGTAGCGCTGGCCGTTCTCGACCAAGAGCGCGCCGCACAGCGTGCTCGCGATCGCCATCGCGTAGGCGGTCAGCAGCAGCACGAACAATAGCCGGCTCGGCGCCTCCATGTGCGCAGCGAGAAGATAGGCGCCGGTCGTGACCAGGCTTGCGAGAATGAGATAGCTCTTGCGGCGATAGCCGAACAACGGCACGAAATCGGAGACGAGGCCGTAGATCGGCTTGATGATCCAGGGGAAGTTGAACGCCGTGAGCGCGGCGGTGACCTGCACCGGCGTCCAGGAATGGACCTCCTTGAAGTAGTAGATGAGCGGTTGCGCGATGATGCCGTCGGTCTGGCCGATGCCTTCGACCACGAAGACCATGCCGAAATAGAACATCAAGTGGCGGATGCGCCGCGCGTCGTCGGGCGACGGGGTGACGGGCGGCGGCGGCTGAGTTTGTGCCCCGGTGGTCAAGAGCGATCCTTGGGTCAGCGGTCGAACGGCCGCGCGCCGCTGATAGCAAGCCCCGCGCCGGCCGCGAAGAGGAAACGCTTCGCCGCTGCGGCCGGAGTGGGCGTTAAGCGGACATCACCTAGTGCACTGCATATCTCTCTTATCGACCCCAAAGCGGACATTGCGATCACGATTTCACACTCGTGTTCTGAGTTCTCCGGTTGTCCTCGCGAGCAGTCGCGCGGATCTTTGCCAGCCCGCACGACCACTGAGGCTGGCATCGTTCATCGCTGCCGGTCAGCGCGGGTTGACCGTAACCGCGGCGCCTCCTTTGACGTATATCAATCGACTGTCGCGTTTATCGTCCACCATACAGCCGGTTGGTCTGGGCACATCTCACGCTGGCCAAGTGTCTCAGTGAGGACATTCGCATCTTTTTCTTTTGGGAGAATGACCTATGATGAAGAGTATCATGGCAATTGGTACCGTAGTACTTCTCTCCGCGCCGGTCGCGATGGCAAAGCAGCGGTCAGTCGGGGTCTGTGCGGCCGACATCAAGGCAAAATGTGCTGGAGTTGAGCCCGGCGAGGGCCGCATTATAGCCTGCGTTAAAACACACGCCGCAGAATTTTCCGAACCGTGTAAGGCAAGGCTTGCGCGGGTCGCCGAGATCAGCAAAGCCTGCGCGGCTGATATAAAGGAAAATTGCGCTGGCAAGGAAAAAGTCGGGGTAAGGTCCGGGCTTGCATCCAGAAAAGTATTGGCAACATCAAGAGCGACCAATGCAAGGGAGGCGCTCGCGCCAGGCCGTGGCCGGAAAAATAGGATCCTCAAACGCCCATCGGCCAACTAAGGCATAAGGCGCATTGACGTGGTTTAGGTCAGCTTTGCTACAGCGGACGAGTGCTGCTATTCCAATAGCGATTGTCCGCTTTAGATCCCGCCTCATCCTCGCAGTCGTGCCTCTTTCATTTGACCAATGTCCGCTATTGGCACTTAGCGGACATCTGGCTTGTGCGCTGCATATGTCCGCTATTGGGGGTAAAGCGGTCATGACGTTTTGCACTGAAAATGTCTGCTTTTTGACCCAAAGCGGACATTGGGTCCCTACCGCCTAGATCTAAATCTGTTAGGGTCTCAGCCGAACTGGCGTCGTCCCAAGACTTCGGGGGATGGTTACATGCGCCCGGCGAGATTTCATAAAGTTGTTGCGGGCTCAGCAACCGCTTGTCACGTTCATGGCGCGTGCGCAAGAGCGCATACGGTTAGTAGGCCTCCCCAATATCCCTCGCCGAGGACGATCCAGAATCACGGTTACGAATTGCAGCGTTCAAAAAAGCTTGCAGGAATTGGGTTGGACCGACGGCAGCATACCGAATTGAAGCACGCTGGGCTGGCGGTGACGTTGAGCGTCTTCGCAAACATGCAAAGGAATTGGTTGCGCTCGGCCGGACGTCATCCTCACTTCCGGGCAGCGTCACGGTTAGGCCAGTTACAACAGGCGACTCGTACGATACCGATCGTGTTCGATGCAGGCTGTTGATCCGGTGGGGTCGGATACGTCGAAAGCATGTCGCGCCCGGGCGGCAACACTACCGGGTTCGCCCAATTCGAATACAGCTTGAGTGGAAAATGGCTTGAACTGCTCAAACAGATCGCGCCGCAGGTGACCGCGCGTTGCGGTTGTTCGAGACCCAGTGAACGGTTCCGGGATCGCCCAGTTCGCCGTGATTCAAGCCTTTGCGCCGCCGTTAGGCGTGGAGTTGATCCCTATCGACGCACGTGACGCTACGCGAGATCGACCGCGGTATCACGGCGTTCTCGCGCTTCGACAACGGCGGCCTGATTGTGACTTCGGGAGGGACTGGCTATCACCGCGATGTAATTATCCTCTTGCGGTGCGGTTCCGGCTGCCTGCGGTTTACCCTTATCGCTACTACGCCACTGACGGCGGCCTAGCCTCTTATGGGCCGAATACCATAAATTGGTAATCAATCTCAAGGCCGCCAAGGCGATTGGGCACGAGGTTCCGGCCGGTTCTAGTCCTGCGCGCCGACAAATTGCTCGAATGAAGCGGGCATGTCCGCTATCGGTACTTACCGGACATTCCCGAACCTTCGCCACCGGCAGGATCGGCACGTTGTAAAACTGCAACACCGCGACGGAAGATCCAGATCATTCCGTCAACATGAGCTTTAACCGCCAAAAGCGCATGTTCTAACTTACCCAGAGACGACGGCTCGAGGGAATGGGGCATTGAGTATTGATCGTACTGGCGAGCGCAAAAACAAACCTCGAAGAATTGGCAAGACTTAAGCATGCAGCTTCTAACGGAGCTTGAACGCCGCGGTTATGAAGTGCGCGGCAAAACGCCCGCTCAAATCAGAAAAATGTTGAAACGTCGGCCAAAGAAATCACGCACGGATTAACGCAATCGCGTTTTTCAGGGCGCTGAGCTGGCCGTGGCCTTGTCGGTTGCCGATGTCCGCTTGTGGCACTTAGCGGACATCAGCTTGTGCGCCGCACATGTGCTGCTTTTGACCCAAAGCGGACATCAGACGACCTTTCCTAGCGCTGCTTTGACCCAGTACGATGGCGCGAGCTTGGGGGTCGAACATGAGGCGGCGTGAATTTCTCGGTGTTTTGGCCGGTGCAGTGGCTGTGTTGCCGCGTGTGGCGCGTGCGCAGCAAGGTGAAGCGCGTTCGGCGTTGGCGTGCTCATGCCATTCACAGCGAATGATCCGGAGGCACAGGCACGAAACGCGCTGTTCGAGCAGAGCCTCCGGGAGCTAGGCTGGATGGTCGGCCGAGACCTGCAGATCGATTATCGCTGGCCCGGCGGCGAGGCCGCTTCCATCCGTCGAGACGCGGCGGAACTGGTTGCGCTCGCGCCGGACGTAATCATGACCGTCGGCAGTTTGACTATGGGGCCGATGCAACAGGCGACCCAAACCATCCCAATCGTGTTCGTGAATTTGGCCGACCCGGTCGGCGCAGGCTTCGTCCAAAGCCTGGCGCGGCCGGGGGCAACGCCACCGGCTTCACGAATTACGAATACAGTATGAGCGGGAAATGGGTGGAATTGCTCAAGCAAATTGCGCCGAACGTGAAGCGTGTGGCGATCCTTCGCGATCCCCACCTCCGCGGCGGGCATCGGCCAGTTCAGCGCAATCCAGTCGGCGGCGCAGTCGCTTGGGGTTAACCTCACGCCGGTCAGCGTGCGCGATGCTGGACGAAATTGAGCGCGGTGTTGCGGCGTTCGCGCGATCCCGACAACGGCGGCCTGATCGTGACAGCGGGCGGAACGGCATTTCGTCGCGATTTGATCATCGGGCTTGCGTCCCGGCACAAGCTGCCAGCGGTCTACCCTTTCCGCTATTACGCCAAAGACGGCGGTCTGATCACCTATGGGCCTGATCCGCGTCGATCCGGTCCGGCACGCCGCGGCTTACGTCGATCGCATCCTCAAGGGTGAGAAGCCAGCCGACCTGCCGGTGCAGGCGCCGACCAAGTACGAGCTGGTGATCAACCTCAAGACCGCCAAGGCGCTCGGCCTCACCGTGCCGCCGTCGCTGCTCGCCCGCGCCGATGAGGTGATCGAATGAGTAGGCGCAATGTCCGCTATTGGCACTTAGCGGACATTCCAAGTTGCAGCCGCACATGTCCGCTTTTGGGGGTAAAGCGGACATGACCTTTTGCACTGCAAATGTCTGCTTTTGACCCAAAGCGGACATGACCCCTACAGCGTGGACAGAGCTGCATTCACAGGCTGGGCCGCGCTTCGATAATTGCGATTTGGCGGCGCCGCTGCCCTTCGCAATCTTCACCTTTTTCATCTTCCAAAGCGAAGCAGCTTGGCTGATGTTCGTCCGCTCGGATTGGTGCAGGAGACTCTGGCTCAGGAAGTCCGCCCGCGTTTTCCATGTAGAAGAGCTCGTGATGAGGGACCTTGGTCCCATCGATTATTTTCGCCATCTTGCTTTCCCTACTCATACGCGGCGGCAGCCTTTTCCAATCTATCCAACACGCGTTCCGAAAGGGGCCGCGCTGAGTTACACAACGTCGTGCAATCGATATAGGAGCGACGACGCGCAGAGGAAACCCTCAGCGAAAGGGAGACTGGGGCAAAGCACCGCTTGACGCATTGCTCGTCCCCCTATTATTCAACAAACGTTGATGGGGATGGGGTCCCCCGAGAACCGCCGAAAGGCTGATGGCTCCTACCAGGCGCAGGGCGTCGGTAGGGGCTTTTTTGTTCCCAGCTGCGCCTAAGAAAGGGCGGACAATGGCTGGGCTTCCTGTTTCCTTGATAATCGCAATCCGGCTCGTGGTTACCACGTGGATCGTTGGCGCGGTGGCCCTTTGCTTTGATTTGGCCCTGAACCCGTTTGGTTGGCGCTTTCCTTGGGACAGTGTCGCCGTAGTGGAATGGAATCTTTTCAAAAATAGTAGACGACGCGTGAATGAAGATCGAAACAACCCAATAGGGTGGTCATCATGCTGAGTGAACCCATACGTGTTGCGAACACTCGCGCGAACACATCTCGTGGTCACATCGGTTCGCATTGTTCTGGCTCATGCTGTCGCTCGCTACTCTTCGGTGGCGCTTATGCACTCGCCGAAATTGGCGACATGTCCGACGCCAACCGGACCCTAATGTTCGTGATGCTCGGCACCATTGTCGTCACTAACGCCATTTGGCAGGCCGCCGGGTTGGCCCTCGCTCGGCTTGAAAATCTTGATCCTGCCGCGCCGGAAAACACCGGAGAACCATGACTGAAATCTGGACCCTTGCAGCGCTTTGGCTTGGCCTCGCCTTAGTGGCCACATTGCTATCAATCTGGCTCCGCATCGCCACTGCTTTGTCGGAAATCGTAGTTGGCACCATCGCCCAACTCGTAATCGGCGCCATTATTGGCGCAGCAATGCTCGGCACTGACCAAACCTGGGTGAAGTTTTTATCGGGGACCGGCGCAATTTTACTTACGTTTCTCGCCGGCGCCGAACTCGATCCCGCCGTTTTCCGTGAACGTTGGAAGGAAGCAGGTGCGATTGGTGTGATTAGCTTCCTTGTCCCATTCCTCGGATGTGCAGTTGCTGCTCGATATCTGCTTGGTTGGGACCCAATGGCCAGTTGGCTTGCGGGCGTCGCTATGTCCACGACATCCGTCGCGGTCGTGTACGCGGTGATGCTTGAATTTGGCTTCAACGCCACCGACTACGGCAAGGTCGTTCTTGCTGCTTGTTTTGTCACTGATCTCGGGACGGTGCTGATGTTGGGCCTGATTTTTGCGCCGTTCACAATAAAAACTTTGATCTTTGTTGGGGTGTGCATCGCTGTACTGATTTTCCTGCCTTGGATAACCGCGCAGTTTTTTCGTTTGTATGGTGGCCGCCCGTCTGAACTCGAAACCAAGTATTTGCTGCTGCTGCTGTTCGCGCTGGGCGGGCTTGCTGGTTGGGCTGACAGTGAAGCGGTGCTTCCCGCCTACCTCATCGGCATGATCCTTGCTGGCAGCGTCGGCAAAGATCACATTTTGATCCGAAGACTGCGTACCTTGTGTTTCGGATTTCTCACGCCGTTCTATTTCATCCGAGCCGGGTCCTTCGTGTCCGTACCAGATCTAATTGCTGCACCAGCGGCGTTTCTTGTGATGCTTGTGGTTAAGCTCATCACCAAAATCGTCGGCGTGTATCCGGTTACTCGGGCTTTCGGCTCACCACACAAGGACGGGATGTACACCACCCTTTGATGTCCACTGGGCTGACTTTCGGTACCATTTCTTCGTTGTTTGGATTGTCGCACGGCATCATCGATCAAGCGCAGTATTCTGGTCTGGTTGCAGCCGTGATTGGCAGTGCTGTTGTGCCAACCCTGATAGCCAATGCGTTCTATCTGCCGCGTCACCATCTAGCAAACGCGGCGGACAGTCTAGAGGCCGAAGGTTCGACCGCGTCTGGCGTCCCAGCACCGCGCAAAGTCTAGGAGGACAAACATGGATGTGCCGAAAGACGCAATGCTATTGCGCATCTTCTTCGGAGAAGATGATCGCTTTGAACATCAACCGCTTTATGAAGCAATTGTGCAAAAGGCTCGCGGTATGCATTTGGCGGGTGCAACAGTTATTCGGGGGCCGATGGGCTTCGGGCACTCCAGCCGACTGCACACCGCTAAAGTGCTACGGCTCTCGTTCGACCTCCCCATCGTGGTGGAAATCGTGGACACCGAGGCCAAGATCAATGAGTTCTTGCCCGTACTCGATGGCATGATGACCAGCGGTCTCATAACCTTAGAAAAGGTTCAGGTGCTGCAATACGGCAAGGAAGGTCTCAAGGAGCGGGCCGGTCTTGCGTAGAGTTATCAGCGGTTAATGGCGAGCAAGTCTATGATGAACTATTTTTTGGTGGCGATTGGAGGTGCGCTTGGAAGCGTCGCCCGCTTTTGGTGCTCTGGCTTCGCTGCACGTCAAATCGGAGAATGGTTTCCGTGGGGCACGCTAATCGTCAATATCGTGGGTTCATTTATTATCGGAGCGTTTGCGGCGCTGAGTGCAACAGAAGGGCCATTCTTTATCCGATCGGAAACGCGCGTCTTTGTCATGGTTGGTCTGTGCGGCGGGTTTACAACTTTCTCATCGTTTAGCCTCCAGACTTTTGCGTTATGGCGGGAGGGAGAATGGTTCTGGGCTGGCGCAAATTGTGTGCTCTCTTTCGTCTCATGCCTTCTAGCAGTGTGGCTTGGATACGTTTCTGTGGCGGCTACTTTTCGTTGATGGTTGTGACTTCCGCTTTTGGCCCTTAGCGGACATAGGGGTTATGTCCGCTTTGGCACAAAGCAGACATGGGCTAGTGCACCGCACATGTCTGCTTTTGACCCAAGCGGACATTATCCAGCAGCGCACCATCCGTTACTGCTGCGTTCCGATCTGCTATTCTGTGAGCCGTAACTGGCGTCGTCCTAAGCCTCGCGGAGGATGGTAGCGTGCGCCGGCGAGACTTCATTAAAATCATTGCAGGCTCAGCAGTTGCTTGGCCGCTAGCCGCGCATACGCAGCAGCGGCCCCCGAAGATTCCGCGGATTGGTATTATCGATGACGCGCCGATCTGGGATCACTTCCGTCGAGGACTCCAGGAGGCTGGCTACATTGAAGGTCGGGATATCACAATTGAATACCGGTCGTCAGGAGGCGAGCCCGGCCAACTTGCGGCTGTCGCAGCCGATCTCGCCAACCTTTCGGTTGATGTCATAGTCACTTACGGTAGCGCACCAACACGAGCAGCGCAGCAAGCGACGACGACAACCCCCATCGTGATGATCGCCGTCGGCGATCCGATAAAGACAGGCTTCGCGCAGAACCTAGCGCGACCGGGCAGAAATATCACCGGCAATACCATCCTCGGAACGGAAATGGCAGCCAAACGGGTGCAACTCCTCAAGCAACTTATTCCAGGTGTTTCGCGCGTTGCCTTTCTATGGGATCCAAACAATGCCTCCCATCTTGCCTATCTAGAAGAGTGGCGAGCTGCAGGGCCAATTTTGGGTGTCGAACCAATCTTCGTCGAAGTAGGTCACCCCGATCAGCTCGAGCCCGCCTTCGTCACCATGATACAGAAGCGCCCCGATGCGCTGAGCATAACCGCCGACCCCTTCCACATGGCACAAGTCGGATGGATCATCGATTTTGTAGCGAAGAACCGGCTGCCTAGCCTTTACGTCGCGAAGGAAAATGTGGTTGCGGGAGGACTGATGTCATACGGCCCAAGCATTGCAGATCTGTTTCGGCGCGCGGCTGGGCACGTCCACAAAATTCTGCAAGGCAGCAAACCCACAGACTTGCCGGTGGAGCAGCCGACCAAATTTGAGTTGGTCATCAATCTCAAGACCGCCAATGCGCTCGGTCTCACCTTATCTGCATCGCTTCTAACGACAGCTGATGACGTGATCGAATAAATTGCTGCAATGCCTGGGTCCAGTCTGCTTCTGGCCCAAAGCAGCCATGTCGCTCGCGCTGATAAATGTCCACTTTTGGCACAGACCAGACATGCCTGATCGCCGCCCGGGATGTCCGCTTTTGGGGGTAAAGTGGACAGCCTTGGTTATCTGTCCTGCCAAAATTTCGGAATGACAATTCGCTATCGTGCTCCCAAAGGCAAATAGGCTGTTACGTCAGAGGTGCAAATCCAATCATAAAAACGTCAGCGGAGGAAATTCTGGTGGCTCTAATACCGCAAGCATTCATGCTCAACGTAACGGACGCGGCCATTGCGGATCTTCATAGCCGACTCTCGCGCACGCGCTTGCCTGATCAGGCTCCCGATCCAGCCTGGACCTTTGGTTCTGACGTTGGATACTTACGCGGACTGCTCGCATATTGGCAAAACGGATTTGACTGGCGAGTGCAGGAGGCAGCATTGAATGCCTTCCCGCAGTTTCATGTCCCACTGCACGGCATCGACATCCATTTCCTGCACGTACCCGGGGAAGGCCCTGCGCCAATGCCGCTACTACTGCCGCACGGCTGGCCTGGTTCGGTATTTGAATTCCTCGACCTCATCCCGCGCCTGACGCATCCGTCACGCTTTGGCGGCAAGGCAACCGACGCCTTTACCGTGGTTTGCACCCTCGCTGCCGAGGCTATGGCCTATCCTTCAGTCCGGGACAAAAGCGCTTCAGCATCGAAGCAATCACTGACTGCCTCGCCGACCTAATGACAGACGTTCTGGGCTACAGGCATTTTGCCGCACAAGGTGGCGATTGGGGTGCTTTTGTCTGTTCGCGTCTCGGGGCTTTGCACGCCGACAAAATAGTTGGCATCCACATCAACTTTCTAGCCGTTCGTCGCGATCCCACGCTACTGCAAAACTCATCGGCAGAAGAACGCCGCTACGCCGCAGAATTGGCAGAGTTCCTGAAGGAAGAAACGGGCTACCAGTGGATACAAGGCACACGGCCGCAGACGCTTGCCTTCGGGCTTTCTGACAGTCCTGCGGGCCTTGCCGCTTGGATTGTCGAAAAATTTCGTGCCTGGACGGACAATGACGGCACTCCGGACACAGCTGTTGAGCGTGACCGGATGCTCGCAGAATATATCGCTATATTGGTTCACGGGTTGCATCGGCGCATCCTTTCATCCGTATTACGCCAGAACGCACGGCCCGTGGCCCATCGAAGGCACAGTCAATGTTCCGGTGGGTTATTGCCAGTTCCCAAAGAGAGTCATCCGGCCACCGCGTTCTGTGGCTGAGCGGGTCTATACTGACATTCGCCGCTGGACTGTCATGCAACGCGGAGGACACTTCGCCGCCATGGAGCAGACGGATGCTCTGGCTGATGAAGTCCGCCAATTCTTTCGGCCGCTGCGGATTTCGTAGTCGAAATTCAGGAGTGTCCCAATGATTGCGGTTAACCGTTTGAGACGGTCGGACTGTCTAGTTTTTGCCGCTTAGGGGGTAAAGCAGGATCACAAACCTAAGGCGTCAGGTCCGCTATTGGCACAAAGCAGACATCGGCTGCGTCGCACATGTCTGCTTTTGACCCCGAGCGGACATGCAGTGACTGCGGTCCGATGTTCGCTTTCGGGGTAAAAGCAGACATCAACAGTGGCACGACGCCCGCCTTGGGTTCTTACGAAGGAGGAGGGTATGAGCGACGACAGGACGAAGGCCGATAAAGCCTGGGAGGCGCGGCAAGAGGCTGCCCGCTACCGCATCTTCAACGCTGCGACTAACGCAGCGGAAGCGACCGACGAAGCAGATGATGAGAAATATTTTGCAGTCTTGGACCAAGCGGGCAACGCTGCCGAAGCTGCTGCCGCTGAGATCACCGGGTACAAGACTTACGCCGACCTGTTAGAGGCGTTGGACACGCGCCGCAAACAGTCCTAGCACGGCGCACACGGCGAGCGTCGGCAAGCTGCCGGGCCTGCTGCGGCGGCTCTGCGTCTCTCCCAAATCGAACAAAATCATGCGCACCCCGAGAGAACAAAATTTTGGCTGCGGGACACAACGAGGCCTCAGCCGATCTTCTCCCGGACCGCGTCCCGACGCCATCGCGGCGATGCCGCTCATCTGTTCGCTAGGCGCCTCTTTCCGAAGGATAACCAGGCCCATTATCATCCGAGGTTCGACACTTAGAGGTGATGCATGCACCGGCGCTTCGTCGCGGCTCACACAACGATGCGGAGGCTTGCGGGCACATTATTTATGATGCGTTTAAAGTACTTGCCGACAACCATAAGTTTCCACCCGACTTTCCTTCCGCCGAGATTGCGACCGGACGGGTTTCGACGCTGCTCAGCCATCCAGGCATTTATGGCGTCGTAGCGGAGTCTGGACGGCCGGATCGTAGGAGGCAATTTTCTCGATGAGCGTTCGTCCATTTCCGGTATCGGCCCCATCTCCAGTCGATCCGACGGGTGCAGGAGAGGGCAATCGGCCGCCGGCTCATGCAGGATGTAGCTTGATCGCGCTGCCGAGCAAAAGTTTCCGGCGTGCGCCTGCTGCAGCCGGCTTCAACAATCGCTCACTGTGCCTTTACACGATGCTCGGCTTCCGTAGCCGTGAGCCAATCTCGATCCTGCAAGGCAAGGCGATCAATGCGAAAATTTCCGGTTACGATGTTCGACCGGCCACCGAAGCCGACGCCGACGCTTGCAATCGGCTCTGCCGCCAAGTGCATGGTCATGACCGCAATGGCGGAGTTGATCGACGCCATTCGCCTGCGTACAGCATCGGTTGTCGTGCGCGGCGATTGCATCACTGGTTATACGAGCGCAATAGCATTCTTCGGCCACGCCGTTGCTGAAACCAATGCCGACCTCATGGCAATGATTGCCGCAGCGCCGGAATTTGGCGGGCCTGGCTTCGCTTGTGCCAACGCGCAATTACGAGCTCTTGTCTTGGTGCCTCGGCAATAGGCTAAGGCTTGTCTACCAGATGACGTTAATGACGATCGGCCTCTACAATGAACCGGCAGGCGTCTGGCTGCCATCGGAAATCTACTGACCGAAGGAGCGGCATCAGGCGAGCCCGCTTCCAGCACTTAGCGGACACTTTCGTCGCGGCCCCGAATGTCCGCTATTGGCATAAGCGGACATCGGCTTGTGCGCTGCACATGTCTGCTTTTGACCCAAAGCGGACATCAGCCGGCTTTAACACCGGCACTTCCCGAGCATCAGCGCGGATTGCTACCATCGGGTGTCCTGAGGCTCGGGCTCCTCGGGCACACCGACGCGACGGCCGCTAGGGCGCGTAATACACTACGAAAACTTAGAAGCGGAAGGGGCCCATGCGACACTTCACCAGCACTCAAGACTGGACCGTCGAGGAATTGCAGGCGCTTCTCGATCAGGCGGCGGGCCTCAGGTCCGATCCCGTGCGGCCGCTGCTGCAGGGCAGGACCCTCGCACTGCTGTTCCTGAACCGCTCGCTGCGCACGCGCGCCTCGTTCCAGATCGGCGCCGCCCAGCTGGGCGCCACGGCGATCGTCCTGGAGCCGGGCAACGGCGTGTGGGGGATCGAGTTCGATTCCGGAAAGATAATGGACGGCAAGGCCGAGGAGCATATCGTCGAGGTCGCCGAAGTGCTGTCGCGCTACTGCGACCTCATCGCGATGCGCGCATTCCCGGCTTCAAGAACTGGCAGTACGACCGTGAAGACCCGCTGATCAAGGCGCTCGCCCGGCATGCGAAAGTTCCGGTCATCAACATGGAGACGATCATTCACCCTGCCAGGAGCTGGCGCTGGCGATGACGCTCCAGGAGAGGATGGGCCAGCTGAAGGGAAAGAAGCTGTGCCTCACCTGGACATGGAACCCGCAGCCTCTCAGCACAGCGGTGGCCAACTCGGTGGTGATGATCGCCACGAAGTACGGGATGAACGTCAGCCTGCTTTGTCCAAGTCCCGAGTACGTCCTCGACGAGCGCTTCATGAAGGCGGCGCAGGAGAACGCCGCGGCGAGCGGCGGCCAGCCTGTCTGTGACCCACGAGATCCGCGACGGCTACGAGGGCGCGGACGTGGTCTACGCGAACAGCTGGGGAGCGCTGCCGTACTACGGGGACCCGGAGAGGGAATGGAACCTGTCGAGGGCTTACGTGCGCTTCATCGTCGACGAAGGAAAGATGGCCATGACCAACAAGGCGATCTTCAGCCATTGCCTGCCGGTGCGCCGCAATGTCGAGGCGACCGATGCGGTCCTGGACGCTCCGAGTTGCGTGGCGATCGACGAGGCGGAGAACCGGCTACACGTGCAGAAAGCGCTGATGCTGAGGCTGCTGGGGGTTGCGGCTCGTTCAACATAGAGACGACGCCAATCGATGTTAATGAGGCCGCTGACATTGAACGCGCTGTTTCGGCACTCTGCTCGGGGGAGTGCTGCTACCCGTCCAGACCGCGCGAGTTGAGCAAAAGTCTTTTGCTAAATAATAAGGTGGAAAAATGAGTTGGATTAGAGTGGGTATAATTAACTTATTAATATTTTTCGCGCTCTAATATTTTGCGGAGGTCGCGCTGCGGTCAGCATGGACTCTTAGGTCCTGTTTTAAAGAATTACGGCTCTGAAAGTCCGTGATGTGAGTGAATTTGAAGCAGAATATATTGGAATTTCAAGATTTGATGACCGTTTGGGATACGTTCCACGTGAAGGTGCACCTGGCTGGACGAATGTCAAAGTCACAATTACGAATGACGGCTTTCGACTGAACAATGTCGAAATGGAACCGCGCATTTCGAGGTTTTGGTTGTTGGCGATTCATTTACATTTTGTTATCAAGTTTCCAATCCTGAGACTTGGCCAGCATGTCTTGAGAAAAAACTTAATCGGGGTGTAGATAATGGTGGTGTGTTTGGCTATGGCGCTGCACAAGCTCTTAAAGAGCTTCATTAAAGCTTGGCGAGAAGAATTACTGTTCCCTTGTATTTTCGGTTTGGCTTGACTCTAAGCATGGATGATTTTGAAAGAGATCGATTCAGCTATCGAGGATGGCTTTGCGAAGCCAGCGTTAGTCCGAACTGATGAAGGTATTGAATGGTCTGCAGTCTCAGATCCAAATCAGCCAGGAACTAAATATAATCCGTCAAAACCTAACTTTTATGAAAGGTTTCTGAAGCTCGCTTATGAAAGAGTTACGATGCTCGCTTTTGTGGTGGATAGATCTATGGGACCGGGAATTTTTTGCGGGATGATTTAACAATAGAACATCCAAAAGCCGCAGATAAAGATGTGATAATCGAATGGACGTTAAAGGAATTTTCTCATCTCAAGATTTATAACAAAATCTTACTGCTTCAGTATAATAGTGACGGTTTAACGGACTCAGAAGTCTTGGCCAAAAGAGCGATGATTTTGAAAATTGCGAGCGCCTATCTTTGAAAATTGTCGATACACTGAATGTCCTCGCGAAGTACGAGCCGCAGAAACTTTGGGCTGGACATCACACGCCTTACGGAAACGAAGTTGTGTGCGAGTATCTATTTGAGCGTGGATTTCGCCGTCCCTGACGTTCCACAATCTCTCGCGCCGCTCGGATCAGCGTAGCGATTTAATAAACTTCAAAGCCCGATGGTTCCCTTCGTCGTTGCGAGCGCCGCTAATTTCCGTTCCGCTTTCCTCTGGCGCTCCACCGCGCGCGCCGTGCATTTCCCGCACACGAAAGCCCCGCACCGTTCGGCCTCACCGTGCCGCCGACGCTGTTAGCGGCCCCATGCGGTGACCAGCTATCATGTGCGTGGCGATGTCCGCTATTGGCACAAAGCGGACATCCCTAGTTACACTACAGGTCCGCTTTCGGGTACAGCGGACATGCTGCGAGCAATTCGAAATGTCGCCATTGGCATGATTGCGCCTCGAAAAAGCCTCGCGAACACAGAGCGGACGGGGTCCTGATGATCGAAAATGAATGGGACTTCGATCGACAACACGATCGAGTCCAAAACCGGGGCAGGTATGGCGCGCGCGCTGTGCGCGCCAGCTGCACGTTCGCTAGCGAATTGCTTGAATGACTTGAATGATGTGGCTGTTTGCTGCACTGCATGAGTCCGCATTTAGCCCATAGCGGACATAGGTTGGACCTCGGAGGACGACCATGAAGGCAGTGTTACTGATCAACCATGGTGGGCCGGAGATGCTGCGCTACGGCGAGGCGCCCGATCCAATAGCCGGCCCCGGCGAGGTGGTGGTCGACATTCACGCAGCCAGCGTCAACGCGGCCGATTACAAGGTGCGGTTAGGAGGAGGGCGTTACAGTCTTAGTCGGTTCCCTCATATCCTTGGCCGAGACTTCTCCGGCGTCGTCAGCACGCTCGGAGCGGGCGTCACCGATTTTACCGTCGGGGACGCCGTGTTCGGAGTGACTGACCAAGGCATTGAAGGAGCCTACGCGGAAAAGATCGCTATCAAGGCTGCTATTATTGCCAAGAAACCCGACCGTCTCAGTCATGCCGAGGCGGCTGCCCTGGGGCTCACTAGCCTCACCGCGCTCACTGCAATCGAAGATACAGCGCACCTCAAAGCCGGCCAGACTATTATGATCCAAGGCGGTGCTGGCGGCGTTGCGGGATTTGCTGTGCAGCTTTGCAAGCATCTCAGGGCCACGGTGATCACGACGGCGAGCGCCAGTAATCACCCCTATGTGCGCAGTCTCGGCGCTGACCAAGTGATCGACTATAACGCCCAGGATTTCACCGCCATAGGTTCGATCTGCGACGTGGTATTCGACACGGTCGGCGGGAGTGTTCGGGCCGGCTGCTACGCGGTGCTAAAGCCGGGCGGCAAACTGGTATGGATCGCACCGGCGCCGGAGGGATATCATCCGAGCCGCACTGACGTCGAGACCCTACGGCCGAACGTCATTCGCGATCGTGCTCATCTCGAGCGAATGCTGGCTCTTCTTGACGCCGATGCGGTCTGGCCGCCCACGATCGTTCGGTACAGGCTTGCTGACGCCGCTGAGGCGCACCTGGTCAGCGAAGCTCGTCATCTGCAGGGCAAATTGGTTCTTGAAGTCCAATAACTCACTGCGCCAGTTTGGCGGTATTTTTATTTCAAACCAGCCGCGAAACCCGAAGGAGCTGCACGAGCAGCTAGAGAGTTGAGCGGGTCGGCGTAACTCATCGCTCCGTCCGCCGCACAGGGCGCACGTAAGTTACAACCACCAACGCAATGCTCGTTGGCGCGTGAAAAAAGTTTACTGAGAAGACACGCTGTTGCGTTCATGAATGTTCGCTTTCGGGGTAAAGCGGACATAGCGATTGCACTGCGAAATGTCTGCTTATGACCCAAAGCGGACATTCCAACCGTGGCCGCGCATGTCTGCTTTCGAGGTAAAGCGGACATCGAAAAACTGACGTGGACGTACTAGCCGCCATTGGCATAATTGCGCCGTGAAAAAACCTCGCGAACACAGAGCGGAGGGCTTCGATTTATGGCGCGCCTCAACCAGCTTGTCTGGCCGGCGTCAATGTCCGCTTTCGGGGATAAAGCGGACCTTCCTGCCCGCTCAGACGCGACTCAACGCCTCGCGTTCCGCATTCAGCTAGCCACCTAGTGCAGCCGGAATTCGCCGCTGATCGCCTTCAGTTCCGCCGGCTTGATCAGCTTGCAGTGTGCGACACGCACCGAATGGAGTGGCCCCTCGAGCTTTTCCTGCCAGAAAGCAAGGAAAGCGCTGCAGCTCGGGAAATTCGGGAACAGATCGTAGTTCTGCCAGACGTAGGACTGCAGCAGCCAGCGATGATCGGGACGCCGATACAGAATGTGCGCGGTCGTCAGGCCATAACCACTGACTTGTTTACGGAAATCCGTTGAAACCATTTCGTCCTCGTCTAGATCGGACTCAGAGTTTCCATTTCCGGCGATCACCATTGCAAGCGGAAAAGGTAATCAAGTTGTTTAAAATCAAGGCAGTAGCAGCAGAGAAACCTGCCTGCTAACAGCCCCGACGGCATGCCTCGTGCCGGCCGCAATCGGTAACGTCGACAGGCGCAAACGCCTGTTCCCATCACATCGCCGTTAACCATTGACCATGTCCTTGCAGGCTTTTCCAGAATTGTTGGCACTCGACTGAAATGAGTGCTAAAAATTTTCCCGCTGGCCCTTGCGGGCAAAAAGCCGCCACCCATGTGGCGTCTAGGTGCTGGCGGGGAACCCGGCCAGTTACCAAAAACATAGATTGTCCAATAACTTAGGAGGACTGCCATGAAGTTTCGTCCGCTTCACGACCGCGTCGTCGTCAAGCGCATCGATGCCGAAGAAAAAACTGCCGGCGGCATCATCATTCCCGACACGGCCAAGGAGAAGCCCTCGCAGGGCGAAATCATCGCCGTCGGCCCTGGCGGCCGCGACGAAAGCGGCAAGCTGATCCCGATCGATCTGAAGGTCGGCGACACCGTTCTGTTCGGCAAGTGGTCGGGCACCGAAGTGAAGATCGACGGCCAGGATCTCCTGATCATGAAGGAGTCCGACATCATGGGCGTGATCGAAGGCGGCGCCGCCGCCAAGAAGAAGGCCGCCTAAGGCTGCCGATCCCAAATCTAGATCAGAGGAACACAACAATGGCTGCTAAAGACGTCAAATTTTCTGTCGATGCCCGCGACCGCATGCTGCGCGGCGTTGATATCCTCACCAATGCGGTGAAGGTCACCCTCGGCCCGAAGGGCCGCAATGTCGTGCTCGACAAATCGTTCGGCGCTCCGCGCATCACCAAGGACGGTGTGACGGTGGCGAAGGAAATCGAGCTAGGTGACAAGTTCGAGAACATGGGCGCGCAGATGGTGCGCGAAGTTGCGTCCAAGACCTCGGACGTCGCCGGCGACGGCACCACCACCGCCACCGTGCTCGCCGCTGCGATCGTCAAGGAAGGTTCCAAGGCGGTTGCCGCCGGCATGAACCCGATGGACCTCAAGCGCGGCGTCGACCTCGCGGTCGAGGCCATCGTCGAGGACCTAGAGAAGAACTCCAAGAAAGTCACATCGAACGAAGAGATCGCCCAGGTCGGCACGATTTCCGCCAACGGCGACCGCGAGATCGGTGACTTCCTCGCCAAGGCCATGCAGAAGGTCGGCAACGAGGGCGTGATCACGGTCGAAGAGGCGAAGTCGCTCGAGACCGAGCTCGACGTGGTCGAGGGCATGCAGTTCGATCGCGGCTACATCTCCCCTACTTCATCACCAATGCCGACAAGATGCGGGCGGAGATGGAGGATCCCTATATCCTCATCTACGAAAAGAAGCTGTCGGGCCTGCAGGAACTGCTGCCGCTGCTCGAGTCGGTGGTGCAGGGCGGCAAGCCGCTGCTTGATCGTGGCTGAAGACGTCGAGGGCGAGGCGCTTGCCACGCTCGTCGTCAACAAGCTGCGCGGCGGCCTCAAGGTCGCGGCGGTGAAGGCGCCGGGCTTCGGCGATCGCCGCAAGGCGATGCTGCAGGATATCGCCATCCTGACCGGCGGACAGGCGATCAGTGAAGACCTCGGCATCAAGCTCGAGAATGTCACCATCAACATGCTTGGCCGCGCGAAGAGGGTGACGATCGACAAGGAGAACACCACGATCATTCACGGCGCCGGCAAGAAGGCCGACATCGAGGCGCGCGTCAACCAGATCAAGGCGCAGATCGAGGAGACGACCTCGGACTACGATCGCGAGAAGCTGCAGGAGCGGCTGGCCAAGCTCGCCGGCGGCGTTGCGGTGATCCGTGTCGGTGGTGCCACCGAGACCGAGGTGAAGGAGCGCAAGGATCGCGTCGATGACGCGATGCATGCGACCCGCGCCGCGGTCGAGGAAGGCATCCTGCCGGGCGGCGGTGTCGCCCTGCTGCGTTCGGTCGAGGTACTCAAGCGCGTCAATACCGAGAACGAGGACCAGAAGCACGGCGTCGAGATCGTGCGCAAGGCGATCCAGATGCCGGCCCGCCAGATCGCGATCAATGCCGGGGCCGACGGTTCGATCGTGGTCGGCAAGATCATGGACAAGGACCAATATTCGTACGGCTTCGACGCACAGAGTGGCGAGTACGGCAATCTGGTGACCAAGGGCATCATCGACCCGACCAAGGTCGTGCGCTGCGCCGATGCAGGGCGCGGTTTCGGTCGCTGGCCTGTTGATCACCACCGAAGCCATGGTGGCCGAAGTGCCGAAGAAGGAGGCCGCAGCTCCGGCAATGCCGGGCGGCGGCATGGGCGGGATGGACTACTAATCCATCAACTCTCCGGCGCAAAAAGAGGCCCAGGAAACTCCTGGGCCTTTTTGTTTTTGTTGCGCAAGATGTACTGTCGACCTCAGGTGGCTTTAGGCCGAAGGTAAAAAAGGCGAAGGTGATTGCGCCTTGAAAAAAGCCTCGTGAACACAGAGTGGACGGAGGTCCAGACGATCGAAAATGAATGGGACTTCGATCGATAACGCGATCGTGCCACCGACGCAGAATCTCCACGCAACGCGCGGACGTACAAGCGCACAACCAGACTAAGATAGATACAAGCATGATGATGGAAGCGAAGTAGTGGGAACGACTTGCCTGGCCAACGTCGGGCATATGGTCGCGGCGACGGGACGATCGAATGAAGCGCGCCGCGATGCCCGCTTATGGCATCAGAAGCGGACAATGTAACCGCACCGGCGATGCGCAGAACGTAGCAGGCCTTGCCTGTGCGCCGTTGGTGTAAGCGGTGGTGGTCGCGGCAGCTCAGGGAGCGGTCGGCTCGAGTTGTCGGCCAGATCGCTCGGATCAAGGGTGCCCGCGCCGTCGGCATCGCGGGCGGTTATTAACTTTGCAGTTTTGTCTATTGCGCTAAGTGGGTCAGCATTTGCCCAAAAGCCAGGGGTGAATTTAAAGGGAGACAAGCCGCCGGTTGACCCAAAAGTGCGGCGGAAAGAAAGCGAATTGATCAGGAATACCAATCAACCTTAAAGGCGATACCAGACCAGCCACAGAAAAAGGTTGATCCGTGGGCTAAGATCCGCAGTCCCGGCCCCTGCCCAAGGCTCGGTTGCTACTTAGCCTTGGCGGCGATGGGCGTGACGTTTACTCACATGGCAATTGACATTGCGATCCCAACCCTTCTGTCGTCGATACGGGTCGAAGGGAAGACATAGGCACTGCCGCGGGTGCGGGTCGTGAAGAAGGCGCGGTCACTGCCGCTTGTGCGGGTCGTGGCGAAGCCGCGGGCACAGCCGCTTGTGCGGGTCGTGAGGAAGGCGCGGGCACTGCCGCGGGTGCGGGTCGTGGCGAAGCCCCGGGCACCGCCGCTTGTGTGGGGTCGCCCAGCAATGCGCGGCGGATCGTTTCGAGCGGGATACCGAACTCCAGCGCGAGCGCGGGCACTGCCGCTTGTGCGGGTCGTGAGGAAGGCGCGGGCACTGCCGCAAGTGCGCGAGAACTGAATGGCGTTCTATCATTCCAGCAATGTTCTCGGCCGTGCCAATAAAGATGCGCCTTGGGAAATTTGGCGCGGGCCTCGCTTTGCGTCATGCAAGCTGGCGAGCCATAAGCCAGTGACGGCCCCATCATGATGGCGACGGCCATGCATGACCCGAAACCACTTCGGCGCTTGTCGTTCTTTAATAAAAAGGAGGGCATTCTTGCTGGCTCTCCACCAATACGGGATACTCAACCCCTTCATGGCGGGAAAAAGATCGCCGGTTTTGCCTGTGAATACCCTGTTGATAACCGGTCGAGGCTAATTTCACAGACCGATTTCTGAACTCGATACATCCCGCGACGGTGCCATCATACTCAGCGATCTCATCGGCAAGCTCGATGTGCTGCGCGTCACTTGTGAGAAATGTGGGCGGGATGGCCGGGCCTATTTAACGATACCGAGAGCTGCGGCGGCTCGCACGCCCACACGGATTGTAAAATTGATTAGGCACGCAAAATCCACCGATGCCGCTCACGGTTTGTCCCTGCACTGCTCAATGGTGAAGAAGCCGCAATTGGTGCCACCGCCAGCGGTACCCGAATATTGGGCGCACCATCGAGTATTATCGCAGGGCAGAGCGCTGGCGGGCGTTTGCGACAGCACCGCTGGCACACATGACGAGCGCCGCCTATAGTTCCGTAACGCATCGAGCGGCCCTCCTATTGTTATTGGAATAACACCGTGCACCCTAGTGTCAGTCCATCCGGCGACGTGTGATGCCCCGCGACGGCGCAATCATCTTCAGCGATTGGCCATAAACCCGCGAATCTCATAAGGCTAATGCCATGGCACACAGTGCAGCCAAGGGACAAAGCCCATGACAGCCTCAACAGTTAGCAAGAAGCATTTCGCCCATGCGTTGGCGAAGCAGCATCACCTCACAAAGAAGCAGGGTCGGGAAATGCTGGAAGACCTGATCGGCATGATCACCAAGCACCTGAAGAAGGGCGAACGGGTGAAGATCGCTGGGCTCGGAATTCTGCGAGTGCGGAATCGTGCTGCCCGCGTAGGCCGCAATCCGGCGACCGGTGAGGCGATCCAGATCAAGGCCAGCAAAAAGGTCGCCTTCCGCGCCTAGCTTGGCCCTCAAGATGGCGATCTGATCGCCGACAGCCGCCTCTGTTTTCGGGATTGCGTACTATGCGATGATTGTCGCCATGCCCCGCGACGGCGCAATCATCTTCAGCGATCTCATCGGCAAGCTCGAAGTGCTGCGCGTCGCTTGTGAGAAATGTGGGCGGGATGGCCGCTATATCCTAGCCCGTCTCATTCGTAAGCGTGGCCGCGATGCCAAGCTCATTGATTGGCTCGATGAACTTACAGCCGAGTGTCCAAAGAAGATTGCGCTCAACATGAATGATCCGTGCGGTGCGCGAGTGCCGGGATCTGGCGCGAATGCTGTAACGGTACGAGCCATGAGACACGACAGACTCTTATTCGTCCTAATCCCGCTGTTTCTGATGGTTGTTGGAGCACGGGTCATTAAACAAATATGGCTGCGAGAAGAAGCGAAATCCGTAGCTAAGGAAGATAAGGCACCTGTAGCTATGGAAGATAAGGCACCCGCGGTCGACAAGGCAGGCGATGGTGGTCCGCGGCGCGATGAGTCCCGGCGGGGCTTAACGCCAAACTGTGAAAAGGAATTGCGGCGTACGGTGATTTATTAAGATTTTTGCAAATAGAATCCAAGCCGGAGAGGAAACACAATCGGTCGTTGCTGACATGAGACAGCAAGAGAAAAGAATATCGTCAGTTTGCCCTGATTAGCAGTGGAACAGGCTATTCAGTCGCCTAAAGGCGCATCTCTCCGAGCGTCCTCATTAAATACTCCTGCGATCTTTCCTTAATTAATCTCGATGACGACCCAAGCGCACAAGTAATTGTGAACACTTGGAGGTCTTGGTGTCGCGTGGCCCTGGCAAATTGCAGAGGCTCAGATACTCCTGGATCAGAAACGGCCCGTGACCTTCGCAGAGATTCGTGGCAGGGCGTCCGACGCGCCCTACAGGCGATGATGAATCATGGCGTTGTGATCCGGCAGCGGTGGCAAGGGCGATCCCTACCATTATTCCATGAACCCACTCATTCCAGTAGATATCACCACGGATAGAAATGGTAGTTAATGCCGATGCGGAAGATATTCTCTGTGAGTGAAAGATCGTTATTGGAAATCGGCAATGGATCGGTGGCGTGACCGAGATCTACATAGAGATATTCCACTTTGGCCGACCACCGTTCTGCGAACTTCCATTCCAAACCGGCACCGAGCGTCCACCCCGCATGTGTTGTTGAGTCTGACACGTTGTTGATGGTTCCATTGAAGTTGACACTGGAAGCAGTGTTGACATTGGCAAGCGCCAAACCGCCTGTTGCATAGAAGTTCATATTTGGGACGACGAGCCATCCAATCCGTCCCCGAAATGTTGCGAGCCACCTGGTTCGGAAATCTTCATGAGCGCTAGCGCTCGAGCAAATACGTCGCGACTTCCATCCAGGCCAGTATACTGTAGGTCCGCCTCACCGCCCAACACGACCCTGTCCCATTGCCAGTTGCATCCGAGCTTGACCACCGCCGGTGAAGCCAAAGGTGCCTATACTGGGACTCCATACGCCGCTTGCATTCAGACCGCCGTAACATGTTGTCCACACATATGGCGGCGAAACGTAGACCGGTAGAGAGGGCGCATAGACCGGTCGGCCTAGATCTCCGCTGGATGCGCCATCGACGGCACCTAAACTGAATGCTGCGACAGCAGAACCAAGAACGAAAAATTCTGTGAGACGCATGCGGCTGCTCATTGTTTGCTTTGCAGCAGCTAACAATTTCGCAACCCAGTTTTCACGTTAACAAGGTTAATATGGACAACAAGGGGTTAAAATTCCGGCGGTGTCCGTCCGAGATCAATTAGAGCGGGAAGTCTTTAACGAAACAGAGCGGCATTCGTCGCTCTCAAAATAGCTGCCAAAAAATAACTAGAAGAACGACAATCGGAAACGCTACGCCGATCAGAAAAACTAATGGGCCCCCAGGCGGCGTACTAATAATTGCTTTAATTGTCGTCGCCAGCGTGTTTGCTGCGGGGATGTGAGCCATACCACTACACTAGGGCAGCCCCAGCTTTGGCGATAATGTCCGTCATCACAAAATAAATATCACGCAACCGACTGCCCGCTATGCGGCGGTTCTTTTCATTTAAAGGCCAAAGTGCGGCGCGTTAGCCAGAGATCTCAAGTCCGTTATCTGCAATGCTTCGATTGCAAGCAGATCGTGGTGTGAACTACAAAACCAGCGGGCTGGTCTTGCTGAACAAGTAGCTTAGCGAGCGCTAATCCGGAACTCTCTAAAGAGATGTGCGTTCTCCCGATGTTCACTAAAGGAGGGCAACATGGATACCAACACTCTTCTGATCATCGTCCTCTTAGTGCTGCTTCTCGGTGGTGGCGGCTGGTACGGCCGAGGGCGTTGGTACTAGGCGTAGTGAGGTACAGGGCTAGTTTCGGATTTGCTCAACGTGACTGAACTTCGCCTCGCGCGAACTCAGTGATATATGGGTATCGGTGGCAAGGACGATTATGTGGTCCTCGATGGCAAGCGAGTAATCTGACGCATTTTTCTCCACCCGCAATCGCCGACTGACCAGCCTTTTTCTGACGATAACAGCGCGCGAACAACCGCCTTCACTTTACATTTGCACTCGCGGCTACTGCCCTGCGCGCGAACGAGGGATGGTGGAATTTAAGGCGCCTTGGTCGAGTTGACCCCAAATCGGACATGGCCGGTCTTTGCCCCCGAAAGCGGACATTGATCGCTGGCTTCGGAATGCCTGTTAAGTGCCATAAGCGGACATCTTTCCGACCACAGACATTTGAATTTCCACCCCGTTCGGCTTCAAATAAACGACCAGGCAGACCGGGGCCGCCATCTCAGGATCGGTACTCCTTCGTTCGCCACAAACAAAGTTCATCCAGAGTACGAAGATGTGGCCTAGGTCACCTTTAATTATTGTGATTCTGTCGGCGGCCATTGTCGTTGCCGCCTTATACGTCACATATCGCTTGGTCGATCCGCTTCCACCACGTCACTTCGCAATCGCCGCCGGGGCGGCAGGATCCGGGTACGACAACTTTGCGAGGCAATACGCTCGCATCCTGGCACGCCAGGGTGTTGAGCTGGAGATCCGCAACTCTGCTGGCGCAGTAGAGAATCTCGACTCTGCTGCGTGATCCCGCCTCTGGGGTCAGGCCGCCGTCGCGACCTTCGGCGTCACGCAACCGGCCGATGCGGATATCTTCTATTCACTGGGTGGAATATTCGATGCAGCGATATTTATTTTTACCGGAACGCGGAGCCTGTTACGCTTTTTGCGCAGTTCCGTGGCAAGCGCCTTTCGATCGGCATGCCGGGAACCGCGCTACGATTGCTTATGCTGGAAGTTCTAAAAGCCACTGATGCATTGGATGCTTCCACCCAACTCTTGGATCCCGACTACACAGCAGGCAATCGACGCATTGATTGCAGGCGAAATCGACGTGGTGATCGTTCCGCAGCAGGATCTCAACCGCGTGCAGCACACGCTCGGCGCCCCCGGCATCCGGCTCATGAGCGTCGCGCAGGCTGAAGCCATCGCCAAAACGGTCCCCGGGCTGAAGCATGTGGTGTTATGGCGAGGCCTCCTCGACCTAAGCCGCGACCTCCCCAATTCGGACGTTGACCTGCTTGCTTCCCGCAACAGGGTGCTCGTGCGAAAGGATCTTCACCCCGCCTTGCAGTATTTGCTGCTGGAAGCCATGCGCGAAGTCCACTGGCCAGCGGGCCCCTTCAATCGCCTCGGTGAATTCCCGGCCGAGCAACCCAATGATTTGCCCCTCTCTCCAACGGCTCAAGCGTTTTACCGCTCGGGCCCAACTTTCTGGCAACGGTACACTTCCTTCTGGCTTACCTCGCTCCTCAATAGAATTGCATTCTTTATTATTCCGGTCGTCTTAGCGCTAATTCCCATAATTGGCTTCGCGCTTACAGCTTTCAGATGGCTGCACGTCCGTCGCTCCGAACGGTCTACGCCACGGAAGTGATACGCTGTCCGCTTTGGGTCATTAGCCGACATTTTGACCGTCAACTTCGATGTCCGCTTTTCCTGTTACAGCGCAGTCACGAAAGGAATAGCTATGAGAGATGTAGTAGTCGTGATCGGGCCTGGTCAAATTGGTCAGGCGATCGCGCGTCGGGTTGGCGTGGGGAAGCATGTTCTGCTGGCCGACATGCGGCCGGACAACGCCAACGCAGCGGCGGAGATTCTGGGCAACGCCGGATACGATGTGAGCGTCGCAACCGCCGATGCATCCTCGCGCGATACTGTACATGCGCTCGTTAAGAGAGCAACGGATCTGGGCGACGTCACCGGGCTGATCCATGCTGCCGGGGTCTCCCCGACGCAGGCGTCACCGGGAACGATCCTCAAAGTCGATCTGTATGGCACGGCGCTTGTGCTGGAAGAGTTCGGCAGCGTCATCGCCCGTGGCGGCGCTGGTGTCGTCATCGCCTCGCAGTCCGGGCATCGCCTTCCCCACTCACCGTCGAACAAAACAAGGCGTTGGCCACGACACCCGTGGAAGAGTTGCTCGGTCTTCCCTTCCTTCAGCCCGACCGAGTGACGAGACTCCCTTCACGCGTACCAGATCTCGAAGCGCGGGAACTCGCTGCGCGTGATGGCCGAGGCGGTGCGCTGGGGCAAAGCGGGGCGCGCGGGTCAACACGATCAGCCCGGGCATCATTATGACCCCACTCGCCAAGGATGAACTCAGCGGGCCGCGTGGCGAGGGGTACCGGCGCATGATCGAGGTTGTCCGCGGTTGGCCGCGTCGGTACTCCGGACGAGGTGGGAACTGTCGCCGCGCTGCTCATGGGCCCGGACGGTGGGTTCATCACTGGCAGCGACTTTCTTATGGATGGCGGTGTGACCGCCGCCTACTGGTACGGGATCTCGCTCCGCGATGAGCGTGCGCGACGAAAGTGAGTCATGAAAACACGCGAGACGATGTCCGCTTTGGGTCAATAGCGGACATCAGCACGTCAGGGGCATACACCGTTCACCAACATCAGCGGCAGCAGACGCGCTAGCCGTGCAGCCCAAGCAGTCTGTCCGGCCTTGTGGTCAAGTAGATCCTGACGAATTTCCAGGGTTAAGTGGGGAAGCCCGCGCTGCTCTCCGTGCACCGGGATAGTATAATCGGTTTCGTCGGTCACGCTGTAAGGCTCGTTGTCACCCACGACGATATCGCCTTCCGCATCCAGCAACTTGAACATCGCGAGCGACAAGTCAGGATTACGGTTGTAGAGCACGCCCGCGTGCCACGGACGCGGAATATCCTGCATAGAATGGCGTAAAGCTGTGCAAGGAGACGAGAATCGTAGGCCGGCCCGCATCGCGCCGCCCGTCGAGGTGCGACGAGATCTTTCGGTGATAAGGATCGAAGATTTCGCGCACGCGCATGGCGACGTCTTCGGCAGACAGCTGCTGGTTTCCGGGAATTTTCGTGCCGTCGCTCACGGCAAGGATCGAGGTCTCGGTTCCGGGCCTGCGGTTGCAGTCGATCACCAGCCGCGAATATGGCTGCATGATCAAGCAGGCATCGAAATGCGAGGAAAGTTCCCGCCCCACACTTTCAATCCCAATATCCCAGGCAATATGCCGCGTGAGGTCATCTTGCGATATGTTGAGATCGTTTAGGCGCGCGGGGATGCGTCGGCCTGAATGGTCACACAGGAATACGAATGGAGATACACCGCTCTCCCGTTCGGACACAACCGCGGAAGGTTCCGCATTTATAGAGAAGAGAATGGGTCATACTAATTTTATGCACGCCGTTAGGGCGATAGTGCTTAAAGTTTAGGCCAGCCTGAAGGTTCGCCGCATCGTAGCCTCCAATGAGGGGCACACTGGACAAAATCGCATGAAGATCAAGATTGGTTTCGAGATAGCCTTCGACGCACCGCAGCCAACGCCGATGGTCATCCTGCTAAACGTCCACCCGTCCCGACAATCCGACCTACTCACCTCGGATCAAATCACGACGAGTCCTTTGGTGCCAATCCGGCCATACCACGATAGTTTTGGCAACGAATGTGGCCGTCTTTTTCTTCCGCCGGTCGCACCTTGCTGAGCTACAGCGGGATCGTGCGCGACACTGGCCAACCCGATCCGGTGGCACCGTCGGCGCAGCAAATCGCAGTGCAGGACCTGCCGGATCAATGCATCCTTTATCTTCTGCCTAGCCGCTATTGCGAGACTGATCGGCTGATGCAACTGGCGTGGTCGCTATTCAAGGACACTCCGCTCGGTTGGCCGCGCGTGCAGGCGATCTGCGACTACGTGCATAATCATCTCACCTTCGGCTATCAGTTTGCAGCGCCTACCAAAAGTGCCCACGATGTGCACGACGAACGCAGGGGCGTTTGTCGGGACTTCGCTCATCTGGCGGTGACGTTGTGCCGCTGCATGAACATTCCCGCCCGTTATTGCACGGGCTATCTTGGCGACATCGGCGTGCCGCCGGAAGAAACGCCAATGGACTACAGCGCGTGGTTCGAGGCCTATCTCTCCGGCGCTTGGTACACGTTCGACGCGCGCCACAACATGCCGCGGATCGGGCGGATTCTCGTCGGACGTGGACGCGACGCTGCTGACGTGCCTCTGTCCACCAGCTTCGGCCAAACCACGCTAACGCAGTTCAAAGTTTACACAGACGAATTGAGAGACGCTTAGTGACGGGCGCGGCTTTTGGCCGATCAGCTCGGGCTTGGTCAAAAGCAGACATGGCGCAATCTTGTCCCAAACCTTTGTGTAAGTTATTGAGTTTTCTCACTTCACGCGCTTCCCTAGGGAGCGCCAATAAAATCAGGTACTTCTTGCGCCGCTGACCGGCTTGAAGCTTTGGATAAGCAATCCAAAACACGGCAAGGGCTTCTTGCTAGGATTGGGCGTCGTCGTGCTTCGGGGAGATCATGCAGCGTCGCGGCAAAAGCGGACGGCCTGCGAAACGGCGGGCGAGTAGAGCCAAGATTCGCCGAAAGCGGCGATCGCCCCTGCATCGGCTGACCAGTCAGCTGACCAATTTGATCGGCTAAAGCGTGAACGCGACGAGGCTCTCGAGCAGCTTGCGGCGACTTCGGAGGTGTTAAGCGTCATCTCCAGATCGGCCGGCGAACTGCAGTCGGTGTTCGAAACCATACTGGCGAATGCGACACGCATATGCGCGGCCAAGGTTTGGTACGCTCTATTTGCGCGATGGGGATTCGTTTCGTGCTGCTGCGTTCCACAACGCTCCGCCCGCATTCATCGAAGCCCGCAAGGACCGGCTGATTCATCCCGATCCTGGGAGCACCCTTGGCCAGCCGCGGCCACCAGGCAGGTGGCGCAAGTGCTCGACAGCACCAAGCGCGAAGCGTACCGGCGGCGCGATCCCTTTGTCGTCGCGGGCGCAGATCTCAGGGGTTATCGCACGATCGTTTCCGTGCCGATGATTAAGGCGAACGAGTTGATCGGGGTGGTCAGCATCTACCGACAGGAAGTGCGGGCGTTTACCGACAAGCAGATCGATCTCGTGAAGAGTTTCGCTTCCCAGGCCGTTACCGCCCTCGAGAATGCGCGCGGCTGCTCAGTGAACTGCGCGAGATCCCTTCAGCAACAAACTGCGACCGCAGACGTGCTCAAAGGTCATCAGCCGGTCAACATTCGACCTGCAGCCGGTGCTCGACACGCTGACCGAGTCCAGCCGCGCGGCTGTGCGATGCCGATATCGCTGCCATCATTCGCCAGAAAGGTGACGCGTATTATTGGGCGACGAGCTACGGCCTGCCCGCGGACAGCAGCGAATATATCAAGTCGAACGTAGTGATCGAACCCGGGCGCGCGACCGTTGCCGGTCGTGTGCTGCAGGAGGGCAAAACTGTTCACGTCCCCGATGTTCTTGAAGACAGCGACTATGCCATTCCTTCGCTGAATGCTCAGAAAATTGCGGGCCATCGCGCGACACTCGGTGTTCCACTGATGCGCGAAGGGTCGCCGATCGGCGTCGTGCTGCTCATGCGCCGCTCGCCCAAACCCTTCAGCGATAAACAAATCGAACTGGTCGAGACCTTCGCCGACCAGGCGGTGATTGCGATCGAGAATGTCCGTTTGTTCGATGAGGTGCAGACGCGCACGCGCGATCTAAGCGAGTCTTTGCAGCAACAAACCGCCACCGCCGACGTGCTCAAGGTGATCAGCCGGTCGACATTTGATTTGCAGACGGTCGCTGGACGCTTTGATCGAGACGGCAGCTGCATATGTGTGATGCCGATCAAGGGGCCATCACCCGTGAGATTGATGGAGCATTCTTCCGGGCGGCAAATTACGGCTATTCGTCAATGCTCACGGACTTTATCCGCAACACGCCGGTGCAAATGGATCGCAGTTCTATTGCCGGGCGCGCACTGGTTGAAGGCCGGATCGTTCAGATCCCCGACGTGCAGGCCGATGCCGAATACACGTTTTCGCCAGGACTGGACTCCGGTGACTTTCGCACGGCCCTCGGTGTGCCGATGCTGCGAGAGGGGGCGCCAATCGGTGTCCTGGCCTTGACGCGAAAAGAAGTGCGCCTGTTCACCGACAAACAGATCGAACTGGTTGCAACGTTTGCCGACCAAGCGGCGATCGCCATTGAGAATGTTCGCTTGTTCAAAAGTGTCGAGGCGCGTACGCGAGAGCTCGCTGCGTCATTGGACAATTTGCGAACAGCACAAGATCGCCTCGTGCAGACGCAGAAACTTGCGTCGCTCGGTCAACTGACCGCCGGCATTGCGCATGAAATCAAAAATCCACTCAACTTCGTCAACAATTTCTCGGTCATTTCCAGTGAGCTAATCGATGAACTGCAGGGTACCCTGAAGGGAATATCGTGCGATGAAAAAGCGCGCGATGAAATCACGGAGCTTACAGATACTCTACGCAGCAACCTGGAGAAGGTCGTCCACCACGGCAAGCGTGCGGATGGGATCGTCAGGAACATGCTGCTCCACTCACGCGAAGGTTCGGGCGAGCATCGAACGGTCGATATTAACGCGCTCGTCGAGGAAGGGCTCAATCTCGCCTATCACGGTGCTCGCGCCGAAAAGCAGGGTTTCAATATCAAATTGGAGAAATCGTTTGACCCGACCGTCGGCGAGGCCGACGTTTTCCCACAGGACGTCACAAGAGTTCTGCTGAATCTGATCGCCAATGGCTTCTACGCGGCAATCAAGCGCGGGGTCGAGACGAACAGTGGAGACTTCGAGCCGACCCTGAGTGCTGCAACAAGAAACCGTGGTGACAAGGTGGAAATCAGCATCCGTGATAATGGCACCGGTATCCCGTCCCAGGTAAAGGATAAGATTTTCAATCCGTTCTTTACAACCAAGCCGGCAGGAGAGGGCACCGGGCTCGGCCTTTCCATCAGCCATGACATCATTGTCAAACAACATGGCGGTTCGATTGAGATCGATACCGAGCCAGGTCAATTTACTGAAATCAGGGTGATCTTGCCGCGCGCGCTCGCGCCACTCCTGAACGATAGCTATCCGAAATGGCGATTGCGTTTTGTCGTAAGGGTTCACTGACCTTTGTTGCTGGTCGTTTCCTTTGCTGCGCGCATCCGGACTGTTGCAGATGGTGCCGTCAACAACGATGTAGGGCCGTATCTTCCTTTACGAGGTAAAGGAACGGCATTTCGCCGGTCCTCTCGCCCGACTTCCTTCTTTCCTTTGACCCGGCCGCAGATGGTGTCGATCGGCTGGCCGAAGGTATTCTTTCGAAGCGCCCGCTTCATATCGTCAAACTCGGCAGAGGCCGGATCCTCAATGTTCGCCGCTATTTTCGTTTTTGCCTTCTTGACGACAGCTTCGGAGGTGTCGCTCGGCTGAGCGGTCTGTGGTTCGGACTTGGCGGTGTTTGCGACGGCGGATTTTTGCTCGACTTTCTCTCAGTCTGCTTGCCTGGCTGGTCGGGAGAAAACTTCGCCGTTTTCGCCGCGGTGGTGAATTTTGTTTTTGTCGCGGCGACTTTGGGCTTGCCGGCGCCGGCTTTATTTCAAGCGGCGGGGCCTCTTCAATTTTTGTGGGACAACCCTGCGCGTCGCAGAGTGCCAACTTCGCTTGCGGCGGGCCGGGACAGGCGCAGCGAGGAGGCTCGCAGATTGCGTGCAAATCAGGAGCGTTCTCACGCAATTCCCCTCCACGGGTGCAGAGTCCCACTCGCATTTCTTGCTACGAATTTCGATCTGATTAATGCCAGCTATTTACCGCGATAAAAGTGTAAATTGCCTGCATGGTTAATGCGGCAGGTTTCCGCTTACAGTCTGCCGGCCAAAAGCTCCGGGCGATATTCAAAATGCATCGTGTCGAAATGGTACCAGTAGCCACCCCAGATGAAGCCTTGTTTTTCGAAAATCCGCACAATCTCAATCGGGATGCGGTTTCGCCACCGGGGTTGAGTCCAGTCGGTTGAATCCCACCGCCAATAGTCGGCAAATTTGGTGCTAATGTCGATCGCGGCCCCGTAGGCGTGCATCGATCTCGCGCGTGAGCCGGCGATCCTTCGGCAGTTATAGGTCCCGCCCGTTGGCACGAGATATTTGACGAATTGGTCCGGCATTTCGTCGAGCTCGCGCGACACGTTTTCAAGTGCGCTAACAACGCCATTAACAGCTGTGATCGCAATCTTGCCCCCGCCGTGCTTGGGGAGCCAGTTGACTGTACGTAGATTTTTGGTGACGTCGCTCTTGTTACAATCGCCATACATGGCGACGAACAGCGCCTCAAAACGAACTCGGCCAGGGTCGGAGTTCTTTGCTGGCTGTATTGGTTCGGCTCCAACCGGATATCGCGCGTAAAACATGTCGTCGATATCGGGCCTTTCAGAAAGCTCCTGAAATGTTTTGTTAGTGCGGCCGTCCGAGATCCGAAATTTCACCCGTTCTTTAGGATTAGAAATTCTGCGTCGTAACCGACGATCTGGTCCGGATAAGATCGCACGAGCCTGTCAAGATGCTCTTTGATGTTGTCCGGCGCCGCGCCATATGAGTCTTCGGCACGACTCGCAACAATGCAAAGCGCATGAAAGGCGAAGGTGGCGAAAGCAAATAGGAATCCTCTTGTGCCCATCCGATCCTCACGGCCGCGCGACTGAATTCGGTCACAGCGAGGCCATTTCCGGGAAAAAGGGGCTGGGTCAAGTTTGAGGGCGGAAGCCTCTTCCGCTCGAGCTATCACCCGTGCTTTCGCGCGTCATACGAAATCAGGCTGCCGGTTTCTCCTCGCGGGGAGGAACCAGAGGGACCGAAGATTGCTTCGGTCGCTCTGAATCGGCCGTGACCGGAGGAAAGTATTTCAAGATCGTTTGTTCCAGCGACTTACAGATATCTTCGGCCATCTCCAAGTCCGGCGATTTCTCGATCGCTGATGCTGACGCGTCCATTAGGTTCCTCCTGGGCGTACGAACGACACACCCGTTTATCGATGAGTCGGCGCGCGGGCGTGAAGTAACACTGCACCACACGTCCGTTACTTGGTGAGGGCGCGCGGCGGTATTAACGTCCTGCCGGAATGATGAGCGCCGTTTTTGGAGAGCGCACTCCGGGGCGCGATTTCGATCGTCGGTGATCTCAACACAAGCGCGCAGCCCTGCGACAACTTGCTCGCCAAGATTACGAATTTTCAATCGCGGAGAAAGGCGGACGTAATGTCGAGCCGCCTATCAAGCATGCGATTACTCGGACATCAGAGATTCTATTCACAGTGGAGACGACGATATGAACCAACTGCTTCCTGCCAGAGCGGAGCGCAAAGGGTTTTCTGCGCGTCGGCTGGTCCTGCTTGCATCGGCCGCAGGCCTTGCCATTGCCGTGACCGCTGGCGCCCCTTCAAGCTTCAACGAGGCCGAAGCTTCCAGCTTTCACAGCGCCTGCCTACGCGGACAACGTTCAACCATCGGCCGGATTTGCCGACATTGTCGCGAAGGTGAAGCCGGCCGTAATTTCGGTCCGCGTCAAGATTGATGAGACGGCAAAAACGACTGGCATGGGTGAGGGCGGGGACGGCGAAGCAAACCCAGGATCCCCTTCGAGAAATTCTTTGAGCAGTTCGGCCGCCAGGGCATGGCGCAGGGCAGCCGCGCGGCAAGCAAGGCGTAACCGGCGAAGGCTCCGGCTTCCTCATTTCCGCGGACGGCTATGCCGTAACCAATAATCACGTCGTCGACGGTGCCAAGACCGTGCAGGTCACGACCGACGATGGCGCGGTCTACAAGGCGAAAGTTGTCGGCACCGATGCAAAAACCGACCTGGCGCTCATCAAGGTCAGATCTGACAAGAGCTTTCCGTTCGTGAAGTTTGCCGATCGCGAGCCCCGTATCGGTGATTGGGTTGTCGCCGTCGGAAATCCGTTCGGTCTCGGTGGCACCGTGACCGCCGGCATCGTGTCGGCACGCGGACGTGATATCGGCGCCGGTCCCTACAACGACTACATCCAAATCGATGCGCCGATCAACAAAGGCAATTCGGGCGGGCCGACGTTCAATACGGAAGGCAACGTCATTGGCGTGAATACCGCCATTTTCTCGCCGTCGGGTGGTTCGGTCGGCATCGGTTTTGATATCCCAGCCGAGGCCGCGAAGATGGTCGTGGCCCAGCTCAAAGAGCATGGCTACGTCGATCGGGCCTGGTTGGGCGTGCAAGTCCAGCCGGTGACAGCGGAGATTGCCGACAGCCTCGGCCTCAAGAAGGCGGAAGGCGCCATCGTCGCGGAGCCGCAAGCCGACAGCCCTGCCACGAAGGTCGGCGTTGTTGCAGGCGATGTGATCACCGCAATCGACGGCACGGCGGTCAAGGACTCACGTGATCTTGCCCGAAAGATCGGAATGATGGCGCCCGGTTCGCGCATCAAGCTGGCGGTTACCCGCAAAGGCGAGGCCAAGACGCTCGATCTCACACTCGCGAAGATGCCGGACCAGACGCAGGCAAAAGCCGAAGTCGAAAAAGATGCTTCGACCAGCGGTCCACGGCTCGGCCTCAACCTTGCGCCAGCCAAGGACGTCGGCGGCGCCGGCTCGGAAGGTGTCGCAGTGGTTGGCGTCGACCCCAATGGGCCGGCCAGCGAGCGCGGCATCAAGACCGGCGACGTCATCCTGGATGTAGGCGGCAAGGCGGTCACCAATGTGGCGGATGTTCGCAAGGCGCTTAGCGATGCGCGTAGCGCTGGCAAGAAGCTCCATCCTGCTCCGGGTGAAGTCTGCAGAAGCGATGCGCTTCGTGGCGCTGCCGATTGGAAAGGCCTGACGACAAGAGCCTGAACGTCCGTAAGTAGCGTTAGTCGGACGCGTTGAACTTGGGGGACAGGAACTTCACCCGTCCCCCATTTTCGTCTGCTCAGGGCACGAAAACCAGAAACAGGAACGTTGCGAAAACGACAAGGTGAACGAGCCCGGAAAGAATATTGGTTCGTCCGGTTCCGAACGTCAGAAGACTCAAGAAAGAGTGAGACCGAGCAACAGCGTGTCGCGCCCCGAAAGCCCGATTTCGATCTGCTTGCCGATAAAGACGTTGGTGATTGCAACCGCGGGAATCGTTAGCCCGATTGTTGCCAGCGACGAGCCCAGGGCAAGATTGAGACTCTTTTGAAGTTCATTGCGCTGCGCCGCACGCACCGCCGTGATGCTTTCAGGCGCCAAAACAACCATTGCAATGATGATGCCTGCGACCGCCGCCGGCGCGCCGACGTGAGAAAGCCCTGCCTCAGGATGATAGCAAATTTCTTCGCAGTGAGGATCACTCCGGACAACGCAACCAGGAGCATGATCACGCTGATCGCGACAAGTCTGTTTGACGGATAATCGTGAGCCGCGTCATCGTCGTCACCGACCTCGGCACGAAAATACTCGGTATGCCGCGACGTCTGGATGAACAAAAAAGCGCCATAGAGAATGGCGGTTATGATGCTGACAAAAATAAGCTGCGGGTTCGAAAAGTAAGGCCCGATCGTGCTGACCGTATAGTTGGGAAGCACGAGTGTAAGAATCGACAGGGCTCCAAGCACGGTGAGATACACGCCGGCGCCAGATGTTTGAAACTCCTGTTCGTGGTGTCGTATCCCGCCCCAAATGATGCACAAGCCGATCAAGCCGTTACAGACGACCATGATGACGGCAAAAACGGTGTCGCGAGCGAGGGCTGGCGAGCTACCGGGTGTCAGCACGATCGATTCGATCAAGGCCACCTCGATGATAGTGACGGCCAGCGTCAGAACCAGCGTTCCATATGGCTCGCCCACCCGATGCGCGATTACGTCGGCATGATGGACGGCGGCAAACACTGCTCCGAGCATGATGACGATCATCACCACCGACATCACGATCGAATAAGACGAGGGCGGCTGCACGCTGGGATCGTAGCCAATGAATGGCGCGGCAAGAACGAATACGATCGCGAGGATAGGGAACGCGACCGTCGCTATTGGGGGCTTGAGGTGTGGGTCATGCGCTCGGTTCTGACGAGATTATGGACCGATAGACACTGCAATCCTGCGTCTGAAAGCAAGCGGGCCGGCGCAGATCTTGAATAATGTGCTGGGCATGCGTTTTGTCGACTATTCGCGAATGACCGCGAGCGCCCACTCCCTTGTTATTTTTATGGTTTTAGGCATCCTCAGAAAAGGCGCAAGTGAGTGCAGGTGCTGTTCGTGGAGCTTTTGGCCCCGCTGAAGCCGCCGTCTACCTCCGCCCCAAGGAGCGCAAGATCTATGAAGTCGCCGGGGACGCGGTCCCCTGCACAAAAATGACCGGGGCGTTGGCTCTTTCCAAAGGCCGAACTCGCGCCGCTGGCACGGTACGGTTTGTGAACTGATGACAGACGCGCAAGCCTGGCCGACCGAACTGCGCCTGCACAAGGATCGCAAGACTTTGAGTGTTACCTTCGACGGCGGCGAGCGGTTCGACCTGCCTGCGGAATATTTGCGCGTGAAAAGCCCAAGCGCGGAAGTGCAGGGTCATTCGGCCGAGGAACGTAAGACTGTTCCCGGCAAGCGCGACGTCCAGATCATGGAGGTCTTGCCCGTCGGCAATTATGCCGTGCGTTTGGTATTTGACGACATGCATTCGACCGGAATTTTCGATTGGGATTACCTGCTGGATCTTGGGCGTAATCGCGATGCCAATTGGCAGGACTATCTCGACGAGCTCGCCGCGAAGAATCTTTCTCGCGATCCGCCGGCGCGACGACAATAACGGCATAGTTGATGCTTACGCTACGCCAAATCGAAGTAATCCGCGCGATAATGGTGACCGGCACGGTCGGTGGCGCAGCCCGGCTGCTGAATGTTTCGTCCCCGGCGTCAGTCGGGTGATGAAGCACGCCGAAACATCTGTCGGCGTTAAGCTCTTCAGCCGTAAAGGAGGACGGTATAGCCCGACACCGCAGGCCAATGCGATTTTCAGCCAGATCAACGGCGTCTACGACAAAATCGAAGATCTGCAATTCGTGATTTCACGGATCCAGCGTGGTGCCGAGACCGAGTTGAAAATCGGTTCGGTGCCAAGCATCGCCAACATCATGGTGCCGCGAGCAATCGCGGACCTGCGCAAGGCATTGCCTAACCTGCTTATCGAGGTGGACATCCTGAAAATCGAGGATGCCGCCGATTATCTGTTACTCGGCAAGGGCGAACTCGTGGCGTTGAGCTACAAGCTCGACCACGCGATGCTTGCCATCGAGCCGCTCGCGCGCGGTCGCCTTAAGTGCATCGTTCCGGAGGGGCATCCTTTGGCTCGCCGCGCGCGTGACGACGGATGAAATCGTGAAATATCCGCTTATCGGCGTTGACCCGAATGACCCTTACGGGAAGATCATGGCGGGGCTCTTCGCCAGCCACGCGTTGCATTATGAAGTCACGATTCGTGCGCGCTTCGGCTCGACGGTCTGTGAGTTGGTGTCACACGGGCTTGGCATTGCCATCGTGGACGAGTTCACCTTGGCCGCCGACCAGTGGCCACGGTTGCGGGTGCTCGACATTGCCGAGCCGACCGTGTTTCAGACCTATATCGCACACCGCAAGGATGTGCCGCTTTCGAGCCACGGCGCGCGATTTGTGACCGCATTGCGCGGTCAAATGGAAACCGCGGCGCGATCGCGACCGCCGCGCAAAAAATAACATCATGTTAAGTTTCGCGCACGTTTTGGTTATTGACCTTGTGCGAGCGGATTAGCAAGGTCGCACGTCGGTAGTGCCAGGCCCGGATGTTGGGGGCCGCTCTACCAGCCCGAGCCAACGGGCCGCGTTCTACCAAAGGAGGAACTTCCCATGTTTCGTTCAGGACTTCTTGCATCGGTGATTGTCGCCGGTGTTGGTATGGCCAGCCCGGTTTTCGCACAATCGACCGTCTACATCCCCGCCATTCTCGAACTGTCCGGTGCCGGTGCAGTGTCGGGCACCAATTTCCGTGACGGAATGCTGCTGGCGATCGACGAGATCAATGCCAAAGGCGGCATCTTGGGTCGCAAGATCGAGACGCCGATGCTCGACACCCAGAGCGACGCGGGCATCTCGCGTGCGCAAGTACAAAGGTGCTCGACAACAAGCCCTTCGTCATTCTCGGCCCAGTCTTTTCGGGTTCCGTGCTGGTCGACATGTTGCTGACCCAGCAAGCCGAGATCCCCGAGATCGTCGGCGGCGAGGCGGCGGCGATCACCCAGAAGGGAAACCCCTACGTTTTCCGCACGTCTTTTGGTCAGCAGTTCAGCATGCCGAAGATCGCGAACTATATGCGTGACGGCGTGAAGGCGAAGACCGTCGGCGTGCTGTGGGTCAACAACGATTTCGGCAAGGGCGGTCGCGACACCTTCGTCAAGGAAATGAACGCGCGTGACATTAAAGTTGTCGCCGATATTTCCACGGAATCGGGACAGGCGGATTTCTCGGCTGATGTCGTCAAACTGAAGGGCGCCAATGCCGATGCGATTTTCGTCTATCTCAACGAAGAAGAGAGCGCGCGTTTCCTTCGGGAAGCGAAAAGCAAGGCCTCAATAAGCCGTTGATCGGGAGACCACCTTGCTCGGCCAGAAAGTGATCGACCTCGCGGGCGAAGCGGCGAACGGCGTGCGTGGCCATGTCGGACTGACCGTCGATGCACCGATTCCAGCCGTGCAGGAGTTCGCCGCCAATTTCAAGAAGCGGTTCAACTATGCCTGCGATCACAACGGCATCAAGGGCTACACCGCAGTCTACTTCATCAAGCATGTAACGGAAAAAATCGGCAAGTTCGACAGCAAGGCGTTCGCGCAGGCCGCGCACGGCATCACCATCTCGCCGAAGGACGAACCCGGTATCCTGATGGAAGGCACCTGGGACAATAACGGCGACATCGACCGGATCAGCTTCCTCGGCGAGGTTGTCGACGCGAAGCAGAAGATCGTCGAGACCTTGCCGAAACTCGGCAAGTAATTGTTCAACCGCGCTTCCGCCCGGTGTAACCACCGGGCGGAAGCCAAAGCCTTCGCCAGTGGCTTCTTTTATTCAGCTTTTGGTATCCGGCCTCGCAACCGGTGCAATCTACGCCTTGATTGCAGTCGGGTTCACGCTGCTCTGGCAAACATCGCAGACGATCAATTTCGCCCAGGGCGAATTCGTCATGCTGCCGGCGTTCTTCGTTCTCGCAGCCATGAACGCAGGTGCACCGTTCTGGCTCGCATGTCTCATCGGCATCGCACTGTCGATCGTGATTCTGGGGATCCTTTTCAAGTTCATCATTGTCGATCCGATGCTGAAATACGGCGTGTTGCCGTTGGTCATTTCGACGATCGCCTTGTCCCTGTTTCTCAAGGAAAGCGCCAAAGACTTTTACAGCTCGCAAGCGCAGTCGTTCCCAGCGCTGGTGCCGGCGACCGATATCCATATTTTTGATGCAGTCGTCTCGACGCAAAGCCTCGCGGTGCTGGCCGTCGCGATCCTCACCGTGGTGGCGCTGAACATTCTTCTCAACAAGACGCGGGTTGGCCGGCAGATGCAGGCGACTGCGCAAAATCCGACCCTCGCGCGCATCCTGGGCATCCCCGTGCAACGGATGGTGCTCTACACCTTTCTGCTAAACGCGGTGCTGGTTGCGATCGCCTCGATTCTGGTGAGCCCCATCTATCTCGCCAAATTCACTAATGGGGAGACGCTTGGCATGGCCGCGTTCATTGCGGCGATCATTGGTGGATTCAATCAGGTCCGCGGTGCCATTCTCGGTGGTCTAATTCTAGGCGTCCTCGATAACCTCTCGGCTGCCTATATTTCGTCGCAGTATCGCGGCGCGTTCCCACTGATCATCCTGATTGCCGTGATCCTGCTTCGCCCCCAGGGGCTGCTTGGGCGGATCGAGGAGCGCACGGTATGACGCGCCTCGGCACCCTGGCTGTCGTCACTGCCACTTCAGCGGCAATCGCTGCGCCATTTTCTCAAGCCCTACGGCATTTTTCTGATTTCCACCTGGGCGGTTCTCACCATCGCGGCGATCGGTCTCAACTTGACGCTCGGCTATGCCGGGCGAGATCTCCGCTCGCCCAGGGCGCCTTCGTCGGCATTGGAGCCTATACGGTTTGCGCTTCTGACGCCGCTGGGCGTGCCGTTTTTCGTGGCGTTTATTGCCGCCGGCCTTCTGTGCTTCGCGATAGGGTGGGGACTTGGCTACCCGGCCCTGCGCGTGCAACACCATTACCTCGCCTTCGTGACGCTTGCTTTCACCACTCTCGTTTTTCTGGTGCTACGCAACGAGCGGTGGCTGACAAATGGCATCTACGGCATCACTGGCACACCGCGTCCGACAATACTCGGGTGGAAAACGAACGGCGGGCAAGATTTCTATTTTCTTTGTTTGAGCATCCTGACGATTCTTTCGTTCGCAACCTGGTGGATGCTTCGGTCACCATGGGGCCGCGCCTTTGTCGCCTTGCGGGAAAATCCGATCCGTGCACTTTCGCTCGGTCTTGATACGCGACGCTATACGCTGATGGCCTTTGCCATCGGCTCGAGCCTCGGCGGGTTGTCCGGCGCACTGTACGCGCCGTTGGTGCAATTCATCGAACCCAACTCGTTCGCGCTCGGTCTGTCGTTCAACCTGCTGCTCATGGTGATCGTCGGCGGCAGCGGCAATTTCTTCGGGCCCTTCGTCGGCGCGTTGGTTGCCGTGCTGCTTCCGGAATGGCTGCGCATTACGCAAGGCTACTACCTCATACTCTACGCCGCCGCGATCATGGTCATGATGGCGTTCTGTCCCGCGGGACTGCTCGGACTTGTCGAACGTGCGGCGAAGGCTTTGAACGATCGGCGGGCGAACGCCACCATACCGGTACGTGCTGAAGGTGCCGGAACATGACCGCGGTGCTCGAAGTCGCCAATCTGCGCAAGGCGTTCGGCGGAGTCATCGCGGTCGATGGCGTGTCATTCGATGTCCATGCTGGTGAGATCCTCGGAATAATAGGGCCGAATGGATCTGGTAAATCGACACTGTTCAATTGTGTGCTCGGGCAGTTGCAGCCGAGCGCCGGCGAAGTGCGCATTGATGGCCAGGTCACGACGGGTGCGCGGCCCTGTGACCTCAATCGTCTCGGCGTCAGTCGGACGTTTCAGTTGTTGCAGGTTTTTCCGCAACTTTCGGTGCGCGACAACCTCATCCTTGCGGGACAGGAACATCAGGGCTCGATGGCGTCGCGTCTGTTCCGGGCGCGCCGACGCCGGCCTCGGCGAAGCTGCCGCACAGATGATCGAATTCTTTCGCCTGTCGCATCTTGCGGAAGAGCAGGCCGGTTTGCTGAGCTACGGCCAGCAGAAGCTGCTCGACGCAGCGATGGCCTTCATGGCCGGTCCGAGGCTCGTCCTGCTCGACGAACCGGCAGGGGGCATCAACCTGACGATGCTCGGACATTTGCGCGAGCGGCTCCAGGCCTATCATACCGAACGCAAGGCGACATTTGTCGTGATTGAGCACCAGATGGAATTCGTCATGGCGCTTTGCACGCGCGTATTGGTGCTCGCCGAAGGGCGCCTCATCGCCGAGGGCGCCCCGTATGATATTCGGCGCAATCCCATCGTGATCGAAGCCTATTTGGGACACTGACATGAGTTCAGAACCCCTGCTCGTCCTGGATGGTGTCTTTGCCGGCTACGGCAAAATGACGATTCTCAATGGAACAACCGCCAGTATTCGTCGCGCAGCGATCACGACCGTGATCGGCCCGAACGGTGCCGGCAAGTCAACGATGTTCAAGACAATTTTCGGATTGCTGACCGTGCGCAGCGGCACGATCACTTTCAATGGCCGTGAAACGACGAATTTCAGTCCCCGCCAGATGCTCGACCAGGGCGTCGCCTATATTCCGCAGGGCCGCAATATTTTTCCAGAGCTCACCGTGCGCCACAATCTGGAGTTCGGTGGCGTTGCCTTGTCAGATCAGGCGAGCCTTCCGGCGCGCATCGAGAAAATCATGCAGCGCTTCCCGATGCTGAACGAGAAGGCGCGCGCGCAGGCTTCGACTTTGTCCGGCGGCCAGCAGAAGATGCTCGAAGTTGCGCGTGGGCTTCTGCTCGATCCAAAACTGATCCTGATCGATGAGCCGTCGATCGGGCTTTCCCCACTCATGGTGCAGGAGGTCTTCGCCATCTTGAAATCACTTCGCGACAACGGTGTCACGATTCTGCTGATCGAGCAGAATGCGAAACAGGCGCTGCAGATCTCGGACTACGGTCTGGTACTGGAGCAGGGCCAGACCCGCATCGAAGATACGGCTGCAAAGATCCTTGCCGATCCGCAGATCGCGCAGCTGTTTCTCGGCGGCGGGCTTGCCCAGCCGGAGCGTGCGGCATGAGCAAGCGCAGGATGTTACTCGGGCTGATTGGTGCGAACATCATGGGTTCGCTGTCGCCGGCATTGTTCGCCGAAGCGTTCGCCGTTTCCGGGATCGATGGCTTCTATCATTTGATCGACGTCGATCGGCAGCGGGAGCGGCGATTGCCGCAACTTCTTGACGCGATCAAAGCGGCCGGGTTTGCAGGAACCAACATCACTTATCCGTTCAAGCAGGACATTCTTCCGCTCCTGGACGCAGTGGATCCCGAAGCCGCCCAGATTGGTGCCATCAACACCGTCGCAATCGCGGCGGACGGCCGCACAACAGGGTACAATTTCGACCGGCGCGGGTGGCGACGCAGCTTTGAGGAAGGTCTCGGCCGAGACAGCGCGCAAGGCGCAACGGTTGTGCAGATTGGCGCCGGTGGCGCCGGGCATGCGGTCGCATTTGCCTTGATGGACTTGGGCGTCGCGCTTCTGATTGTTCATGATCGCGATGGTAGTCGCGCGAATGCGCTTTGCAGCGATCTTGCAAAGCACTATGGCGCGTCGCGCTGCCGGATTACGCGATGTCGAGCGGGAGATCGCAGCCGCTGACGGTATCGTCAATGCCACGCAAGTGGGCATGCGCGGCTTTCCCGGCAATCCGGTGCCGGTATCCGCGCTCAAATCGACGCATTGGGCCGCCGATGTCATCTATACGCCGGTCGACACGGAATTCATCAAGGCCGCGTCGGCGAAGGGCGCGCGCATTCTCAGCGGGGACGGAATGTGCGTGCATCAAGCGGTCGAAGCGTTCCGGTTGTTCACCGGGATTACGCCCGATCTCGCCCGGCTTCACAGTGCGTTTACCGTCGGTTACGAGGCGCGCGAAATCGCGCTCCGTGAAGCGGTCTAAGGCAGCCAGACCAGAGGAGAACAATGAAAACCTCGATAGCCACGGTTTGTCTCAGCGGTGGTCTGAGCGAAAAGCTGCAGTCGATCGCAACGGCCGGTTTCCACGGCGTGGAAATCTTCGAAAGCGACTTGCTGTCTTACAACGGCTCGCCGGCCGACATTGCCAAAGAGATGTCCGATCTCGGTCTGCGCGCTATTACCTTCCAGCCGTTCCGCGATTTCGAAGGCATGCCGGAGCCGCAACGCCAGCGGACCTTCGATCGCGCCGAGCGAAAATTCGATCTGATGCAGGAGTTGGGCTGCGATTCGCTGCTGGTGTGCAGCAATGTATCGCCGGAGTCGGTCGGCGGCATCGATCGCAGCGCGGCGGTTTTCATGAATTGGGTGAGCGCGCGGCCAAACGCGGGTTGCGCGTCGGTTTCGAGGCGCTGGCCTGGGGACGCCATATCAACGACTACCGTGATGCCTGGGAAGTGGTGCGCCGCGCAAATCATCCGGCGATCGGACTCGTGCTCGACTCGTTCCATACGTTCGCCCGCAAGACCGATCTCACCCCGATGCGCGCCATTCCCGGCGACCGGATTTTTCTTATCCAGCTTGCCGATGCGCCATGGCTGGAGATGGATGTCCTGAATTGGAGTCGTCATTTCCGCTGCTTCCCGGGGCAGGGGGATATGCCGCTTCTCGATTTCATGGGGGCGGTCGCGGCTACAGGCTATCAAGGCGATCTGTCACTGGAGATATTCAACGACCAGTTCCGCGCCGGCTCGCCGCGCTCGGTCGCTGTCGATGGGCAGCGCTCGTTGGTCTATCTGATGGATCAGTTGCGCGCGAAAAGCGGGAAAGCGGGTGCCGATGTTCCGCAAATGCCGCCACGATCGAAATGCCTTGGCGTCGAGTTCATCGAATTTGCGGTCGATGACCGTACCGCCGACGAGCTTGAGCAATTCATTGCCGGCCTGGGATTTCGCAACATTTCCCACCACAAATCGAAGGCCGTGTCTCGCTGGACGCAGGGGGCAATCAATCTTGTCGTCAACAAGGAAAAGAAGGCTTCGCCCATTCTCACTACATCACGCACGGGCCATCCGTGTGCGCCATCGGATTGAAGGTCGAGAGTGCGGCGGCAACACTCGACCGTGCCGAGAAGCTGCACGACACGCCGTTCCGGCAGAAGGTCGGGCCCGGCGAACTTGAAATCCCTGCGGTGCGCGGCATGGGGGTAGCCTGCTCTATTTCCTCGATCCCACCAGCAAACTTGCCAAGGTCTGGGACGTTGAGTTCGAACCGGTGGCCACTGGCAAAGGCGCCGATGCCGGCCTAACGGTCGTCGACCATATCTCGCAGTCGACGCACTACGAGGACATGCTGTCCTGGCTGTTATTCTACACTTCGCTCTTCGACGTGCAGAAGACACCACAGGTCGACATCAACGATCCTGGGGGCGTGGTTCGTAGTCAGGTGGTCGAGACGGCTGATGGAACGCTGCGCATTGCTCTCAACGCATCGCAAAGCACACGAACCCAATCGTCGCGCTTTCTCAACGAATACTTCGGTTCGGGTGTGCAGCACATCGCATTTGCGACCGACGATATCCTTGCAACCGCTGCCCGCCTGAAGACAAACGGCGTGGAAACCCTGCGCATTCCGGAAAACTATTACGATGATCTCGAGGCGCGCGTCGATCTTGGCGGTGATCGATTGAAAATGCTGAAGGCCAATAACGTTCTTTATGACAAGGACGACAATGGAGAATATTTTCAGCTCTACACCAGAGCTTCAAGGATCTGTTCTTCCTCGAAATCGTGCAACGGCGCGGGTACAAGGGTTTCGGCGCAATCAATGCGCCTATCCGCCTTAATGCGCAGTCCCGGCTTGCCGGCGAAAACGCGGTCTCCAGCCTGTGACAACGCCGCTGCGTATCGCGGTTGTGGGCGCGGGCGCTATCGGACGAGCGCACATCGACCGCATTTTAAAAAGTCGAGACTGCCGGCTGGTAGCGATCGTCGATCCGGCGCCCGGCGCGTCGGAGATTGCCGCAAAGGCTGGGGTTCCGCTGCTCGCCTCGGTGCCAGACTTGCTGAAGCAACGTCCGGACGGCGTCATCCTCGCAACGCCCAATCGACTTCACGTCGAGCAGGGCCTTGCCTGTGTTGCGGCAGGCGTACCCGCTCTCGTCGAGAAGCCGCTGGCGGATACGATCGAGAATGCCGCGCGGCTTTGCGGGCGGCCGAGCGCGCCAACGTGAAGCTGCTGACGGGACATCATCGACAGCACAATCCGATCATGACCAAGGCGGTCGAGATCGTGAAAAGTGGCAGGCTCGGGCGCCTGGTGGCCGTCGTCGGCACCGAGATGTTCTGTAAACCGGACCAATATTTCGAGGATGGCCCTTGGCGGCGGCAGCCGGAGGGGCCCGCTCCTGATCAACATGGTGCACGAAATCGGAAATCTGCGCGCGTTGTGCGGCGAGATTGTTGCCGTGCAGGCTTTTGTGTCGTCCGCCACGCGCAATTTTCCGGTCGAGGATACAGTGTCAATCAGCCTGCGTTTCGCAAACGGCGTTCTCGGCAGCTTCATGCTGTCCGACACTGTTGCTGTGCCGCGAAGTTGGGAGCAGACCACCCAGGAAGATCCGATCTTTGCGGCCTATCCGGACGAAGACTGTTACATCGTTGCGGGCACGGATGGCTCGCTCGCAATTCCGACCATGCGTCTGAGATTCTACGGCGATCTAGGACAACGCTCATGGCGGGTCCCTTTCGAAAGCGAAACCGCTACGATTGAACGGGCCGATCCTTTGAGTAGGCAGCTCGATAATTTCTGTGCTGTCATCCGAGGCACCGCGGAACCCGTGGTTACTGCGCGCGATGGACTGCAGAATGTCCGAGTCCTCGATTCGATTCGGCGGGCGGCTACGAGCGGACAGACGTGTGCGGTTGGCTGACGCGATCAGGAGCCTTTACCCGTTCGAAGGACCACGCCCTCGAGCCACGCTGTGAGTGCATCCAACATGTCTGCGAGCACCTCCGCATCCTTCCGCCCCGTCCGCGCCGGCACATGAAATGAATGATCGGCATCCGCAAACAGTTTGAGCGTCGCGGGCTTGCCGAGCTGCTTGCAGAGCGGTTCAAGCTGGTCGAGCGACGCCAAGTTGTCGCGGGTACCTTGTAAGAAGAGCATCGGGATCCGCACGTTGAACAGATGCTCGGCGCGGTCTCGCGATGGTCGACCGGCCGGGTGCAGCGGAAATCCCAGGAATGCCAACCCACTTACGCCCTGTAGTGGAGCATTTCGCCTGCGCTTGCGAGGCCATCCGACCGCCAAACGATTTTCCGCCGGCGATGAGTGCAAGTTCTGGCAACAGGCGCAACGCCTCGGTCACTGCCGCGCGCACCGTCGCTTGCGCAAGTTGCGGCGGATCGGGTCGCCTGCTGCCGCGCTCCATGTAGGGAAACTGGTAGCGCAATGTGGCAACGCCGCGCGCCGCAAGTCCCCGCGCCACATCTTCCATAAAGGATGATCCATTCCCGCTCCGGCGCCATGCGCCAACACATAGCAAGCCCGTGCGTGGGGCGGTTTTTGCAGCAGGCCTGCAACGCGAATGGCGTCGCTAACAGTGATGCTGACGGGTTTGGTAACAGCGGAAGACATCCATTCGGAATGGTGGGTACTGATGAGTCGACGGGTCTAATTATTCCTCAGTAACAGCTGCCGCGCCGCTGCGCCACGGTCGTCCGCGCATAGTCCGCAAGCTGCTCGTCCGACGCGCTGCTGATCGGGTGTCCGATTACGGCAAACTTGTAATCCGGCATGCCGAGCACCTTGCACATAAGCTCAGCCGCACTGACAAAGCGGGACGTCATCACGGCCAGGGCCGGCACCCCTTGCCGCTCAACTGCGATTGAGTCGTGCAGACTGCACGATGAACAACTCCCTCAATCGCCGACGCCGGTGACGACGGCGTGCCATTGCCTCGCCTCATCGATAATGTGGGCATCGGCGGGGGCGCTGTAGTTCGACTTGGCCCGCCACACGACATCGGCGACCCTCAAATCCTCGCGCAGGATGCGCTCGAGCTGCGCGAAATAGCCCTTCGTACCTTCCTTGCCATTTGAGATGAACCCGACTGTCTTGCCCTGGAGCGAAGACGGTCGCGCGGCAGGCTGGACACCAGCTGCCTTCAATTCATGCGTGGGATCGAGAACACGAACGACCATGGGCTGACCTCAATAAGGGTCGCGGGAGGCACGACTTTAGCTATGCCTTCGGCGGCTCACAATCGACGCAGGCGCCGATGGCGGCCGTGACGGCTTTTGTCTTGCTACCCATCCAGGGCGGAATGACGGCACCAAATCCGCCGGCGGGCCCGCCAGCAGCTACCACTAAAAGATGGTCTGGCGATTCGAGCGCAGTGTGAATTTTTTCGGGGCGATCGCGCACGATTGCCGCCTTGCCGACATCGACCCATTCTGTTCGGCGAATGCGCGCTCTCTCGAACAAGAACTCGGCGATGTCATGCTTGGTCCAGCCCGCTGCCTCAATATGGTCGCGCAGCTGCTTCGGGATCACGATGCGCATAGTTGCCGCCATAGATGGAATAGTGGCGCTGGTTGGCGCGCATTTCAGCAGCGAAGGTTTCCAGGATCTCCTTGGGATCGGTGGACCACTCATTCATGATCTGCCGCGGCGCTAGAGCCGCCATAACAGTCACGGCCGAGAGGCCCTCGGGAATTCCGCGCACAATCGAAAGTGGCTGCCAGTTCGTGCCCTCTTCGTCTTCTGCGAGACAATACGAGAACTTTCCCGGGTGGCCGAGCGTCGTACGATCGATGCCGCCGGGGCGCACGTCCATCAGGTTGATCAAAGTGAGCGGATGGCCCGGCCGATCACGGACGTCGCACGGTCGCTATTGCCCAGCGCATTGAATGTGGCATTGGCCCCGATTTCAAGGCGGACCGGCCCATTGATGATGATGAGGATAGCGCATCCCCAGTGCTCGAAGTCACCCCATGCAGAGGAACTCCTCTTGCATCATCGCCTGCCACGCCGTCGCAACGATGGGAAAATGGATCGGTAGGCACCCGGCCATGCACGGCATTGATGGCGAGCTTTTCGGCGGTGATCGGTTGTTCGCGAACGGGCTCAATGCCGATGAGTTGATCCGGCGGCATCAAGGCCCAGTCCAAGCAGGCTTGGACCGCGGCCTCTGTCGGCGGCACTATCGGCAAGCCGTCAGTCCAGCCATTGCTGTGAAAGAGCTCCTGCGCGGCGACGAAATCGTCGACGTCGTACGCTTTCGAACTTAGCGCCGCTTTACCTTCAACAGCGGACATCTGTGGTTTCCCGATCGCTATCGCCAGTCAATTTGCGCATCTGAGGAAATGGCGGACTTCCATCAGGCGGCATTTTTTTGAGAAGTGCAATTGCGGCTCTTTTCAGTGACGATTTTCCCTTATTCGCTACCAGCCTACGAAAATTCTGCAGGTGCTATTTCGAACTCCTTTTCGCTTACAAAATGGCTGGCTGCGTTTGCAGCTTTGTTCTGGAGCTAGGATGACGGCAATCGGCTCTCCTGTCGTCGTAGTAAGTCACTGGCTTTTTTCTGGCTTTGGCGTATGCGTCCAGAGCTATTTTGGAGAGGCGTTCGACACTTCTGTTGCGTACCAGCATGCCGCTGGCTGCAATTCCCTCTTTGGATTCGGACTCCGACAATAACCGGACGCGTGGAATGACTCTCGCGTCCGGAAGCGCTACGTGATCCGCGTAAGGTTGCTTTTTTGCTCGGCACGGTGCCACACCCGCGCTGCACAGAGGGTCACACGGCAACCGGGTGTGCTGCCCTTTGGCCCGTCGGCCTAGCCGTGTGATTTATGGAATTTGGTCTATTGCTGGGGTTTCAAACCTCAATCCCGTTTGCACACAACTTTTCCAAGTGTTTGATCTCGAGGTACACGGCCTGTTCGACCCCGTGGGGACCCGCCCATGCGTGTGTGGCAAGCATGACGTTGGTGAGGCGCGACCCCACGAAGCGCTGAAGGCTTCTCTATGTGGCAATGACCAGGGCAAAAAATGACCTGGATCTGATCGTGCCGCAGCGCGGTTCTTTGTCCGCCATCAACAATCGCGAAATGGCGAGCCGACAAGTTTACGCCTCTGTGAGCTCTGGTTGCATACCTGACCGGAGTCCATCGGCATTCGTTTGACCGTAGGTCATGGCGAGAAGGTCAGCGACGTTGCGAAGCCATCAAGCGCTGAGACCCGTGCGAGTCGTTGATGTAACCGCGCGAGACTTAAACGAAGATGTGGCGGTAAACGCGTGGGTAGCTTCCGATAAGCGCGCGATTATCGGTGGCAACCGTTGAGGTCAACGTGGTTCCATAGATGGACCGCGTTTGTAATCCACTGGAGGTAAAAGCGGACATTCCTTTTTACACTACTATGTCCGCTTATGACCCAAAGCGGACATTGTGCTATTCCATCAGCGGAAAATGGCTGGAGCTGCTCAAGCAGATCGCGCCGGGCGTGACGCGAGGCGGCGGTCCTTCGGGATCCGCCCAAACCGCCGGGATCCGGCCAGTTCGGCGCAATCCAGTCCGTGGCGCCGTCGCTCGGGGTGGAGGTGAGCCCGGTCAACGTGCGCGACGCGCCGCGAGATCGAGCGCGCCGTCGCGGCCTTCGCGCGCTCCCGAATGGCGGCCTGATCGTGACGGCGGAGCCCGTTGTCGCGGCGTTCATCGCGATCTGATCGTCACGCTGGCGGCCCGGCACAAGCTGCCCGCGGTCTACTACGAACGCTATCTTCGTCGCCGCCGGCGGCCTGATCTCCTATGGGCCTGATTTCGTCGACCAGTACCGGCGCGCGGCCGGCTACGTCGATCGCATCCTCAAGGGCGAGAAGCCAGCCGACCTGCCGGTGCAGGCGCCGACCAAGTACGAGCTGGTGATCAATCTCAAGACCGCCAAGGCGCTCGGCCTCGACAGTGCCGCCGTCGCTGCTCGCCCGCGCCGACGAGGTGATCGAGTAAGTGGCGCGATGTCCGCTTTCGGACGTGGAGTTACTGTCCGATGGCGCTTTGGTCAAAGAGCGGACATGGCAGGCCCTGGAGGAAACCGTTCTAGTTGGACTACGGTCCAATACCCCACCATGGCGCGCATCTAGATAATCAGCTCTCGACAACGCGGAAAATGGCATGCACCCCGACATCAATTACGGGACTGCGGATACAAACCACGACGATATTACGAGCCGTCACCGTCGGGTTGACGACTTCGTATCCGCGCCCGCCTGCGGCGATCGGCGGGGGTTATTACAACTCAGTCCACGGGAGACGAGAGGAGAGTGACATGGCGAAGAGCTTGGTGGCACTCGGCACTGCGGCGGCAATCGGCGCTGCTGCGTTGACAACTTCCACTCCGGCAGCGGCTCAGGCATGGATCGCGCCCGTGATCGTCGGATCCGTCATTTCGGGGGCTGTCGTGGGGGCAGCAGCAGCCTCGCCTCGCTACTACGACCCCTACTACCAGCCACGGCCCTACTACCAGCCTTACGCACGGCCCTACTATCAGGGATATGCGGAGCCCTACGAGCAATATGCGGAGCCCTACGAGCAATATGCGGAGCTCCTACGCAGCGGCCCTACATATGCGGAGCCCTACGCGCGGCCTACTATCAACCTTACGCGCGGCCCTACTACCGGCCATACGCGCGGCCTACTATCAACCATACGCGCGGTCCCTACGACCAGCCATATGCGCGGTCCTACGACCAGCCACATGCGCGTGGCCACCATATGCGGTCCACGACGCTATATGCGCGGTCCTACTACCAGCCTACGCAGCCTAGCCGCTATGCGCGGCCTACGATAGCTGCGCGTGTCCTACGACCAGCGACATGCACTGCCCTATGACCAGCGATATGCGCGGCGGTCCCATGACCAGCGACACACGCAGCATCGCGCCGACTACCGGCGGTGATCTACTGGGGCTAACTGTTTCAAAGAAATGCAATTGACCGCCGACGAGGTGACCGGAGTAGCGGTCTGAATTGCTGCGCTGCATGAGTCCGCTTTTGGCACAAAGCGGTTACATCAATCAGTCGATAGCTACGTGAGCGCACGCCGGGGAGCGGCCGGATTGGGGTCCTTTGCCCTCACTGGATGCGACCCGCAGGGGTCTGCTCCGCGGAGCACCGTTCGCGTGTTTGCCGCCATGTTGCGGGCTGAACGGGTTGCGCAGCAATCATCGCGGCCTTTTTGACCGGGTGGAGTTCATCCAAATCTCCGTGCCAGAAAGGTTGCCCACGAAATCCTGGACCAGAAGTTTCTTAACCAAGCAAGAAGCGTGGAGCCTTTTGCGTTAGGTTTATTGGGTGCGTCCTTTGATCGTGCTTGAGTTTCGCTTCCAGCGGGCGTCGCTTGGAGAAGCTGTCTAATTTGGCCCCGTCCGGTTGCGGTTGGATGGGAGAAAACAATGAGGATTCAGCACACAATAGCGTTAGCGGTTGCCGTTGGATTAGGCCTCGGGGTCATTGCAACGCGGGGTCTAGCAGCTCAAGCCAAGCGCACCTTTTATGTTGTAATTGAGGTCGACGAGATAACAGACGCCGATGGCTACAAAGCCATGACGAAAATTGGTCCAGCGAACATCGTGGAGGTTAAGCACGCGGACGGTCGTTACCTCGCGCGCACTGACAATCTAACGGCTCTGGATGGAGCTGCGCCGAAGAGATTTGTGATGATTGCTTTCGACAGCATGGATAAAGCGAACGGCCTTTATCAAAACACAAAAGAGATGACCGCCATGCGGATCAAATCGACGAAATCGCGCGCATTCATTGTCGAGGGGTTATAGAGCGCTGTTTCTTGGAATGTCCCCTTCTGGCCCTTACCGGACAATCCAACAAGACCGCGCAATGTCTGCTTTTGGCACAAAGCGGACATCCCTAGTTGCACTGCACATGTCCGCTTTCGGGGGTAAAGCGGACATGCGTTTGTGCACTGCGACATGTCCGCTATTGCGGCCCAAGCGGACATGATTTTCCTGACCGCTCTAGCCGCAAACGCTTTAGCTATTTTCGCTCTTAGGCGATTGCGATTTGGCGACGATGTTGCTTCCCGAAGGTTTGCCCATCTCGTGTCAGACGGCTTACCGTTGAGATAGCTGATTTCGGAGTTCGGCCACTTGCCGGTCATATAGAGCCAAGCAAGACGACTTGCCGAATAAGGCCGACCATCAATGCGAATTTGACGGTAACCCCTCCCATTTTTGGCCCCAGCGATAGTGCCAACAGGAGCGCGAGTGCTAGCGCTTACCTTCCACCGAAATATCCCGGTTGCAGGGGCGTAACTCAGGACTTTGCGCAGTCGGTTAGCGGTCAGCATGGGCAACCAAAATATCTTTCCAGACGCGCGGTAGTCATCGGCAAACCAACCAAAGAGCTGAGCTTAACAATGCTTGGAATATGCTTGGAATGCGACATAGTTCCTGTCGAAGACTAAAATGTTTCGTTAACGGACCACGAAGCCTATCAATGTCCGCCTTTGGCCCATAGCGGACATTTGAAAAAGCGCTTCCGATGTCCGCTTTCGGGGGTAAAGCGGACATACCTCAGCCATCGCAAAATGTCCGCTAATGACCCAAAGCGGACTGTCAACCGCCGTCGCGAATGTCCGCATATCCCTTTGAAGCGATCAGAAAAGCAGCGTTGCGAGATCCGCAGAGCGCCACGCCGCCCAGCAGTATTCCCCATTCTGAAGGTTTCAGCGCAAACAGTCTGCCTTCGCTCGCTACATACGCCATCATCGCACGTACTCGCTGTTGGACCGTCTCGCGAACTTGTCTTGCTGGTGCTCATTTTTGCTCATTTTCAGCTTGGCCATTTCTTCGACCAGCAATTTAATTATCATTCGTCGTTCGCTTTCGCCTGTCGACGAATCGCGCAGTCTGCGGTAGCGCAGCAATGTTTTGGTCTCGCAGGAACCTCGTCCATTGATCTTCTCTCCCCGGTTTCTTGTTTGGCGAGTTTCTTGATTAGTGAGAAGACTAAAATGCGTGCAATTGCTCTACTGTACGGAGAGCTCGGGGACCCTATACGCAGGTATACGCCCGTAAGCTGCTCATCCGTTGCCCTAGACGTTGGAGACAATGCAAAACGGCTGCATTCCGAGCGCCTAGCTGCACGCAATATCCGCTTTCGGGGTAAAGCGGACATCACTCCCGCATCGCAAAATGTCCGCTAATGACCCAAAGCGGACATTCGCAACGCAAAAAGAGCTTAGCGTGACGACGAGGCGCCGTGCTAGTTCATTGTTTCTTCGCGGCAGCTGGAAAGTTACTCGAAAGCGAAGATGCGATTCCAGTCGTTCTTCATGCTGATCACCGGCCAGCCCTTCTTGTTTGCTTCATTGTAGAGCGCCGTGGTGAAATCGCCGAGCTTGGGATCGGGCAGGCCCCGCACCGGACCATAGGCGTACTCGCGGGCAGCGTCGTCATGCAGCACCAACATCACCAACCGTGCGCCGGCGCCAGCGGCGGTCCACTCCAGCATCTCCCGATCGCCGATCGAGTTACCGAATGCAGCATAGGGCCGGCGCCCGATCATCAAGTGGATGCTCTCGACCTTGCCGGCCTTGTCGTCATTGAGCAGGAGCTTGGGCTCTTTGGTCAGAAAAGGCTTACCGCTCTTGTCATAGCCAAGTTTTGTTCCGCCCACCGTGCCAACGACGTGCTCGGGCGGTATGCCGTAGACGCGCTCGGCGAACACACGCACGAAGTCCTGGCCTCCGCCGGTCACGATGTAAGTCTTATAGCCATTGTTCTGCAGATAGCGCATCACCTCAATCATCGGCTGGTAGATCAGTTCAGTGTAGAGCCGTCTCCAGCGCCGATCCTTGGCGGTGGCAAGCCACTTCTCTACATCTGCGTCGAACTCATCCGTCGTCATGCCAGTCAGCGTCATCACGACGATTTTTCGAGATCCCGCATCGTCAGCTTGGCCATGGCCTCCCGATTTTCGGAAAGCACGGTCTTGAAGGGTTCGACATTCTTGAGTCCCGGATGCTTTTCCACCACGGCCGGGACACGTTCGATGCAATAGTAAGCTTGCGTCGGAAACGGCCGCTCCACCAAAGAGTGCCGTCCTGGTCAAAAACCGCGATGCGCTCCTCCGGAGCAACATAGTTGGAACTTGCGCGGTCGGCGGTGTCGCGCACGAAGTCAAGGATCGCCTGCTTTGCCGCGCCGTCATTCCATGAGACCAGAGGGGCGCCTGAGGTTGCCGTTTGCGCGGATGCGGGGACGGGAAGCAGTGCTCCGGAAAACGTGGGAAGCAGCGCCAAAGCCGAGAGCATCGTGCGACGGCCGAGCCCAGAGACAAAAGGGTTCGGTGACATAGGCGGTTCCTTATTGATATTGATGTCTGCTATTGGCACTTAGCAGACAATCCGACTGCACCCGGCTTTGTCCGCCGCTGATTGCAAAGCCGGTAGGCCCCGCTAATGAAACCGGACTCCCATGATTAACAGTAGCGCCAAAATCGGGAGAGTGACGATAAGACTGGAAAGAATGAACGAAACCACCATGTCGCCAATGAGGTGTCCACGCTGCGTTTGATCTAGCTGATTTGTCATCGCCGCTCCCCGCAATGCTGCCGGGGTAATGTCCCTAAACATGTTCAAAAACAGTATTCCCAGCAAAGGCGCATTGATCTGAGTCAATCGCGGAGTGATCGAATAGGCGCGTAGATGTCCGCTATTGGCACTTAGCGGGACATGTCGAGTTGCACTGCACATGTCCGCTTTTGGGGGTAAAGCGGACATGCCGTTTTGCACTGCACATGTCTGCTTTTGACCCAAAGCGGAGATACGCCAGGCGCGGCCTCTGTCACTGTGCCAGGGACCGCACCATCAATGCTGCGAACGCTCGGCCTCGCGCAGCAAGTCGAGCGCCATCCATGGTTTGGGCATGAACGTTGCCCCGTCGGGCAGTTCTTTCGTCAGCGCACGGCCAGATGTCACAATGACGTTGATGTTCGGGTAATGCTGATGGGTAAAGTGCGCGAGTTCCACGCCGTCAATGTGGCCGGTGAGGTTGACGTCGGTAAACATCATCGACAAAAGCGCGCCCATCTTTTCCAACACGTCGAGCGCCGCCTCGGCGTTTTCGCACTGAATTACGCCCATTTCACTTTCTTGGAGCAGCATCGCGACCATTTCGCGCTGCATTACGTCGTCCTCGACGACTAGTGCGACAGGTACGAAGGGGCTCGTCTTTGCCATCGAAGCCTCCGTCATGTACCGGACAGAAGGGCAATGCGCGTCTTAGAACATCGTTCAGACTAAGCGGCAATACGCAACAATCGTACGTCGGTCGGATTTCGGAACTCGAGCGTTTGATTTGGCTCAAGGGCGGAACTCTGCGCCGTTGCTTAGAAAACTGGCATGTGCGCGATGCGTCATCATCGGAACGCACAGAAGCCTCATGTGTTGGCCTCATAAGACCCGTTTTAGAAGGAGGTCAGTATGCATAGGGAGCACGAATATAAACATCTAGCCGACAATGCTCGGAAGCGCGGAGGCGAAGAACAAAACGCGCAATTTAGGGCCCAATGGGAAATTTTGGCTGCCACTTACGTGCAGCTTGCCGATCAGTCGAAGAAGATCGATGACACCGGCACACATTACGATCCGTTGGATCGTTCGCGAACTGTTTGGCCCTCAAGTTCCACCTAAACTTGGGCACTGAACTTGCGGCCACATTTGCGCGACTTTAATTAGCTGGATGTTGATGCGTAAGGTTCGCGGGCAGCGCAAAGTGCGCCGCCCGCTTTCAAGGTGGATTGAACGACCGGGGCTACGCCCTGGATGGCCAAAGAGCATCGCCATCGCCGACGCTACGCAGCGGCCAGTCATCTCAGCAAAGGCAATATCGCCCTCTGGTGCGTTGAGCGCCCGATCCCTGCCGCCTTGTTTGAATGGGCCGCCGGCGCGAATGTCTGCTTCTGGCACTAAGCGGACATCGGCTTGTTCGCTGCACATGTCTGCTTATGACCCAAAGCCGACCTTGGCAGCCGCCAGCGTTGCGATCGGCCTTCATTAACATCCGAGAACAACGCGATAGCTTCACGACAATGCAGGAACCGGCGCTCAGCTTCGAAGGCGTCACTGTCTCACCGCAAAGAGACGGTGCGCATATTCTACAAGGATATGTGGGACCACGCCGATAAAAGCCTGATCCCGAAAATTTTCCACGAAGGCTTCACCTTTCGCGGCTCCCTCGGGCCGACACTCGTCGGCCACGATCAATTGGCTGGCTATGTCGACTGGGTGACCGCGGCACTCGGGCAATACACCACGAGACATTCTGGCTATGATCGAAGAGGGCAACCGTGTCAGCGGCAGATGCGTTTCCACGGCTATCATCGGCAGGAATTGTTCGGTGTGGCACCGAGTGGTCGCCACGTATGGTGGATTGGTATGCCGATTTTCACGTTCGACGGCCCGAAGGTTGCGCGACTTCGTACGTCCTCGGCGACATTTATGGCCTGATCGCAAGATTGAAGGATCAAGAGTGAAACTGTCTGAGAAAGCGCGAATGTCCGCTATTGGCACAGCGGACATGCCTAATTCACTGCACATGTCTGCTTGACCCAAAGCAGACATGCCACTCGAACTCAGCACCATGTTTCTTGTTTGAAGCGCAAAAGCGCTCTCGCTTGCATGGAACAAAAATTCAGCTGCCTGCGTTTGGGCACAGATAATTCACAACATTGGAGGAGACGCCAAATGCGCACGCTCATACTTGGCGGCCTGCTCGCTTCGGCGATGCTTGTTCCCGCACTTGCACAAACCAGTCCTCCGCCTGCTTCGCCGGCGCCTGCTGCCCAGTCTACTGCTCCGAAAGCCCATGGCGAGATGTGGCGATCATCGAAGCTCATCGGCCTCAACGTCTACAACGATCAGGACGAGAAGCTCGGCGCCATCAGCGAAATTCTGCTCGACAAGTCTGGAAAGGTTGATTTCGTCGTGATCGGCGTCGGCGGCTTCCTTGGCATAGGCCAACACGACATCATGGTTGAGATGAGCAAGCTGAAATTCGTCGATGAGCCCGTTCGCACGTCCTCGACCACCACAAGCACAACCGGTTCCGGGACGACCCGGTACAGCGAACCGTCCTCCGACGACACACAACGACGACCACGACGAAAAGCAAGTGGTATCCTGATCACGCGGTCTTAAGCGGCGCGACCAAGGACTCACTGAAAAATATGGCGGCGTTCACATATGACTAAGCAGCGAGGATAAGCACAGCCTCGCATTAATCGGATGAACTGCCGGAATTCCACCCACTCGATCGGCGGTTTAACTGAAGGGCCACCGCGCAAAGGCGGTGGCCCACACGATGCGGTCCTGAACGTTCATTGGAGTTGGAGTGTATCGTACGGAGCGCGCCGAATACAAAACGCGGAGTTACACATGGACACCACCACGCTTCTCATCATTGTTTTGGTACTCGTTTTGCTGTTTGGTGGCGGCTGGTACGGCCGCGGACGCTGGTATTAAAGAGGTTGATCGCAAGCTAAGTTGGCGGAGAAGAAGAAATTTGCCGCCGCAGTAAGAGCTCTATC